>Ga0207797_1000718_pt1 | contig 25329 bp, 19 predicted proteins | sample PRCRCaboRojoPR_6_FD_187275 | JGI IMG/M metagenome (GOLD analysis project Ga0207797, IMG submission 187275) | Marine sediment microbial community from Cabo Rojo, Puerto Rico - PR CR 10% Liquid 1 (SPAdes) | ecosystem: Environmental > Aquatic > Marine > Coastal > Sediment | place: Cabo Rojo, Puerto... | reverse complement strand
AGGATGACCCGTCTACCCACGACCTCGACGACCAGTTCCTGTGCGGCGACGACTTGCTGGTAGCGCCTGTCCTGGAGGAGGGGGCGACGAGTCGCTCGGTCTATGTGCCGAATGGGACTTGGTACGACGTATGGAGCGACGAGCGGATGACGGGGCCGACGCGGGTGGCGGTGAAAGCGCCGTTAGAACGGATCCCGGTCTTTGTCCGGGCCGGGGCGGTGGTGCCGACGGGGCCGACGATGCGGTACGTCGGCGAGCGCCGCTGCGACCCGCTGACGCTGCACGTGTATCCGCCCGATGGCTCGGAGGAGCAGATGAGCCTGTTGTACGAGGACGACGGGCGGACGTATGCTTTTAGGGAGGGGGAGTATCTGCTGACGCGGTTCTGGCTTCGTGTAGTACGGGATTCTGGTATGCGGCTCGAGCTGCGCCGGGAGACGGAGGGGCGGTATCGGGTAGCGTATGGAAGTGTCGAGGTCGTCGTGCACGGGGTCACGCGGCTGCCGCGGTCGGTTACGGTGGATGGGAGAGCGGTGGAAGTGGGGGAGATGGACGAGGGTGGGCGGGCGCTACGGTTGCGAGTTGAGGTATTCGAAGAGTTGCGCATCGAGTGGCGATGACCGGGTGGGGCTGCTGGCTCCTCCTGGTCTGTTCTCCCGCCGCTGGGTCTCGTCGCGCTCGTCGCGTGGGCAGGTGCGCTGGCTTCTCGGACAGCTACCTGAAGGAATTTATGCCGCGGTTCTCACGGTTTCCGATTACTCGTTGACCTGAATCTCCTCCAACTGGAAAACCCAGCGGTTTGCCGGAGTCTCTGGAGTGACCAGCCGGATGGGGCCTTGCCCTCTTCGTCAGCTAGCTTGGGAATCCACTCGCCTTCGCGCTTGAGGGCGACGATGGCGTCGAGGGTCTCCTCGGCGCTGATCTCGATCGCGTGGCCGTCGGCAGCCATGGCGATGATCGTACTGTAGTTGGTCACGCCCGCCTGCTTGAGAATCAGATCTAGGGCGACTCCGCTCCACGAGGTGACCTGATCCTCCCATTGAAGATGGTCTTAGCATCGGGCCGCCGATGGTGCCTCCGCTCTCACGGTTGCCATCACCCCATGATTGTACAGAGCGCGCACGAAGCATTCCACGGCGATGTCGGTCCCGGCAGCCAGGTGAGTGAGGATGCTCCGGTTTCCCACGGCGACGCTTCTACCTTCGAATCGTCGGCCGATGGTTTCCTCCGGCAGATACTCGAAGATGCCGGAAAAGGGGTAAGGGGCATCCACGTCGTCGTGTAGCTCGTAGCGGTAGCCCGGCGGATAGGGATAGTCGACGAGATGCCGCCCGCTGGTGAGGGCCAGATACTGGTCCGGACTCAGAGTGTATCGATACCAGCCGAAGCTGTTGGATACGCGGCGGAAGGACAAGGGAAACGTCTCGCAGCCGACGCCCTCGACCAGAATCAGCGCCACCTTCTCCTCTTCCAACCCCTGCAGGACCAGCTGAGGCACGTCTGTCAGACTATCCCCGCCGGCGAAAGGACTGTGGAGGGGTAGGTAGTCAGCAGGACGAGGCACCTGGTGGAGGGGACGGGAGCCGACGTTGACGCCGTGGAAGACGTAGCCCGGTTTTGCGAAGGCGATGGCATCGGGGCACGCCTCGTAGAACGCGTCCCGCCCGCCGAACTCAGCTCGAAACGCTCCTCGGGAGACGACCCGGGAGACGCCTTCCCGATCCGCCACCTTGGCCAGATCGGCCTCCGAAGGGCCAAATAGCCCGGCGCCCCGCGTGTTCATGCCGGCAGCCGAGACCAGGCACGCCAGGTCGAGCGTGTCGATGTACCCGCGAAAGGGCATCAGGTCTCCCAGGCCCACGATCACCGGCGCGAAATCGGTGGCCTCCAGGAATCGCTCAACCTCGGCGAAGACCCCACGGACCCGTCCGCCCCATTCCGAGGGCGTCTGGGGGCGGAAGACCCCCTGCAAGTAGAGACCGGCGTAGTCGAGGAAGACGTAGTCCGGTGCGTAGCGTGCGTTCAGATCCAGGGCCACGTCGGTGACCCAGCGCGTCCCCTCCGTGGTGAGGTCGCCGGGATAAGGATGAGACGCGCATACCTCGGACGCCAGATCGATGCCCGCGTGCTCACTACCCGCCGGTTCCCCGTCCCGCATGTCTACGACGGTCTGCCAGTCGATTACGTCGATCACGCCAATGTCCACGTGTCACCATCCTTTGAATGCCAGTCCACGTACCCGCCTACGATGGGCAGGCTCTCACTGCATGCGGCACAGCGGTCTCCGTGCAGGCCGTGCGACCGAAGCTTGGCGCTGCAGCCTCCCAGGTTAATACGTTCAATGACCAGATTGCCACAGGCCGGGCAGAGCGTGCTGACCCAGTGGGAGCCCACAAAGTTCCCGAAGTAGATGAAGGGCAGAAGCTCACGCGCGCCCTCTAGTGCGGCGTTCACGTCCTGGATGGGAGGGCGATCGTAGCCGGCCATCTTGTACTCGGGCAGCAGACGGAAGACGTGCCACGCTGTCCCTGTATCCAGATCGGCCAGGAAGCTGGCGATGGTCGGGATGTCCCCGTCGTTCAATCCCTGGACGATGGGCGTGCTCACCTCGACGTGGGTGCGCCGGTGGAGAATTTCGATGTTGCGCATCACTACTTCAGGGCCAGGGACGCCGACGTGATCGCGATAGAAGGCTTCGGTGATCGCTTTGAGGCTCACGTTGACGAAGGCAAACGCCTTGCCCATCTCCTCGGCTAGATCGGCCGCCATATAGCCGTTGGTCAACACCCCCACCGGCAGTCCCGCCTCCGACGCCACCTGGGCCAGCTCCAGCAGCGTGGGCAGGGCCACCGTGGGCTCGTTGATGGCGAAGGCGATGTTGTGACAGCCGTACTGCTCGGCCAGCGCCACCACCCGCTCCGGCGAGACCGTGTAGGCCAGGAGGGGTTCAGGATCGGAGCGGGCCACGTAGGCGTTGGCACAGTACTCGCAGTCGAAGTTGCATCCGGCCCCGCCCAGCACGAGGGTCCGGCTGCCGGGCTGGAAGTGGTAAAAGGGCACGGACTCGATGTGGTTCACGTGGAGACTGCTGTAGCGATGTGGGTACCGCTCCACCACCTCCCCGTCGACCACCTGGTACGTATGGCAAAAGCCGGCGTGATCGTCGTCGAGCCGGCAGCGCCGTTCGCAAAAGGGACACTCCGTAGAAACCATACTCCTCCTCACTATCCGGCCGCCGATCCATGCGACGGCGCTTTGATCTTCGCGACGTCCGAGGCAGTAGCTCTGCGCAACAGAGGCACGACGGCCCTCGAGCGTCCCGACGCCTCGTGTTCCACATCGATGATGTGTACGTCGATGCCATACAACGTCCTAAGGCTACCCTCCGTGATCACGTCCTGGGGGTGACCGAGGGCCGCGAAGCTCCCTCTCCGCATGAGGGCCACCTTGTTGGAGACCAGCAGGGCGTGGTCGGGGAAGTGGGTCGTCATAATCACGGCCAGGCCGCTCTTCCGCGCCAACCTGCTGACCGTTGCCAGGATGAGCATCTGATTGCCGAAATCGAGGTGAGACGTCGGCTCATCGAGCAGCAGGACGCGCGGCTTCTGCGCCAGCGCCCGGGCGATCAGGGTCAGCTGTCGCTCCCCGCCGCTGATCTCGGTATACGGGCGGTCCTGCAGATGGGCGATACCCACCGTCTCCAGGGCTTCATCCACGATCTCCATATCCTGCTTCGAGGGGATGGAGAGGAACCCTAGGTGGGGCGCACGGCCCATCTGCACCACCTGGGAGACCGAGTAGGAGAAGTGAATATGGTGCTCCTGGAAGACGAAGCCCAGCCTCCGCGCCCTCTCCGTCTCGCTCAAGGCGAGCAGATCCCGGCCTTCCAGCTTCACGTCACCCCGGTCCAACGTCAAGAACCCGCTCAAACAATGCAGGAGCGTGGTCTTTCCACAGCCGTTAGGGCCGAGCAGGCAGACGACGTCACCGGCGGCTAGGTCGAGGTCCAGGTCGTGGAAGATCTCGTGCTCTCCGTAGCTGAACGTGCCTCTGCTGAGTTGGATTCGAGAGCTCATCAGCGGCGCCCTCCCTGGGTCCTGCGGACCAGGAAAGCGAAGAAGGGCGCCCCGACGATGGCGGTGAGGATGCCCAGTGGGATCTCGGCTGAGATCAGGGTCCGCGAGAGGTCATCTATCAGGATCAGATACGCTGCCCCCAGGGCTACGGAGGCAGGGAGCAACACCTTGTGGTCCGGCCCCACCAGCATACGCCCGATGTGGGGGATAACCAAACCCACCCAGCCGATGATGCCACAGACGCTGACGGCGGAGGCCGTGACCAACGTGGAGCAAAAGATGATGAAGGCCTTCAGCCGGTCTGTCTTGATGCCTAACGATCGCGCCTCCTGGTCGCCCATCGAGAGGATGTTGATCCGCCATCGTACGAGCAGGAGGCCCGCAATGCCGATCAGCATCGGCGGGGCGGCCGTCATCAGGTCGCTCTTCGAGGCCGCCGCCAGGCTGCCCATCAGCCAGAAGACGATGGCCGGCAGCTTCTGGTGCGGATCGGCCACGTACTTGATCAGGGACAGCAGCGCGGAGAAGATCGCCCCCACGATGATGCCGGAGAGGACCAGCATCATGGTAGGCGTCGTCCGGTACACCCGGCTGATCATATAGCTGATCACGACTGCCAGGACGCCGAATAAGAAGGCCGACGCCTGGATCGCGGTCGTGCTCCCGGAGATCAGGATACCCAAGGCCGCGCCAAAGCCGGCCCCTGCGGTCACGCCCAGGATATCGGGACTGACCAAGGGGTTCTGGAACATACCCTGGAACGCGGCACCGCTGACCGATAGCCCTGCGCCGATGCACAGGGCCAGGAGGATACGCGGTAATCGGATGTTGAAGATCACCGTCTCGACTGTGTCCGGCCAGTCCTGCGGGATGGGCAGGAGACGGGAGGCGAGGACGCGCACCAGCGTCGTCGGGCTGATGGGAAAGCGGCCCAGGAAGAAGGAGAGGCCCACCAGGAACAGCGGCAGGGCGAACAGAGCCCCCAATAACCACGTCCGTTGATGTCTGCGTGCCATACTGAGATTCGACTCCTCGAGGCCCGGCGAAGGGGATGCCATTCCCTATTCGCGGTTGAGCATGTCTGACACCTCGGCATCGGAGAGGTCGACACCGTAGAAGGTGGCTGCGAAGTCCTGGACCTCGGCGACTATGTCGACGTCGGCCTGGTCAGGATAGAGGAGGCTAGCCAGCCACATGCGGCTAAGGACCGACTCGACGTGCGGGCGCCCCCACGTGTCTAGGTATCCCTCTGGCACCCGGTAGACGCGCTCCTCCTGGATGGCGTTCAGCGACTGCCAGCGGTCGTCGGCCATGACGTCGGCTACCGTATCGGGACACGACTGGTCGAGGATAATCACGTCCGGATCCCAGAGCAGCACCTGTTCTGCTGAGACCTGGTGCGACCCACCGCCGATCAGGTCCTCGGATACGTGGATGCCCCCGGCGTCGACGACCTCGTAATGCCAGGTCGATTCTCGGCCGAAGGCGGTGAGAAAACCGTCCCCGCCAGCGACGTAGACCCTCGTCCGCTCCTCGGCCGGAAGGTCGCTGATCCGGTCGTGGATCTCGGACATGTTCTCCTCGTAGAAGTCCAACAGGTCCGCTGCCTTCTGCTCCGCCTCACCGCCCAGAACGCGAGCGATGAACGCGGTGCTCGCCCTGTACTCGTTCATGTCCACGCTGACGACGGGTAGACCCAGGGTATCCTCCATTTCGTCGGGATCCTGGCCCCATGGCACGGTCAGCACCACGTCGGGATCCGTGGCCAGGACGCTCTCGGCGTTGAGATTGAAAACCGTACCCACGTCCGGAATCTCGTGGACGGCCGGGTAGACCTGGGCCAGGGTACCGTTCTGCGCCGCCATGCTGTCCACGCCCACCAGGACGTCCTCAGCGCCGAGAGTCAGCGCCGAGAAGGTGATGTACGGGAAGACGCTGACCACCCGCTCGGGCTCTGCCGGTATCTGCACGCGGCGGCCCGCCATGTCGGAGACAGTGCGCACGTCGGTGCTCATAGTCTGGGACGCGTCGGCCAGGGGCGGGCCTTGGTATTCAGCGTCGAAGACGGCGCGATAGAATGCGTCGGCCTCAGCTTCGATGTCCACGTCGGCGAAGCGCTCCGGGTAGAGCTTGGTCGCCAGCCACTCGATACAGAACAGGGCCCGAGGCGAGGAGAAATCCCATCCGGCCTCGGGGAGGGCGTAGACGCGCTCGTTCTCGATGGCCGACACGCCGGCGACCTTCGGGTCGTTCAGGATGGCATCCACGTCGACCCCGTTGAGGACCACGATCACCTCGGGATCCCAGACGAGCAACTGCTCGGGCGAGACCTCGGGCAGCCAGCCGCTCAGCTCATCGGCGACGTTGACGCCCCCGGCCCGTTCGATCTGTGCGTGCTCGAACGTCTCCGGCGTATAGGCATGGTAGATGTCGTGACCACCGTAGAAGACGCGCACCTTCTCGTCTTGGGGAACCTCCTCGACGCGCGACTGGACGAAGTCGAGCGTCCCCTGCAGGTAGTCTATCAGCTCCTCCGCCCGTTCCTCCGCGCCCACGCAATGGGCCACGATGCGAATGTCGTCCATGTAGTTCTCGATGGTCTCGAAATGGGCGATGACCACCGGCAGCTCTGGCACCTGCTCCATCAAAGCCTCCGCCTGGTGGATCCGCCCGTAGCCGCCGTGCAGTACCAGGTCGGGGGCTACGCGCAGCATCTCCTCGGCGTTGATGTCTCGGCCGGCGTAGGGTGCCGTCCGGTCCATCAGGTCGGGGTGGACGTCGGTGATGAAGCCGCCGTACCCGCCGCCGGCCTTGACCATCTCGTCCACGGCCGCGATCTTCTCCTTCTGGCCCAGGGCGCAGATGATCTCGGTGATGCCGGAGCGCATCGAGGCGACGCGCTCCACTTTACTCGGGATGGTCACTTCTCGGTTCAAGGAGTCAACGACCACCTTGCCCTGCCCGGGCTCAACGGGCTCCACGGTGGGCACCGGCCCACTGGAGCCCTCCTCGGCCTGGGACGTGATTTCGATCACGTACTTGACCCAGGCCCCCTTGTCCATACTCGGCAGCACCGTGTTGACCCCGCCCTCGTCATTGTAGGCCAGGATGCTATCCTTGGTCAAGGCGTCGATGCTCACGTTGGCGGCGTACCCATCGCTGGCGACCAGGTTGATGGAGCTCTCGGCCGGGACCTCAGCGGCCTCCAACAGATCCAGGATGCGCACGCCTGTGTAGGACGTGCCCTCCATGTCGATCTCGACCTGCTCCATGCCCTTTAGATCGTCCATGGTGAACGGCTGGCCGGCGACGGTCAGAGCGGCCGCGTCGCCCTGGCCGGCCCCGCACGTGATCTCGACCGTCTCCTTGACCCAGCTCCCCTTGCCCAGACTGGGGATCACCGCATCGACGGTGTCGTCCTCATCTAAGGCCAGGATGCTATCCTCGTCCAGGTCCGCGACGGCGAGGTCAGCGCTGTAGCCGTCGCTAGCTATGAGGGAGATCGACTCGGCCTCTCCGCCCCCGGCCTGGGACAGCAGGTCGAGTATGGGGACGCCGCTGTACGAAGCGCCCTCGGCCTTGATCTCAACCTCGTCCATCCCCTCCAGATCCGCCATGGTGAAAAGCGTACCACAGACGTTGAGCGCGGCGTCGGTCGCCTCATCCTCGCCCGCGGCATCCTGATCGCCGCTGCTGTTCACGGCAATGGTGACGGTGTCCTTGACCCAGCCGCCCTTGCTCTGGCCGGGCAGCACGGCGTCCATGGTGCCATCATCGTCGAAGGCGAGGATACTCTGGTCGTCGAGATCGGCCACGGCTAGCTCGGCTGAGTAGCCGTCGCTGGCCACGAGCTCGATGGAACTGGCATCGGCGGCGCCGGCCGCCTCCAGCACATCGACGATGCGTATGCCGGTGTACGAGGTGCCTTCGGCTTCGACCTCGACCTCCGGTAGGCCCTCCAGATCGGCCATTGTCATCGCTTCTCCGCCGACATCCAGCAGCGGGGCGCCCGCCGCCGGGGTGCTGGTGGGAGGGACTGGCGTGGGCGTGGCGCCGCGCCCTGTGCACCCGCTGGTGACCAGCGCGACGACGATGAGTGACAGGGAGATGAGACGTGTCTTCATGGTGAGTTCCTCCTAAGTCTAGTTTGAAGTAGTTTGATGCGCGTGCGAGGTGCACGATGGGCAGCACCGCCCGATGCTCGACGGGGTTCGTGCTGCGGTTCCAGCCGCGTGATTGGGAGCAGGAGAGGCGGACTGCCTCGGCGTGGGAAGTAGGCCACAAAGAAGCGACGGCTCGAAAAGAGCCGTCGCCGGGGCGCTACAAATCCCGATGGGCAGCAACGTCTGCCCACGTGGTGAACGATGGATATCTCCTTTCCAAACACGGGAGGTGCCGGTGTTTCCGCCGGCACCCTACCGCCCAACGACCATAGGCTTGCAGGGCCCCCTTAGGTTGCTGGGTCGAAGATATGTTGTTTGATGGTACCCGATTATAGGTGATGCTTGCGTTCAAGGCAAGCAACGCACAGGATGCGTCGAGCAGGGCTGCGGCGGATCGGCTCCGGCTTGAATCGGCTTTTCCTCGTCGGGATTACCGTTGAGAGCGCCAAGATAGCTGAGCTCCGATTCCTTCTTCCCTACTTGCTACCGATCTGTCTTCTCCAAGACGATACAACTCTTTGAGGTCCTTGAGGATCTGCGCATCGAGTGGGGCTGATGGTGTGGCAAAGGTGACTGGCACCTTGACGACGCTGGCTTAGGGCTTGCCTGTGCAAGTCGGCTGCACGCGGCTTAGCTTCGCACGCGGCTTAGCTTCGCACGCTGGGCAAGTGCCGGTCAACTTGAGTCGGACGGGCTTGACACCGGGGGCGGTAAGCTGTAGAGTTGCTTCACTGTTCCTGCGGGCGAGATCGAATGGGCCTCGTAAGCAGAGGATTCGTCATGTCCGAGAGATGTCAATCGACAATCACCCGAATCCTGGTCCGGCTGGTGCTGGTGCTGGGAATCCTGGCCGCACTCCTGTTCCTCCCGGCGGGCAGGTGGGATTGGCCGGAAGCCTGGGCACTGATTCTCTCCTTCGGAGTCCTTCTTCTTCTGTACGCCCTCTGGGGGTTGTACAGGGACCCGGCCCAGCTGCAGGAGAGAAGTCAGGTCGCCCCGAACGTGAAGCGCTGGGATAGGGTCATCCTGGGTGCATACAGCGCGCTGCTGCCAACGGTGTTTGTCGTCGCGGGGCTCGACGCGGGCCGTTTTGGCTGGTCCGACGTGCCAGTCACAGTGGAGGCCCTAGCCTGGGTGGGGTTGGTTCTCGCTGCGTTGCTAGTCCTGTGGACGATGACGGTCAATACGTATCTGTCCCGGCAGGCGCGAATCCAGGACGACCGCGGGCAGGAGGTGGTCACCAGGGGACCGTATCGCACCATCCGTCACCCGATGTACCTGGGGATTCTCGTTCTCTTCTGCGGTCTGGGTCCCGCGCTGGGCTCGTGGTATGCGCTGGTGCCGGGGCTGGCGATTGACGTGCTGTTCGTCGTCAGGACGGCGAAAGAGGACAAGATGCTGCGCGAGGAGCTGGCGGGGTATGAGGACTACACCCAGCGTGTCCGGTATCGGCTGATCCCCGGGATCTGGTAGAGTGGGTCGCGATGGGGGTACTGAAAAACACCCTTGGTCTTGAGAAGGGAATAAGGAGGTAACCGGAATGACACCGGATGTGAATCACGCCCAAGCGCCGCGCCCGCCTGGCAGGCGCCTGCGCGCTTTCGCTTTCGACCCGATCCTCAGCCGCCGCATCGCCACCGCCGACATCAACCAGGTCGCGATCAAGGTTCCATGGAATGACGAGCTGAGCAAGGGACCGGCCGACGACTATCTCGAGGTGGTCGATGTCGACCCCGCCAGCGGCGCCTGCTACGCGCCAGTGGATCTGAACGACCCGTATCTGCTGGCTCAGGATGGCCTGCCGCCCTCGGAGGGGAATCCGCAGTTCCACCAGCAGATGGTGTACGCCGTGGCTCGCACGACGATTCGGCATTTCGAGAGAGCTCTCGGCCGCCGCGTCCTGTGGTCCCCGCGTATCACCTTCGACCCCGGCGAAGGGCCGGAGGACGCGTTCGTGCGCCGCCTGCGAATCTATCCGCACGCCCTGCGCGAGGCCAACGCTTACTACAGCCCCAGCAAGAAGGCGCTGCTGTTCGGATACTTTCCGGCCTCGCGGACCGACCCCGGCGAGAACCTGCCGGGCGGACAGGTCTTCACCTGTCTGTCGCACGACATTGTAGCCCACGAGACGACCCACGCGCTGCTCGACGGCCTCCATCGGCGCTTCATCGAGCCCAGCAACGTGGACGTGTGGGCCCTGCACGAGGCCTTCGCCGACATCGTGGCCCTGTTCCAGCATTTCTCATACCCGGAGGTGCTGCGCCACCAGATCGCCCGTACCCGCGGTAGTCTGGAGCAGCAGAACCTGCTGGCCCAGCTCGCGCAGCAGTTTGGGCAGGCGATCGGTCGCTACGGTGCTCTCCGCGATGCCCTTGGCGACGTCGACGAGGAGACCAGCGAGTGGAAGCCGAGGGAGCCCGATCCGGAGCAGATCATACACACCACCGAGCCCCACGCCCGGGGCGCCATCCTCGTTGCGGCTATATTTGACGCCTTCCTGACAATCTACCGGCGGCGGATCGCCGACCTGCTGCGTATCGCCACCGGCGGCACCGGGGTCCTTCCGGAAGGCCAAGTCCACCCCGACCTGGTCGACCGCCTGGCGCAGGAAGCGGCGAAGACGGCGCAGCACATCCTTCACATGTGCATCCGCGCCCTCGACTACTGCCCGCCTGTCGACGTCAACTTCGGCGACTACCTGCGGGCCCTGATCACGGCCGACGCCGACCTGGTCTCCGACGACCGCTTCAATTATCGGCTGGCCGTGATCGAAGCGTTTCGTCGCCGCGGCATCTACCCCCTGGACGTGCGTAGCCTTTCGGAGGAGAGCCTGCTGTGGGACGCGCCGACGCCGGAGCAGCAGGAGGCGTATCGGAGGGTATTCCCCGGTGGCCCCGCCAAGCTGCGTCAGTTCGTCCCCTCGTGGGGGCTGACGGTCGACCGCAAAGACATATACGACCGAGCCCGGCGAAACCAGGCCCACGTCCACAGTTGGTTCACGGACCCTGACGGACGCGACGCCGTACGTGCCGCCGGTCTGACGTTGGCGGAGGATACGCCGGCCACCATCAATCGGGGCCCCGATGGCCGCCCGGCACTGGAGGTGCATTCGGTTCGTCCGGCCCACCGGGTGGGGCCCGACGGCCAGACGCTGACCGATCTGGTCGTCGAGATCACCCAGTGGCGGCGCGGATACTACGACCCGCAGGTGCAGGAGCGGGCTGACAGGGGCGAGATCGGCCCGCCGTGGGACTTCGTTTTTCGGGGAGGCTGCACGCTGCTGGTCAGCCTTGAGACCGCCCGAGTCAGGTACTGTGTGTACAAGCGGATTCGGAGCGCGCGTCGTCTGGAATCGCAGCGCCGTTTCCTCACCCGGGATATCGACCCCTCCCTGCGAGCCACCTACCTCGGCGATCCGCGCCGGAGGTACTTCGCGGGGTCCGACGTGGAAGCGGTCGAACCGTTCGCGCTGCTCCACCGTTCCTACGAGCACCAGGAGGTGACATAATGTCTCCCACGATGGTTCCACCCGACGCCGGCGTGACGGTGCGTATGTACCGCCCCGGTATCGGCGATTGTTTCCTGCTGGCCTTCCGCGCTGCGGGCGGGGAAGATGGTGCGCGCTACATGCTCATCGACTGCGGCGTCCTGGTGGGCACCCCGGGCGGCGCGGATCGGATCCGGGACATCGCCGAGGACATTGCGGAGGCGACCGGCGGCCACCTGCACGTGCTCGTGGCCACGCACGAGCATTGGGATCACCTCTCGGGCTTCCAATATGCCAATGGGACGTTCGAGGATGTGATCATCGATGAGGTCTGGCTGGCCTGGACGGAGGATCCGGACGATGAAGTCGCCGAGCGGCTGCGCCAGAAGCACGCGATGGCGCTCAAGGGGCTCCTCGCGGCGGTGGATCAGCTCGGGCAAGCGGACGAAGAAAGAGCGCTCGCCATGGCTGGGGCGATCAACAGGGTGCTCGACTTCCACCGGGAGCTCGGTGTCGAGGGAAGGATCAACACCACCGCCGAGCAGATGGAGTACGTGCAAGGCCGGGGCTCCCCGCCACGCTATCGCCGCCCCGGTGAACCGCCGATCGTCCTGCCGGACGTGGAGGGCGTCCGCATTTACGTCCTCGGGCCGCCGGAGAACGAGGCACGGCTCAGCAAGTCCGACCCCTCCACGACGGACAGCGAGGTCTACGAACGGGCGCTGGCCCTCAGCGAGGCCAACGCCTTCTACCTGGCGGCGCTGGCCGCAGGAGATCGGGACGCGCTGTTGGACGACGAGGGGGAGTTGTGGGAGCGCAGCCACCCGTTTCACCCTCCCGTCCCAATCGCGATGGACGAGGCGGCGGAGCATGAGGCTCACGGGGACTTCTTCCGGGCGCGATACTTCGGCCCGGGCGAGAACGGCGAGGACATCGGGTGGCGGCGCATCGACACGGAATGGCTGGGCGCGGCCGGGCAGCTGGCCCTGGATCTCGACAACGACACCAACAACACCTCTCTGGCGCTGGCCATCGAGCTGACGGAGAGCGGTCAGGTCCTAATCTTCCCCGCCGATGCCCAGGTGGGCAACTGGCTCTCCTGGTACGACGTCGCCTGGCCCGACGAGGGCGATTGCGAGGGCGACCCGCTCACCGCCGGCGACCTGCTCCGCCGGACGGTATTGTACAAGGTGGGGCATCACGGCAGCCACAACGCCACGCTGCGCGAGAAGGGCCTGGAGATGATGGAGAGCCCGGACCTGGTGGCAATGATCCCCGTGAATGGGGATCACGCGGAGGACAGGGAGTGGGCGATGCCGTTTCCGCCGCTCTTTGCGCGGCTCGAGGAGAAGACTAAGGGCCGCATAATCCGCGCCGATACCGGCCTGCCGGCCGGGAGGCCGGAGCGCCTCTCCGAGAGCGAGTGGGAGTCCTTCCGTGCCAAGGTGGAGGAGGATTCCGACGGCCTGTGGATCCAGTACACGGTGACTGAATGAAGTCTGTCGTCGACCAACGTACCGGTAGCGTGCTGGATGACACCTGCCCCGGTTGCTGAGAGAATGGGTTGCATCGCGCTGACATCTGTGTTCCGTGTGACCTGCCAATCCTATCCCATTGCCCGGGGCGAGGTCGCCCCGGTCGATCGAGCGGGAGGCGCTTGGCTTAATGGCAAGCATGGTCCCGCAGGCCGCTTCCCCGAGGTGGTCGGGTGGATGTTCCCGCTCCTGGGCCACGACGATCGTTAGTACATGTCCGCATCTGGCACATGGTAATGCCGCCTCCCGCACTCGCGCGGGGCAGGCAACTCATTCAGGAGGCAATCATTGGGTGCCATTTTACTTGCCTTGACACGTATGGTCGAGCTACTATATACTATCCGACAGTCAGATATGACAATTCTATTGCAGAAGGACCTTGTAGTTGATAATCACCGTTCCCAGCGTGAATACCTTGTCCCCCGCATACCCTAGACGCGTCCACGCCTCGGTGTACGCCCCTACCCCGGCTGGTCTCAAGACCGATCATTGGGAGGAACGCTGTCTCTCGAATCTGAGGCCGATCTGCGAAGTTCTATTCCTCCAGTTCCTTTCGCCTGGACGGCAGGCTCGATATCCGCTCTTCTCTTGCCCGCTATGCAAGTTGGGCTTTGAGCCACATAGTGCAGAGTAAAACGATGAATCAGGAGAGGATTCCTTGGATTGGTGCCTGTCTGGCGGCGATTATGGCAGTGACTCTGTGCGTCGGACTCTCACAAGATCCCAGGACGCTCGATGATGCTTACATCACCTACCGCTATGCACGGAATATAGCGCGGGGGCGGGGGTTTGTCTACAACGTGGGAGAACCAGTCCTCGGGACCACAACGCCTTTCTACACCCTGCTGCTGGCGGGCCTCTCATTCATCTGGCGGGATATTCCGACAGTGAGCCACATTATCGGGGTCTTGGCTTGGGTTCTGTGCGTGCCTGTCATCTACGGCATCGCCGCGACTGATGGCGACAGGATTGCGGGTCTGGTGGCTGCATCGCTCATCGGCGTGAGTGCCCTCTTTCTCCAAGTCCTAACGATGGAGACTACCTGGTATGTGCTCGTGACATTGCTTGCCTTCTTCTTCTACGTGAGGAAGAGACTGACATGGGCGGGACTCTGTGCTGGACTCGCGTTTCTCACCCGGTGGGATGGGATACTCGTTATTGGGGTGCTCCTGTTTGCCGGGATGCTGGAAGCCTGGATGCTGAAAGAGAAGCGCGAGCGCTTTCCCAGGGCTTTGCTCGTCGCTCTATGCGTCGTCGTTCCCTGGCTCGCGTATTCTCAGGCGACCTTCGGCTCTATCTTCCCGAACACGTTCTTCGCGAAGGCGGGACAGGGTTGGAAAGAAGGGCTTGGGGGACCCGAGATTGGGCCCTTCACCCGCGGCTTGGTGTCAATTGCTCGGTCGGCATTCAGAGAGAATCGTCTGTTTGTGCTTCCGCTCGGCTTTTTCCTGGTGGGGATGCTCTCAGCCTTTCGCAGCAGAGTCAAGTGGTGGCCTGTTCTTCTATGGACTGCGGCCTATTTCGCTGGATATGCAGTCTTAGGTGTCTTGAGGTTCTCCTGGTACTACCCCCCACTAGTTCCAGCCCTCGTTCTTCTGGTGGGACAGGGGGTCGAAGGTCTCATCAACCTTCTCGCCCCAGCCAGCAAATGGCGTCAACGAGGGCTGGCCATCTTCCTCGTCGGCCTCTGTCTGATACCCAACCTTGACTGGCTGATTGCCAATCGTAGGTCAGAGATGAGCGATCATCTTGCGACCTACGTGGGGGTAGGAGAATGGTTGAGAGCCAATACGCCCTCCGATAGCTCGGTGGCCACGATTGAGATTGGTGTCATTGGCTACTACAGCGACCGGACGATCGTTGACACAATGGGCCTGGTCAGTCCCGAGATGATAGGGCATTTGCAGGATTGGACGCAGACGCTGCAATTTGCTCTTAATCACTACTGGCCAGATTACGCCGTCGCGCTCGAGGGTACTGCCTGGGGGGCAGTCGTTCACGAGGATTGGTTCGAAGAGGCGTATGTGCTTGAGAAGGAGCTACCTAATCTGAGTGACCCAGATGCTCCGATACGCATATATCATCGCCGCGCAGGATTCCCACCAAATGAGTTCGCGCTATCCGGCTCGCGAGACGTACGGTTTGATGAGAAATTCGTCCTGAAGCGATTTCAGGTAGCTGAAGGGAACGTAGGCCCCGGAGGAAGACTCCACGCACGGATGATCTGGAAAGCCCTGACAGATCTCGACGCCACCTATCTTGTCCGCTTCGACCTACTGAATGCCACGAACGGGCAACGAACGACTCTGCGAACAGCTGCTCACCCCATGCGGGGTGGGAATCCTACAGAGCTCTGGAGGCAAGGCGACCGAATCGTCGATGACCATACGCTCCAAATCCCGACCAGCTTGGAAGCGGGCCCATATCTTTTGCAGCTCCTGATGTCAAGAAAGGACGGTCGCGACCCGACTATGAGTGACCGCGCTGGCAACTCAGTTGATTATGTCACAGCAGGCCCGATCCAGATTGGTGATGGAGTCGCAGGTTTGGATCCACCTGAGCAGGACCTCTCCGTCGTATTTGGAGACAATATCTCGCTGGCAGGGTACGATTTCAGTGACATCAGCCAGGACGAGTTGGAGATCGTATTACACTGGAGGGCGACGGATGAGGTAGCTCGGGACTACACTGTTTTTGTCCATCTCGTTTCACCGGACGGAGATTTGGTTGCCCAGCACGACAGTCCCCCGGCATTACCTACGAAGCTTTGGGTCCCGGGAAAAACAGTGATTGACTCCCATTCTCTGAGTTTTCCCCTCGACTTGGCGGCCGCCGACTATGAGATCCGTGTCGGTATGTACCATTGGCCCGACCTAGAACGGCTTGCAGTTCTGGAGTCCGGGAGCCTCGATGCGGCAGATAATGCCCTCTTGCTGAGAAACGTGTTTCCCAGTGCAGCCCCGGAAACGGGCGTGGATGAGAACTGACCCGTCGAAGCAGAGTCTGAAGCCCAGTCCGTCGGGCAGCTGGTCGAGGATCTGGCACAGACGGGGCCGGGGCGGCGGTGCTTATCTTGCCCCGGATCTCCGGGAAACCACGCTATTGAGCCCTGTAGATTCTCGTCTGTGACCCGCGTGTCGGCATCCTTTGCCCCTGGACCGACCCCTGGGGTTAGGGAGGATCGTCGAGAGCGACCGTGCGTTGTGCTGGGCGTGCGGGACAGGTCACAGCGAATAGCGGCTACCTACCGTCGAGCAGGCTTCCCATCCTCCGCAAGACCGAGTGCGCTTTGTGGCGTGTACGCCACAAGAACCACCTAACTCTCGCCACACGAGGTGTTTAACTTTAACTACATACAAACCGGTTAATCCATGATACAATGTCTTGATTCGGGCTCGACCGCCTCCGCCAACGTGGTCGGACGATTGTCGGCTGGGAGCTTGAGCCCTTGTATTCATCGACATCGATCCAACAACGGACTCCTATGGTGAAACGACAGTACAGCGTGTTGCGCATCGGCGCCGTCGCCCTCGTGTTCATTACGGCCGTGGCGTGCACGTACGAGGACGGGGGTGGATCAGGGAAGACGATGCCGCTCCAAGACCCCCCGCTCGTCCGGGATCGCGACGAGCGAAGCCTACGGGAAGCGGCGGAGGGGAGCCCTCAACTGGCGGAGGAAGCCGGTATATCCGCCTACGTGCGGACCTCCAATGCCATCGACCTGAGCCTGGTGCGCGGTCAGTTCCGCACGATCGAGGCCGAGACCAACGACTACGTGATCGGCTCCGTCCCCGTGCCCGATCATCCTGAGCTTTTCGACGTGCACGTCTACGTCCATACTGATGGGTGGATCGTGGCTTACTACATGGCAGACGAGCCGACGAGCAAGATTGTGGACGTGAAGGCGCAGACGATTCATTCGACCAAATTGGAGACCGTCGTGGCAATCATCGCAGGGGCTCTAGGCGAATCGGTGGCCCGGCTGAAGTACTGTGATTTTCGGTATCCGGATGCCACAAATATCCTGATGGTTGCCGAGGACGAAAGCGACGGTTACTTCTTCACCATAGAGCTTCCCTCGGGCTACGCGTACTACGAGCGTTCCTGGGCCGCGTACGCGGACCGTGACGATACGCCTACGTTTACCATCGACGAGACGCAGGCGCACCGAGAGTGGTGGGGGGCGGAGATGAGCTATGGCTCCATCCCTTCGTCCCAGCTGTTGCCCGGCGCGTCGCACACCATCGCGATCGAGGCACAGCGGGATGGGTACGGCGTTCTCGTCATCACCTACCAGGAGCCCTAGTGAAGCCGTTCCGCGTCGCTCTCTTTCTTCTCCTGGCTGCTCTGATCCTCGGTGCCCTCGGACCGATTCGGGGGCGGAGCGGATTCGCCATCGAGGGCGCGGACGGTACGCGGCGGTTCGATATGAGGTCTTCCTCTTCGGCTGAGCGAAAAGGTCCCATCGACCAACTCAATCCTCGAATCGTCCTGGAGTTCGTGGATGCCAGCTGGCCATACGCGCTGGCCCTCGTCCCCGGGGTGCTGGGCGCCCGGCTCCAGGTCTCCCAGCCACGTTTCTTGATCGAGTTCGCCAGCGCCAACCGATTCTACTCCCTCGCCGGCGTGCCCGCCCAGCTGGGGACGCTGCTGGAGCGACTGTCCCCCCGCTTCGTCCTCGAGTACGCCGACGCCAATCGAGGGTTTACGCTTGACTACCCTGATGAGCTCTTCGACGGGGGCGATGTCTTGCACGTAGGCAATGTCCAGACAACCCCGGCAGGGATGGGCAGCACCACCATTTCCTGGAGGACGGAGATGCCCGCCGACAGCGTCGCACGGTGCGGCACCGAGCCCGGCGACTACACGATGACCGTCTCCGTTGCACTCCGCGTCAGGGATCACAGGACTACCGTGACAGGATTGACGGACGGGACGACCTACTACTGCCGGGTGAGCGGTTCCACGGCGAACGGGAAAACTTATCGGAGCCGGCCATTCACCTTTGAGCAGGTGGCGGAGTATCACTTATACTTGCCCCTGGTGCGGCGGTCGTGATGCGGCGGAGGATTGGCTTCCTGGATGATCTAAGGTGCTCTGCCCAGGCCCATTTGGCCAACGCAGGCGTCGGCCGGGGGGATCTGTTCCTCTTCTTCGGCTGGTTCCGGCGGGTGGAGGAGACAGGGTCAGGGTACCGGTTCGTGCCGGGCGCTCCGGATCTTCACGTCCTGTTCGGTTGGCTCCAGGTGGCCCGGGTGATCCCGGTTGAGGAGCTCGATTTGGACATCCCTGCGTGGGCCGCATACCACCCCCATTTCCACGGAGACGCGGAGGGGAAGAACACGGTCTACGTCGCCGGGGACGACCTGCAGCTGCCCGGGATGCCGGCGGGAGCGGAGGGGGCCGGTGCTTTCGGTCGCTATCGAGAGGAACTGCGCCTGACCGCGCCGGGCCACACCCGGACCAGATGGCGGCTCCCCAGGTGGTTTTTCTCCGGGGATGACAGGCCGCCCCTCACGTACCACGGGAATCGGGATCGATGGTCCCTGACCACCGATCACGCTCTGCTGCGGAGTGTGCCGCGGGGGCAGGAGTTTGTCCTCGACGTTGATCATTATCCAGAGGGGGGCGCGTGGGCTTATGAGCTGGTGTCCGATGCAGGCTGATGGTATGCTATGCCACGCTGTTCGAGAAGGACCGTCAGTTATACCAGACAGAGGAGGGGAATAGATGACACCCACCATCAGCCGGGATACCCTCCCGGCCAGCGTCACGATCAGACACGCCCTGAGGACGATGGATATCAGTCGCTTGATCGCCCTCCACGCCATCCTCCACGCCGAGGCGCGGGGATGGGACGCCTCCTTCGAGGCGTACGTAGCCGGCCCGCTGGCCGAGTTCGCCCTGTCGCAGAGCGAGCGGGAGCGAATCTGGATCGTCGACGAGGACGGGAAGTTGGTCGGATGCGTGGCGATCGTTGAGGCCTCGGAGGAGGAAGCCCAGTTGCGCTGGCTGGTGCTGGTTCCCCACCTCCGCGGGCGCGGGTTGGGCCGTATGTTGGTCGAGGAGGCGGTGGGCTTCTGCCGTGAGGCCGGCTATGCGTCGGTCTTCCTGTGGACGGTCGAGGGGCTGGATGCGGCGCTGCATGTCTACGAGTCGCTGGGGTTCGAGCTAACGGAGGAGGAGACCCACTCGATCTGGGGCGCGATGGAGACGGAGCAGCGGTACGATCTCAGGCTGCGGTGAGCGGTTCATAGCCCTGCACTGGCGAGTTCGGGGGATCCGTGAACCTGGAAGTCGGAAGAACTCATGATATCAAGTGCCAAATCAATGGGAATCGAGACCGATAGATTAACCATCCGATCCTTCCGGGAATCGGACACACCCTAGGCTCCACCTGCGCCGCCACCTCGGCGGTTATCCTGGTCACCACCACAAGTGAGGTACCGCATGCTCACACCCTTGACCGCCATTATGATCGGCGCCGGCCAGCGAGGCTACGGGGCCTACGGCCTCTATGCCCTCGCCCATCCCGACGAGATCCGCTTCACCGCCGTCGCCGAGCCGAACGAAGCACGCCGCGCCCGCTTCGCCGAGGCGCATGCCATCCCTCCTGATCGCCGGTTCCGGACCTGGGAGGACCTGCTGGAACAGGGGCAGATCGCCGATGTGGCCCTCGTGTGCACGATGGACACCCTCCATACCGACCCGACCCTCGCCGCGCTGGAGGCCGGCTACGACGTCCTCCTGGAGAAGCCGATGGCCACGACGCTGGCCGACTGCGTACGATTGGTCCGGGCCGCCGAGCGGACGGGGCAACTGCTGCAGGTGGCCCACGTCCTCCGTTACACCGACTTCTTCTCCACGCTCCACGATATCGTGGCCTCCGGGCGCCTGGGCGAGGTCATCACCGTGGAGCACCGGGAGAACGTCGTGTACTGGCACATGGCCCACTCCTACGTGCGAGGGAACTGGCGGCGGCGAGATTCCTCGAGTCCGATCATCCTCGCCAAGTGCTCGCACGACCTCGACATTCTGACCTGGAACCTGGGGCGGTGTGTCCGGCTCAACTCCTTCGGCTCGCTGCGCCACTTTCGCGCGGAGAACGCCCCGCCGGGAGCGCCCAAGCGGTGTACCGACGGCTGCCCCGCGGCCGATGGTTGTCCCTATTTCGCCCCCCGCCTCTACCTGGATCTGATCCCACTGTATCACGTGGCGCGCAACTCGCCGGACTTTCGGGATTGGCTAGGGGCCACGGTCATGCTCGCTTCCCCGGGCCTCGTTGACCTGATCCGTCGCCTGGTTCCTCCGTTGGATCGGGCGCTGGACTACCGGGGGTGGCCCATCTCCACCATATCCGAGGATACCGGTCGCGAGGCCCGGCTTCATGCCCTGGAGGCTGGACCGTACGGACGGTGCGTCTACCGTTGCGACAACGACGTGGTCGATCACCAGACGGTCAACATGGTCTTCGAGAGCGGCGCATCGGTGGTGCTGGTGATGCAGGGCCATTCCCACGAGGAGGCCCGGACGATGCGGTACGAGGGGACCCGGGCCACACTGCGCGGCAAGTTCGCTTATGGGCTGGACGACGTCATTGGGATCCACGACCACTATACCGGGGAGGTGGAGCGGATCAAGCTCAGAAATCGCGGGGGCACGATGGGCCATGGAGGTGGTGACGCGGGCATCATGGCCGCTTTCGTCCGCGCCGCACGCGGGGCCAGGTCGGGTGCTGATGGGATGGCCGGCCTCACGACGGCCCGGGAGTCGCTGGAGAGCCACCTGATGGCCTTCGCCGCCGACCGGGCGCGGCTGGAGAATCGCATCGTCGAGATTGACGCCTTCCGTCGCCGGGTGGAGAGCGGTGAGTTGGGGAAGTGACTAGTGTGAGGTTCACGGGAGCCGGATTCTTGTCAGAAGCTGATCCTTCGATTGGGATGAGCTATTGAGATGACAGGCTGGGAAGAGCCCTGTTGCCCGTGGACTGAGGTTCGCTATGGGGTATCAATGGGAAAGCAGGCGGGATTACTCCAAGTTCGGCGGAAGGTGCTCCTCGCGCCAGGCAGGGTTGTTCCAGTCGTCCAGGAGGAAAACCGGGCCATCGTTCTCGATGCGCTTCTTCATCAGATTGAGGTACGTGGGGAGTTCCTTGACGCTGACCGTCGGTTGCTGCGCATCGGTAAAGGCGGGGCTTTGAACCCAGCTCCAGTATGTTGAGAAGTTCCCAATGGAGATCAGCAAGGAGATGGCTACGACTCCGCCGACGAGTCTTTCCCGGTATCTCTCGACAAAGGCTCCCGGGATCCTGGCCCACAACTCCTCAATACCGAGGCCGAGGCAGAGGTAGACCGTCGGCAGCAGGGACAGGGCGCGAGCCCAGTTGGGGACGTAGGCTGAGGGTATCTGGATAAGCACCATGTTGCTGAAGTATAGAGCCGAATACTTGACTGACCAGGATCTCTTCCTTCGCGTTAGGAGGGAGTACAGTCCGATGAGGAACAAGGGTACTAAGTACAAGTTGATGCCTCCCATCTGCGGCGGCTTGTAGCGGCGGTTCTCGAGTCCCTCGGCGCTGACGCGAGGGTCGAAGAGAACCAGACCTCTGAACGCATAGTCGATCTGGCGTAGCAGAATACGAAATTTGTTCTCCGTATCGATGCCGTAGTATTGGTCTGCTGTGGAGCCGAAGACGTAGAGGCTGTCGGCGCGGGTGGTATAGGTCTGGAAATCTCGGCTGATCTCGACGATCTGAGGAAGGTAGATCAGGATCGCCACCACGCCGAAAACCAGCATGTGGAGGAGTTTTTCCTGGAAATCGAACTCGCCTGAGCGCTCGAACTGCCAGTAGAGGAGCTGGGCAGCGGCGGCGACGAGGAAAACCTTCCCGCCGTTGTACTGATAGAGGACGAGGGATCCGGAGAGAGCGGCGCCCAGCGTCCACAGCCAGCTTCCGTTGGTGGTCATCTTCTCGAGGAAATAAAAGAGCCACAAGCCGTAGAAAAGGGCGTCCGTGGCAATCCAGGGGAGCCGGGAGAAGTTGAGGTACCAGTAGCTGGAGGAGAGGAGGAGGGTCAAAGAGAGAGCGAGGAATTCCGGCATCCTCTCGCGGGCCAGGAGATAGAAAGGAATCAAGGCTCCCACACTGAGGAGGGCCGTCGCGCCTCTGGTCGCCACAAGGGTGTTGCCTAGCCCCAGTAAGCGCAACATAACGGACTTTTCCAGGTAGGTGACGTAAGAAATCTGTCCGTCGTGGGTGAGCGCAAACAGTGAATCATATCTGCCCAGGATGATCTCCAGCGTGTGAATGATCCCCCCGGATTCGTCCCCGTTGACGACGGCAGGGATGGCGTCTACCTTCCAGAAGCGAACCAGGAGACTCACGCCGAGAATGAGCGAAAGGGCGATTATCTCTCGGGTCTTCGTATAGGACAGGATTCCTCTGAGCTCCTCGCTCAGGTCGAAGATGACTATGGGACCTCTGACTCGCTCTTGGATTGATTCCATGTGACTCAAGATCGTCTTCTCTGATCGGAGCCCGGAGCGAGGGTAGGTGCTCAGAACGATGGGAGGGCAATGAGAAGGGTGTCGACATTGATCGTAGGCCACGCCCGCAGGCCCTAGCGTGACGGTAGTATAACACAGAATGTCCGGCCCAAGCGGCGGTTAAGGTTGGAGATTCGGTTGGGCCAGGTTGAGAAGAGTTGGAGCTTCGTTTGACTCGTTAGGATGCTGTTAGGGTTCCAGACACTGAGTCTCCTGGCGAAGATTCCTCGGCTGAACGATCTGTGGTATCATGGGGGTCCGTCCGTTGTCTTCGTGGATTCTCGCGCTCTGCGCGCTTACAAACTGGAGGTGGGAGATGGCGCGGTTCGAGGTCGGAGACGTGGTTCGGTTGCGATCCGGCGGGCCGAAGATGACGATCCAAGAAGTGATTGAGATTGGCGGCAATATCCGCTGCCAGTGGTTCGTGCAGGGGGAGGTACGGAATGGTGTGTTTCATCCCCGCTCCCTGCAGAAGATGGCGTGGGACGAGGCACGGGGTGAGTGGGTACCGGCGAGGACCGTGCCCTGACAGAGGACGGCGAGCGCGATGGAGTTATGACGTCGTTTGGCAGTAAGTGCAGGTCACCTTGCGGGCCGGGGTGGTTTGGGGTATAGTCTGCCTCGCGTGACAGCTTACATGCACTGTCGGGTTGCCTCTCCGCAGACGTGTGCTCCCTGTTTCGACATCAGCCCTTGCGAATTGGCAGGCCTGAGACCGGGGCCAGCCATTGCGTGCTGCTGGGGTGCATTGTCACAAGGGGATCGGTTGTCGTGCCTGGTTCATCAGAGGTGCCGCTGGATCGTCCAGCTGCCATAAGTCGATATCCGTTTGATATCAAGGAGAAATGGTTATGGAGTTCGAAGGATATTGCGTTAAGTGTCGCGAGAAGCGAGCCGTGACGGACGGCGAGGTAACGAAGACGAAGAGCGGTCGCCGCATGGTCAAGGGGAAGTGCCCCGAGTGCGGGACGACGGTGAACCGCTTCCTGCCGAACGAAGCCGAGGAGTAGCGCGGAGTTCGTCGCTAGCCAAACCCCACCGGTCGCGGTGGGGTTTTTGGTGTCATAGTCGTCTCACCTCCACCCGGACGGTCCGTCTACCCCACTCTCCCTGCCGCTTCCCGCGGCGGCGCCAGCTTGAACCGCGAGCGCCAGAAACAGCGTGACTGCGTCATGAGGATCAGCCGTACCAGCGGGCGGAACGCGCGGATCAGACGGCGCTTGACCCCGGCCCGCTGGACCATCTCCGTCACGTAGTCCTGCAGGTCCCGGCTCTGATAGTGGAGAAGGGCCTCGCTCTCACTGGTGTCTATCCAGTCGGTGGGGAAGGGGGTGGTGGTGAAGGCATCCTCGGGCAACATACCGACCCCCATGCCGCCCAGCACGGCCTCCACGATCTCTCGGTAGGTGTACTGGCACGCCTGGCCCCCGCCGATTAGGAGGGTGCGTCCCCAGATCTCGTCCCTGCTCACCCCTGTGGCGATGGCCTCGCCCACGTCTCGCGTGTGGACGAACTCCATGCGGTTCTCCAGGGGGACGTCGAACATCCCCGGGTCGAGCTGGATCGCCAGCGGCAGCGTCGCGGCCAGTCGGAAGATGGACCACGTCAAGCCCGATGCCCTGACCATCCGCTCGCAGGCTACCTTGTGGCGTGAGTAGTACTCCGTGGGCTGCACCGGGTCCTCGAGCGTCCGCGGCGGCGGTTCGTGCTGGGTCCGGCCGAAGACGTGGTACGAGGAGGCAAAAAGGATCTTCGGCGGCGACTTCAGCGACGCCATGGCGGTCAGCAGATTCCGCGTGCCGCCGATGTTGATCCGCCGCGCCCAGTCGGGACGCTTCTCCGACTCGACCCCGGTGGCGGACATTTTGGGGATGATAAAGGCGAGGTGGACCGCCACGTCCTGGCCCCGCACCGCCAGTCTTACGTCCTCGTGGCGGCGTAGGTCGCCCCACACGACCTCGACTGCGTCGCCAAAGCGTCGAGCCGTGCGCCGGTTCACCCGCGTCTCTAAGTCGAGACAGCGTACGTGATGACCGCGGGCGATGAGCGCTTTCAGGGCGCTCGTCCCCACGTTGCCGAAGGCCCCTGTGACCAGAACGTTCATTTCACTCCTTACCTGTGCTTCTGTTACTCAGACCTTATGCCCTCGAGGAGCATCTCTATACCGCGGCTTGCCACTGCTCCCCAGTCGGCGCCCCCGGTGTCGAGGAGGCCCTGGACTACCACGCCGATGGCCAGCGATACGACGACCCGGGCAGCGGTGTCGGCATCGATGGGGCGTAGCGTTCCCTCGGCCACGCCGTTCTCGATCATCCCGGCGAAGATGCGTCGATAGCGCCGGTAGGGCGCGATGGTCGCCTCCCAGGTGGCCGGGTCGTGGGTGGCCCGGGCCCAAAACTCGAGGAAGACGGGGAGCTGGTCTTCCGCTGCCTGGAAGACCTGGCGGATCATGTCTGTCATGGCCAGGAGCTGCTCGGGCACCGTCGCCTCCGCGCTGCGCATCTCTTTCAACTGGCTATCCA
>Ga0207797_1000717_pt1 | contig 25353 bp, 25 predicted proteins | sample PRCRCaboRojoPR_6_FD_187275 | JGI IMG/M metagenome (GOLD analysis project Ga0207797, IMG submission 187275) | Marine sediment microbial community from Cabo Rojo, Puerto Rico - PR CR 10% Liquid 1 (SPAdes) | ecosystem: Environmental > Aquatic > Marine > Coastal > Sediment | place: Cabo Rojo, Puerto... | reverse complement strand
GGCCTTCTATCTCGCGACGATGGACGAGTGGTTCTTCCGTTTCATCCTCCCCGAATCCCTCCACTTTCTCCCGCACGGCACGACCGGCGTCGTCGCCGCGCTCCTGTTGGGCACGCTCAACGCCCGCGGCACCGAGGAGAGCGGGACGTTCCAACTCCTCGTCACCGGCGCGAAGGTGGCCGTCCTCGTCGCCTTCGTCGCCGGCGCGTTCACGTTCCGTGGTCCGACGGTCGCCGTCGACACCTTCGCCACGCGCTTTACCGCCGACGCCGTCGGTATCGTCACCATCGCCGCCCTCGCTTTCATCACCTTCTTCGGCTTCTCCGCAATCGCCGCCAGCGCCGGCGAGATCATCGAACCGCGCAAGACGGTGCCGCGGGCCATCGCCGCGAGCATCGTCACCGTCACCGTCCTCTACGCGTTCGTCATCGTCGCGATGGTCAACTCGCCCGTCCCGGCCGAGGTCATCGCACAGGAGGGCGAGACGGCGATGGGCCGGGTCGCCGCCGGCTTCCTCGGTCCCCTCGGCCGGTCGCTCATCGTCGCCGGCGCGGTGTTCAGCATGGTCAGCGCCTCGAACGCCAGCGTCCTCGCCGCCAGCGGCATCGGGTCGCTGATGGGGCGACAGGGGCAGGCCCCGCGCCCATTCGCCCGCATCCACACCCGCTACGGCACGCCGTTCTGGAGCGTGATGGGCACGACGGCCACCATCGTCGCCATGATCGTCGTCTTCATCGGCCTCTTCCCCGCCGAGGGCGGACTGCTCCCCGTCGACCTCACCGTTTCCCTGCCGGCGCTCGGCCCCGTCACCCTGACCGAACTCGGTCTCACGACGCTCACCGGGTTCGCGACGCTCAACCTCCTCCTCCCCCTCTCCGTCGTCAACGCCGCCCTCGTCTACTCCCGGCGGCGCTTCCCCGACCTCGAACGCGGCTTCCGCGTCCCCGGCGTCCCGGCCGTGCCAATCCTCGGCATCCTCGCCAACCTCGCGCTCATCTCCAACCTCCCCGTGAAGGGCGTGATCGTCGGCCTCGCACTCGTCCTCGTGATGCTCGCGGCCTATCTCGTCTGGGGCGGTGCCCCCGGCGTCGAGGAACTGTTCGAACGGGTCGTCCCCCCGTCCCGCCCCATCGGAGCTCGCGAAGCGACCGAACCGACCGAGGACGCGGGCGAGCGTCACCGCATCCTCGTCGCCGTCGCCCGCCCGGAGCGGGCGGCACAGTACACCCACCTCGCCGCGACGCTGGGTCGCCTCCGGAGCGACGATCCGCTCGTGCAGGTCGTCAACGTCACCCACATCCCCGACCAGACGCCGTGGGAGACGGTCGAGGACACGGCCCGCCGTCGAACCGAACGCATCGAATCCCGTCTCGCCGACGCGAGCGTCGACGCCGACTACACCGTCGAGGGCCACATCTGTCAGGACGTGGCCTTCGACATCGTCCAGACCGCCCGCGACGACGGCGCCGACCTGATCCTCATGGGGTATCCCGAGGAACACACCCGGATCGCGGAGAGCGTGGAGTACACCGCCCCGTGTGGCGTCCTCTTCGCCAGCGGCGTCTCGGACCCCGATACGAGCGTCGTCAACATCGGCGCCGGCGGCGGCCCGCACCACCTCGACCTCCTGCCCCTCATCGAGCGCATGGGACAGGAGGGGTCGGAACTCCACGTGATCAACGTCACGCCCGAGGGCGGCCAGGGGCGTCCGGAGAACGCCGAGACGACCATCTCGGGGCTCTCCGGCGCCCCCACCGTCGAGGTGCAGAACGTCGCCGCCACGAGCATCGCGGAGGGCCTCGTCCGGACCGCCGCCGAGAACGGCGGCATCCTCGTCATCGGCGCGACCCGTACCCGCCGGCTCCGCCGGTGGGTGTTCGGCAGTACGCCGGATCGGGTCATCGAACTCGCCAAGGGCGAGAACCTGCCCGTCCTCGTCTACGCGAGTCCGCGTGGCGTCCACGGCCCCATCGAGGACTACATCTACCCCATCTACCGCGCCCTGACCGGGCGGCGGCGCGGCCCGGCCGACTCGGCCGGGACCGACTCGTCGCCGGCGGCCGAGAGCCGGTCGAACTGACGCCCCGTTTCGACGGGAGTGCTGTAACCGTTCACCGACGTACCGCAGACCCTATCAGTAGCGATTTGTGTCCGCGCGCCCTCGTCCGCGCCAATGAGCGTGCAAGCCGAGTTCGACCAGTGGGCGGCCGAGGGGAAGGATAGAGGAATGGAGGAGCGACACTGGCACACGGCCAAACACGCCCTCGCGCGGATGCCGGTCGAAGCGGGCGAGAGGGTGCTCGACCTCGGAACTGGCTCCGGCTACGCTCTCCGGGCGCTCCGCGAGACGCGGGACGTGGGCCGGAGCGTCGGCCTCGACGCCTCCGGCGAGATGGTGCGCAACGCCCGGAGCTACACCGACGACGACTTGCTCGACTTCCTCCGTGGCGACTTCGGACACCTCCCGTTCGCCGACGACAGCGTCGACCACGTCTGGTCGATGGAGGCGTTCTACTACGCCCAGGACCCGGACGCCGTCCTCCGGGAACTCCACCGCGTCCTCCGCCCCGGCGGCACGTTCTACTGCGCCGTCAACTTCTTCGAGGAGAGCGTCCACACCCACGTCTGGCAGGAGAAAGTCGGCATCGAGATGCAGTTGTGGGACCGCGAGCGGTACCGAGAGGCCTTCCGCGACGCCGGCTTCCACGTCGCCGGGCAGGACACGATCCCCGACCGAGAAATCGAGATTCCGCCCGCGGAGGCGTTCCCCACCGAGGACTGGGAGACTCGCGAGGACATGGTGGACCGCTACCGGACGTGGGGGACGCTCCTGACGGTCGGCGTCGTGCCCTGATCGGACGCTCGGTCGAGCGCGGTCACCGACGTCCAGCCGACCCGTTCACCCCGCGAACGCGATGGGAATCGGCGTGAAACACAGGACCCCGAGGACGAGCGTCAGGACGCCGACCGCCCGCCGTTTCGCGTCCACGGGCGTCTCGTCCATCGGCGTCGCGTTACCGGCGCGAGCGAACAGGAGCGCCAACACGCCCCAGAGCGCCCAGATCTGCGCCCCCTGTCCGTTCTCGAACAGCACGAGGTAGCCCGCGAGGCCGAACAGCGCGAGCGGCACCAGCCGCTGGATCGACGCCAGGCGCTCGCCGAGGAGCGCCCGCGTCACGTGGGCGCCGTCGAGTTGGCCGACGGGGAGCAGGTTGAGGAACGTGACGAACGCGCCGACCCAGCCGCCGACGACGACCGGGTTGACCGTCCGGCCGGCGCCGTAGGTCAACGGCTCGCCCAGGAGTGCGGCGATACCCTGAACCAGAAGCGGGTAGCCCAGCTGGAGCTCGGCGACGAGCGTCGAGCTACCCGTCGCGACGGGCGGGAGCGACACCCCGACCGCGGTGACGACGACGGTGGCTCCGAGGCCGGCGAGCGGCCCGGCGACGCCGATGTCGAACAGGGCGCGACGGCTCGGAATCGTGTCGTTCATGCGGATCACCGCCCCGAGCGTGCCGAGGGCGCTCGGAATCGGGATGAAGTAGGGAAGCGACGCCTCGACGTCGTGGTACCGGCTGAGCGCGTAGTGGCCGAGTTCGTGCACCGCGAGGACGCCAACGACCGACAGGGCGAACGGCCACGCCCCGACGACGGCGAGCGGATCGGCGGCCAGGTCGATGCCGTACCACTGCGACCCGGCGTAGAGCGTCGTCACGAGCGTCGCGCCGAACAGCACGACGTTGGTCCACGGGACGCCGTCGATTCCCGTCGAGCGCTCCGTCGCCACGAGGACGTACTCGCCCATCTCGCGGGTGAGAGTCACGCGATAGCCTCGCTCGCGAAAAACCGGGGCGAGCGTCCGCAGGACGGACTCCTTCGCGTCGGCGAGTTCGCCGTAGTACCGAACCCGCTCCTCGGCCACCTCCACCTCGTACACGAGAAACGCGTCCGTGAGCGACCCCGGATCGGGGAGATCACCCGGAACCGTGGGTTCCTCCATCACTTCTGGTAGGAGCCACAGCCACTAGTATTCCTCGCCCGGAAGCGTCGAAACGGCCGTTCGTCGGGTGTCACGCCGCCGGCGCCGTCGCTTACCGCGTACGGCTTTTGCCCCCGCGTCCCGTACTGACTCCGTGCTCGGACTCCGATATTTCGCCTGTGAGGCGTGTGGAACGGTGTACGCCAGCCCCGACGAGCCGAGCGACTGCGACCGGTGTGACGGCGCGCGATTCGCCGAACTCACCGACGCGCTGCGCGCCGACGCCGGCGCGTACTTCTCCCCCGTCGACTGATCGCGGGCGCGGCCTTTTGTCCACGCCGCTCGAACCGAGCGACCGTGTCCGCTCGATCACGCCTCGCCCTCGCTCGCGCCGTCGTTCGCGCGGTGCGCACGCGGGACGTCACCCTACTGGCCGCCAGCATCGCCTACTACGCCTTCGTCTCCCTGCTCCCCCTGCTCGTCCTGACGACCGTCGTCGCCACCGCCGTCGGCGGGTCGGGACTCCGGACGGCCGTTCTGGACCTCGCCGGCCGGTATCTCCTTCCCGTCGGGCAGGGCCTCGTCGGCGAGGCGCTGGCGAACACGACGGGCCGGGGCGGCGTCACGCTCGTCGGCCTCCTGCTCTTGCTCTGGAGTTCGCTCAAGCTCTTCCGCGGCATCGACACCGCCTTCGCCCGGATCTACGGGGCTCCCGCCCGCGATTTCCTCGGGAGCCTCCGTGTCGGCGTGACGGTCCTCGTCGCCGTCGGCGTCGGCTCGTTCGGCGGTATCACGCTCGTCGGCCTCGCCGCCGTCCTCCGGACGCCGGTCGCGCTCCTCGCACCGCTGGTCTTCTTCGGCGTCCTCCTCGCCGCGCTCTTCCCGGTGTACTACCTGACGCCTGCCGCCGACGTCTCGGCCCGCGAAGCCCTCCCCGGCGCGCTGTTCTGTGCCGGCGGGTGGACGGTCTTCGGGACGGCCTTCGCCCTCTACGCGACCGTCGCCACGACGAGCGGCCGGTTCGCGCTCTACGGGGCGCTCGGGGCGATCCTTCTGCTCGTGACGTGGTTCTACCTCGCCGGCCTCGTCCTCCTCGTCGGCGCGACGCTCAACGCCGTCCGCGCGGGTCGGATCGCAGACGTGGATCGGCAGGTACAACACCCGCCGGACCGAGACGACGTGACGACGGCAATGACCGGCGACGACACGCAAACGGAGCCCTCCCCGGCACCGGACATCGAGGACCTCGCCGACCGACTCGACGAGGTCCGCGAGGATCTGGACGCCTTCGAGGCCGACGTGGAGGACCGAACGGTCGACCGGCCCGATCTGGAGTCGGAACTGAAGGCGTACGTCCGCCAGCGCATGCGCCGCGGTCACGCCCGCGGCTGGGGTCCCTACCTCGTCCTCCTCTACGGGACGATCATGACCCTCGGCGCGTTCTACCTCCTCTCAGATCTGATCGCGCTCGTCGCCATGATCGTAATCTTCCTCTCCACGCTCGGACTGTACGTCCTCTTCGTCCTCTTCGGGGCGGGGCTCTCCCTGCTCGGTAAGCCCGGACAGGCGCTCGACGCGGTCCGTCGGTTCCGGCGCTGACGCCGCGGCGAAGCACGGAGTATATACCGATTCCACACGACCCACTCCACATGTCGCGTGTCGTCCACACGGTCGCCGACCGTGGCGTCGGCGAGACGGTCGTCGTCGAGACGATTCCGGATGTCGTCGTCGACCTCTTTCACCTCCTCACCTATCTCGGCGATCCGGTGACGCTCCTGCTGATCGTGGCCGCCGGCTACCTCCTCGCGGACCACCTCGGCGTCGCGCCGGCGCGGATGGCGGCCGCCATCGGCCTCGCACTCGGGGGATTCGCGCTGACGCTCGTGCTCAAGTACGGGTTCGCCCTCCCGCGTCCACCGGGCGCAGGCGCGGACGGCTTCGGCTTCCCGAGCGGCCACGCCATCGGCGCGACGGTCGTCTACGGCGGCCTCGCGGGGATGCTGACGCCTCACGACCGGCGCGTGACGCGCCTCGCCGCCGTCCTCGTCGTCGTCGTCGCCGCCTCGCGGGTGATCATCGGCGTCCACTACCTCGTCGACGTACTCGTCGGCGTCGCCGTCGGCGTCGGCTACCTCGCCGTCGCCTTCCGACTCGGCCCCGGGTGGGCGCCCGAGGACGTGAGCACCGCCGCCGTCGGCCGCACGTTCGCCCTCGCGCTCGGCCTCGGTCTCGCGGCGGTCGGCGTCACGGTCATCGTGGACACCGTCGTCGCCGTCGCCGCGGCCGCGGGTGGGTGGATCGGCTGGCGACTCGTCGCGGATCGCGTGGTCGACACTGCCGGCACGACCCGCCAACTCGTCGCGTCCGTGGTCGTGCTCCCGGCCGTCGCTCTCGTCACCGCAACCGTCGTCGAGGGGGACGTCTCGCTCCTCGTCGCCGCCGGATTGGCCGGCGGTCTCGTCGTGTTGGTACTCGCCACACCCGGCCTGCCCGAACTCGGTACGTGGATCCGCCCGTCGAAGTGAGCCGACCGCGTCGCTCACGACCGTCGGGTGCGGAAAAAACGAAGCGTGAATCGTCGCTCGCCGGGTCGGTTCGGCGAGGCGTCCTCAGAACTTCTCGAGGTAGCGGTCGAGTTCCCACTCGGAGACTTCGACGATGTACTCCTCGAACTCCTGGGTCTTCGCCTCGACGAACTTCTCGGCGATGTGCTCGCCCATCGCACTCTGGATGGTCTCGTCGTTCTCGAAGGCTTCGACCGCCTCGCCGAGGTTCGACGGCAGGGTCGTGATGCCGTACTCCTCGCGTTTCGCCTCGTCGAACTCGTAGATGTTCTCGCGGACCGGGTCGTCGCTCTCCATGTCGTTCTCGATACCCTCGAGACCGGCGTGGATCATGGCCGCGAAGGCGAGGTAGGGGTTACACGACGGGTCGGGCGAACGGAGTTCGATCCGCGAGGCCGCCGGCACGCGCGCGGCCGGCTTGCGGATGAGCGCCGAGCGGTTGCGGTCGGACCAGGCGACGTAGACGGGGGCCTCGTAGCCCGGCACCAGCCGCTTGTAGCTGTTGACGGTCGGGTTGGCGATGGCCGTGATCGCCGGCGCGTGTTCGAGGACGCCCGCGAGGAAGCTCTTGGCCGTACCGCTCAGGTTGAACTCGTCGTCGTCGTCGTGGAAGGCGTTGTCGCCGTCCTCGGTGAACAGCGAGATGTGGGTGTGCATCCCGGAGCCGTTGATCCGGGCGATGGGCTTGGGCATGAACGTCGCGTGCAGGTCGTGTTCGGCCGCGATGGCGCGAACGACCGACCGGAAGGTCGCGACGTTGTCGGCGGTCGAGAGGGCGTCGTCGTACGTGAAGTTGATCTCGTGTTGCCCCTCGGCCACCTCGTGGTGGGAGGCCTCGATGTCGAAGCCCATGCTCTCGAGGCCGTAGATGATGTCACGGCGCACGTCGGACGCGAGGTCCTTCGGTGCGAGGTCGAAGTAGCCGCCGGCGTCGTTCGTGATGGTCGTCGCGCGGCCGTTCTCGTCCTCCTCGAACAGGAAGAACTCCGGTTCGGGGGCCATATTCACGTCGTAGCCCATCTCCTCGGCGCGCGCGATGGCGTCTTTGAGGACGCCACGCGGGTCGCCCGAGAACGGCTCGCCGGTCGAGGTGTCGATCACGTCACAGATGAGGCGCGCCGCCGCGCCGCCGTCCGAATCGCCGTTCCGCCACGGCAGGACCGCGAACGTCTCCGGGTCGGGGTCGAGACGCATGTCGGACTCCTGAATCCGGACGAAGCCGTCGATGGAGGAGCCGTCGAAGTAGATGCCCTCGGTGAACGCTTTCTCGGCCTGCGTCGCCGGCACCGAGACGTTCTTGACCGTCCCGAGAATGTCGGTGAACTGAAGCCGGAGGAAATCGACGTTCTTCTCGTCGATTTCGTCGATCACGTCCTGTTCTGTGGCCGTCAAACCGCCGTCAGTCGCCGTATTTTCGTCCGTCATGTTCTGGACAGCGTTAATCTATACTCCTAGTATTAAGCCCTTTTCGTTGTCTGCAAATTCGGCTCGCCTCGGATCGGAATTGGATATTCGTAAACTTCTATACCCCCCGTGCCGTGTGTAACTGCCATGACGTACGAAAATCTCGACGCCAAGCTCATCAACGCACTCCTCGGGGACGGACGCGCCAGTCTCCGGAGCCTCGCCGAAGAACTCGACGTCTCCGTCACTACCGTCTCGAACCACCTGCGAGACCTGGAAGAGGAGGGCGTCATCGAGGGGTACACCCCGCGCGTCAACTACGGCGCCCTCGGCTACGACGTGACGGCTATCCTTCAGTTGAAAGTGGAGGGGAGCGCCCTGCCCGACATCACCGACCGCCTGAAAGAGCAGAAACAGATGGTCAGCGTCTACGAGGTCACCGGCGACTACGACGTCATCGCCATCGGCAAGTTCGTCGACACCGACGGCATGAACGAGCAGATCAAGACGCTCCTGACCGACGCCGACATCCGCGAGTCGAACACGAGCGTCGTCCTCAACGCCGTCGTCGAGAACAAGCAGTTCGAACTCGGCGTCAGCGAATAACCGCGCCGCCCCGCGAGCACCCGGGGTAGCGCCGGCTTCTGCCCACTAGCCGACCAGCCACTGCGCTACGCGAAACGACTGGACGCGCTCGCGGCACGAAGCTGGACCGACCCCCCGCTACTCGAACCCGTCTTCGAACACGAACGTCCCGTTTCGCTGGACGACTTCGCCGTCCACCTCGATGGTCGAGTCCTCGGACATGTCGACGATCATGTCGACGTGTTCGGCGCTCTCGTTGCGAACGTTTTCCTCGCCGACGGTGTCGGCGTAGGCGTTGCCCACGGCCATGTGGACGGTGTCGCCCATCTTCTCGTCGAACAGCATGTTGTACGTGAACTGGTCGATGGAGCGGTTCATGCCGATGCCGAGTTCGCCGAGGTAGCGCGCGCCTTCGTCCGTCTCCAGAATCCCGGTCAGTACGTCCTCGTTGCGCTCGGCGCTGTGGCCGACGACTTTCCCGTTCTCGAAGCGGAGGCGGGCGTCCTCGATTTCCTTGCCCTTGCGGTACAGCGGCATGTCGAAGTGGACGTACCCCTCGACTGACTCCTTCACCGGCGCCGTGAACACCTCGCCGCCGGGCAGGTTGTGCTCGCCGTAGTCGTTGATCGTGGGATTGCCCGCGACGGACATCGTCACGTCCGTCTCGTCGCCGCTCGTGATCCGCACCTCGTCGGCCCCGTCCAGAATCTCCACCATCTGGGCCTGATGCTCGCGCTGTTCGTCCCAGTCGAGGGTGACGGCGTCCCAGACGAAGTTCTCGTAGGCCTCGCTACTCATTCCGGCGAGCTGGGCGTGGCCGGAGGAGGGGAACTGCGTGAGACACCAGCGCTTGCCCAGTCGCTCGTCGAGGACGGGCCGCATCGCCCGCCGGTAGGCGGCGTTGGTCTCGGGCGTCACGTCGCTTTGCTCCGAGACGTTCTCGCCGCCGCGGGCGATGACGAAGGCGTCCGCCTCCTCGAACATCGCGAGCTGGTGACTCGGCGTCTCGAAGGCCTCCTCGTCGCTCGCGCGGAGGTACGCCCGGGCCGCGCGCTCGGAGTTGTTCATGTAGACGGGGTTCGCCCCCCGGTCGCCGAGCACTTCGTGGAGCGCCACGGCGAGGTCCTCGGCGGCCGCCGGCATGCTGACGACGACGTTGTCGCCCGACTCGATGCGCGTCGAGTGATCGACGATGATCTCCGCGTGCGTGCGAATGCGCGGGTCCATGCATTCGCCTTCCGGTGCGGGCGGCAAAGCCTTTCGGAGTGCGAGTGGGACACTTTCTTGTATATTGATAACGTATCACACGCGGTCGCTCGCTCGGGTGACCGATCCAGCATGGAGACGTACATCAGCCTCGTGAGCTACACGGGCGAGGGGGTACAGCACATGGACGAGAGTCCGGAGCGCCTCGACGCCGCCCGCGACGTCGTCGCGTCGATGGGGGGTGAACTCATCGAGTTCTACCTGACGATGGGGCAGTACGACGCGGTCGCGATCATGGAGATGCCGGACGCGGAGACGGCGACGCAGGCGGGGATCACCATCTCCGGTGCGGGCGCGGTCCGGGCCGAGACGCTCCGGGCGTTCCCGGAGGACGAGTACCGCGAGTTGATCGAGGGACTGCCGTAACTATCCGCCCTCTTTTTCTCGTGGCCGCCCCGACCACGAGTATGATCGACCTCCGATCCGACACGGTGACGAAGCCCTCCGACGCGATGCGCGACGCGGCCCGCGACGCCGACGTGGGCGACGACGTCTACCGCGACGACCCGACGGTGAACGACCTCGAACGGCGCGCCGCAGACCTCGTCGGCTGTGAGGCCGCCCTCTTCGTCCCGACGGGGACGATGGGCAATCAGATCGCGGCGCAAGTCCACGCCGACCCCGGACACGAAGTCGTCGCCGACGCCGAGTCACACATCGTCCGCTGGGAACTCGGCGGCCTCGCCTGGAACGCCGGCCTCCAGACCCACACCCTCGACGCCGAGGGCGGAATCTTCACGCCCGACGAGATCCACGCGGTCTGTCACGAGGCGGATCTCCACCGCCCCGGCACCGGCCTCGTCTGTCTGGAGAACACGCACAACGCCCGCGGCGGCCTCGCGGTGCCGGTCGACCGGATTCGGGCGGTCGCCGAGGCGGCTCACGAACACGACGTGCCCGTCCACCTCGACGGTGCCCGTCTGTTCAACGCCTGCGTCGCCCTCGATACCGACCCCGCCGAGATGGTCGCGCCCGTCGACTCCGTGCTGTTCTGTCTCTCGAAGGGGCTCGGAGCGCCCGTCGGCTCGATCCTCGCCGGGAGCGAGGCGTTCGTCGACGAGGCGCGTCGCATCCGCAAACTCCACGGTGGCGGGATGCGACAGGTGGGCATCGTCGCCGCGCCGGGCCTCCTCGCACTGGAGAACCGGGCGCGGTTGGCCGAGGATCACGAGAACGCCGCCCACCTCGCGGCGGGACTCGACGTCCTCGACGGTCTGTCGGTGCCGACGCCGGAGACGAACATCGTCGTCGTCGACGTCTCCGACGCCCCGTTCGACGCGCCGGCGTTCGTCGACGCCTGCGCCGACCGCGGCGTGGGCTGTGGCGCCATCGACGACGCGCACGTCCGGTTCTGCACCCATCTCGACGTGGATCGGACGGATATCGACGCGGCGCTCGACCGGATCGACTCGGTCGTTCAGAGTTCGGGTTCGACGTAGACGAAGCGTACGCGGTTGTCGCGCGCCCGGAGTTTCTCCTCGACGCGGCTGATGTCGGCGTCGATATCGTCGGTTCCGAGTTCGGAGTCGAAGCTCACGTCGGCGGCGACGAGGAGGCCCTTCGGTCCGACGAACATCGTCCGGAACCGGTCGACGTGGGTCACGCCGGGGTGGTCGCGGATGATCGACTGGAGGTCGGCCTCCAGGTTCTTCGGCGCGCTCTCGCCGAGGAGGAGGCGCTTGTTCTCCCACGCCAGCGCGAGCGCGAATCCCATCAGGAGGACCCCGATGAGCGCCGCGGAGACGGCGTCGTAGATGGGGTTCCCCGTCACCCGTGAGAGGCCGATGCCGACGAGGGCGATGATCGCCCCGCCGAGAGCGATGGCGTCCTCGGTGAAGGCGGTGAGCGTCGTCACGTCGCTGGTCGATCTGAACGCCTCGACCAGAGTCGACCAGCCGTACTCCTCCATCTGTCGCCGGAGTTCGGCGTTCGCCTTCACGAACGCGTACGTCTCGAACGCGATGGCGCCGAGGAGGACGGCGACGCTCACGTAGACGGCGTCGAAGGTGACGCCAGCGAGCGTCACGGGGCCTGGCGACGCGGTGTGCCCGGAGCGGATGGCCTCGACCCCGTGTTTCAGGCTCTCCCACCCTGCGATGCCGAACAGGAGGACGGAGACGAGGAAGCTGTAGAAGAACTGCGCCTTGCCGTAGCCGAAGGGGTGGCCGCGGCTGGGTGACTTCCCGCTGTAGCGAATGCCGATCAGGAGGAACACCTGATTGCCCGTATCCGAGATGGAGTGGTACGTCTCGGAGAGCATGGAGGGGCTCCCGGTGAGCAGGAATGCGACGAATTTCAGGACGGCGATGGCACCGTTCGCGACGAGGGCGGCCAGAACCACCGACTTGCTACCAGCCATGTTCGGCCCGTCGGCCGGCCCCCGATTCAACCTTCCGACCGAAACGGAGTTGCGGGTGGGGACTCACCCTCTCCTATGCTCGTCGTCTGCTCCGACACGCACGGCACCGACGACGCCCGCCTGACCGGCCGCACCCGCGAGGCGGTCGACGCCGCGGACCTCGTGATTCACGCCGGCGACTTCACCACCCCTACCGTCCTCGACGAGTTCCGGGACCGGGCCGAGCGACTCGTCGCCGTCCACGGCAACGCCGACACCGCCGCGGTCCGGGAGCGCCTCCCCCCGGCCGCGACGACGACGTACGCCGACGTGCCGGTTGCGGTCACCCACACCGAACGCGGTGGGACGACGGCGCTCTCGCTGTTCGGGCGCCAGCGCGGCGCCGCCCTCGTCGTCTCGGGTCACACCCATCGGCCGACGGTAGACGTGCCCGAAACCGGGCCGACGCTCCTCAATCCGGGAAGTCACGCCGATCCACGGGGACACCGTCCCGCCCACGCCGAACTGTGGCCGGCGGGGAGCGACGACGCGCCCGACGCCGTCGCCGACGCGGTGGCGTCGGGACTGGTCGGCGTCCTACGCACGCCGGCGGGCGACGTACTCCATCGGGTTCGGGTTCCAACGGGGGGCTGATACGTCGCTGCCCGGTCGCCGGGACGCCGGCGACCCCGCTACCGACGTGGAACCACTCCGTGAAGCGAAAGGGGAGGGCCGAAGCGAGGTCGGGGGGACCACGCGGTTCGACGTACAGCGGTTGGCGTATTATAAACGGCGTAGGCTCAAAACGCCGTTGTAGCTTTCCGAACGTGTCGGTCGCTCGCCTCCGAAACGCCGGTTTTAGACCGGTTAATCCACCGTTATATGGAGTAGCTTACACCTTACTAATAGGTCGAGCGCGGAACACGTCCGGTCGTAGGACGGCACATCAACACATGTCAGACGAAAACTTCCAGCTCTCCCGGCGCAAGGCCCTCGCCGCCCTCGGAACGGTCGGCGTGGCCTCCGCCGGGGCCGGACTCGGCACGTCCGCGTACTTCAGCGATCAGGAAACGTTCGAGAACAACGCGCTCACCGCGGGCACCCTCGACATGGGCGTCGGCTACTCGGCCCACTACTCCGACTGGAGCCCCGACGAGGACGAGGGTGTTCCGAACGTCCGGATGTGGGACGGCCCCGCCGACACGACCGGTGGCCCGGGCGACCTCGAACCGGACGAGGTGGGGCTACCGTCGAACGCGGCGTGGCTGATCGCCGTCTCGGACGACACGGACGACGGCACGCCCGACACCGCGGTGGCCGAACAGTTCCTCGAAAACACGGAGTATCAGTCCTTCAACGACGGGACGCTCGACTGCGTGAACGGCGAGGCGAACTCGCAGGCCGACGAGGAGGACCGGCCGGTCGTCGCTCTCGAAGACGTGAAACCGGGCGACTTCGGCGAGGTCACCTTCGACTTCGTCCTCTGTGACAACCCGGGCTTCGTCTGGCTGAACGGCTCGCTCCGGAGCGCCAGCGAGAACGGCCTCACCGAACCCGAGGCCGACGACCCCGACGAGGGCGAGGGCGTCGAACTCCTCGACGTCGTGCAGGCGGCCGTCTGGGTCGACGACGGCAACAACTTCCAGAACGGCGACGAAGCACCGCTCACCGTCGGCTCCATCGGCGAGGTCCTCGGCATGCTGGACGGCGGGAGCCTCGGAACGGGTCTCAACGGCGACATCCCCGCGGAGGAGGGCGGCGGCGCGGCCGGCGCACGAAACTGCTTCTCCGCGGAGACCGAACACTCCTTCGTGTTCGCGTGGTGGGTGCCGGTCGACCACGGCAACGAGATTCAGTCCGACTCGGCGACCTTCGACCTCGGCCTCTACGCCGAGCAGTGTCGCCACAACGACGGCTCCGGGATGAACGACGAGGACGTCGGCGAACCCGGTGGCGAACCGGGTAACGGTAACGGTGACGGCCCGGACGGCGACGGCGCGATCAGCTTCCTCGCGGCCTGCGTGGCCGAGGGGAGCGACGTCACGTCGGCGACCATAACCGTCGAGGACGTCCTCGACACCGACGACGACGGGGACCCGACGGCCGTCGAGTGGAGTACCGACGTGCTCATCGACGCCCTGACGGTGAAGTACGGTTCGTCCACGCCCCCGACGGGCGGGAAGTTCACGACGTACATCTTCGACAGCCCGACGGACTCGGGGACGGCCGTGACTGGGGCCGACGAGGACGGCGTCTTCGGCGACGAGAGCGACAACCCGGCGACGACGAGTTCGCAGACGGATTCGGACCAGACCGAGAGCGAGCCGTGTCCGGACGGGTACACGCAGGTCGACAAGCTGGAGTTCTGACCGATCCGGTGAACGGCCCGGATCGACCGGGCCTCCGCGTAACGGCGCGCGGCGCGTGTGCCGACGGCAGAGACGGCACGCGACCCACGTCTTCTGACTCACCGTGTCGAAACGGCTTTGTGCGCGCCGAGCCACGCTCCTCCCATGCAGACGACCGTCCTCCAGTTCTCCGGTCTCCTCGAGGACCCCATCTTCCTCGGGCTGGTGGCCCTGATGCTGCTGCTCGTCTTCTTCGGCTATCTGCTCGTCCGTCGGACGCTCCTCTCGCTCCGCGAGGGCTACGACGAGGGGTACCGCTGATCGACCACCCCTCCCGTCGCCCGCGCCCGACATCGCTTCTACTGTCGGCTGTACGTCCGTGGAGCGATTCGGCGCTCCGACGGGGCGAACCGCTCCAGACGACTACAGCCGACAGTATTAGTACCCCCCGCCCACAGACGGGCACAACCTGATGGTCGTCACCGGCACGCTCCTGACGTTCGTCGTCGCCGCCCTCGCCAGCCTCTTTATGGCGTGGGCCATCGGTGCTGGCTCCTCGGGATCGACTCCCTTCGCCGCCGCCGTCGGCGCGAACGCCATCTCCGTGATGCGCGCGGGGTTCGTCGTCGGCTTGCTCGGCTTCGCCGGTGCCGTCCTCCAGGGCGCGAACGTCACCGAGGCGGTCGGCACCCAACTCATCGGCGGCGTCTCGCTCACCGCCACCGCGGCCATCGTCGGCCTGCTCACCGCCGCGGCGCTCGTCGCTATCGGCGTCTTCACCGGCTACCCCATCGCCACCGCCTTCACCGTCACCGGCGCCGTCGTCGGCGTCGGTCTCGCCCTCGGCGGCGACCCCGCGTGGCCGAAGTACCGCCAGATCGCGACGCTGTGGGTTCTCACGCCGTTCGTCGGCGGCGGCGTCGCCTACACCACGGCTCGACTCCTCCGGTCCCCACGCGTCCCCGAACGGTACGCCATCTCCCTGCTCGGCGGCCTCGTCGGCGCCCTCGTCGCGACCATCGAGTTCTCACTCATCGGGCCGGCCGGCGAGGCGGCGTCCATCGCGGCCGCCCTCGGTGCCGACCTCCCGGTCGGTGCGAGTTTCGTCACGGCCGTCGTCGCACTCCTCGTCGCCGCCGTCCTCTATCGCGGCCTCGTGACCGACCCCGAGACCGCTCAGCGGCGCTTCCTCCTCGTCCTCGGCGGCCTCGTCGCCTTCTCGGCCGGCGGGAGTCAGGTCGGCCTCGCCATCGGGCCGCTGGTTCCCCTGCTCGACGACTTCGCGATACCGCTCCCAGCCGTCCTCGCCGGTGGCGGGGTCGGCCTCCTGCTCGGCTCGTGGACCGGCGCGCCCCGCATGATCAAGGCGCTCGCACAGGACTACTCCTCGCTCGGTCCCCGACGCTCCATCGCGGCGCTCATTCCCTCCTTCGCCATCGCGCAGGCCGCCGTCGCCTTCGGCATCCCCGTCTCGTTCAACGAAATCGTCGTCTCGGCGATCATCGGCTCCGGTTACGCCGCCGGTGGTGGTGGCGTCAGTCGGCAGAAGATGCTCTACACCGTCCTCGCCTGGATCGGATCGTTACTCCTCGCGCTCGCGCTCGGTTACGGCGCGTTCACCGCCATCGACGCGCTCGCGGTCTAACTCTCGGCTTCGGCCTCGTCGACCGGCTCCTCACCCTCCTCGTCGTCGTGGATCGTGATCCGGGCCTTCATGATCCGGGTGTTGTCCACCTGCTCGATCCGGATGGTGATGCTGTCGTACTCGATCTCCTCGCCCTCCTCGACGAGGCGGCCGGCACGGTTGAAGATGAAGCCCGCGAGGGTTTCGAACTCCTCGCCCTCCGGCAGATCGAGGTCGAGGACTTCGTTCACCTCGTCGATGTTCACCTCGCCGCGGACGATCACCACGTCGTCTTCGACGAACTCGAACGGCTCCTCCTCGTCGCCTTCGAGGATGTCGCCGACGATTTCCTCGACCATGTCCTCCAGCGTGATCAGCCCCTCGGTCGTGCCGAACTCGTCGATGACGATGACCATCCGCATCCGGTTGTCCTGAATCTCCTCCAACAACTCGTCGACGTTCTTCGACTCGGGGACGTGGAGGGTTGGCTGGACCACGTCGGTCAGGTCACTCTCACCCTCGCCGTAGTCTTTCTCCCGGATGAGGTCGCGGAGGGTGACGATGCCGATGATGTTGTCCAGATTCCCCTCGTACACCGGGATGCGCTCGTGGTCGCTCTGGACGCACGTCTCGATGGCCTCGTCGAGGGTGGCGTCTTTCGGCACCGCCGTCATGTCGAGGCGCGGCGTCATCACCTCCTTGGCGATGGTGCGGTTGAACCGGAAGATGCGCTGGAGCATCTCGTGTTCTTCCTCCTCGATGACGCCCTCGCGCTCGCCCGTCTGGATCATGTTCTGGATCTCGTCGCGCGTGACGTACGTCGTCTCGATGGCCGACCGGCCGCCAGTGACGCGGTTGATCACTCGCGTCAGGTAGTCGAAGACGACCACCAGCGGAAAGAGGACGAGTTCGGAGTACTTGAGCGGCCGGGCGATCCGGAGCGCCCACGACTCGGTGTTCTCGACGGCGTAGGACTTGGGGGCACTCTCGCCGAACAGAAGGACGAGCGTGGTGATCCCGAACGTCGCCGCGAGGACGGCCTGTCCCCGCGAGAGGTAGATCGCGAACAGCCCCGTCGCGATAGAGGACATCGCGATGTTGACGATGTTGTTACCGACGAGGATGGTGATCAGGAGTCGGTGGGGATCGGATTTCAGCTCTTGAACCACCGCTGAGCCGGGCACGTCGTCCTCGACGAGCGCTTCGACCCGGTGACGCGCCAGCGAGAACATCGCGATCTCGGAGGAGGAGAAAAACGCCGAGAGTGCTATCAGGAACAGGATCGCCACCGCACCACCGATGGTGATGGTGGTGTCGGTCAGTGGAATCGTATCGGTGATCTGCGCCAGCCTTCCGACTCCGGCGGCGCTCGCTGTCGGCGACAAACCCATGTAAGTACCGACTTTAGTCACGGGCCTGAATTAAGCGTTGCCCTCACGACCCCCGCATCACCCGAGCGAAGGGCTTAGGCGGGGTGCTACCGTACGACGGCACATGTCAACGCGTGATCCGCCGATCACCCTGTATCGTCTGCAGGCGTGTCCGTACTGTGAACGCGTCGTCCGGACCCTCGACGACCTCGGTCTCGAGTACGTTTCGCGGTTCGTCGAACCGATGCACTCCGACCGAAACGTCGTCAAACGGGTCGCTGGCTCCCGCCCCGTCCCCGCCATCGTCGACGAACGCACCGGCGTCACGATGTCCGAGTCGGCGAACGTCGTCGAGTATCTCGAATCCACCTACGGCGGCGGCCTCGTCGACCCCGACGGGGGTGACGCCTGATGGTCGACTTCGACGTCGTCTCCCTGCCCGAAACCGATCACGTCGAGGAAGGAGACCGGGCCCCCGACTTCACCCGCCCGCTCGTCAACGACGAGTTCTGGGCGGACGCCTCGCTCGCCGACCTGACCGACGAGGGTCCCGTCTGTCTCGTCTTCTACCCCATGGACGGCGCCTTCCCCGCGACGTACATCTGGAACGAACTCCGGGACCGCGCGTTCGACGACCTGCTCACCGTCGTCGGCGTCTCCATCTCGACGCCCTACGCCCACAAGCGACTCATCGAGGAACGCGGGATGGACTACGACCTCTTTTCCGACCCCGCGAACGGCGTCGCCGAACAGTACGGCGTCGCCCACGACCTCGACGGGATGGCCGGTCTCTCGGAACCCCGACCCGCGACCTTCCTGATCGACGAGGATCGCACCGTCCAGTACGCGTGGGTCGCGGCGGAGTGGCCCGACTTCCCGCCGTACGACGACCTCGAACACGAGATTCGGGCGCTGGTCGACTGATCGTGAGTATCGTCACCATCCGGAGGCTTCGGACCTGCCGGCCTGCCGACGAATCGCGCTCCGACACCGGACGACGATGACTGCCGACGATACTCGCGACGAAGTGTCGCTCGCCGACGCCGCCGCCGCCGTCCGAGAGGGTCACGCGGTGGTCTACCCGACCGAGACGGTGTACGGCCTCGGCGCCGACGCCACCGACCCCGACGCCGTCGAACGCGTCTTCGAGTTGAAGGGGCGGTCGCGGGAGAAACCCCTGTCGCTCGGCGTCCCCTCGGTCGACGCCGCCCTCGACTACACTCGGCCGACGGAGCGAGAGGAACGGTTCATGCGCCGCTTTCTCCCCGGTCCCGTAACCGTCGTCGTCGAGCGCCGGCCCTCGATTCCGGACGTCCTCACCGCCGGCCGGGACCGCGTGGGCGTTCGCGTCCCCGACCACGACCTGGCGCTCGACCTCCTCGAACGCACCCCGCCGCTGACCGCCACCAGCGCCAACCGCTCCGGATCGCCGAGCGTCACCCGCGTTTCGGATCTCGATACCCGGATTCGGGAGGGTGTCGCCGTCGTCGTCGACGGCGGCGAGACGCCGGGAACGGAGAGCACCGTCGTCGACCCCGGCGAGGGCGTGATCCACCGCCGCGGCGCGATGGCCGACGAAATCGAGGCGTGGCTACAGGCCGAGTAGCGACCGGAGCGAACGCGTCCGGACGCCACACGCCTCGCGGTAGTCGCAGGCGTCGCACTTGGCCGCGTCGTCGATCCGCGGCGGCGGGCCGTCCAGTCGCCGCACCGTCCGCACCGTCTGTCGATACGCCGCGCGGTTGCGCGTCGTCAGTCGTACCCGCCGGACGACGCCGTGGGCCGGATACTCCACCAGCGCCGACGGAATCTCCCGCTCTCGCTCCCACGACAGCGCCTTCGCCATCGCCACCGCCCGCACCCGCTGTGGCTGCCACACGCCCCGCTTCGGTGGCCGTCCCGGCGAGACGAACGTCGGCGTCGGCGGGTCACCAGCGAGGAGTTTGTGCGCGATGCCCCGACACTCCCGGCCCGCCAGTAGCACCTCCCGCTCCGTCGGGTCGACCAGCCCGTCCCAGTCCTCGCGCGTCGTGAGACGGTCGAGCGCCGCCCGGTACGCCGTCGGCGACCGTTCGATGGGTTCGGCCGCCAGTTCGGCGTCGCTCGCTCGGCGAAGCGCCGGATAGCGAAAGGCCAGGTCGCGGCGGGCACGAGCCGACGGCGGGGGGCCGTCCACTCCCTCCCGTTCGGCGTAGTAGTACTGTCGCGGGCAGTAGGCCGCCCGGGCGAGGGCTCCGAAGGTGAGCACGGGCGTCCGTGGCCGCGTTTCGGTACTTGAACCTTCGGGGTCGCCTCTGCGCCTCTCTCCGTTGATAATCGGGTGGTAGTCTTTACCACAGTGTACGTTCGACCACCGGCCGGAGGCACGCGGGTCGGCGACTCCAGACACCCATGAGTACGGATTCCAGCGACTCCAGCGACGGACCGGTCGACGACCGACGCCGATACGGCGAGTTGCGCATCGACACCGGCGAGTGCATCATCTACGACCGCGAGAACCACCGGGCGTGGATTCAGTCGACGGAGGCGGCGTCGGTGGAGGATGTGGAGTGAGGGACGTGTGGGCAAGAGGGCGTGCCCTGCCGGATTCGAACCGCGAGGACTTCGCTTCGCTCGTCCTCTGGGCTCGAACCGGCAGGACGGACGAGTTCCTGCTCACTGACGTTCACAGGAACTCGATGGGCCCTGCCGGATTCGAACCTCGGTCGTTCCGCTCGCTACGCTCGCTCCACTCCCTGCTTCGAATCCGGAGGGGTAGATGATTCTCCGCTCACTGACGTTCGCGGAAGAATCATGGGCCCTGCCGGATTCGAACCAGCGATCACCCGGTGTCCCATGCCCGCGATGCGTATCGCGCCCAGTATGAGCCGGGGGCTTTAACCAGACTAAGCTAAGGGCCCTCACGCCGACATCGACGCCCCGCCGTCTTGAACGTAGCGGACTCGCCGCCGTCGACCAAAAGCTTGAGTAGTGTCTTACCCATATAAGGGTCACAACAACGGCCGCCGACGACTCCGGGACGACTCCCCGACGGCCGTACCGTCGCTACCAATCTCCCATGACAGATTCCCCCGTATCAAACGCCGTTCTCGTCACCGTCGACTCCCTCCGCGCCGACGCCATCGGACCCTACGGTGGCGAATACGAGACGCCCGCGCTCTCGGCGCTCGCGGAGCGGGGAACCGTCTTCGAGAACGCCTTCGCTCACGGCAACTGGACGCCGATGTCCTTTCCCTCCATCCTCGCCTCGCGCCCCGTCTTCGCCGACACGGGACGCATCGGCGTCGACGGCGAGGGCGTAACCACCCTCGCCGAACGGCTCCAGTCGGCGGGCGTCGCCACCGGCGGCTTCAACGCCGCCAACGGCTTCCTCACCGAACACTGGGGGTACGACGCCGGCTTCGACGAGTTCGACGCCTTCGTCGGCGGCGGCACCGACGGCCGCGCCGGCGAGTTCGTCGCCGCCCACCCGACGTGGGGCGCGTGGCTCCAACTGCTCACCTCGCCGTTCCGCCGGGCCGGGAACTACCTCCGCGGCGGCGCGGACGACCAGCCCTTCACCGACGCCTCGCGGATGCTCGACACCGAGCGTGCGGCCACCTCGTTCGTCGCCGAGACGGACGAACCGTTCTTCCTCTGGGTTCACTACATGGACGTCCACACGCCCTACGTCCCCGCGCCGCGGTACCTCCGCGACACCGACCGCCGCGTCGGGAAGGTCCGGATGCTGGTCGCGCACGTCCGGACCGGACTGGGGTGGTCGGTCGGCGACCGGACCCTCGCGGACCTCCGGACCCTGTATCAGGGCGCGGTGCGACAGGTCGACGCCAGCCTGGAGCGACTGCTCGCCTCCCTCGACGAGGCGGGCGTCGCCGACGATACGGCCGTCGTCGTCGCCGGCGACCACGGCGAGGAGTTCATGGACCACGGGCATCTCGCCCACTATCCCAAGCTCTACGACGAACTCGTCCACGTCCCGCTGATCGTCGACGTACCGGGGATGGAGCCGAGTCGCGTCTCCGAGCACGTCGGCCTCGACGCCATCGCGCCGACGGTCTGTGATCTGCTCGGGGTCGCCCCCGCCGACGAGTGGGTCGGCGAGAGTCTCCTCCCGACGATTCGGGACGGCGTCGCGCCGCTCGATTCCCCCGTCGTGACCGTCACCGTCCGCGGCGACGACGTGACCCAGCAACCCATCCCCCGGTCGCTCGACGAGGGTGATCTACTGGTGAGCGCTCGCGATGCCGACTGGGTGTACATCCTGAACACGGCGACGGGCGACGAGGAACTGTACGACCGACGGGCGGACCCTGCACAGGAGTCGGACCTGTCGACCGACGACGATCCGGCGTCAGTGGCCGCACGCGAACACCTCCGGACGGTCGTCGAGGAGCACGCGTCGATGCTCCAGTCGGTCGACCGCGAGTCGGCCGCCGACGGGGTCGACGAAGACATCGAGACGAGACTGGAAGCGCTCGGCTACCGATAGTTCTCCCTATGCTCCGGCGATTACTGCGGGCGGTACTGGTCGGTCCCGAAGCCCCACAGATCAGACGTTTCTTCCTCGTCGGAACGTTGGCCGCGGGTTTTCAGACGGCACTGCTCGGGACGCTCGTCGAGTGGGGGCGCATCCAGTACCTGATCGCCGCGGTCATCTCCATCGAGATCACGATCATCCTCCAGTACGGCGTCAACAACCACTGGACGTTCCACACCGCGCGCCACCAGGGGTGGCGCGAGTACGCCCGCGGCCTCCTGCGGACGAACGTCGTCCGTGGCTCCGCCATCCCCATTCAGGTCGGTGTGCTGTACGCCCTCGTCTCGGCCGCGGCCATCCCCTATCTGATCGCCAACGGCGTCGGCATCGTCATCAGTGGCATCTATCGGTACGTGCTCGATTCGCGGTGGACGTGGCAGGGCTCGGGCGGTGGATAGCGCGGGCTACCAGTCCAGCCGCCGTTGCAGGAGCGTCGTCCCGCCGAACAGCGCCATCCCGAGCGCGAACAGACAGCAGATGCCGGCGTAGGTCAGCGTCGGTTGCAGGTTCCGCATCCCCTGGTTGACGAGGACGCCGAGGCCGCCGTTGGCGACGAACCACTCGGCGATGACGACGCCCGAGAGGCCGCTGACAAGCGAGAGTTTCACGCCGGCGAGCACGGTCGGCAGGCCGTAGCGGAGGCGGACGGCCAGTCGGGCCCGGCGCGGAGCGTCGACGGAGTCGAGTAGCGACCGGTGGCTCTCGGGAAGCGTCGTCAGCCCGCCCGCAGTCGCGACGGCGATGGGGAAAAACGTCGCGAGCGCGATCAGCACGGTGGCGGCCGAGAAGGAGATGCCGAGCCAAACGAGCAACAGGGGTGCGGCGACGATGGTCGGCGTCACGCGGGCGCCGACGAGAAACGGCCCGGCGACGGGACGGGTTCGCGGGGCGAACGCGACGAGGGCGCCGACGAGGCCGCCGACCGTCGCGCCGAGTGCCCACCCCGCGGCGAGTTTGTGGAGCGAGCCGACCGACGCGTCCACGAACAGGTCGGGCGTCGACAGCAACGACGCGGCGACGGCGGTCGGTGCGGGCAGGAAGACGGCGGCGTTCGGAATCGTGGCCGTCCCGGCCACCCAGACCCCGGCGAGGGCGGCGAGAGCAATCGCGCCGAACCGGACGCGCTCCGTGGTCGACGCCGTCACGCCGCCACCGCGCGTGCCGAACCCGCCCGCCACGCCGTCGACCCGGTCGGCCCAGCGAACCCGTCGCTCGTAGCCCGCGACCAGACCGAACAGCGCGAGGCCGACGCCGACGATCAGCGCCACCTCGCCGAACAGCAGGGCGGTGTCGAGGTCCGCCGACGCCTGCAACACGGCGTGGCCGAGGCCGCGGGAGGAGGCGAGGAACTCGGCGAGGAGGACTCCCTCGACCGCGAGCGGGGTGGCGATCTTCACGCCGGCGAAGACGCTCGGGAGCGCGTTCGGCAGTCGGACGTAGCGGATGCGCTTCCACGTCGACGCCTCGACCGACCGCAACAGGTCGAGTTGGCTCGACGGCACCGACAGGAGGCCGTCGAGCGTCGCGACGGTGACGGGGAAGAACGTGAGGATGGCCGCCATCAGCACCCGCGTCCCGAGCGTCGCACCGAAGGCGACGATCAGGAGGGGGGCGATGGCGACGAGAGGGACGATGCGGATGGAGACCAGAAGCGGATAGACGGCGAGACGGAGGCGTCTGGAGGCGGCCATGACGCCCGCGAACGCGACGCCGGCGCCGACGCCCGTGAGCCACCCGAGACCGATCTCGTACCCCGTGTAGGCGAGGTGGCGGGCGATTTCGGCTCGGTTGCCCCGGATCGCCGCGACCACCTCAGTCGGCGCGGGCAACAGGATCGTCGGCACGCCGGTGAGGACGACCGCCACCTGCCACGCGAGCACCGCGACCCCGAGCGAGACGGCTGCGATGGCCGGCCGAGAGAGGCCGTCGAGCAGTCGTCTCGCGGGAACGGGGACGCGGGCCGTCGACATTCAGACGGGGAGGTCGTAGTCGGTGGACACCTGCGCGGCGTACTCGCCGACGTAGTCGGTGTTCGTGTCGAGATACTCGTTGGTCCAGACGCCGTCGGCCGTCGTCCCCGCGTCGATCACGTCGCCGTCGACGAGGCTTGAGACGACGCGGTCCCAGGCGTCGGCGCGCTGGTAGCCCCAGCCGTGTTCGCGGACCGTCTCGCTCAACACGAGGTTCTTCGCCGTGTACTTCATCTTGAGCAGGCCGACCTCGCGCGATTTCGAGAGGCTCGGTCGCGCCTCGACCATGCGGTCCATCGCGCCCTCGGGGTCGTTGGACGCCCACGCCCACCCGCGGGCGGTCGCACGGAGGAAGCCACGGATGACCTCCGGGTTCTCCGTGGCGTAGCCGGGTCGGGCGAAGACGGTCCGACCGATAGCGGGCGTGTAGTTCGCCAGCCAGAGCATCGACGCCTCGTACCCCTTCCGCTGGAGGCCGAGCGAGTCGGAGAAGATGCCCACCGCGGCGTCGACGTTCCCCGAGAGCAGGTTCGAGGTCTGTTGTTCGACGCCGACGTTGACGAGTTCCACGTCCTCGCTGATCCCCTCCTGTTCGAGGAGCATCTGGAGGTACGTCATCGTCTTGGCCGACTCGGCGACGACGGCGACGCGTTTGCCGGCGAGCTGGGACGGCTCGCTGAGCGTGCCGCCGAACTGCTCCTCGACGGTGTAGATGGCCGCGTTGGAGTCCTGTGCCCCCGCGAACGACCGGATGTCGAGGTCACGGTTGCGCGCCTGCAACAGCGCGACGCCGGTGCCCAGTCCGATGTCTTGGTTCCCGAGGCCGACCTGTTTCGCCGCGAACGCCCCGCCCTGTCCGGAGACGAGTTCGACGTTCAGACCTTCCTCCTCGTAGAACCCGTTCTGATCGGCGACGAAGTAGCCCGCCTGCGTGGCGTTGGGTTTCCAGTTGAGGATGACGGAGAGGTCGGTCGATTCGGCCGGCGTGCTCGTCGCACTGGCCTCACCACCTCCGTCGCTCCCGCCGCCCCCCGTCCCGCCGACACACCCGGCGAGGCCGAACACTGCCGCTGTACCTGCCGCCCCCAACGCATCGCGCCGCGTCATGCGTTCCCGAGACATGCTTTGCAAAGGCGATAGGATGCGGGTTACTTAAACATTTCATCGTTATTTTTATTATACACTGGGAGATGCGCGGATGCGCCGGCACTCGAAGCGGTGGCGGCGGGAACACGCGGCGTCGTGACTGGGAGCGTTACGAACGGGAGAAGCGCCGTCGCCAGGGCTCGAACCTGGGACCACCTCGTTAACAGCGAGGTGCTCTACCATCTGAGCTACGACGGCTCGGGTGGTGATAGTCGAACTCGG
>Ga0207797_1000716_pt1 | contig 25354 bp, 25 predicted proteins | sample PRCRCaboRojoPR_6_FD_187275 | JGI IMG/M metagenome (GOLD analysis project Ga0207797, IMG submission 187275) | Marine sediment microbial community from Cabo Rojo, Puerto Rico - PR CR 10% Liquid 1 (SPAdes) | ecosystem: Environmental > Aquatic > Marine > Coastal > Sediment | place: Cabo Rojo, Puerto... | reverse complement strand
GCGGAGGCCTCCAGCCGCCTGCAGGGCCTCCTCGAGCATCGCTGCGTGGCGGGGGCTGCCCACGCGGTTGAAGACGACGCCGGCGAGCCGGAGCTCCGGATCGAAAGCGGCGTAGCCCTGGACCAGGGCTGCTGCTGACCTGGCCATTGACCGGGCATCCACCACCAGCACAACCGGCAGGTCGAGCCACTTGGCCATCTGGGCTGTTGAGCCGGCTTCGTCTCGGCCGGAGAACCCGTCGTACAGGCCCATAACCCCTTCAATCACCGTCACATCGGCATCCGCGGCATTACGCTGGAATATTTCCCGATTGGCTCGGGCATCAAGCATCCAGCCGTCCAGATTGTGGGCCTCGCGGCCGGTGATCCGTCGATGGTAGCCGGGATCGATGAAATCCGGGCCGACCTTGTAGGGCTGAACAGTATAGCCTCGGGAGGTCAAGGCGGCCATGATCCCCAGGGCTACCGAGGTCTTTCCGCAACCGCTGTGCGTGCCGGCTATGACTATGCCCATCCTGATCATAGCATGCTTTCCTGTTCCATCTTCACTTCCTGGCCATCTCCTAAATGGTCGACTTTTTCTCCCATCGGATCAGGAAAAAATCAACCCACAGCCCGGCTAATACCGCTCGTTTACTGGTGTCTTCATCCGTGTAAAATCCAGGACGGCCATCCCTTGCTGCTCCGGATTTTACATATTGACCTTTCCATTCTCATGGCCTACTTTTACCTGGGAATTTCCGCTGCGCCGTCTCCTCGGCCTGCGGACTTACCATTCGGGTGTCTCAGGACTTAATAGGGAATCCCGTGCAAGGCGGGAACGGACCCACCGCTGTAAGCGGGGACGAAAGCCGCAAGGGGGCCACTGCTCTCCCCTGCACTCACTTGGGCACATGCATAGGTGCCCTGGGTATCGGGCAGCCTAGCAATAATTGCTAAGGAAACGTTGTCCAGGCACGACATTGAACACGTGCCCAAGTGAGTGCAGGGGGGTGGGAAGGCGCGGCCGGAGGACGATCCGCGAGTCAGAAGACCTGCCCGAATGCCGGTGCCGGCCTATGGGAAGCCGACGGCGCCGATCGTTTTGGCGGATGAAGATGGGACATCCCCGGAGCGGCTCAGACCCGGTCCGGGGTTTTTTATTCTCGCCGCAGCTGGACGATTGTGTCGCTCAGCTGAGGTGTCCTCGTGGTACGACGGTACGATGTGAAGAGGTGGGCTATCCATGTGAAGGAATGGCCTTTGCCTCTCCGATCCCAATGACATTTCCTTCAAGCAAGACCACTATGCCCAGCCACCAAAGCCGCCCGGCAAGGACCTTTCTGCTTCTGGCCGTTCTTGGCGCCGCTCTGCCGTCGGCAATCGTCGTTGCCAGCGGCATGGGCTATGTGTCCATCCCCTTGTGGACGGTTATCAAGGTCATCGCCGCCGGGATAAGCGGCCAGGAAAGCGCTCTGGAGAAGTTCCAGGAGCTCTACCTGACCGTGGTCTTCGACGTCCGTCTGCCCAGGATTCTGACCGCTGCAGCTGTCGGCAGCGGGCTGGCCCTGTCCGGAGTTGTCTTCCAGGGCCTGCTGCTCAACCCCTTGGCCGATCCCTATACCCTCGGGGTTTCAGCTGGAGCGGCCTTTGGAGCTTCTCTGGCCCTGCTCCTCAATGTGACCCTCTTCGGGCAGTACACCGTGGCTGTTTTTGCCTTTGCCGGAGCCTCTCTGACCCTGGCCGCGGTCATCTTCCTCTCCTCGAGCGCCGGCGGCGTTTCCTCGAACAACCTGATCCTCTCGGGGGTCATTGTCACGGCCATTCTCTCGGCCGGAATCAGCTTCTTCAAGTACCTGGCCCAGGAGCGGGTCTCGGTCATCGTCTTCTGGCTCCTGGGCAGCTTCGCCTCGAGCACCTGGACAGACGCCGGCCTGACCTGGCTGCTCACTGCTGCCGGCTTTGCTGTCTTTCTCTACTTCGGCAGGGATCTGAACCTCCTCTGCCTTGGCGGACGAACCGCATCCTCACTGGGCGTTGACCCCTTCAAGGTCAGACTCATCCTGCTTTTGACCGGATCGTGTCTGGCTGCCGCCTGCGTCTCCGTATCCGGAATCATCGGCTTCGTCGGCCTGCTGGTTCCTCACATGATGCGCTCCATTACCGGCCCGGACCATTACAGACTCCTGCCGGCCAGCCTGCTGGTCGGGGGTATCCTGCTCCTCGGCGCCGATACGGTCACCAGATCGCTGCTCCCGGCCGAGGTGCCCATAGGGGTGCTGACCGCCTTGATCGGCGGTCCGTTTTTCTGCGTCATCTTTCGAAAAAGGCAGATGGCCCTCTGAGATGCTCTTCACAATCCGCAGCCTCTCCTATACCTATGGACAAAGCCCCGTCCTCGAGGAGGTCAGCCTTGATCTCCAGGCCGGGACCTTTTATGGAGTTCTTGGACCCAACGGGAGCGGCAAGACGACCTTTCTCGATCTCCTCTCCGGCCACAAGCAGCCGAGCACCGGCAACATCCGCTTCAGGGACCGGGACCTGCAGGAGTTCAGCAAAAGGGAGCTGGCCAGGGAGATCGCACTCGTGCCGCAGGACTATGCCTTGTCCTTTCCCTTTCGAGTCGAGGAGATCGTGCTCATGGGCCGGTACCCGCATCTTCCCCGGTTTGCGGCCCCGAGCCGGCCGGATCTGGACCTGGTGGCCCAAGCCTTGGAGCAGACCGGGACGGCCGCCTTGCGGAACCGGTACATCACCGATCTGAGCGGCGGCGAAAAGCAGCGGGTCATCTTCGCCCGGGCCCTGGCCCAGCAGACGCCTGTGCTCCTCCTGGACGAGGCCACCTCCAACTTGGACGTCAAGCACGGGCTGCAGCTCCTTCAGCTGGCCAGACGCCGCAACCGCGAGGACGGATCCACAATCCTGGCCGTCTTCCATGACGTCAATCAGGCGGCCTGCTTTTGCGACGTCCTGCTCTTCTTCAAGCAGGGCAGACTAGTCCATTGCGGACCAACAGCCCACGTGCTCACGGCCCAGACTCTGCAGTCCGTTTTCGAGGTGCAGGCCAGGGTCTTTTTCGAACCGGAGCTCAGGGCGCGTCAGGTTGTCTTCAAGCCCCCGGAAACGCCAGAGCTGGAGGCATCTCCCGAGCCTGACAATGATGAATCGCTTTACACTCTTGAAAAGGCTCAAGCCCCATGAATGAGTGTCAAAACGAGGCACTGGCGCCCTGTCCATTCAAGGGTCCGATCCGGAGGGGTCCATGGGCTGTGTCCGATCTGCCTGATGGCCGCAACAGGAGCACCACACCGGTCAAAGGATGTCTTGATAGGCCACCGGCGGTCAAGGCCCTTGCAGCCTGCCTCCTGGTTCTCGGCCTGATTTGGCCTCTCTCGGCGGCTGCCGCGGCCATCCGGGGCAACGGCCTCATCGTGGACCAGGCCGGGCGGACCATCCAGACGGACGCTCCGTTTAGGCATATCATCTCCCTGTATGGTGCGCACACTGAGAATCTCTGCGCCCTTGGTCTCTCTGGGCGGCTCATCGGCGTCTCGCCCAGCGAAACCTATCCCCCAAGGGCCAGGGAAAAGCCGGTTTTCTCCTATCACGACGGCCCGGAACGGTTCCTGGCCGCCGATCCGGACCTGATCCTGCTGCGGCCGATGATCGATCGAGGCTATGCCAAGCTGGTGACCAGACTGGAATCGGCCGGCATAACCGTTGTCAGCCTGCAGCCGAGAACCGTCGAGGAAATGATCACCTACTGGCGGATTCTCGGCCGGCTCACCGGCCGCCAGGACGAGGCTCGATCCATGGTTGAGGCCTTTCGAGGCGGGGTGGACTTCGCGCGCTCTTTGACCTCCGGCCTCGAGGACCCCGAGCAGGTCTACTTTGAGGCCATCCACGAGCAGATGAAGACCTTCGCGCAGGATTCTCCAGCCATGTTCGTCCTCAGGACGGCCGGTGGAAAGAACGTGGCTACAGACGCCACAAGCGTCAGGGGGACGAACATTGCGGCCTACGGCAAGGAGCGGATCCTGGCCAAGGCCGAGAGCATCGACGTCTACTTGGCTCAAAAGGGCCCGATGAATCAACCCACGGTGGAAAAGATCGTCAATGAACCAGGCTTCGGCCTCATCAAAGCCGTTCAAGAGGGCCGCATCTGCATTGTCGACGAGCAGACCGTCTCCAGGCCGACCGTTCGCCTGCTCCTGGGCATTCATTCGGTCGGAGGCTGCCTGTATCCCGACATTTTCGACCATGAGGCCGCAGATCGCTTTCGGAGCATCGTCAACCGGGTCTATAATCCGGAATGAGGCGAGTATGACAGACACCAAGGCAACATCCCCCTCACCGGGCGTGCTTTACGGAATCGGCGTCGGTCCCGGTGACCCCGAGCTCATCCCGGTCAAGTCGGTTCGGCTCCTGCAAACCGTGGACGTCATTTTCACGGCCTCCTCAAGCAAGAACCAGTACAGCATGGCTGTCCGTGTAGCCGGCGACTTCATTCCTGAAGGAGCTGACGTTCGGCTGCTGCCCTTCCCCATGACCATGGACCAGGAGATCGTCCGCAAGGCCTGGCAGGAGCACGCTGACCACGTGGTCCAGGAGCTGAACACTGGCCGCAACGCCGCTTTCCTGACCCTGGGCGATCCCTTGACCTACTCGACCTTCGGCTATCTGCTGCGCATCATCCTGAAGGATGCACCGCATATCAGGGTCGAGACAATTCCGGGCATCACCTCCTATCAGGCGGCAGCAGCAGCAACGAACACGCCCCTGGTTGAGGGAGAGGAGAACCTGCTGCTCCTCTCGGGGGTCAACGGCGGCGGCCGTTTCAGGCAGATGGCCGATCTGTCCGATAATGTCGTCTTTCTGAAGGCCTACAAAAATATGCCGGACATTGCCCGGACCCTGGCCGAAACCGGGCGTCTCGGCTGCAGCCTCGGTGTGGTTCGCTGCGGGCTTCCGGATCAAAAGATCTATCGAGATCTGAATGAGCTCAGCCGGAGCGAACCCAGGTACTGGACCTTGATCATCTCCAAGAACAAGCCCATCCATGAGGACTAGACTTACCGGCCTCCCTTTGCGCGGGCCGATCGTTGGCGCAACGGCTTCCGCCGGCCTCCTCCTGGCCTTTGTTCTGATCCAGGGTAGCCCTCAGCCGGATTATCTTCTGGACAAGCTGGCCGTCCCTCTGGTCCGAATCATGCTTTTCGTCGGCCTCGGGCTGCTTCTCGGAGAGATCATGGAGGCGGCCGGCTGGACTCGATATCTGGCTTGGCTGGCCGGACCGGTCTTTCGCTTCGCCAGGCTTGGCCCCAGATGCAGCGCGTCCTTTACCTCGGCCTTCTTCTCCGGGGTGACCGCCAATGCCATGCTCATGAACGACTACAGCCAGGAGCGAATCACCCGGCGAGAGCTTTTCCTGACCAACTTCCTCAACCAGCTTCCGGCCTTCTTCCTCCATCTGCCCACGACCGCCTTTGTGATCATCCCCCTGACCGGACGTGCCGGCTGCATCTACCTCCTGCTGGTCTTTTCGGCTGTCCTGCTGCGGACAGCCGCCCTTGTCTTCTATGGAAGGCTGCGGCTGCCCGGTGGTGCCAGGACCGAAGAGGACCAGGCGGGAACCGAGCTGCCAAAGGAAAAGGGAGCTTCGGAAATCCTGCGGCAGCTGCGGCGCAGGCTGCCGAGGCGCTACCTGCGCATCGGGCAGTTCGTGCTGCCCATTTACATCGGAGTCAGCCTGCTCAACGTCCTCGGCTTTTTTTCGGCCATCAGGTCCTGGCTTTCCGGAACCGCCGTCTCAAGCCTGCTCCCAGTGGAATCCCTTTCCATGGTCGTTGTCGCCTTCCTGGCCGACTACACCTCAGGCTTCGCCACGGCCGGAGCCCTGCTGGACAATGGGGTGCTCACCGTTAAACAGGGAGTGTCTGCCCTGGTCTTGGGCAATGTCCTGGCCTTCCCCTTGAGGGCCCTGCGCCATCAGCTGCCGCGGTATCTGGGCATCTTCAACCCAGGAATGGGCACGGCCATCCTCTTTGCCGGACAATCGCTGCGCATTGTCAGCCTGCTGCTGGTGGTTTCAATCTACTATCTTCTGGGCTGACGACCGAACCCTCAACCAAGGATACCGAGCATGGGCAAAGACGCATCGGAGCCATCGGCTCCCCTGGACATCGAGACCCGCTCCTTCGAGATCATCGAGGCTGAGGTGCCGGAGCCGCGGCCTTTTCAGGGCCGGGAGTGGGCCGTGGTCCGGCGGATGATTCACGCCTCGGCCGACTTCGAGCTGCTCAGGCTCGTCCGTTTCCATCCGGAGGCCGTATCCAGGGGGCTCGAAGCCCTGAAAAACAGCTGCTCCATTGTGACCGACACCCAGATGACCAAGGCCGGGATAACCTCGGCCCGCATGGACCGTCTCGGCTGCACGCTGGCCTGCCACCTGAGCGAACCAGAGGTGGCCCGGCGGGCCGGGGCCGAAAACAGGACCAGATCCGCCGTGGCTGTGGAGTGGGCCCTTGAGGGCCTTGACGGCGGGATCTATGTGGTCGGCAACGCGCCCACCGCTCTGTTCGAGCTGCTCGAGCAGATCGGGCGGCACGGTCTGGCTCCGGCTTTGGTCGTGGGCATGCCTGTCGGCTTCGTCGGTGCAGCCGAAGCCAAGGAGGCCCTGATGAACCAGAGCGAAGCTCCATTCGTCAGCCTCACGGGCCGTAAAGGCGGATCGGCCCTGGCTGCGGCCTGTGTGAACGCCCTGGCTGAGCTGGCCTTGGAGCCGGAGGAGGAATCGCTTTGAAGCGGATTCTCAGACCGCTCACTTCGAGCAGGGTATGAACCGGAAAACCTTACGATCGGGCTTCACCACCGGATCCGCCGCTGCCGCTGCCGCCAAGGCGGCTCTCCTGGTCTGGCACGGCCGACCGGAACCGCAGGAGGTCGACATCCCTCTGCCGGCCGGGGGCCGGCTTCGAGTGCCTCTGGAGTGGGTCCAGCTATCGGCCGAAGGGGTTCGGGCCAGCGTGATGAAGGATGCCGGCGACGACCCCGATGTTACCCACCGGGCCAGAATTCAGGTCAGCGTGTCTCCCTTGGATCCTTCCGGAAGCACGCGTCTTCAGCTTCGAGGCGGCCGGGGTGTCGGCCGGGTGACCAAGCCAGGTTTGCCGGTTCCCGTCGGAGAAGCAGCCATCAACCCCTCGCCCCGATGGCAGATTCAGGAGGCGGCCAGGGAAGCCCTCCGCGAGACCGGTGGATCGGGCAGCTTCGAGGTCCTCGTCCAAGTCCCCGATGGTGAGCGGTTGGCCCAAAAGACCATGAACCCGAGGCTCGGTGTTCTAGGCGGCATCTCTATCCTGGGGACCCGGGGGACGGTGGAGCCATATTCCAGCGCCTCCTACAAAGGGACCATCGACTCGGAGCTCGATGTGGCCCTGGCAGCGGGCTGCCTCGAGATCGGCTTTGCCACCGGCGGACGGAGCGAACGCCTGCTGCGCGCCGTTCTGGACCGCCTCCCAGCTGAATGCTTCGTCCTGACAGCAGACTACTTCGCCTACTCGCTGCAAGGTGCCGCGTTCAGGGGCTTTCAGGGCATCCATCTGGGCTGCTTCTTCGGCAAGCTGATCAAGATGGCCCAGGGCCATCCATATACCCATGCCCGGTCCGCTGCGCTGGACTTCGGACTCTTGGCCCGCTGGTGCTCCGCGTCCAGCCTGGAGGCCGGTCTCACTGAGCGCATCGCCTCGGCCAATACGGCCAGGGAGGTTTTGGAGAACCTCCGCACCAGCCCCGCTTTTGCCGGCATCATTCAAGGGATTGTCAATCGGGCAATCATTGCGGCCAGGGGCTTTGCAGGAAACGGCGCGGACCTGCGTTTTTACGTCTTCGACTTCAACGGGGAGCGGCTCTATCCACCGCTGGACCACTGGAGCAGCCCATGATCGAACCAGCCAATCCCTTCCACGTCCTGGGAGCCGGGCTTGATCCGGCACACCTGCCGCCCGTCTACCGAGAAGTCCTCGAGGCGGCCGACATCCTGGTTGGCGGCAGCCGCCTGCTCGCCCCATGGACCTCGCTGCCCGCCAGAAGGCTGATCCTGAAACCGCCCTTGGAAGCCGTCCTCTCCGAGGCCGATCGCTTGCGCCGGCAAGGCTTGAAGGTGGTCGTCCTGGCCGACGGCGATCCTGGCTTCTTTGGCATCGGGGCCAGGCTGGTACGTGATTTCGGAACCGAAGCGGTTACATTCTATCCGAACGTGACCGTGCTCCAGGCAGCCGCGGCACGTTTGAAGCTGGCCTGGGAAGGGATTGAGGCCGTGTCCCTGCATGGCAGGGAGGACCTGGCCCCGCTTTTCGCCGCCCTGACCAGAGAACGCCGGGTCGGCGTCTACACCGACGGAAGGAACACTCCAAAACGGATCGGCGAGCTGATGTATGAGCGAACCGGGAACGATTTCCAGATGCATGTCTTTGAAAACCTGGGGTACAGGGAGGAAAGGATCTCCAGTCACCTCCCGTCAGAGGCTGTCTCAGCCGAGTTCTCGGATCTCAACTTCATCCTGTTGGAGCGGATCAGGGAGCCGGAGGTTGAGCTGGCCTTCGGGCTTGACGATGCGTCCTTTGTGCATCAAGGAGGGCTTGTGACCAAGAAGGAGGTCCGAGCTGCCGGATTGGCCGCACTGCGCCCGGCTCCGGCCCGGGTCATCTGGGATGTCGGAGCCGGCTCCGGCTCGATGGCCATCGAGGCTGCGGCCTTATCAGAGCGCGCCAGGGTCATTGCCATCGAGCAGGACGAAGCCAGGGCAGAGCAGATCCGGGCCAATGCCCGCCGGACCGGCGCGCTTTCAGTGGAAACCGTCTGCGGGCGGGCTCCGGAATGCCTTGATCACCTGCCAGATCCTGACCGGGTCTTCATCGGAGGCGGTCTGGGCGGTGACGATGGGATCCTGCAGTGCGTCCTGGACCGGATCAGGCCCGGCGGGAGGCTCGTCATTCATTTTGTCCTGCTGCAGTCTTTACAACGGGCCCTGGCCCTGCTCAGGGACAAGGGGCTCGACGTCGAGCTCGGACAGGTCCAGTTCAGCCGGGCTCAGGCCCTGGCTGGAGACCTCCGCTTTGTGCCGCTGAACCCGGTCTTCATCCTGACTGTGCAGGTTTGAGGCCCCATGATACTCGAGCTCTCCAGATGGTGGCCGTGGATGCCCTTCGTGGACAGGACGCCGAGTGATCTGAGGCCTGATGGTCACAGTGGAAAAGACCCGTTCTCGGCCTGGCCATGAAAGCACCACCATTCTCCAACTTTCAGCAAGGCAGCCTATGCAGCCGAAAACAGTCTACTTCATCGGCGCCGGCCCAGGCGATCCGGACCTGATCACCGTCAAGGGCCGCCGCATTATCCGCCGGGCCGACCTGGTCCTCTACGCCGGCTCGCTGGTTCCGGAGGAGATCGTCGCCCAGGCAGCAGCTCAGGCCGAGGTGGCCGACTCGTCGGGCATGACCCTGGAGGAGACCCACAGCCTCATGCTCCGAACGGTCCAAGCCGGCGGCAGCGTGGCCCGGGTTCACACCGGCGATCCTTCGCTTTTCGGGGCCGTGCTGGAGCAAATGCGCCTCCTGGATCGGGACGGCATCGACTACCGTGTTGTTCCAGGGGTGACGGCCGCCTTTGCCGCCGCGGCTGAGGCCCGGGTCTCCTTCACCGTTCCTGAGGCCACGCAGAGCCTCATCATGACCCGGCTGGCCGGGCGCACGCAGGTGCCGGAGAGCGAGAACCTTGAGGAGCTGGCCCGCCACGGCTCAGCCCTGGCCGTCTATCTGTCCGCCTCGCAGGCCACGGTGGTGCAGAACAAGCTCCTCAAGGGCGGCTACCCGGAAGACACCGCCATTGTGGTCGCTCACCGTGTTGGCTGGCCGGGCCAGGAGCTGCTCAGCTGCCGTTTGGCCGACTTGGCCGATCGGGTTGAGAAGGCCGGGATTACCAGGCAGGCTGTCTTCCTGGTCCTGCCCGGGCAAAACCAGGGAGCAGCCGCTTCCAGGCTGTACAGCCCTGACTTCGGGCACGGCTTCCGCGGCGCCTCGATGAAACCGACACCGGACGGCTCCCATGAATGACCGGGCCGTGTTCGCCCTGACCTCGGAAGGGGCCGCTTTAGCCCAGCGCATCGCCGCTGCCCTTCCGGCGGATCTCCATCTCCCGGCATATCTGGCTGAAGAGGTCCGGGCAGAGGGATTCCTGAGCCTGGCCGAGGCCTCGGCAGAAGCCTTCCACCGCTACAGAGGGCTTGTCTTTGTGGCGGCAGCCGGCATCGTGGTCCGCATCATCGCCCCGCTTCTTCAGGGCAAGGACCGCGATCCTGCCGTGGTCGTTCTCGATCAGGCCGGCCGCTTCGCTGTCAGCCTCATCTCCGGGCACCTGGGCGGGGCCAATTGCCTGGCCGAGGAGACCGCCAGACTGATCGGAGCCCAGCCGGTAATCACCACAGCCTCGGATACAGCCGGCCTGACAGCCCTGGACGTCCTGGCCGTCCAACGGGACCTGACCGTGGCCAACCCGGTGGCTTTGCGGTCTGTGAACATGGCCCTCCTGGAAGGCCGAATCCTCCAGGTCCTGGACCCGGAAGACCGGCTCGGCCTGCGGGGCTCCCCCCCGGCCGGCTACCGGGTCGAGCTTTTGGAGCGAACCAGCCAGTGGCGGACCGGAGAGCCCGGCGTCCTGGTTTCCTGGAGGGAAGCCGTCCCCCTTGACCCCAAGCGCTGTTTGGTGCTCCATCCCAGAGTGCTGGTGGTCGGCCTCGGTTGTCATCGCGGCACCCCCGCGGCTGACATCCTGGAGCTCATTCGGACCGTCTTCCAAGACAGCCAGCTCAGCCTGAAGAGCATCACCTGCCTGTGCACGACCTCAAAGCGCAGCCAGGAGCCCGGACTGACTGAGGCAGCCGCGTCCCTCGGCCTGCCCCTGATCAGCATACCCCATGAGGAGCTCAGGCATATCCGGGTTCCTCATCCTTCAGACATGGTCAAGAAACACGTGGGAGTGGACAGCGTATGCGAAGCGGCAGCTCTGTTCAGATCACAGGGAGGACGGCTCCTGGTGCCCAAGACCAAGGGCAGGACAGCCACGGCAGCGGTGGCCCTGGCAAGCTGAGCGTCGTGGGCATCGGCCCTGGCGATGCCGGGCACTTGGCCCCACGAGCCCGGGAGGCCCTCGCCGAAGCAAACGTTCTGGCCGGATACCGCACCTACCTGAAGCTCCTGGACAGGACGCTCACCGAGGGCAAACAGCTGATCAGCACCGGCATGACCGACGAGATCGAACGGTGCCGACTGGCCATCGAGGCAGCCGGCTCGGGAAGCCGCGTGGCCGTGGTCTGCAGCGGCGATCCTGGAGTCTACGCCATGGCCGGGCTGATCTTCGAGCTGCTGGAAGCCTCCGGTCTGATCGGCCGGCTCGAGGTGGAGATCATCCCCGGCATCCCGGCCCTGAGCGCGGCGGCGGCTCTCCTGGGAGCACCGCTCATGCACGACTTCGCCTGCCTGAGCCTGAGCGACCTGCTGACGCCCTGGGAGCTCATCGAACGCAGAATCCAGGCCGCGGCTGCCGGGGATTTCGTTGTGGTCATCTACAACCCACGTTCCAAGAAACGGCCTTGGCAGCTGGGAAAGGCCCGGGAGCTCCTGCTCGAGCAGAGATCCGGCAAAACCCCGGTCGGGGTGGTGCGCAATGCGGCTCGAAGTGATCAGTCCGTGATTCTGACCACCCTGGAGGACCTCGATCCGGAAAGCGTGGACATGCTCTGCACCATAATCGTCGGCAACTCCCAGACCAGGATTATCGGGGAAAGGCACATGGTCACTCCCCGGGGCTACCTGGCCAAGTACGGAGAAGGCTTGCCTTCCAGCAGGTCGTAAATCCTGTCCATATCGAGGGCCTTTCGGACAGTCTCGGCCAGCCGGTCCAGCTTGTCCTCCAGATCGTAGCTGGTCTGCGGGCTCCCGAGCGGTGCGAGCCCCTTGCGCCTGCGAACGCCGTCCAGGAAATGCCTGCGAAAGTCATCCGCATCGAACAGCCCGTGCAGGTAGGTTCCCCAGACCGTGCCACTCCCATCGGCAAACCCGATGCGCCTGTCCGGCGGCGACGAGACCGTGCAGACGGACCGCTCGTCCAGGGTCCTGGTCTCCCCGTGATGGATTTCGTAGCCCTTGAGCTCCAGCCCGGAAGGGTGGTGCACAGCCCGCACCTGCGAGAGGTGCTTCTCCCTGGCCAGCTCGGTCACGAGCGGCAAGAGGCCCAGTCCGGCTGAAGCCTCCAGGGATGACTCGATGCCAAGCGGGTCGGCCACAGTCTGCCCGAGCATCTGAAAGCCGCCGCAGACGCCGACGATCTCGGTCCTCCCCCTCAGGGCCAGGCCCTTGACAGCCTCGGCCAGCCCGCTTCGCTTCAGGTGCTCCAGGTCCGAGAGGACGTTCTTGCTGCCCGGGATGATGAGCACATCCGGAGCTGATTCCAGCTCCCGGAGGCTGCGAACGATTCGGACCCGGACGTCCGGCTCGGCCAGAAGCGGATCGAGGTCGGTAAAGTTTGAGATGTGCGGCAGATCCAGGCAGGCAATGTCCACATCCGCCGCCCGATTTGAAGCTGGCCTGCTGGCCCAGCCGGCCTTGAAGGTCACTGAGTCCTCCTCAGGCAGCCCCAGATCCGTCAGAAAGGGCACCACCCCGAGAAAGGGCTTGCCCGTTCGGTTATAAACCGCCTCGATGGCCGGAGCGAGCAGGCTCTCTTCGCCCCGGAAACGGTTGATGATCAGGCCCTTGACCAGCTCGCGCTCCCAGCTCTCCAGGAGCTCCATGGTCCCTACGAAGGAGGCGAAGACGCCGCCTCGATCGATATCCCCGACCAACAGCACATCCGCCGCTGCATAGTGTGCCATGGCCATGTTGGTCAGATCATGGTCCTTGAGATTGATCTCGGCCGGGCTTCCAGCCCCTTCCAGCACGACAACGTCTCGGCCGGCGGACAGCTCATCATAGGCTTTGCGTGCCTCGGCCGCCGCCTTCTCCTTGAACTGATGGTAGGTGCGGACGTTCATGGTCTCCACAGGCCGGCCTCGGACGATGACCTGGGAGCCGGTGTCTGAGCTCGGCTTGAGCAGGACCGGGTTCATGATCGTTTCCGGCTCTAAACGGCAGGCCTGGGCCTGCAGGACTTGGGCCCGGCCCATCTCGCCGCCGTCCCGGGTGACGAAGGAGTTCAGGGACATGTTCTGGGCCTTGAACGGAGCCACCCGGTAGCCGTCCTGCAGCAGGATGCGGCACATGGCCGCGGCCAGGATGCTCTTGCCGGCGTTGGAGGACAGCCCTTGGAACATGATGGCCGGGGGACCTTCCCTGGAGCCAGGCGGAGCCGCAGGCTGTCTTCCAAAGGAAGGCCAGCCGGTCCTGTCCGCGCTTGGGTCCAGCACCGAGGACAGCCCACGCAGCAGCCGCTCGTTCTCCCTGGCTTGCCGGACAGCCACGCGGAAATAGCCGGCATCAAGGCCTGAAAAGTTGCTGCAGTTTCGAATGACCACCGATTCCTCCTCAAGGAGCCGCCGAGTCAGCTCGAAGGCGTCCATGTCCGGCCGATCCAGTCTGCAGAGCAGGAAGTTGGCCTCGGAGAGGAAAACGGTCAGGCCGGGAATCTCGGCAAGGCTATCCCGGAGCTCCTCCCGAAGCCTGGGGACTGTTTCGAGGGTCCGCTCGCGATAGTTCTGATCTTGAAGCATTCTGGCCCCGGCCATTTGCGCCAGGTGATTGACCGTCCAGGGAGGCAGGCTCTGCCTCAGCTCAGCCGCCAGGGCAGGGGAAGCGGCGGCCAGGCCCAGGCGCAGCCCGGGAACGGCGTAGAACTTGGTCAGGGAGAGCATGACCAGCACATTGGCTGGACGCTCGGCCACCAGCCGCTCCAGGCCGGGTACGAAGTCGGCAAAGGCCTCGTCGACGATGAAGTGCGACTCGGGATGGCGTGCGGCCAGCTGCTTGAACGCCTGAACGCAAAAGGGACGGCCGGTGGGGTTGTTCGGCTGGCCGAGGAAGACCAGACAGGGATCGGACAGGGCCTCCTCGAGCTCTGCCCAGGGCAGGCCGAAGCCCGCCTCCGGCTGAAGTGTCACGGTTTTGATTTCCAGGCCTTCCCGGCGGCAGGCCCCTTCGTAATCGACGTAGGCCGGGACGGGAATGAGAGCTCTCCGCGCCTTCAGGAGCCGGGGCAGGAGGTGGAGTATCTCCGTGCTCCCATTGGCCGGCACCAGCTCCTCTGCCGAGACGCCGTACAAGGCCTCTGCCGCGGCCACGAGCCGACCGGCCTGCGGATCGGGGTAGTGGGCCAAGCGCCAGGTCTCCTTGCCGATCTCCTCAGAAAGCCAGGCCGGCGGTCCGAGCGGGTTGATGCTGGCTGAAAAGTCGATCAGCGACTCCGGCGACCGGCCCAGGGCCCTGGCCAGACCGTAGACGTCCCCTCCGTGCTCGAATGGTTGCATAGACCTCCAGCTCCCTCCAGAGAGATGTCTCCACAAGAACGAGCTCGGCGTTCAGGGTGGATATGAAAAGCCCCCGGATTCCATAAAATCCGGGGGCTTCCGTTTTTGACCCCACTCGCCTGCAGCCCGGGCATACCGCTGAGCCTGCAGGCCTCTCGAAATCCAGGCAGGTCTTCTGACTCTCGGATCAGCCTACTTGCCGCGCCTTCCCAGCCTCCCCTGCACTCACTTGGATACGTGTTTGTGTCTCCTTCGGATCGGCCAGCCCAACGCTATTTGCTGAGTGCATGACCTTCGAAGGGATAGACAGAGGATGTATCCAAGTGAGTGCAGGGGAGAGCAGTGGCCTCCTTGCGGCTTTCGTCCCCGATCACAGCGGCGGGCCCGTCTCCGAATCGCACGGAGTTCCCATTTTAAGCCCCAATCGGCACCTGGATCGATGTCTCGCTAGGTGTAGATCAGGCTGCCCGGCCTGTCAATGCAAAGAAGCAATTTCAGCCTAATCTTCCCAATAGATGCACTCGGAGGGGCAGGAATCGATGGCTTCCTGGATTTCATCCTCAGGCCCGCCTTCCGACTGAATCACATAGGCCTTCTCCTCCTCTTCGTCCCAGCCGAAGACCTCCGGGCAGATCTCCACGCAGCTCTCGCAGCCGATGCACTCGTCCTGGTCGATGACAACTTTCTTGGCCATGGCGTCTCTCCTCATTCGTTTTCCAGGTTGTACTTCCTTCGCAATGTCTCGGACAGCTCCTGGATCCACCCGAAGGCCTTCTCCACGGTGGCTTCATTGTTCGGATTGACCAGGCAGAAGGTTGCCGGTAATGCCCACGCTTGCAGCTCCTGCTCCTCCTTTGGTTCGTCCGCTGCTCCAGGTTCGTCATGCCACAGGAAAGCCGCCCGAACACGCAAGACCAGCTCAATGCACACGGCTCCCCACCGAAAGCTGACCCGCTTTTCTGTCGAGACATCTCATATGGGCGGCGCGATGGTCACCAGCACCCGCATGTCCTGGCTGGCTCTTACACCGTGGGGCTCGCTGATCTCGGAGACGAGAACATCGCCGGTCTTGGCCGGCATGGTTTCGCCGTTTCCGGCCAGAAACTCGCCTTCGCCCTCGAGGACCGCAATGGACAGCTGGCCATCTATGTCGTGGGAGTGTACGGGCAGCTCCTGGCCGGCCTTGAAGTTGAAGTTGAGAATCTTGAAGTAGGGCGAGTCGTGGACCAGATACTTCTTCATGCCCGAGTCGCTGAAATCGTTTTCCTCGTAGAGATTGATCTTTTTCATATCATCCTCCTCAAGACCGTCTTGGCCTTGTCTGTTCAGGTCCGGTCTGGATGGCTCGTACCGGGGAAGGGGGCGGTTCCCTCTGAGTCTGTCGCCTGTGCTGGCTTTTTTTATCGCAGCACCGCCCCGGCAGGTCTTTGACCTGCATCAAATAAGCCGGCAACCGTTACTCGGGTTGTTCATTCTCGGCCGTCCCGCCTCTTGAGCTTGCCGCTGAACAGTCTGACAGGCAATCATTCCGGACGCAACGCGCTTGTCTTTCCGGCCGTCCAGAACCACGGCTTTTGCTCAGGCCGTTTGAACCCCTCGGATCAGATTGTACACTCCGCAGCAGGCCCCGCAGGAGATGACTTCGCTGACCTGGCAGAGGTACACCCCGCCGGGAACGTCCTCCTGATGTGGCTTTTGGCTGCTCATGCTCGATGAGGGAACTCCAGCTTGGAGCAATGCTGGTTCTCAGCCAGAGTGCCTTCCAGAAGTCCTGGGCTGTACCTGGAATCGAAAAAGACGACTCATGTCCGCACCCTCCCGCACTTGTCAAGCCAAACGGAATAATTATATCCTAAAGATGCGGACCAGAGCGGCTTGACAGCTATCAAGAATCCAGCCTGATCAGCCGGCGACAGCCTTTTTTTTGGAAACCTGAGCCCGGACCCCTAAGGAGCGAAGCCATGACCAGCAACACCGAACTGATCAAAGTTTTCGAGTTCGCCCTCGGCCAGGAGCAAACCGGCAAGAGCTTCTTCCAGACCTCCCTTGACCGTATGGGGATTGGAGCCGCCAGGAGCGCCTTTGAAAGGCTCATCGAGGAGGAGGACAAGCACATTCGCTTCATAACGGCCATCCTGGACAACCTCAAGAAGGGCGAGGACATCGATCTCAGCAGTGCAAGCGAAGAAGACTCGGGAACGGAGGACTTCTTTGACGCCCGGTCCAAATCGGAGTTTCTGGAACGCTGCGTTCAGGAGTCCATGGTCCCTGACGTAACCGTCTTCAACACGGCCTGGCTCATCGAGAAAGACCTGAGTGATTACTACCAGCGCATGGCCGACCAGACCGAGGGCCGGGCCAAGCAGGCCCTGGAGATGCTGGCCCGCTGGGAGAAAGGGCATGAGCGCTTCTTCCGTGAGTTCAGGGACAAGCTCTCCGAGGTCTACGCCACCATGCCCTGGGGCGGCTGATCCAAAAGTCAGGAGAAAACCATGACTAGAAACCAGGGAATCGGGTACGTGGTGGCCTCCTCGGCCGGGAAGGCCAAGGTCAAGATCCCCCGGACCTCGAGCTGCCAGACCTGCGCCCACAAGGGGAGCTGCTGCGATCCTTTCGGCAGCGACTTCATGCTCGTCGAGGCCCTGAACCCTCACGGAGCCCTTACTGGTCAGCGAGTCAGCATCGAGCTGCCACCGGTCAAAGCCCTCAAGGCCTATGGCTTTCTCTACCTCATTCCCTTGGCCGGCCTGCTGTTGGGGGCCGTCTTCGGCTACAACGTGCCCATATTCGGCGAAGCCGAGGCCTCGGCAGCCATCTTCAGCCTCCTCTTCCTGATTGCCTCGTTCGGGCTCCTTTACGCGCTCAACCGCTTGTTCTGGGCGCAGGATTCCGCAATGCAGGCCAAAATCGTGAGCATTCTGCCGTCGCATAACAGCGGCCTGCCCAGTGATCGGACTCGGAGCAATGGAAGCTCGAGCAGGCCGCACCCCGGAGGCTGCGCCCATTGCAGCTGAATCGGCCAGAAGGACTTCTCCTGCAAGATACGCCCTGTAGCTGGCAGACACAGTGGCTGCAGGATGATTGTGCAGCGTGTGCCATGCTCGTCATCCTGGGAGGGGCCGGCTGACGGTCCGGCCTTGCGCTCGACCCCAAGGCTGCTGCTGCCTGCATCCCTGGGGGCTCAAAGCCTCACTCGAACGCTCGGCGCATCCAGCCGGACTGCTTGTCCACGATGATCTTTTCGACGAGTGAGTCGTCTTTGGTTACGATCCTGGCCACGAAGACCTCATCCTGCTCCTCGATGGGGCCGACCTTCAGGTTCGGGTTGGCGGCGACATAGTTCTCCAGGAGCATCCTGGCCTCGTTCTTGCTCAAAGGCTGGGCAGGTCCGCCTTGATCGGACTGCGGTCCGGCCGGTCCGCGGCGCCAGCCCTGGTGCATTCCGCCCGGCCCGTACCCCGGACCATAGCCGCGATGCATCATCCCTGGACCGTGCCGCCCGCCGCGCATACCACCGCGTCCATACGAGCCGTATGGCTCGTTCTGCATCATGCCCGGCCCCATGCCATACCCACGGTCCATCATGCCCGGACCCATGCCGTAGCCCCGAGGCTGCATGCCGGGGCCCATGCCGTAGCCTGGGCCCATGCCATATCCGCGATGCCTCATGCCCTGGCCCATGCCGTAGCCTGTGCCGGACCCGTAACCCTGGCCGCACCAGGGGCACTGCCAGCTTGGTCCAGGCTGCTGCCAGCCCTGATACCGTCCACCCGTTTCCGTCTCTCCTGACTGCTCGGCCGACTGGACCGAAATGGCCAGCAGGAGCAGAAAGCACGCTGCCGAGATAATGCTGAGGGCTCTTTTCATAGCCGCCTCCCTATTCTTTCCATGTTTCTTGGCTGGACTGATCCACTGACCGCAGTACCTAAAAAGATTCTCGCCCCTCAGGAGCCGTGCGGTCAAGGTGGCCTCTGTGAAAGCGTTCTTCCGTTGTCCTTCACAATCGCGCCATTTCGGACATTCAGAAATTATATCAATCAAGGAGGGATTTTTCGGGTGGACATCGGTCCTCAAGCTGCCCTTTTAGGCTGCAGAGGCCGCAGATCTCATACGGGGCAGGATACCCGCATAGCTTACAGGTTCCGAAGTCGCCACCGCTCTCGAAGGGCTGCTTGCCCTGTAGGTAGGAGAAGAGGAAGCTGCGCTTGGTGCCAGGCATGCGCCCTTCCAGAAAGTCAAGTGCTTCCTTGAAGGTGTGGCTGGTGGCTCCCTTGGAGAAAGGGCAGGTGGCTTCGACCGGCTCGATGCCTCGCAGCTCGCAGTAGATGCGGATCTCCTTGATCTCTACCCGGTAAAGAGGCTTGAGCTTGGCCGGAATGAGCGGATGGGGCGAGGGCAGGAACGGATGCTGCTTGCTGACGAACTCCTGGCGGTTGCCTACGAGGTTGCCCAGCAACCGGCCGGCCTCGTCGTCCAGATTGTGGCCGGTGACCAGGGTGCCGAACCCTTCCCGGACCGTCAACCGATTGAACAACTGCCGTTTGAGCCGGCCACAGACCGAGCAGATCTTGCGTTTGAACCTGGACTGTACCTCGGGCAGGCTGTAGCCGAACTCTTCGGATAGTCTGTACTCGGACCAATCCAGGTGGCGCAGGGAGGCGAAGCTTTGGACCGCTTCCCTGGACGCTTCGGAGAAATCGCCGATCTCCAGGTTCAGATGCAGGCCTGTGACCGGGTAGCCCAGCCGCTGGAGCACGTCCCAGGCGGCCAGGGAGTCCTTGCCGCCGGAAACCGCGACCATAAGAGGCCGCTCCACAGGGACCCGGAGCTTTTTCAGGGCCCTGATGACGGCTTTCTGGAAGAACTGATCAAAGCACTCGGGGCAGAATCGGGCATGGTGCGAGGGCAGAGCAATCTCGGCCCTGCCCCGGCACCGGCTGCACTTGGCGTTCTTTGGAAGGCTCGTGTAGGTCTTGGGCATGAGTACTGTTTCCTGCTTCCGCCACCCTCAGCCAAGATCGATCGGGGCGGGTAAGCCGGTGGACCTACCCTTCGACCTGGTATCCGGCCTCCTGGACAGCCTTTTTGATGGTCTCCATATTTACAGGCTTCTCCTCTTTGAAGCTGGCCTGACCCTCGTCCAGGCTGACCTGGACGTCGCTGACGCCCTCGACCCCTTTTATGGCCTTGGTTACGGCATTGACGCAATGCTGGCAGGACATGCCTTTGACGGAAATCGTCTTCATGGTTGTCTCTCCTGTCTCTTGTGATTCTCATGCTTGCTGATCAGAGCAAAAAATCTTTTCCTCTGTGCACGCTGCTTTCAGGAATACCCGTTGGGAGGAAACCGTCCTTCCTTGACAGCGTGCTGAGCACGGCTCCAGTATGACAGATATGTCATACCCAGAGATCGTCAAGAGCCTCTGCTCTTTGGCCTCACTCCTCCAGGATGAGCAGGCTGCTTCTGCCGTTCCGTGGATGAAAGAGACCTCGCTGATTCCAGGTCATGTCTTTGACTTAGCGCCATTGGCAGCCGATTGGCGATCCGGTCTAGTCAGTCCAATCGATGCAATCCTCCGGGCAGCAGACCATGGCCTCTTGGATCCCAGCGCAATCCTCAGCCGAGAACCCGCAGACATAGGCCGCCTCCGAGTCCGGATCCATGGCGAAAACCTGCGGGCAGAGCTCTGCGCAGCTGCCGCATCCCGAGCAGAGACCTTGAATCACCGTGGGCTGACTCCCATTCCAGGCCCTTTCGACCATAGATCCCTCCTGTACTGAAACGGAAAAAAAGGAGAGACGTCCGACGCCTCTCTCGGAGCTCGCCCGGCGGCCTTCCAACCGAACGCGGGGCAGGCCGCCCCCCTTGGAAAGCTTTGCGGTTTGTGCTAGGCTCCTTTTGCCTGGCGCTCCATTATCCGGAAGCTCCTGTTTGCCTTATCTGAAACTGGATTTCTGCCCATTATGCTCCATTCCACGGCACCCGGCAATATTGGAAATGCCCTGATCACTGCGGCCTGCTTTGTGGTGGTCATCGCCGGCATGCGCCTGGCCACACCGATTCTGGTGCCATTCCTTCTCGCCATGTTCATTGCCGTGGTGCTCAGCCCGGTTTTGTTTTGGATGCGCTCGATCAAGCTGCCCCTCTGGCTGAGCATCCTTGTCCTCGCCCTGGGGCTGTGCCTCTTCGGCCTCCTGATCACTCTGCTCCTGGGCACCTCCCTAAACGAGTTCCTGCAGAACCTGCCGAGCTATCAGGAAAAGCTCAAGCAGCGGACCACCTCTATTTTGGATTGGTCAGCGGCCATCGGCCTGGACTTCTCCCAGAGCGTCATCGCAGAGTACATCAATCCCGGCCTGGCCATCCAAATGGCCGCCAACGTTTTCACCCGCTTGAGCAACGTCCTGACCAACGCCTTTTTCATCCTCTTGACCGCTGTCTTCATCCTCCTCGAGCTCACCGGCCTGACCAATAAGATCATCCTGGCCATGGAGAGGCCCCAGAAGACCTTGGCCTTTCTGGACGCCTTCACCAGCTCGGTGAACCGCTATCTGAGCATCAAAACCCTGGTCAGCTTGGGCACCGGCTTGAGCATCACCCTCTTTCTGCACCTCGTTGGCGTCGATTTTCCCATTTTGTGGGGTGTCCTGGCCTTTTTCCTCAACTACGTCCCCAACATAGGCTCGATCATCGCCGCCATACCCCCGGTACTGCTGGCCTTCATCCAGCTCGGCAGCCTCAGCGCGCTAATCACGGCCCTCGGCTTTATGGCGGTCAACGTGATCATCGGGAACCTCATCGAGCCGAAGTTCATGGGACAGCGGCTCGGCCTGTCAACCCTGGTCGTCTTCCTGTCCCTGGTCTTCTGGGGTTGGGTGCTCGGTCCGGTGGGTATGCTCCTCTCTGTCCCCTTGACCATGATTGTCAAGATCGCCCTGGAGAACAGCGAGGAGACACGCTGGGTGGCCGTTCTGCTCGGACCTGGCCTCAAAGAGTAGATCGGGGAGGGGGTCCGTAGGTTCACCTGGACCGCTGAGCCGAAAGGATGGCTTCCAGGGTTCGTCTGTCGGCACGATGGGGATTGGATCCGGGCAAGGCCGTCGGCAGAGGCGGCTTGCTCAGTGGCAATGACTCGAGCTTCAGGTTGATCGCCGAAACCAGCAGGTGCTCGAGATTGAGCACGTCTTCGGCGTTGTAGGCCAGAAGGGTCTCCAGGGTCCGCTCGTCACCGCTGCGCTCAAAGGCCTCCCAGAGCAAGACGGCGGTGTAGCCGTCAAATCCGTCCAAGCCTCCGCGATCAAGCCCAAAGGTCCTTTCCAGACGCTTCAATCCGCCGCGATAGCCGAGATCCTTAAGCAAAAACCTGAGATCGATATGCGCTCTGGGCAGCCGAATCTGCAGCTCGCGCTCCAGTATAGGGACATCGAAGCAACGTCCATTGAAGGTGACGATGACCGAGTAGCTGCCAATGTGATCGGCAAAAGACTCCAGGTTTTGTCCGTGCACATAGGTGCGCACCGTTTCCCCGTCGTACAGGGCCACGGTAGTGATGTGGTCGGAGTCGACGCCTCGGCCGGTCGTTTCGATATCGATATAGGCCGTGGACCGGCGAAAAGTTGGGAAGAGGCGCCAGAGCTCGCTTTTAGGCAGCCCGGTGGCGAAAAACTCGGCATCCTGGAGCTCCAGGGCCCGCTGTGAAGCGGCGAGCCCTGGAAGCATCGTGTTGAAAAGGCTTTGCGAGACCGCGGTTGGCTGGCTGCCCAGCAGGCAATCATCCCAGGAACCGAAGCCGCATTCCCAAAGCCTGCGCTCCCGAATAAGACCTATGCCCGGCAGGTGACAGAAGGTGTTTTCGAGCATATTGAGAAGGTTATACCCTTGCCGCCTTCTGTTTTTCCTTTTCCGCGGTTAAACAGTAGATGCCCTCGCCGTTCAAGATGGGCTTGAAGCATTGATTGTCCGACTTGCAGGCGGCTGGGCTGCGGTCCCCGGCTTGCCAGCGCTTGATGAGATCGGGCTCCCGTATCAGAGGCCTGGCCATGGCTATGAGGTCGGCATCGCCGTCGGCGACGAGTCCCTCAGCAACCTCGATGGAACGGATGCCTCCGACGAGTATCAGGGGGAGGCCAATCTCCCTCTTGAAGCGCTTGGCTTCCTCGGCATAGTAGACCTCGTCCTCGGGCCCCTTGATCGGATCCTTCCTGGAGGGAATGTACTTGCCAGAGCGCGGAGTACCGCCGCTCATCTCGACTCCGTCGAGCCCCTCATCGGCCAGGAGCTTGCAGACGACCAGCATGTCCTCGACGCTCAAGCCGCCGGTCAGGAAGTCCTGGGCGTTGATCTTGATCAGCACCGGATACTCCGTACCGGCTTCCCGCTTAATGGCTCGCAGGATCTCTAAAACGATTCTGGCCCGGCCTTGGACATCCCCGCCGTAATCGTCCTGGCGTGTATTAAAGGCCGGAGAAAGGAACTGGCTGAGCAGGTATCCATGGGCGGCATGGATTTGAACGCCGTCAAAGCCGGTTCTCTTGGCCCTCACGGCCGCCACCGCAAAGGACCAGACCAGCTTCTGGATATCCTCGACCTCGAGGCCGCGACAGGTTTTGCCCTCGCCCAGGTCCAGCCCGCTCGGTCCGACCGGCTGCCTGCCGCTCAGGTGCGAGGCCGCCAAGCAGCCGGCATGAGCCAGCTGGGCCACCACAGTCCCGCCAGCGGCATGGACCTTCGTGTTCATATCCCTGTAGCCGGGCAGCAGGTCGTCGTTGTGCAGCCCGAGCTGCCACGGCCCGGCTTGACCTTCAGGGCTGACATAGGCGTGGCTGCTAATGATCAGACCGACACGCCCTTCAGCCAGTCGGACCATGAGATCGGTCAGCGCCCCTGTGCAGGCTCCGTCTTCGCCGGCCAGCCCCTCCCATGTGGCGGACCGGACGAAGCGGTTTGGCAGGTTCAGCTTGCCCACGCTGACTGGATCGAATACAGCGGCCATAGTGCCCTCCTGTTGGCGAATTTCCCGCGGAACGGCGCGTTTTCCTTTCAGGCACCTATCTTAGACCGCTGGACGATCCCTTGTAAAGGCTCCTCATATTGCGGCGTCAGTCCGGACTTCTGCTTTAGAGCTGATAGCCTGTCTCGCTGTGCTGACTCAAATCCAGCCCCTCTGTCTCCTCTTCCTGGCTGATGCGCAGCCCCACCAGCCTATCGACGACCTTGAGAATGATCCAGGTCATGATGAAGACAAAGAGGAGGGTGGCTGCAATGGACACGAGCTGAATGAGAAGCTGCCCGGGGTTGCCGTGGAAAAGACCGTTCGCCCCGGCGCTGTTCACAGCCGTGCTGGCGAACAGACCGGTGGCCAGAGCGCCCCAGATGCCTCCAAGACCATGAATGCCGACCACATCGAGGGAGTCGTCATAGCGGAGGCCTTCTTTCATAAGTACACCGCCGTAGCAGATCATACCAGCGAGAAAGCCGATGATTGCGGCCGATAGCGGACTTACAAACCCAGCGGCCGGCGTGATGGCCACCAGGCCGGCCACGGCTCCTGAAGCAGCGCCGAGAGTGGTGGGCTTGCCCCGATGCAGCCTCTCCACGGCAAGCCAGCCGAGCACGGCCAGGGCTGCGGCCACATGGGTCGTGACGAAGGCGTTGGCTGCTATGCCGTCAACGGCTAGAGCACTTCCGGCGTTAAAGCCGAACCAGCCGAACCAGAGGATGGCCGCACCGGTAATGGTCATGGGCAGGTTGTGCGGGATGTAGGCTGTTTGACCGAAGCCCTTGCGAGGTCCAATGACCAGCGCTGCTGCCAGGGCTGCCGCTCCGGAGCTCATATGCACCACGGCTCCGCCGGCGAAGTCCAGGGCGCCCATGGCTCCCATCCAGCCACCTCCCCAGACCCAGTGGCACAAAGGGCTGTAGACCAGGGTGGCCCAGAGCACGGCAAAGATCATGAAGGCGCTGAACTTCATCCGTTCGGCAAAGGAGCCGGTTATCAGGGCCACGGTAATGACCGCGAACATGCACTGAAAGATCATGAAGATCAGGTGCGGCAGGTTGTCCAGGATATCCGGATTGGGTTCGGCGGTAACGCCCTTGAGCCCGAAGTAGGCCAAGGAGCCGAGAACCCCTCCGATATCCGGTCCGAAGGCCAGGGAGTACCCCCACAGGATCCAAACCAGGCTGATGATTCCAAGACAGATGAAGCTGTGCATGATCGTGCCCAGCACATTTTTCGAGCGAGTCAATCCCCCGTAAAAAAGGGCCAACCCTGGGGTCATGAACATGACCAGGGCCGAGCAGAGAATAATGTATGCCGTGTCCACCGGGTTCATAGCAGTTAGGCCTCCTTTTTTCCTTGATGGAAAGCAAGAGGCATGCCTTGACCAAAGAATCCAGCATATCAATGTATTACAATCTTGGATCGTTTAAAGACGCTTTGCCTTGAAACAATTTTGTTCCACCAGCCTGGCTAGACTGCCCAATGGAGACAATTTTGTGCCAAAAAAACGGAGGACCCATTATGTTGGATCCTCCAGGGATGAGGGGGGATGTGGGGCTCTCGGAAAGCCTCGCAGGCTCCGAGGCTCATGCTGTATGATCAGGGCTGTGAGGCTTCGGATTGTTTTTTTATATGAAAAAAGCTCCAAGCTGTTGATTTTTTGCACGTTTCGGCCGGGCCGCCTCGCTTGGTTCCATATGGTGCGGGGCTTTGAACCTCTAGGAGCCCTTCCTTTTATTCGAGCTCAGGATCCTTCAAGGATCGCATACTGAGCCGTTGGCTGTCTCTCTGGTCTGTGCCGCCATGGAACCTGCGCTCGGCGCCCCGGCCGAAACGTGATTTTTTCATTCTTGGTTGAT
>Ga0207797_1000715_pt1 | contig 25356 bp, 17 predicted proteins | sample PRCRCaboRojoPR_6_FD_187275 | JGI IMG/M metagenome (GOLD analysis project Ga0207797, IMG submission 187275) | Marine sediment microbial community from Cabo Rojo, Puerto Rico - PR CR 10% Liquid 1 (SPAdes) | ecosystem: Environmental > Aquatic > Marine > Coastal > Sediment | place: Cabo Rojo, Puerto... | reverse complement strand
TAATCATCGTTCATCGGGTAGAGCGGGCCACGCGGCCGGATGAACGGGTTTTATGCGAAGGCCCGGCACAGACTCAACTTGGCTATGCGACTTCACGAGTATCAGGCGAAGGAGATCTTCGCCGACACCGGGATTCCCGTACCCGAGTCCCGGCTCGCCACGAGCGTCGAGGAGGCGGTGGCGGCGGCCGAGGATATCGGCTACCCCTGCGCCATCAAGGCACAGGTCCACGTCGGGGGACGTGGCAAGGCAGGCGGCATCAAACTCGCTGACGACGAAGGCGAAGCCGAGGCCTACGCCGAGGACATCCTGGGGATGGACCTGAAGGGCTACACGGTCGACCAGGTCCTCGTCGAGGAGGCCGTCGACTTCACGAACGAACTCTACGTCGGCGTCACGATGGACCGCGGCGAGGGCAAACCCGTCGCGATGGTGTCGACGCGAGGCGGCGTCGACATCGAGGAGGTTGCCGCCGAGGACCCCGAGGCCATCGCCCGAGAACACGTCGACCCCGCGTTCGGCATGCACCCCTACCAGGCGCGCAAGGCCGTCTACGACGCCGGCGTCGACCCCGCCATCGCCGGCGACGTCGCGAAGGTCCTGCGGACGCTCTACGACCTCTGGACCGCCAACGACGCCAGCGACGCCGAGATCAACCCGCTGATGGTCACGGCCGACGACGAGGTGATCGCGGCCGACGCCGTCCTCAACGTCGACGACGACGCGCTCTTCCGGCACCCGGAGCTCGCGGAGATGGAAGAGGAGACCTTCGAGGACGACTTAGAGAAGAAGGCCCACGAGTACGACTTCGACTACGTCCGTCTCAGCGGCAACGTGGGCATCATCGGCAACGGGGCCGGCCTCGTGATGACGACGCTGGACCTCGTGGACTACTACGGCGGCGACCCCGCCAACTTCCTCGACGTCGGCGGCGGCGCGAAGGCCGACCGCATCGCGAACGCGCTCGACATGGTCTTCTCCGACGACAACGTCGACGCGGTCGTCTTCAACATCTTCGGGGGCATCACCCGCGGCGACGAGGTCGCCAAGGGGATCAACGAGGCGCTCGAACAGTTCGACGAGGTGCCCAAACCCGTCGTCGTCCGCCTCGCCGGCACGAACGCCGAGGAAGGCATGGAGATTCTGAACACCGACCTCGTCAACGTGGAGGGCACGCTCGAAGACGCCGTCCAGCGTGCCGTCGAGTTCGCCAAGGAGGTTGAAGCATGAGCATTCTCGTCGACAACGACACCCGGGTGGTCGTACAGGGCATCACCGGTGGGGAGGGTCGCTTCCACACCGAGCAGATGATGGAGTACGGGACGAACGTCGTCGCCGGAGCGGTCCCCGGTAAGGGCGGCGAGGACGTCGCCGGCGTCCCGGTCTACGACACGGTCGACGCCGCGGTCGAGGCCGAAGACGCCGACGCGTCGGTCGTCTTCGTGCCGCCGGCGTTCGCCAGCGACGCCGTCTTCGAGGCGCTCGACACGGATCTGGATCTGGTCGTCGCCATCACCGAGGGCATCCCCACCCAGGACATGGCGAAGGTGAACAAGCGACTGAGTGAGGTCGACACCCGCCTCATCGGCCCGAACTGCCCGGGGATCATCACGCCCGGCGAGACGAAGCTCGGCATCCTGCCCGGCAGCATCTTCGACTCCGGGAACGTCGGACTCGTCTCCCGTTCGGGGACGCTCACCTACCAGGTCGTCGACAACCTGACCAGCCGCGGCATCGGGCAGTCGACCGCCATCGGTATCGGCGGCGACCCGATCATCGGCACGGACTTCATCGACGCGCTCGAGCTGTTCGAGAACGACCCCGACACCGAGGCCGTCGTCATGTGCGGTGAGATCGGCGGCGAGGACGAGGAGGCGGCCGCGAAGTTCATCGGCGAGTACATGGACACGCCCGTCGCCGGCTTCATCGCCGGTCGGACAGCGCCGCCGGGCAAGCGCATGGGCCACGCCGGCGCGATCGTCTCCGGATCCGGCACCGGCACCGCCGAGTCCAAGATTCGGGCGCTCAACGACGCCGGCGTCCCGGTCGGCGACACCCCGAACGAAGTCGCGGACTACGTCGAAGAGTTCCTGTAGGACGCGCTCCGCCCTCGCTTTTCTCGACCGCGCTCGCGTACGGCGTTGCCCCGTCGCGATCGTCGGCCGCCGATCCAAACAGTTAATTCGAGTACCCAGAAACGGCCGACGATGCTCGTCGCCGGATCGCCGAGGCTGACGGCCGTGCTCTTCGCCGTCGTTCCACTGGTCGCCCTCGCCGTAGCACTCGTGACGACCGCGGTCTACATCCGCCGACTCGGTGACCGGCGACTGCTCTTTCTGGTGCTCGTGCTCGGGTTCATGGCGACCCATCAGGGGGTCGAACTCGCCGACTTCCTGCTCTACGGGGCCCTCCCCGGTGCCGCGACGGTCGAGGTGCTGGAGACGCTCGTGAACCTGCTCGCGGCGGGGTCTATCAACTACGTCGTCTGGCACCTCCACGAGGAGCGACTCCTGCACCGGAACCTCGCCGCGATCAACCGCTTTCTCCGCCACGACCTCCGAAACGACCTCACGCTGATTCGCGGCCGCGTCGAGGACGTCGACCCCGAGAGCGAGGAGGACCGGACGACGCGCGACGCGGCGCTCTCCGGGATCGACGCGTTCGTCCGCAAGGCAGAGCGAACCCGTCACCTCGAATCGTTCATGCAGGACCCCGACGCGCAGAGTCCCTGCGACCTCGCCTCGGCGCTGACCTTCGCCGTCGACCACGTTCGCGAGCGCTTTCCGGAGGCCTCGATCGCGTACGACCCGCCCGACGGCGTGCAGGTGGCCGGCACGCGCATCCTCGGCTACGTCTTCGAGACGGTCGTCGAGAACGCCGTCGTGCACAACGACGAGCGACCGCGCGTCTGGATCGACGTGACGGAGGCGGGCAGCGAGGTGACGATATCGGTCGCCGACGACGGCCCGGGCATCGCCGACGAGAAAAAGCGTCTCCTGCTCGACGGCGACGAGCGCGACCCGCTCGAACACGGCGAGGGGCTGGGACTCTTCTTCGTCCGCGCCGCCGTCGGAACCTGGGGCGGCGACGTGCGCATCCGCGACCGGGAGCCTCGCGGCACCGTGGTCGCGGTGACGCTCCCGAAACCCGGGCCGGTCAACCGACTCCGCAACGCCGTCCGCCGCTGAGTGGCCGAGCCCCGACGCCGCCCGAACGACGCGGGCGAACGACCCGGCGTGCAGTCGCCGACGGCGGCGAGGCAGTCGGTCACGCTCCGGTCACGTCGCGGAACTCGAAGCGGGTGCCCCCCGCAGCGGACTCGGTGATCGAGATCGACCAGTCGTGGGCGGTCGCGATCTCCTGTACGATGTTCAGCCCCCACCCCGAGCCCCGGTCGCCCGTGGTGAACCCGTCGGTGAACACCGCCTCGCGGTCCGACTCGGGGATCCCCGGTCCGTCGTCGGCGACGTAGAAGCCGTCGTCGTGGCTGCCGACGGTGACGGTCACTTCGGGGCCGGCGTGCTCGACCGCGTTGCTGAACAGATTCTCGAAGAGTTCCCGGAGGCGACTCTCGTCGCCGCAGACGACTCCGAGGTCGTCTGCGGCCACGAGCGTCGCGGCCGGGTCGCCCGCCGTCGTCCACGCCGACTCGACGACCGCGTTCAGGGCCGTCTCCTCGGGGTCGTCGACGACTCGCCCGCGGAGCACGAGGGGGCTCAGATGTTCGACGAGGTCCTCGGTGCGGTCGAGGGCGTCGCCCAGCGCCACGAGGTCGTCGTCTCGCTCCGCCTCGTCGTCGGCGAGCGCCAGTTCCAGCCGACCGCGAGCGACGTTCAGCGGCGTCCGGAGGTCGTGTGAGAGCACGCGCGCGAACCGTTCGAGCCGACGGTTCTGCCGGTCGAGCTCTCTGGCCTGCTCGCGCCGCTCCGACACGTCGCGGAAGATGCCGATCGAGACCCGCTCGCCGCCGATTTCGACCGTCGACGCGTTGATCTCGACGGGGACCCGTTCGCCGTCCGCCCGCTGGACGAGGACGTCCGACCCGTCCGCCAGTTCGGTCCGGACCGTGGGGCCTTCGCCGAGTTGCTCCTCGAAGAGGTCGCGATAGCGGTCGGCGTCCTCCGGAGGGTGGAGCCGTCGCTGGTCGAGACCGACCAGCTCCTCCATCGGCCGCCCGACCAGTCGCGTCGCCTCCGCGTTCGCCTGCCGGACGACGCCCGTCTCCGCGTCGGCGAGGAAGATGGCGTCCGGTGCGGTGTCGACGACTGCGCGGTGCTTCCGCCGCGACGCGCGGAGTTCGTCCCGCAACTCGACCGCGTGGATCGCGTGTGCGATGTCCGCGCCGAGCTCCGAGAGGATCGCTCGCTCCTCGTCGTCGAATGCACCCGGCCGGTCCGCGTAGACGCCTAGGAGGCCGTAACACTCGTCCCGGTACACCAGCGGCACGCCGGCGACCGCCCGGTACCCCCGCTCGATGGCGCTCTCGCGCCACGGCTCGAACTCGGGGTCGTCTCGGACGTCCTGTACGACGGCGACGTCGCGGGTCCGGATCGCGCGCCCGCCGGGTCCCCGTCCCGTCGGTTCCTCCGTCGTCGTGACCTCGAGTTCGTCGAGGTAGCCCGCCTCGACGCCGGCCCACGCGGTCGGTTCGACGACCTCGGTCTCGGGGTCGTATCGACCGACGTAGGCGAACCGGTAGGGCTCGGAGTCGCTGAGCGTCTCGCAGACCGCGCGTTCGATCTGCTCGCGCGTCGTCGCTCGGACCAGCGTGCGGTTGATCTGGCGCACCACCTCGGTGACCCGCTCTAACTCGGCGGCCTTCTGTTCCGCTCGCGTCCGCCGGACCGCGTTGCAGACGCGGTTGGCGAGCAGTTCGTACCGCTCCGTCCCCGTCTCTTTCTGCAGATAATCCGTGACGCCGGCGGAGATGGCTTCGCTCGCGACCGACTCGCTCCCGTCCGAGGTGAAGAGGACGAACGGGAGCGCGTCGTCGATCTCGCGGACGCGACGCAGCAGTTCGATGCCGTCGAGTCCGGGCATTCGATAGTCGCTGACGACGCAGTCGAACGCTTCGGTCTCGACGCGTTCGACCGCGACGGTCGGATCGGTCTCGGGGACCACCTCGAGACGGGGTTCGGCGCGCTCCAGAAGCGTCGTCGACAGGTCGAGCAACGCCTCGTCGTCGTCGACGTGGAGGACGCGCGCCGAAGCCGATTCGCAGCCGTTCATCGCGGTACGAGCCCCGATTTCCCGGCGGGAGTGCGAAGAGCGGTGCCACACGAGCGCTCGCAATCGGCGGTGTCGACTCCGGTCTCGTGCGCGTCGAACGGACGGCGCCGGACTATCGATCGCATTACTCGTTCGTGCACCTGTGTGACCGGATAGCGAGGATATAGTTTGTGATGCACGCACGTTCTTGTCGGACGACAAACAGGACTTCGACGGGACCGGGCGCAGCACCTGTAGCAGAGAAGGACGACAGACGAGAGTGAACAGTACAGAGACTGCCACGCGTCGACGCCGAACCGCGACGCGTCCGGTGCGGCTGGAGAGCGATCGACATCTCCCGGAGACGGCGGCGACGCGACGAGCGCCGTCGACGGCGTCGTCATCCCGGACGCCGACCTCCGGCGCCGATCGATCGACGCGAACTAACTAGTCGAGTGATTCGGCCGGCCGTTCCGGATCGACGCGGTGACAGGCGGCGACGTGTTCCCCGACCACCTCGACCTGGCGAGGGCGGTCTGCCACACACGGGGAAGGGAGCCGATCGCGAACGCGTTCCAGCGCCCGTTCGTTCTCGCCTTCGGCAACGAGTCGAGCGGTCTCGTGCATCGACTCGGCCACATCCGAGGGGAGATCCTCGGGCGACCCCGAGATCGATCCCTCGACTAGGTGCTCTGCGATCAGTTCGGGGGAGACCTCGTCTCGTTCGGCCGCCAGTTGCTCCTCGACGGCGTCGGGTTCGAGTTCCCCCTCCTCGAGTCGGACGCGGAATGTGAACGCCTGCCGGAACGATTTCTGATCGCCCGGCCAGTCGTCTGGCGGAATGATGACCGGACAGCGCGTGTGGAACCGACACCCTTCCGGCGGATTAATCGGAGAGGGAACCGATCCCTCGAGGATAACGCGTTCAGTGCGCGCCTCGGGGTCGATTCGCGGGACGGCCGACAGGAGCGACTTCGTGTAGGGGTGTTGCGGGTTCTCGAACAGTTCATCGACGGGAGCAGTCTCTACGAACTCGCCGAGGTACATCACCGCGACCCGGTCGGCTATCTGCTTGACGACTGAGAGGTCGTGGGTGATGAACAGAATCGAGAGCGAGAGCTCTTCCTGCAGCTCCTCGATCAGGTTCAGGATCTGTGCCTGTACGCTCACGTCGAGCGCGGAGACCGGTTCGTCCGCGACGAGCAGATCGGGTTCGACCGCGAGCGCCCGGGCGACCCCGACACGCTGTTGCTGGCCACCCGAGAACTGGTTCGGGTAGCGGTCCATGTGAGACGCCTTGAGCCCGACGCGCTCGAGGAGCTCTTCCGCCTGTCTGGTCCGGTCGGCTTCGCCGTCGCCGATGCCGTGGACCGCCATCGGTGCCTTGACGATCTGGCCGACGGTCTGTCGCGGGTTGAGTGAAGCCAGCGGGTCCTGGAATATCATCTGGAGATTCCGACGGAAGGGACGCATCTCGTCGCCCGTGAGGCCGGTTATCTCCTCGCCCCGGTACCTGACGGACCCGTCAGTCGGGACGTGGAGGTTCAACAGTGCCTGTCCGAGCGTCGACTTGCCACACCCCGACTCGCCGACTACGGCGAGGGTCTCGCCCTGCCGGACGGTCAGGTTGACGCCGTCGACGGCCTTGACCGTACCGCCGCCACCTAGTAACCGATCGAGCAACCCCTCGGACTGGTCGAAGTGCTTCTTGAGGTTCTCGGCCTCGAGGACGAGTTCGGATGACATGTCAGTTTGAGAACTCATAGGTCACCTCCCTCCCCGCGCCGGAGACAGGCCGACTCGTGACGTTCTCCGCTGGGACCGACATCGCGGAAGTCCGGTTCGACCTCGAAGCACTCTCTCGTCGACTCCGGACACCGTGGCGCGAAGTGACACGCGTAGGGGACGTTGATGAGGTCCGGGACGTTTCCCTCGATCGGTGTCAGTTCCTGCTGGTCAGCACTGAGTCGGGGAGTCGATTCGATGAGCCCCTCGGTGTACGGGTGCTGTGGGTTCGAGAACAGTTCGTCAGCGTCGGCGCGTTCGACGATCTTACCCGCGTACATCACGTTTACGCGGTCGCAGGTTTCTGCGACGACCGCGAGATCGTGGGTGATGAGCAGGATAGACGTGTCGAAAGTGTCTTTCAGCCGCTTGAGTTCTTCGAGGATCTGGGCCTGGATCGTGACGTCGAGGGCTGTCGTCGGTTCGTCGGCAATGAGCAGGTCGGGTTCACACGACAGCGCCATGGCGATCATGGCACGCTGGCGCATCCCGCCGGAGAACTGGTGGGGAAAGTCGGTCGCGCGGGCCTCTGGTTCGGGTATCTCGACCGCCTCGAGCATCTCGATAGCCCGTCGCCACGCCTCGCTGTTTTTCGCCGTACCGACGATCTTCCGCTTCACCTCCGCCGGGAGCGAGACGGAGCCGCCGACATCCTGGTGAAGCCTGACCGTCTCCGCTATCTGTTCGCCGACGGTTAGCGTCGGATTGAGGCTGTTCATCGGGTCCTGGAAGACCATCGAGAGCGATCCTCCGCGGAGTTGCTGGAGTTCCGCCTCGGATTTCTCCCGCAGCGACTCGCCGTGCAATCTGATCGACCCGTCGGTTATCTCGCCAGGATTCTCGACGATGCCGAGAACGCTCTCGGCCAAGACGCTCTTTCCGGACCCGGACTCGCCGACGAGACCGACTATCTCCCCGGACTCTATCGAGAGGTCCACGCCGTCGACCGCCTTGACGACGCCCCGTTCGGTCGGAAACTGCGTCCGCAGGTTCTCGACTTCCAGCAGCGGCATCTCGGATCGCGTGTCGTCTCTGCCCTCCCGGGCGGACGTCGTTCGGGTCATTCGTTCACCTCCTGTTCCGAGATGTCGAACGCGTCACGGAGGCCGTCTCCCAGCATGTTGAACGCGAGGACGGTCACCATGATGGCGAGTCCCGGCATGATGCTGATCCACCACCCTTGACTGATGAACTGCCGCCCTTCCGAGAGCAACAGACCCCACGTCGGCGTCGTGGGCTTGACCCCGAGGCCGAGGAAAGAGAGGCCTGCCTCGGCGAGAATCGCCAGTGGAATCATGAGTGTGGACTGGACGATGAGCGGCGCCACCGCGTTCGGGAGTATCTCTCTCGTCATGATGCGTCGGTTCTGCATCCCGATGGCCCGGGCCGCCGTGATGTACTCCTCTTCCCTGATAGAGAGTACCTCACCGCGGATGAGACGGGCGAAGTCGTCGATGTACGCGATGCCGATGGCCAACACCACGTTGACGACGCCGAGGCCGCCCGCGAACGCGATGATGGCCGCCCCGAGGATGATCTCCGGGAAGGCCCACTGGAAGTCGACGTACCGCATCAGCACGCTGTCGACCCAGCCGCCGTAGAAGCCGGCCAACAACCCGATGGCGGTCCCGAGGGTGAACGCGACCGCGACCGTCGCCAGTGCGACCATCAGCGAGACGCGGGCGCCGAAGATGACGCGGGTCAGAATGTCGTGACCGAACGAGTCGGTCCCGAGCGGGTGCCAGATCCGCTCTCTGGCCCCGTCGTCGTCGAAGTCACCCGTGGAGTAGCTGTTCGGAGACTGCATCGACGTGAAGGTCTGCTCCTGCCCGTAGGGGGAGATGACAGGTGCGAAGACGGCGGTGACGATAAACAGCACCACGACAACGCTCCCGAACAGCGCCATCCTGTCCGAGAGCATCACGTCGACGATGCGGTTCGAGAGCCCCTTGTACTCCTCGGTGGTCTCCTCGGTCTCGTACTCCGACGGGACCTCGTTGGCCCCGAAGACCTGTGAGTTTCCTCGTTTCGGCACGTCGCTCACGCTGAGTCACCCCCGTAGCGTATGCGCGGGTCGAGTACGGTGTAGGTGAGGTCGACGACGAGGTTGGTGAACACCATCACGCCGGCGACGATGAGGATCACCGCCTGGGTCACCGGGTAGTTCCGGTCGAGGATGGAGTTGACGAGCAGTCGACCCAGTCCCTGAATGCCGAAGACGATCTCGACGGTGACGCTCCCGACGAGCACGAGCGCGAGCTGGATTCCCGCGACCGTCACGACAGGGATGAACGCGTTCTGGATAGCGTGTTTGTACAGTCGGACCTTCCCCCCGACGCCTTTCGCCTTCGCGGTCCGCATGTACTGCTGGTTCATCTCTTCCAGCAGCGACGACCGCATCATCCGCATCACGATGGCGGCGTAAGGGAGTCCCACGGCGATCCCCGGGAGGAAGATGCTCTTCAACCAGGGGACGAATCCCTCGGAGAGCGGGGTGTAGCCGAACACCGGCAGGATGTTGAACCAGACCCCGAAGATGAGCGCGAGCACAATACCGATGAAAAACGCCGGCATGGAAATGCCGAGGAACGATGCGACGGTGGCGACGTAGTCGACCGGCTCTCGCCGTCTCGTAGCGCTGATTATGCCGCTCGGAATGGCGACGAGTAGTCCGGACGTCACGCCCACGATCGCGATTGAGAACGTCCGCGGGGCGGCCTGCTGGACGAGCACCGAAACCTCCTCGGAGGAGGTGATGCTCGTCCCCATGTCGCCCGTGAGTAGGCCGCCCATCCATTCGAGATACTGAACGTACAGGGGCTGGTTGAGCCCGAGTTCGTTTCTGAGCGCCTGCACGGCCGCCTCGTTACCCTCGATACCGAGCATCGTCTGGACGGGGCCACCCGGGAGGACACGGAGGCCGACGAAAATCGTCGTAGCGACTAACCACATGATGAAAAGCGAGTGCAAGACCCGCTTTGCGACGTAACGTTTCATGATGGGGGCGTTGCGAGTTAATTATCGAGCCAGACGGTGTGGAAGTCCCGATTGATGCCGTGTGGATTGTACCCTTTCACGTAGTCCTTGAAGGCGAACCACGGTTTGGTGTGGTAGGTGAACGCGAACGGGGCGTCTTTGATGATGATGTCCTCTATCTCCCACCACAGCTTCTTGCGCTCCTCTCGGTCCATCACGGTCAACTGCTCGTTGAACAGGTCGATGAGCTTGTTTTTCGCGTCGGGGATGCTGTTCTCCCGCGGATCGTAACCCCAGAAGTTGATCGACCCGCCCATGTCCGGGGGCATGAAGAACAGCCGGAGCGCCGGGTCGACGTCGAGGTCAACCGCATTCCCGGAGAGCGTCGTCTCGTAGTCCAAGCTGCGAAGCCGCTCGTCTGCAGTCGCACTCGTGACCTGATCGATCTCGACCTCGAAGCCCTCCTTGTTGAGGAGCTGTCGCATCGCTTTCGCGCCTCGAAGACCCTCGGCGTCGGTCATGATGCTGAAGCTCGGCGGCCACGCGCCGGCTTCCTCGAGCATCCTCTTGCCCTCCTCGGGGGCGTACGCCTGGTGGTTCGGTTTATCGTCCCGGTAGGCCCACCCGTGAATCGGACCGATAGGACCGTCTGCCACGTGTTCGTTGCCGAAGTACGCGGATTTCACGAACGCTTCCTGGTCGACCATCTTCGCGATACCGAGTCGGACCTTCGGGTCGTGGAACTTCTCTTTGGCCCCGTTGAGGACGAGACCGATGTACCCTCCGCCCGGACCGGACTGTGCCTTGACGTCACCGGCCTGCTTCAGCGTCGACAGGTTCTGCAGCGGGACGAAGTTCATGAAGTCGATGTCGCCGCTCCGGATGGCGTTCACACGGGAAGCGGGTTCGGGAATCGGTCGGATGTCGACGCCGTCGAGGTACGGGAGGTCGTTGCCTTCCTGTTCGGCCCAGTACCCCTGGAAGTAGTCGTCGAACTTGTCGAGTTTGATGATGGTCCCGAGCTCGTGTTCCGCAACCTCGAAGGGGCCCGTCCCGACCGGGGTCACCTTGTACTGGTCCCACCCCATCTCCTCGACGGCTGTCTTGTTGATGACCGTCGAGCCACGGCCGTCGCCGCGGGCCAGCGTCGTGATTGCCGGCGCATACGGCTTCGAGAAGTTCAGCTGGACCGTGTAGTCGTCGACGACGACCACCCCGCCGTCGTCCCACTGCTCCAGCGGGGACATCTTCGGCTTGATGGGCGAGTCCTGCTCGAAAATCTGCTGTATCGTGTACTTGACGTCCTCGGCGGTGAAGTCGTCGCCGTTGTGGAACTTCACCCCCTCGCGTAGGTGGAAGGTGAACTTCGTCTGGTCTTCGACCTCCCAGTCTTTCGCCAGATCGGGAACGACTTCCAGTTCCGGCGTCGTCTGGACCAGCGCGTTGTGGATGTTCGCCATCACCTGGGCGTTGATGCCGATGGTGATCCACGTCGGCGAGATCTGGCTGATCTCGCCCGTGTTCCATCCGGCCTGGAGACGGCCGCCGTACTTATCCGATTGCGCCTGTGTCGTCTCATCGTCGCCCGCCTCTGTGGTGGAATCGCCACCACCGCCTGTAGTAGTCGTGGCCTCCGCGGTCGTCCCTCCTTCGTTCGTCCCTCCTCCCGAACACCCCGCTAAAGCTGCCATCCCGGCCGAACCACTCAGGCCCAACAGTTTCAGCGTCGTTCGGCGGTCTACTTTGGGTCCGCTCAGATCTTCGTCCGTTATGTCACTGTTTGACATGAGGCCGTGTAGCACGATATCCATATTAAATGTTGGGGAGCTAATAACTATATGGAGTCGTTCGACGTGGCGGCTGTCAGGTCTTGCCGACCCTGGCAGAACGCGAACGCCTATCAGCTGTCGTAACTTTCGAGTTTCTCGTCTGAAGGGCTGGAAGCGACATCCGGTTCCGGTTGCAGCGTCGAAACAGCGGTTCGGGTGAACGACCCGCCTGGCTGTCGGCAGTCGACCCAGAGACACCGGTCATCCGCGGGGCCGTCGATTCCGCCATCTCGTCTACCGAGTTCACCCCCCGATCTCCGTCTCGCCGTCTCTTTCCCAGGCACTCGAGTCGGAACGGAGTCCTCAGTGGGACCCGGTTCCGGCGGTCACGGGAGATCTCGGCGTGGAATTCGGTGGTATCCGCGTCTGTCGTGACTTCACTCTCCGGCGGGCCTGACGGGGAGTTCCACGTGGGTCGAGTGCGTCTCGTCGTGATAGACCGTGTTCGTCGCGACGTTGTACTCTCGGCCGCCGTACAGGGACTCGCCGGTGTTGTGGTTCACGTCGTACCTGGGGTAGTTCGACGAGGAGATGTCGAGCCGGATGCGGTGACCCTCCTCGAAGACGTTCGCCGTTGGGTACGGTTCCATGTAGAACTCGTAGACTTCGCCGGGTTCGACCGGGTCCGAGGAACGCCGGTATCCCCGGTAGCGAGCCCGGCAGATGGAATCAGCGAGGTTGAGAGCGAATCCGTCCGGGAAGTCCGGAGTTGCCGGATACTCGTCTATCAACTTCGCGGTGAAGTCGGTGTCGGGGGCGTCCGTCGACGCGTAGACCCTGACGGCGATGGGTCCCGCGATCTCCACCGGTTCTTCGAGCGGCGGCGTCCGGAAGACGAGCACGTCGTCGCGCTGTTCCAGCGGCCCGTACGGCGGAGTCGCGCCGAAGGTATCCTCGCGCGTCCGCTGGTCGTATCCGCCGTGTCCCGTGAGACTGAGGTACGGTCGGTCCCCGAGGGGGAGCTCCTCGATCGATTCCTCACGCGGCTCGAACGAGAGGTACGAAGAGCAGTTACCGCCGAGTGTGGGAACCGGGTCCCGCGGGTCAAACTCGTAGCTCGTCTTGGAGTCTGTGGCGACGGGCCTGTCCGTCGAGAGCGACCCGTCCTCGTGGGCGTAGTACCGGGTGAACTCGGTGTCGGGGAGTGGCCACTCTGTCGCCGACCGCCACTCGCCCCCGTGGTCGAGTCGACCGGCCGTCGTCGACGAGCCCTCGCCGCCCCCCATTCTGAAATACTCGACCGGTGGCTGGTCGCTCCAGGTGTCCTCGCCTTTCAGGTAGTGGTCGAAAAAGCGGAGTTTCGTCTCCAGATAATCCGTCGGCATCTCCTCGCCGAGGTGGACCTCCCCCGCGTACGGCCGAGTCCACGTGTTCTGGCCGCCGTGGGTCCACGCACCCATGATGAGATATTGGTCTGAGTCCATCCGGTCGGAGAGAGCCTCGAAGTTGTCGCAGGTCGCTTTCGCGTACGAGTCGTACCACGACCCGGCGTAGACCGTGGGGACGTCCGCCATCTGGTCGTAATAGTTCTCGAAGTTGATCCCCGGCGACTTCCAGATCTCTTCGTTGCCGTCGGCGGTCATAACGTCGAAGACCCACTCCTCGTAGTTCGGGACGTGTCTGAGCGGGGACTGCCCCCGGATCACTGGTTCGTTTCTGAGGACGTCGCGGGTATCAACCGCGGCGAGTCGCCGCTGCACGTTCGGGTCGTACAGGGCCCGGTGAGCGAACCCGCCGCCGATGGTGAGCGCCCACGTGAGCCAGCGCATCTCGAACGCCCCGTTGTGTCTGAGCGTCGCCTCCCAGCCGTTGGCTGCCCCCTGGTTGACGAACATCGCCGAGAGGTGATCGGGGTCCTGCGTGGCGAGAGCGTTCTGAACCCACGCCATATACGATGTCCCCATCGTCCCCACCTGTCCGTCGCAGTAGGGTCGTTCTCCGAGCCACTCGATCGTGTCGTACCCGTCCTCGGCCTCGTTTTTGAGGAGGTAGAATTCGCCGTCGCTCTCGTATCGTCCTCGAACGTCCTGGATGGCGACGACGTACCCGCGCTCTGCGTACCACTGTCCCTGCTGTTCGAGTCGGTAACGGTCCCGTTTGTCATACGGCGTACGAATCAGAAGTGCCGGCTTCGGTTCTTCGACTGGGTGACCGTCGACTGGGTCGACGGGCCTGTAGATGTCTACCGACAGTTCGACGCCGTCTCGCATCTCGACGCGTTCGTCGAATCGAGCCTCGACGTCGAATGTGGGGGATGATACCATGGAAACGTTATACAGCCGAAATGACAAAACGTTTATTGACGGTCTCGGGGCGCAGCGACGAACGTTTGCGCGTTCCACTCGCCCGCTCCTCACTCTGTACGTCCCCGACCTCCCGCGCGGGGGTCCGTGGCTGTCCCAGCCGTACGAACGCATCGAGGCGACCGGTGACGAAGACGGTCGGTCCTCGTCTCGTCGGTCGGGGCCGTCGAACGGCACGGCCACCTCCCCCGGTGAGAACTGACACGCTCGTAGTCGAGGCCGTCGCGGCGGCGATAAGTCGGTCGTCGCCTCTGCGACCAGCACGGTCGGCGAGTGGGAGACCTCGCAGATACTTCGTCTCCGCCCGACCCTGGTCAGCGAGTACCGCCCCGCGGCCTACCGGGACGCACAGTACGACCGGGCGGATCGTCGTGCCCGGTTCGGACTGCCGTCACTCGTTGAACTCGTCGACGCGCTCGCGTCGCTCGTCGGTGGCGAACTGCTCCCACCAGAGTTCGGCCTCTATCTCGCGAGCGGAGTCGAGATCGGGTTGCTCTATCGCCCGGTTGATGGCCCGCTTCGAGTTCTTCACCGCGTTCCGGCCAGTCTCCTGTATCGCCGCGACCACCTCGGCGACGGCGTCGTCGAGGTCTTCGCGCGGGACGAGGTCGTTGACGAGCCCGATCCGGTGGGCCTCGTCGCCGTCGACGTAGCCCGCAGTGAACACCAGTTCCTTGGCCTTCGCCTCGCCGACGACCTGGGCGGCCCGGTAGGTCGACCCGCCGGTGGGGATCTGGCCGATGTTCGCAGTCGGGACCCCGAACTGCGAGCCCTCCGCGGCGATCCGGAGATCGCAGTAGAGCGCGAGGATGAGTCCACCGCCGACGCAGTAGCCGTCGATCTTCGCTATCACCGGCGTGTGGACCTCGAGCACGCTTCGGTAGATGTCGTAGAAGAGGTCTTGTCGCTCACGCTGGGCCGGGTCGTGTTCGTCTGCGGGGCCGGCGTACTGGGTGATGTCCGCCCCCGAGGAGAACGCGTCGTCCCCCGCGCCCTCGATCACGACGACGTCGAGCGAGCGGTCCATCTGGAACTGGCTGAACGCCCGCTGGAGGTCAAGCATCACCTCGGTGTTGAGTGCGTTGTACTTCTCCGGGCGGTCGAGCGTTACCGACGCGACGCCGTCTGCCACCTCCACCGAGATGTGCCTGTACGTGTCGTACACGAACATATGGCCTCGTGGGTCGTGCGGGGAGTCGCAAAAAGCTACCGATGGTGTGAACTTCGCGTGATCGTAGCCGGGTCGCCCGCGGGTTCCCGTCAGGGCGGGTGGCCTCTACTCGGACCGTCCCGCTGGGTCCGACCCGTACCGCTCAGCCAGCAGATTCTCGTGGAACTTGATCGACTCGACGGGGTAGCGCCCCTCTGGGTGCTCCCCGGTGGCGAGAATCGTACACGGCTCCTCGAAGGGGTTGTACAGGAGGTGGGCCGCTCCCGCCTCGAAGTAGACGGTCTCGTTTCGCCCGCAGTCGAACGGGCCGTCCTCAACGTCGACGCGGCACCGGTCCGCGGCGACGTAGATGAACTCGGTCTGGTTCTCGTGGTCGTGGTCGGCGTTCTGGGCGAGCCGCTCGCCCGGGTGACTCGACGCGCCGGCGACGTCTCCGCTCTCCTCGCTTCCGGGCCCCTCACGGTCTCTGGAATCTCCGCCGTCGGCCACCGGGTCGCTCCGCCGGCCAGTCGGTCGCCGCTCGGTCATGGTTCAGGTCGACGTGACGGTGGGAGCGTCCCAACAGCTACTGGCCGGGTTCGCCGCCGGCGGGTCTGTTCAGCGATCCGGGATGGCACCGGCCGCCCGCAAGGCGTCGAGATCGTCGTCGTCGTAGCCGAGCTCCCGGAGGACCGAGCCGGTGTCCTCGCCGAGCAGCGGTGGGGCCTTCTCGAACCCGGAACGCGCGCGATCGAAGTTCAGTGGGTGATCTATCGCCTGGATGGAGCCGCACGCTGGATGGTCAAGCTCGGTGATGATCCCCCGCGCCTCGGTCTGTTCGTTGTCGAGCGCCTGTTCGACGTCGTAGACCGGGCCGACCGGCAGGCCGTGGTCCTCCGCGAGCAGTTCGACCCACTCGTCGGTCGTGCGCTCGCGGAACGACTCGTTCAGTTCGGCCTCCAGTTCGTCCATGTGTTCGACACGGTCGGGGTTGGTCTCGAACCGGGGGTCTGCGGCGAGATCGGGGCGGTCGATGGCCTCACAGAGCTCCAGCCAGAGTTTCTGGTTCGCACAGCCGACGTTGAGATAGCCGTCTGCGGTCTCGTAGGCCTGGTAGGGCGCAAGCACCGGATCTTTGGTCCCCATCCGCTTGGGCTTCTCGCCGACGAACGCCTTCGCGGCCTGCTTGGTCAGCCACGGGAGCGCGGCGTCGTGCATACCGAGTTCGATCCGATCGCCCTCCCCGGTGAGCTCGCGCCGGAAGAGCGCGCCGACGACGCCGAAGGCCGCCCACATGGCCGTGATGAGGTCCGTTTGGGGAAGTCCCACCTTCACCGGGTCGCCGTCCTCCTCGCCGGTTACGCTCATGATCCCGCTGGTACCCTGGACGAGCAGGTCGTAGCCGGGACGCTGGCTCCAAGGCCCGGTCTCGCCGAACGCGGAGATCGTACAGTAGACGAGGTCCTCGTTGACCGCCCGCAGGGAGTCGTCGTCGACACCGAGTCGCTCTGCCGTCCCGGGGCGGTAGTTCTGGACGAACACGTCGGCTCCGCGGACGAGGTCGTAGAGCGCGGCCAGCCCTTCGTCGGTCTTGAGGTTCAGTTCAACCGAACGCTTCCCGTAGTTGACCGTCCAAAAGTACGTCGACTCGCCGTTCTCGTCGGCGACGGCTCCCTGGTAGTCCTCTCGCTTCGGCTTCACGAACGGTGGTCCGGAGTGGCGGCTGTCGTCGCCGGCCTCCGGTCGCTCGACTTTGATCACCTCTGCGCCCTGGTTCGCGAGCATCGAGGTGGCGAATCCCCCCGTCACGAACGTCGAGAGGTCTACGACCGTGATGCCATCGAGGATGCCGCCACCCGTCACGTCGTCAGTCATGATCTCTCAGTCGAGAGACTCGAGTATAGATTTTTTGCCACCTCTGGTGACGTCCCGGTCGTACCCCGAACGAATCGACGCGGCGTTCGATTTGCGCTGGAGCGGAATCGAGATCGACTCGTACAGGCAGCCGGATCGACGTAACCTCGACTTCGAGTCGAACCGGGGTGGCCTCGGGACAGTGCTCGAGTGGTGATCGGTTTCGACTCTCGCGCTGGATCGATAGCCTAATTTCGACCACCAGTGCGCGCTCTCCGTCGAGCGGGGGCGTTCCCGTCGAGATAGCTCACGGCGCCCAGGGGAACTGGCTGTTCACTCTCGAACGCGACTAACCGGGAATCACGGCAGAAATCAACTATCGGACCGGCTGTGACGGACCTCGTTGCTGTCCAATACCCCCTGAACGACCTCCACGACCGGCTTTGGCGGAGTCGTTCTCCTAATTGTGGAGAATTTGACCGCTTCCCACCTACTTAATAGTCGATCCCCGGCACCAACCCCATGGCGATGCACTTTCCGGGTCGAGGTCAGTGGGAACGCGTCGATCCGGAACGGGCCGGGATCGATCCCGATCGACTCGACGACGCAGTCGACTTTGCCAAGGTGAACGGCACTCCTTCGAATCTGGTTAATTACGACTTCTCGAATCACGAGCGACGGCAGGGCGAGGAAAGCGCCCTCGCCGAAACCATCGGGCCTCTGCCTGATCGACGAGGTGGTCAGGCCGGCATCGTCCTCCACGAGGGCCGCATCGTCGCGGAATGGGGCGACACGAAGCGAGTCGATCCCGCGTTCAGCATATCGAAGAGTTTCCTCTCGACGGCAGCCGGCGTCGCGTACGATCGCGGTTACATCGAGAGCGTGGACGACCCCGTCGCAGAGTATATCGATGACGGGCGATTCGAGGGGCGAAACAGCGATATTACTTGGGAGCATCTCCTCCAACAGACCAGTGAGTGGGAGGGCACACTCTTCGGTAAGCCCGACACCGTCGATCGGTATCGAGGTGTCGGCCGGGACGAAGATGAAGTGGGTGAGAGAGGGAAGCGAGAACTCCGAGAGCCCGGCACGTACTGGGAGTACAACGATGTCCGGGTAAATCTCGCGGCTCTATCGCTCCTGCAGCTATTTGCGAAACCGCTCCCACGGGTGCTCGCCGACGAGATCACGAATCCGATCAGTGCGACCCGCACTTGGGAGTGGCATGGCTACTACAACTCCGCTATCGAGATCGACGGCCGGACGATGAAGAGCGTCTCCGGTGGCGGTCACTGGGGTGGTGGAGTGTGGATGAACGCCCGCGATCTCGCTCGGTTCGGCCATCTCTACCTGAACCACGGAACGTGGGAGGACAAACAGCTCCTCTCCGAGGAGTGGATCGATATGGCCACCACACCGTGTGACCAGAACCCGTCCTACGGGTACATGTGGTGGCTCAACACGGACAACGAACAGTGGCCAGACGCCCCGGAGAGCAGTTTCGCCGCGCTTGGATACGGCGGAAACGTCGTATGGGTCGACCCGGTACACGAGCTGGTCGTAGTACTCAGGTGGCTTCGGAACGCCGATGACGACGGCAATCCGGTGCCGACGCACAACGACTTCCTCCGTCGACTGTTGGACGCAGTGACATCCACCTCGTCCTGAAGGGGAGAGCGTTCTCACGTTGGTGTATCGTGATCTACAGCGGTAGGAGGACGAACGCCCCCGTCCACTTCGCGGAATAAATCGACCGAAGACCAGCAGGCCAGAGACCCCTTAGTCGAGGTCCGGGCGGGACAGTTCTGTCTCCTTCGAGGTAATGAACTCGAGTAGCACGGGCGTGCCAGCTTCGGTCTTCTGGATCCCGCGTTCGATGGCGGCGGCGACGTCCGCGGGGTCTTCGATGCGCTCGCTGTAGGCACCGAGCCCCTCGGCGACCCGGTGAAAGTCACCGCCGAACGGCGTATCGTAGCCCGCCATCTCGTAGTTGTTCAGGAGGACCGAGAGGATCGGAATCTCGTAGCGGACCGCCGTCTCGATGTCGAGGCCAGTCATGCCGATGGCACCGTCGCCCCAGACGTTGATACAGAGCTTGTCCGGGTGGACGAGTTTCGCTCCCATCGCGAGCCCGAGTCCGTAGCCGAGTTGCGTCGTCTTTCCCCAACCGATGTAACTGAGGGGTTCCGTCGACTCCCAGAAGGGTGCGAGGAAATCCCGCGCGTTGCCCGCGTCGTGGGTGATGATGGCGTCCTCCGCGTCGACGACCTCGGCGAGTTCGTTGACCACGCGGTAGGGGTTGATGGGCGTCTCGTCGGACTCCAGTTTGGGTCGCCACTCACCGAGCCACTCCTCTTCTACGGCCCGTAACTCCGCGACGACGTCCTCGCGGCGACCGCGTGGCCCGTCGATGCGCTTTCTCGCCGTCTCGACCATGGCCTCCAGCGTCAACTTCGCGTCGCCGACGACGGCGTGGTCGCAGGAGACGTCTTTGTCGATGTCTGTCGGGTCGAGCGTCGAATGGATGATCTCGTTGTCCACGGGTACGGTGATGCCGTATGCAGTCTCGGTGAAACTGCAGCCGATCCCGAAGAGCAGATCACACTCCTCGAGGAAGTGCGCGAGCGGTCCGGGTTCGCTCTGAGCGCCGGCACCGAGTGACAGCGGGTGGTTTTCCGGAAACGCGCTCTTACCGTTGAGACTGGTTCCGACGGGAATCTCGAGGAGCTCGGCGAGTTCCAGCAGGGGCTCCCATGCCTTCGCGTAGTGGACGCCCTGACCGGCGAAGATGACGGGGTCGTCGGCGTCCAGCAGCATATCGACTGCTGTGTCGACGTGGGCCGAGTCAGGTCCGGCCTTCGAGACGCGGGTAGGCGTGTAGTCGACGTCCCCGACGTCCTCGTTGAAGACGTCGCGGGGAATCTCGACGACGGCCGGCCGTCCTCTGCCGTTCCGTGCGGCACTGAACGCGCGGCGGACCGTCTCGACGACCGCGGCGGGGTCGTCGAGTCGTTCACAGGACTTGGTGACGTGCTGGTAGGTGACGAGCGAGTTGAACTTCGGGTCGGTGTCGTTGTTCTTCCGGTCGTACCCGGCCGGGAACGCGACGAGCGGCACCGACTCGCCGTAGGCCTGGGCGACGCCGCCGAAGGCGTTCTCCGTCCCAGGACCGTGCTGGCAGGCGAAGACTCCGATCTCGTCGCCGGAGGTGACCCGGCTCACCGCGTCCGCCATATGAACCCCTGTGCGCTCCTGGCGGACGATGATCGTCTCAATGCCGGCCTCTTCGACAGCGCCGGTGTCGAACAGGGGATTCGACGGAAATCCGAAGAGGTAGTCGACACCCTCTTCGACGAGGATCTGCGCGATCGCCTCTGTGACATCCATGGTTCCCGGTGACGAATTCTACTACTGTAAACGTATCCCAGGGCAAAACTGACCCGTCACCGCGTGTGTGGGCAAAGTGTTAACAACGAATCAAAGAAAGTAACGACCAGTCCCGAGAGCCATGCCTCCGAGTGAGTCCCTATCGAATTCGGATCCAGCCGGTGACGAGCGAGCGGACTACGACTACCAGGCAGGATCGGTCGAGCGACCCGACCTGCTCTCGGACCTCGAATCCCTGACCGCCGGGGATGTCCGATTCGACACCTACACGCGGCAGTTGTACGCCACCGACGCGAGCGCCTACGAGGTGACGCCGATCGGGGTCGTCTTCCCCGCCTCGACAGAAGATGTTGCCGCGGTGGTCGAGTACTGCGCCGGCGAGGGACTTCCCGTCCTCCCGCGCGGCGGGGGCACGAGCCTCGCCGGCCAGACGGTCAACGAGGCCGTCGTCCTCGACTTCACCCGGTACATGACCGACGTGCTGGACGTCCGTCCCGACGATCACGAGGTGCGGGTCCAGTCTGGCGCCGTCCTCGCGGAGGTGAACGAGCGGCTGGCACCCCACGACCTGAAGTTCGCTCCCGACCCCTCGACGGCCAACCGGAGTGCCATCGGCGGCGCCATCGGCAACAACACGACTGGCGCACACTCGCTGAAGTACGGCAAGACCGACGCGTACGTCGAGGAGTTGGAAGTCGTGCTCGCGGACGGGACGGTGACCACACTCGGGGAGGTGACCATCGAGGAACTCGAGACGAGGGCAGACCCCGACGGTGACCTCGAGAGCCGCCTCTACGCCCAGGTGCTACGCGTCATCGAGGAAGAAACGGAGACCGTCGAGGCGGCGTACCCGAGTCTAAAGCGGAACGTCTCGGGGTACAACCTGGACGTGATCGTCGAGGAAGCCAAATCGGGCCGTGTCAACCTCGCGCGTCTGGTGGTCGGCAGCGAAGGGACGCTCTGTGTCGTGACCGAAGCGACGCTCTCGCTCGAACCAGTTCCTGCCACGACGGCCATTGGCCTGCTCACCTACGACAGCCTCGTCGACGCGATGGAAGACGTCGGCGCGATCCTCGAGCACGACCCGGCGGCTGTCGAGGTGCTCGACGGCGTCCTCGTCGACCTCGCCCGCGATCTGGAGGAGTTCAAAGACGTCGTGAGCGTGCTTCCCGAACGGACCGACTCGTTCCTGCTCGTGGAGTTCTACGCCGACTCCGACGAGGAAGCCAAAGCGCGTGTTCACGACCTACTCGACGACCGCGTCGGTGACATCGCCTTCGACGGACTGACCGCTTTCTCGGACGAAGACCAGACCAAGTTCTGGAAGATGCGAAAGGCATCCACGCCGATTCTGCTCTCGCGGACGGCAGACGAGAAACACATCGCGTTCATTGAGGACATCGCCGTGCCGCCGGCGAACCTCCCCGAGTACATCGCCGAGTTCCAGGCGGTGTTCGAGTCACACGACACGATCGGCAGTTTCTACGCACACGCCGGTCCCGGCTGCATCCACGTCCGTCCGCTCGTCAACACCAAGACCGCCGCGGGCATCGAGAAGATGGAGTCCATCGCGGACGCCGCGACCGACCTCGCGGTCAAGTACGGCGGATCCGTCTCGGGGGAACACGGCGACGGACGGGCGCGCACCCAGTGGAACAGGAAACTCTATGGCGAAGACGTCTGGGAACTCTTCGGCGACCTGAAGACGGCGGTCGACCCCGACTGGCTCCTGAACCCGGGAACCGTCTGTGGCGACCACGACATGACCGAGAACCTTCGGTTCGATACAGCCTACGAGTTCGATCTGGGATTCGAACCGCGACTCGACTGGGAGAACGACAACGGGTTCCAGGGAATGGCCGAACTGTGTCACGGCTGTGGCGCCTGTCGTGGGAGCCAATCGACTACCGGCGGCGTGATGTGTCCGACCTACCGCGCCTCCGAGGAAGAGATCCAGTCCACACGGGGGCGAGCGAACCTGCTTCGGCAGGCCATGTCCGGCGATCTCCCCAACGAAGCGCAGCACGACGTCGAGTTCATGCACGAGGTGATGCAGATGTGCGTCGGGTGTAAGGGCTGTGCTGTCGACTGCCCGAGTGAGGTCGACATGGCGAAGTTGAAAGTCGAGGTCGAACAGGCCTACAAAGCGCGCCACGGCGCGACACTCCGCGACAGGCTCTTTGCCAACATCGAGACGCTCTCTCGGTACGGGAGCGCGTTCGCCTCCGTCGCGAACCGCGGACGGGACCTTCCGTGGGTACGCACGCTCCTGGAGAAGACGGTCGGGATCGCTCGCGAGCGCTCCCTCCCGTCGTTCGAGCGCGAGACGCTCCACGACTGGTTCGACGCGCGAGGGCCGAAAGTACCGGCGAGCGATGCCACACGAACGGCCTTCCTCTTTCCCGACACCTACACCAATTACAGCGACCCGGCGGTGGGCAAGGCGGCCGTGAGAGTGCTTGAAGCTGCGGGCGTCCACGTCGCTATGCCGGATGTGGCCGGGAGCGGACGACCGGCGTACTCCAAGGGATTCATCGAGAAGGCACGTGACATCGCCCGTCGGAACGTCGAAGCGCTGGCGCCCGCCGTCGAGGAAGGGTGGGACGTCGTCGTGGCCGAACCCTCAGATGCGGTGATGCTCCAGTCGGACTACTTGGACGTGCTGTCCGGCACGAGCGTCGAACGACTCGCAGAACACACTTTCGGCGTCTGTGAGTACATCGACACGTTCCAACTCGACGAGAACGTCGACTGGGACGCGCCACCCACGACACTCACCTACCACGGCCACTGCCACCAAAAGGCCACGAAACGAGACCACCACGCCGTCGGCGCCCTGCGACGCGCGGGCTACGCCGTCGATCCACTGGACTCGGGATGCTGTGGGATGGCCGGAACGTTCGGCTACGAGGCCGAACACTACTCGATGAGCCAGGCTATCGGACGGATTCTGTTCGATCAGGTGACCGAAAGCGAGGGAGAGGCGGTGACGGCGCCGGGGGCCTCGTGTCGAACACAACTCGGAGACGAGTTCGACGGGGGTGTCTCACACCCAGTCGAGAAACTGGCTGCGGCGCTCGCCGAGTAACGCGCCGCTTGCGGTCCGATACGTCGCCGACGACGTCCGCAGATAGTCAGGAACGCGGCCGTTTGCCTCGCAACTCGTCGAGTCGACCGATATGTTAGTCCGATGAACTTTTGACGGATGCGGGTGTGTGATAAGACGACATGCGTGTTAATGACAATCTGAAACGCGAACAGGCCGAATACAGCCTCGCACGCCACACGAAGCTACTGGCTTCCGCAGTGTTCGTCGTCGGTCGGAACCCGTACGAGTACATCGAGAACGACCTCCGGACGCTCAATCACTACCACGACTGGGACCGCGCCTCCGTCGACGTCGATCACGACGAGCAGACCGTAACCGTCTCGATCGGTGAGAACCTCTCCAAGACGGCGATCTATCACGAATCGCTAGGCTGTACGCTCCTACCGGACGGCGAGTCGGACGTGTACTTCGATCCGGTCGACGTCTCCCCTGCGCTGGACGATCCAGCGACGATGGAGTGGCCGATGGGCAGTCGGAACGCCGTCGAACACAACCCGCCGGGCGTCGATCAGGAGGCCCTCTCGCGGACGCTCGATCAGATCACGAGTACGAACCCGCCACAGGCGATGCCGCCGGACACGAGAGCGGTGGTCGTCCTCCGCGGCGGGAAGATAATTGGAGAACGGTACGCCTCCGGGTACAACAGACACACCCGGCACGTCAGCTGGTCCATGGGCAAGAGCGTCACCGCCGCGCTGATCGGCATCCTGGTCCAGGAGGGCCACTTCGACGTCGACGACCCGGCCCCGATCGACGCGTGGCGAGACGACGAGCGCAGCGAGATCACGATCGGCGACCTCCTCCGAATGAGCAGCGGGCTGGAGTTCAGACGTTCGTCCGACGAGACAGAGACCGTCGCGTGTACCGTCGAGGACCACCACCACCGCGTCTACTTCGATCCGATCGACGTCTTCGAGTTCGTCACGAGTCGGCCGCCGGAACTGGAACCGAACACCGAGTGGCGGTACCGGAACAGCGATACGCTGAGCCTGGGCAAGATTATTCGGGACACCGTCGAGTCGACCGGCCGTAACTACCTGGAGTTTCCACAGCGGGTCCTCTACGATAAGATCGGCGTCCGGAACATGGTCCACGAACCCGATCCGTACGGAAACTTCATCCTCTCGGGGTACAACTACGGGACCGCCCGGGACTGGGCCCGGTTCGGGCAGCTGCACCTACAGGAGGGTCGGTGGCGGGGCGAACAGATCCTCCCGGAAGACTGGGTCGAGTACGTCACGACACCGGCACCGGCGCATCCCGAAGCCGGCTACGGCGGGCAGTTCTGGCTCAACCAGGGGAGGGAACTGAAAGAAGTGCCGGAGGACGCGTTCTTCGCCCTCGGGTATAGGGGTCAGGTCACGATGGTCATTCCGTCCTTGGACGTCGTCATCGTTCGGTTAGGCCACACGCCGAACTACGACCACCCGTACACCAACACGCTCGTCCGCGAGATCATCGACTGTCTGTAGCGGATTCCGTTCGTGTGTCTCCCGTCCGGATGGGCCACGAGGACCACACTGGTTGGTGAGTCATAGACGACACGTCGAAGTGAACGGAGAGGACCGGGAATTGCTCGCCAGCTCCTTCAGATACAGTCGGGTATCTGACGGGGCGGATCCGAACCGGAGCCACTACGCTCCCGTCGGTCGCTCGTGGCAGGGTTCGAAGCCGCCGTTTCCACTTTCGGTTCCACGGACCCCTCGCTAGCGCTCGTCGTTGCGAGGAATCAGAAAGTGGGTCGGGGCGGATTCG
>Ga0207797_1000714_pt1 | contig 25418 bp, 26 predicted proteins | sample PRCRCaboRojoPR_6_FD_187275 | JGI IMG/M metagenome (GOLD analysis project Ga0207797, IMG submission 187275) | Marine sediment microbial community from Cabo Rojo, Puerto Rico - PR CR 10% Liquid 1 (SPAdes) | ecosystem: Environmental > Aquatic > Marine > Coastal > Sediment | place: Cabo Rojo, Puerto... | reverse complement strand
CAGCGGGAGGGGGAAGAAGGACGCCGCCGCATAACGCAGCTAACGCGGTACGGGACAATCGGCATTACGGCGCTTCAGTCCATCGGCTATGCCATCAATCTGCTGGCAGGGGCCACGGGCCGCGCGGTCGTGATTAATTCGACCCTGTTTACGATCACGACCGTGATCGTCCTGACGGCCGGGACGGGCTTCGTCATGTGGCTCGGCGAGCGGATCAGTGAAGACGGCATTGGGAACGGCATCTCGCTGATCATCATGATCGGCATTATTGCCTTCCTGCCGCAGGCCCTCATGAACGAGGTGAGTTTGGTTGGCGAAAACATCTTCATTCTGCTCGTGGAGCTCGGAATCTGGGTCCTGGTGACGGGATCGGTGGTGCTAATATCGCAGGGCATGCGGCGGATTCCCGTCCAGTATGCGAAGCGGGTGACGGGCCGGAAGGTACAGGGCGGCACTACGCAGTACCTGCCGCTTCGGGTGAACGCGGCGGGCGTGATGCCGATTATCTTCGCCCAGTCGATCATGTTCATTCCGTCCACTATCGCCTCGTTCTTCCCGAACAACGCAACGATGCAGCGGATTGGAGGCTGGTTCTCCAACATCGACGGGATCGGCTATTCGATATTTTTCTTCTTCGTGGTCGTCTTCTTCACCTACTTCTACACGGCGATTACCGTGAACCCGCAGGAGATGGCGGACACGATGAAGCGGCAGGGCGGCTTTATTCCGGGCATCCGTCCGGGCAAGCAGACCAGTGAGTTCATCGACACGATCCTGACGCGCATTACGCTGCCGGGGTCCATCTTCCTGGGCCTCGTCGCCATCTTCCCGGCGTTTGCCATGCGGGCGGGGGTATCGCAGGGATTTGCCATGTTCTACGGGGGGACGAGCCTGCTCATTCTGGTACAGGTGACGCTCGACACCCTCCAACAGATTGAGAGTCACCTGCTCATGCGACACTACGACGGATTTATGAAGTCGGGCAAGATGCGCAGCCGTCGGCAGGGCATGGGCGGCATGTAGGTCTGTCCGCGACTCGTCTCGTTCTCATGCAATGGTTGTCCCACCTTTGGAATCGGATTTGGGGAGCATCTATGGTTCACCTGAAGAGCCAACGTGAAATTGACCGGCTGCGCGAGAGTGCAGACCTTGTGGGGAAGACCCTCGCCGAGGTGGCCCGCCACATTGAAGTGGGGACGACGCTCCGAGAACTCGACGCCATCGCGGAAGACTATATCCGAACACACGGCGCAGAACCTGCATTTAAAGGTTATCAGGTAGGCGATAACGTCTTCCCCAACACGCTGTGCACCTCGGTCAACGACGCGGTGGTGCATGGCATCCCCGACGACTACGCGTTGCAGGACGGCGACCTGCTGTCGATTGACTGCGGTGCGAAGTTGAACGGCTATTACGGCGACTGGGGATACACATTCGCGGTAGGTACCATTGCCGATGAAGACGCCGCTCTCTGCCGCGCGACGTATCAGGCCCTGCTGAAAGGCATTGAGCAGGCCGTGGCCGGTCGGCGGGTGGGTGACGTCAGCCACGCGGTGCAGACGCACTGTGAATCCCGCGGATTCAGCGTGGTGCGCGACCTCGTGGGTCACGGCATCGGCCGGAGCCTGCATGAGGATCCACAGGTGCCGAATTTTGGGGAGCCGGGACAGGGCCGTTTGCTGAAGCCGGGACTCTCCATTTGCATCGAGCCCATGATCAACCGTGGGACCGCAGAGGTGACCACGGACGCCGACGGATGGACCGTGCGAGCCGCCGACGGCCTTCCGTCCGCCCACTACGAGCACATGGTGGTGGTGCACGACGGAGACGCCGAGGTGCTCTCGGACTTTGGGTACATCGAAGACGTGATTACGCCTCCATACGAGATCGACGCTCTCAAAGAAGCCACAACTCGCTAATGGCAAAGGAAGAAGCCATCGAGAAGGATGGGGAAGTGATCGAAGCACTTCCCAACGCACAGTTTCGTGTTCGTCTCGAAAACGGGCACGAGATTCTCGGCCTCCTGTCCGGGAAGATGCGGATGAACTATATCAAGATTTTGCCGGGCGACCGGGTCAAGGTCGAGATGTCCCCGTATGATCTCTCAAAGGGGCGGATTGTGTATCGCTACAAGAACTGAGGGGGCTGTCGATTTCGCCCTGGTCCTGCTGACGATAAATCGATAAATGGAGACCCGCGTTGGAGGGCCACGCCATCTTTGCGCAGACTATCGAACGAACTAATCGATTGAGGCATGCCGAGAATTGAAGGAGTTGACGTACCGGAGGACAAGCGTGGGGAGATTGCGCTCACCGAGATTTACGGTGTCGGTCGCTCGCGGGCCAACGAGGTCCTGAACGAGGCGGACATTAGCGTGGACAAACGGCCCCACGAGTGGACCGAGAGTGAGACCAAGCGAGTGCGGCGCATCATTGAGGAGAATTACACCGTGGAGGGACAGCTCCGCACCGAGGTCCAGATGAACATCAAGCGCCTCAAGGACATCGGGTGCTACCGCGGCAAGCGGCACCGCGAGGGCCTGCCGGTCAATGGGCAGCGCACGCGGACGAACGCTCGAACACGGAAGGGCAAGCGTAAGACCGTGGCGGGCAGTAAGAAATCCACCCAGAAGAAGTAACACACTGCATCGATATTTTGGGCCGGCCCGACCTCTGTGCGCCGGCTCTCGTTCTAGAATAGACCCGAGGCATCTTATGGCTGATGGAGATGATCGAGGTGGCAAGCGCACACCCCGAAAGAAAAACGTCGTTGTTGAATCCAACGGTCGGGCGTACGTGAAGGCTACGTTCAACAACGTGATCGTCACGATCACCGACCAGTACGGCAACACCATCTCGTGGTCGAGTGCCGGCAAGATGGGCTTTAAGGGGAGCCGGAAGAACACGCCCTATGCGGCGCAGAAGGCCGGGGAGGCCGCGGCGACCGAAGCTCACGACCTCGGCCTGCAGCGTGTAGACGTGTACGTGAAGGGCCCGGGCTCGGGGCGGGAAGGTGCAATCCGGGCGATGTCCGAGGCTGGCCTTGAAGTGGCGAGCATTCGTGACGTGACGCCCCTCCCGCACAACGGCTGCCGTCCCCCGAAGCGCCGCCGCGTCTGACGCATTCGGAGTTTGGATTGCGGAGTGAGGAGTGATCATGAATCCGCAGTCGCTCCAGAATTGAGAATCCAAAATCCAAGATCGCAACATGGCTCGATATCGAGGTCCGAAGCAAAAGATTGCCCGCCGCTTCAAGGAGCCCATCTTTGGCCCCTCGAAGGCGCTAGAACGCAAGCCGTACCCGCCCGGCCAGCACGGCCAGTCGCGCCGTCGTCGGGAGAGTGAGTACGCCGTGCAGCTGAAAGAGAAGCAGAAGGCGAAGTACACCTACGGGCTGCTCGAACGGCAATTCAAGAACCTGTTCGACAAGGCGTCACGGATGCAAGGTGTGACGGGCGAGAAGCTCCTGATTCTTCTGGAGTCGCGCCTCGACAACACCGTTTTCCGCATGGGCATCGCCCGGACGCGTCGCCAGGCCCGACAGTTCGTGGCGCACCGGCACATCATGGTGAACGACGAGGTCGTGGACATTCCGTCCTTCGAAATGTCCCCGGACGACATCGTGTCCGTGAAGCCGGGTAGCCAGGACCTGGAGGTCATCCAGACGAATGTGGAGCACCGTAAGCGCACCTTCTCCTGGCTAGAGATGGACCGTCAGGAGATGAAGGGGAAATTTATTGACTACCCAAACCGGGAGGAGATTCCGGAAAACATCGACGAGCAGCTCATTGTGGAGCTCTACTCGAAGTAAGCTGCCAAACGGGGATCCCCCGTACTGCGAGCGCACCGTCGCGCGCTCGGTTTCACCTACGATCATTCCCTCTACCAATTTGCTGATTTGAGCGTATGAGTAACCACGGGCTTCAGATGCCGGAGGGCGTCCAAGTCGATGAAGTTTCTGATTCCGAAGGGCAATTCGTCATGGGCCCGCTCGAACGGGGCTACGGCGTAACCATCGGCAACGCGCTGCGGCGTGTGCTGCTGTCGTCCCTTCGCGGGCTCGCTGTGACCGCCGTGAAGATCGACGGTGTGCAGCATGAGTTCTCGACCATTCCGGGCGTGACGGAGGATGTCTCCGACATCATCTTGAACCTCAAGGAGGTTCGATTCAAGGCCGACGAGATGCGGGAGGGACACCTTCACCTCAACCTCGAAGGCCCCGGCAACTGGACGGCCGCGGACATCGGCGACTCCACTGCGGAGTACGAGGTCCTGAATCCGGATCAGCACATTGCCACGCTGGCTGAAGATGCCGTCGTAAACGTGGACCTGCGCGTGGGCTACGGGCGCGGCTACATTCCGTCCGAGGAGAACAAGCGCGAGGACGATCCGATTGGGGTCATCGCGGTTGACTCCATCTTTACGCCGATCAAGAACGTCAACTACGAGGTGAAGCCGACCCGCGTGGGCCAGAAGATCGACTATGAGGAGCTGATCCTCAACGTGGAGACCGACGGGTCTTTGACGCCGGAGGAGGCCGTGACGCAGGCGGCCTCGATCCTGCGGGACCACGTCAGCTTCTTCATTCAGCTCGAAGAGGAGCCCGAGCCGGTGGTGGAGGAGCAGGAGGTCGACGAAGAGGTCAAGCGCATCCGCGAGCTGCTCGCCCAGCCGGTCGACGAACTCGACCTGTCGGTGCGCTCGCACAACTGTCTCAAAGCGGCCAACATCAAGACCATCGGGGATCTGGTCCGCCGTGAATCCGACGAGATGCTCAAGTTCCGCAACTTCGGCCGCAAGTCGCTGCAGGAGCTCGAAGAGGTGCTCGACGAGCGAGGCCTCCAATTCGGCATGGACGTGGAGGAGTACCTCGAAGAGAAGAAAGCCTCCTAGAGAACACTTCCGCGACGTTTCGCGACTAGTCACTCAGTTCTGGATCGCCAATGCGACACCGCAAGAAAGGAAAAAAGATTGGGCGCACGTCGTCCCACCGCAAGCGCACGCTGCAGGCTCTCTCCAACGCGCTCATCGAGAACAAGCGCATCACCACGACGGTGGCGAAGGCCAAGGCCCTGCGCCCGTTCGTGGAGCCGCTCATTACGCGTGCCAAGGAGGACACGCAGCACAACCGGCGTCAGGTGTTTCGCCACCTCCAGAGCAACGATGCGATCGAGGAGCTCTTCAACGAGGTGTCCGAGCGTGTGGGCGACCGACCGGGGGGCTATACCCGCATCATCAAGCTGGGCCAGCGGTCCGGCGACGGTGCGGAGTTGGCTATGATTGAGCTCGTGGACTACAACGACGTTCAGCCGGCCGATACGGGAGGCGGTTCCGGAGGCACGCGCCGGGGCAGCGGGAAGGGGCGCCGTCAGCCTGCTGAGGAAGAGACCCAGGAACCCGAAGAGCCGAGCACGTCCGCTGAAACGGACGTAGAGGCCGATGCCGCGTCCGATGAGACGCCGTCGTCAGAGGAGGAGTCGGTGGACGATGCGTCTGACGAAGCAGAAACGGACGAGTCGGACGAGGACAAGTAACCGTTCCTCCCGGAAGGGATCCTGAAAATCATACTGCGAAGACCCGTGGGGTGTCGTGCACTGCGCACGACGCCCCTTTTCTGTTGGGAACGAGACGGGAAACTTGTAGAACTTCAGGAATTTAAAGCCAGCGTGAGCATCGTCTTCAAGATGGCCCTAGCATCAGGTCTATGATCCAAGCGTCCACCGTTCCCCGGGAAGGAGAGATCGACATCGACCCGGAGTACCAGGAGCGTCTCGAAGAGCTTCTGTCGGTGTGTCGAGAGCATCTTCCGACGGTCGACGAGGAGATGATCCAACGGGCCTTTCGTCTCAGCTACTGGGCCCACCGCAACGACTGGCGCGAGTCGGGTGAGAAGTACGTAAGTCATCCGCTCCGCGTGGCGACCATCGTGGCCCGCGACATTGGGCTCGACGACACGAGCGTGGCGGCGGCTCTGCTCCACGACGTGGTGGAGGACACCGAGCTCTCCCTGGAGCTCATCCGGGATGAATTCGGGGACACCATGGCGACCATCATCGACGGGCTCACGAAGATCGAGGGCGTCTTTAGCAGCCAAAAGCTGGGGCAGGCTGAGAACGTCCGCAAGCTCATGCTGTCGATGGCGTCGGACCTCCGCGTCATCCTGGTGAAGTTTGCGGATCGGCTTCACAACATGCGGACCATTGAGGCGATGCCCAAAAAGAAGCAGCTTCAGAAGGCCAGCGAAACGCAAGAGCTCTTTGCCCCGCTCGCTCATCGCTTCGGACTCTTCAAGATTAAGAGCGAGCTCGAGGACCTCTGCTTTAAGATCCTAGATCCTGACGCCTACAACCACATCGTGGAGCGGCTGGAGGAGATGGCCGAAAAGCGGGACGCCTACATCGCCGAGTTCATCGAGCCGCTTGCGGAGCACCTGGACGAGGAGGGGTTTGAGTTTGAGATCAACGGGCGGGTGAAAAATGTCTACTCCATCCATCGGAAGATGCAGCGGAAGAATAAGCCGATCGATGAGATCTACGACATCTTTGCGATCCGGGTCATTCTGCAGAGCGACGGGAAGAAGGGGAAGGAGGACTGCTGGCGCGTCTACTCGCTGGTGACAGATCTTTACAAGCCCCTCCCCGAGCGCTTCCGCGACTTCATCTCGGTCCCCAAATCGAACGGCTACCAGAGCCTGCACACCACCGTGTTTGGGCCGGGGGGGCGCCGAGTAGAAGTGCAAATCCGCACGCAGGAGATGCACGAGGTGGCCGAGCGGGGCGTGGCTGCGCACTGGAAGTACAAGGAGGGCACCGAAAACGTCGACGAGGAGATGGAGCGCTTCCTGGAGTGGGTGCGCGACCTGCTCGACAACCCGGAGCCGGAGGAGGCCACGGAGTTCGTGAAGGAGTTTCGGCTCAACCTCTACGACGAGGAGATCTACGTCTTTACCCCGGAGGGTGACCTGCTCACGCTACCGCAGGGGGCCACGCCAGTCGACTTTGCCTTCAAGGTGCACACGGAAGTGGGGATGCAGTGCATCGGGGCAAAGGTGAACGGCAAGATGGTCCCGCTCTCCCAAGAGCTCACGAGTGGTGATCAGGTCGAAATCATCACCTCCGAGAAGCAGAATCCGAGTCCGGACTGGATCAACTTTGTCGCCACCCACAAGGCCCGCAGCCGCATCCGGAAATGGACCAACGAGGAGCGGCGGAAGGCCGTAGAGTTGGGCAAGGAGATCTGGGCGAAGACGAAGGACCAGGCGGACCTCGAAATCAGCGATCAGGACCTGCAAGGGGTGGCCCACGAGCTCAAGTTTCCCGACCTCCAGCAGCTCTTCTACGAGATTGGAAAAGGGCTCTACGACCCGGACGAACTGGTCGACTACATTAAGGGCAACAAAACGGACGAGGAGGATTCCGGGGAGGGAGAGGTCGATGAGGAGTCGCTCCGGGAGCAATACGAGCAGTTCCTCGACGCAGCGCAGCAGACGGAAAAGCAGGCCCTCGTCATCGACGGGGAGGTGCAGAAGGACTTGGCGGTCAATTACGCCTCCTGCTGCAACCCCATTCCCGGCGACGAAGTGTTCGGCTTCGTCAGCAAGACGGGCACCGTCAACATCCACCGCTCGAACTGCCGAAACGCGTCGGACCTGCTCGTCAACCAGCCCGATCGGATCCTGGACGTGGACTGGAGCCACCAAAAGGACGTGCAGTTCGTGGCGGCGCTGCGCCTGATGGGCGAAGACCGCGTGGGCATGGTGAACGACATTACGACGGTGATCTCGAAGAACCTGAAGACGAACATCCGGTCGTTGACCATCGACACCGAAGACGGCATTTTCTCCGGCACCATCATGCTGCACGTCTCCGATCTGGAGCACCTGCAGCGCCTCATCGAACGCCTGAAACGCATCGACGGCATTCAGGGCGTCTATCGCTTTAAGGAGTAGCGTTTGCGTTTCCGAATCTCACCCGACAAGGCTCTTTCCCCACTGACATGGCTGACCGACTCGACACCGCGACGAAGGAGGACGTGGCCCGCCGCGTGGCCGAGATGCAGGACTGCCCGCTCTACAAGGCGAAGGAACAGGTGCGCTCCGTCCTCACGGCCCTCGGCGACTTGATGATCGAAGCGGATCCGGAGCGACGAATCGAACTCCGCAACTTCGGCGTGTTCGAGGTGAAAAAGACGAAGGCCAAGCCGACGGCCCGGAATCCGCAGACCAACGAGCCGGTGTTCGTCCCGAGTCGGCGGAAGACGCTGTTTCGGCCCGGCAAGCGGATCCAGGACGTTCTGAAAACCCCGCTCAAGGAGCTCGGCTACGAGGTGCCGGAGGGGAGTGCGGATCGGGACGATGGGGCGGACAAAGAAGAGGAGTAGGTCCACGTCGGTCCCGTCGGCTCTCTCCCGAGGTGCTCATCTCCTTCAGTCTGTAGTGAGTCCACTTGAATCTGCGTCTCGCATCGTTGGGGTAGACGTAGGCACGAAACGCGTGGGGGTAGCTGTGGCCGATCCCCTCCGTCTGTTTGCTCGTCCCCGCGATACGTACGCCCCTGACGAGGCCCTCGGCGTATTGCAAGAGATCCGAGACGAGGAGGGCATCGAGACCATCGTTGTGGGGTGGCCGCTTACCGAGGAGGGAACTGCGGAGGAGGCGACGAAGATGGTGGAGGCCTACATCGAACGCATTCGGGAGACTGTCGGCGAGGTGCAGGTAGTGCGGGAGGACGAGCGGTACACCTCCGAGATCGCCAAGGACCTGCTCCGTCGCGCCGGGGTGAGTCAGCCGGGGCGGTACGACAAGGGGCGGGTGGACGCAGCGGCGGCCGCCGTGATTTTACAGGGATACCTCGATAAGCGAGGATAGAAAATCGAGCGTCGAGGACTCTTGTCTATTCGCGCCGTTCGACTTCGTCGAGGATGCGGTGGGCGATGGCGCGATTCAGGTCTGGCGCGTTGCCCCACGCCCGGTTGTTCGCGATCACATTGAGCAGGGCGTTCTGCGCCTCGGCCCGAAAGGCGAGGGCGGTCGTGTCGAGCACCATGTCGTGCGCCTGCGCCGTCTCGCTCAGTCCGGGGGTTGGCTCCTCGAACGGGTGGGCCTTCGCATAGGCCTCGGCGTATTTCATGTCGCGCGGCGTGAGGAGGCGCGTCACCACCTGCCCGCTCTCCGCGGTGAGGCGCTCACCCGTCATGGCCCACTGTCGGCGGATGGGGGGGAGCCAGGTCCAGTGACTGAAGACGTGCCCAAGGCCCCGGGCATCGAGCCAGTCAAAGTACGGACCCCGCAGGAGATGCTCTGACCGGAGCTCGATATGGGCCTGCGGCGTGTCAGGGAAGGCGCCAAAAAAGTTGTCGAGCTGCTCGACGTTTTCGTCGGGACTGGGACTGTCGCCCACGCGCTGGTACTCTTGTTGAAAGATAACCCCGTCGAGCCGATCGCCTAAGATGTCGAGGGCGGGCTCGTGGAAGGTCTCCAGGTAGCTCTCTGCGTCCAAGAAGCTCGGGTTGTCGACGAACTGGCCGTCTCGTCGGAGACTTCGGGCGAAGAATTTCTGGGGTGCTTTTAGCAGAAAGGAGGCGTCCTCGGGCGCGTGGTCAGCGTAGTTGGAGAGAACGTGGTAGTTGGAGCCCGGCTCGTCGTTCTCTTCCAGCAGCGGGCGGTAGAAGGTGAAGTCGATTTCCAGCACCTCGAAGTGCTCGAAGTAGTCGCGCACCGATTCGATGGGCACGCGGCGCTCCGTGAACGATTGCCCGCCCATCTTTCGGGAGCGGGTCGAGACCCGGTCGGCGTACCGCTCGGGGGGATAAATCTGGCCAATCCAGCCGCCGTACCGGTCGCTGGCCGTGCCGAAGTGGACGTTCGGATGAAGGCCGTGGAAGTCGTAGGCGTCGACGGCGGTGCGGCGGTCCTGAAGAGAGGCGGTGTTCATTGTCGAGAGGGGGAGATGTACAAGAGGGGATCAATCGGTAGTCTCGGTCCGGTTCTGCGTCGAGGCGCGAGCATCGGCAGACATGGGTTTTCGGAGCTTCCCATAGGTGGTTTGCAGGTCCTCCGGAAGCACCTTCGTGTCCGCCGTGGTGGGCATAAAGTTGGTGTCGCCCTCCCAGCGCGGGACGACGTGGGCGTGAAGATGCTCCGGAATGCCGGCCCCGGCAGCCCGGCCCAGGTTCATGCCCACATTGAAGCCATCCGGCGAAAGGGCGTCCCGGATCCACCCCATGCAGCGATCGATGGCGGCGGCGAGGGCCTGCTGCTCAGCGGCGTTCAGGGCGTCGTACTGCGTCACCTCGCGGTAGGGGACGATGAGTAAATGTCCGTTATTGTACGGGTGCCGATTCATGATCACGAACATTCGCTCCCCGCGCCACAGAATCAGGTTCTTTTCGTCCTGCTCCTCGTGCAGCAGCGCCGAGAAGAGCGACTCGTCTCCGGAGAGATCACGGTCTTTGGCCTCGGACACGTACGCCGAGCGCCAGGGACTCCACATTCGATCCATCGGCCAGAACAGGTCGTTCGGAAAGGAACGCGGCACGTGGGCATCTTTGGTGAACCCAAACGGAGGGGGACGGTTCGATGCTCTCGAGCAATGTTTTCGTGTGTTCTCGACCGGGGGAATTTCCCCTCTGTAGCCGTTCCGAAAGGCCTATGCGCGACGAGACGGTCTACGCAGATCTCCACACGCACTCCCACTGCTCCGACGGCACGCTCGCTCCGGAGGCACTGGTGCGACGAGCAGCGGAGCGCGGCGTACAGGTGCTCGCCGTAACGGATCACGACACGGCCGCCGGCCTGTCGGCGGCCCGCGCCGCGGCAGATGCCCACGGCCTCCGGTTCGTGAATGGGATCGAGTGTAGCGTTGAAGTCGATGGCCACGCGGTGCACCTTCTGGGCTACGGGTTCGATCCGGAGCATCCCGCCCTCACGCAGAACCTGTCGGACTACACCCGTCGGCGACGGGCGCGGCTCGATGAGATGATTAGTCGTCTAGCCGGGGAGGGTGTTGAAGTATCCCCCGAGGCGGTCGAGCGGCAGGTAGGAACGAGCGCGGCGCCGGGGCGGCCCCATCTGGCGCGGACGCTGGTGGCGGAGGGGCACGTGGACAGCTATGAAGCCGCCTTTGAACAGTATCTAGACACCGGAAGGCCCGCGTACGTCCCCGCCCCCACCCAGCCCGCGGTGGAGGCCATAGACGCCCTCCACGAAGCCGGGGGCGTGGCGGTGTTGGCTCATCCAGGCCAGTGGATGCCTGGCGGTGTGCTCAAAACGCTCCGCGAACAGGGGCTCGACGGCATCGAGTGTTTTTTCCCGAGCCATCCTGACTACCTCGTCGACTACTACCAGAACATTTGTCGCTCGCACGACCTGCTGGTGACTGGTGGATCGGACTACCACGGCCACGAGGAAGAGGAGGAAATGACTCTTGGCACCGTCGGCCTCACGGAGCCGCAGTGGGAACGATTCCGTGCGTCCGCGCTGTAACTGCGTCGCTCCTCACCGACACGTCTCTGGTTCTTCCTCCGCATCCATGCCTACCCATCTCGAAGGCGATCTCGTCGCCAACGGCCACCGCTTCGCCATCGTCGTCGGCCGCTTCAACGAGCACATCACCGAGGACCTGCTCGACGGCGCGCTCGACACGCTGGAGCGTCACGGCGCCGACCTTGACGACGTGACGGTGGCCCACGTGCCGGGCTCCTGGGAGATTCCCGTTGCGGCCCAGAAGTGCGCCCGCTCGGGCGACTACGACGCGGTCATTTGCCTCGGGGCCGTCATTCGCGGGGAGACGCCGCACTTCGACTACGTCTGTTCCGGCGCCACGAGCGGCACCATGCAGGCGTCCCTCGACACCGAGGTACCGGTTCTCTTCGGCATCCTCACGACCGACACCGTCGATCAAGCCATTGCGCGTGCTGGGTCGAAGGCGGGCAACAAGGGCCGTGAGGCCGCGGAGGCCGCGATCGAGATGGCCAATCTAATGACGCAGATGGAAGGGGCCTAGCGTGGTGCTGCTCAGGAGTCACGGTCGGCAATGGTTCATGCTGACGGATGTTGTGATGCGTGAGGGCCTTCACACTTCATGAATCACGATTCAGTCTGACAGGAAGGGGGTCCACGGAAAGTTCACGGTGCGAACCGGTCTTGCTCCGAGCCTGGACGAAACGTATTGGCGCGATGATGCGTCCGAAGAGATGGTCCGATGACAGGGACCGCGCCCAGATGGTGGGTGTAGCTCAGTTGGTTAGAGCGCCAGGTTGTGGTCCTGGAGGCCGTGGGTTCAAATCCCACCACTCACCCTGTCTCCCGGTCTGTGGCCGGGACTCGACATTTGTGCCGCGTTCGTCTAGCCTGGTCTAGGACGCCGGCCTTTCACGCCGGTAACACGGGTTCGAATCCCGTACGCGGTACCATTCTCTCTGCCCCAAGGCTCTGGAAGGCATTCCTTCCGGGGTCTTTTCTGTTTCAGGGCGGTCACGCATCTACGCCGGGACTACGCCGGGACCATTGCCTCATCGGCGACGCGCTCGAACAACTCGTCGTAGTCTGCGGCGTGGGTGTTCCAGTCCAACGGCTCCGGAATTTGGCGGAGCGTGTCGGGCGGAAGGGGGCGTTCCTCGCGCTCCAAGATGGCCCGTAGCACCTCAAAGAGATGGTCCTCATCGTCGTAGAGCACCGGGGCGTGGAGGAGGGGCCGGTGGTGCGTCTCCGGAATGAGCTCCGGGTAGCTGAGACGGTTCGGCAGGACTGGGTGGGAGCCGCAGTAGATTGCCTCCTGGATGGCGACCCCGAAGAACTCGTGCCGGGCCGTAGAGACCACCACGTCCGCCCGGTGTAGCAGCCGACTGTATTCATCAAAGTCCTCGGCGTAGCCGTAGTGGAGGATGCGTTCGGCGTAGCGCTCGAAGGCTTGCTCGAACTCTTCGGGCTGTTCGTGGAAGTGCTTGCCGGCCAGGATGAGCTGAAAGGGGATGCCCGCATCGTCGAGCCGGTTCATCATCCGGAAAAAGCCCGACGGATTCTTGTCGTATTCCCATCGCTGGTTCCAAAGCACGATGGGCGGCGCAGTGCCGCGGGGCGTCCGCTTGGTGCGGGTGCCCGCATATTCGTCGTGCGCGTGCAGGTCAACCCCCGGGTGGAGCACCGTGCTCTTGTCACGGATGTCGCGCACGGTATGCATGTTCGTGAAGTCGGGGAAGTCGCGCAGGAGTTGAGGAAGCGCCTCGGCAAACTCGTCGAAGTGAAACTGCGTGTTGAACACCACCCGGTCGGCCGCAAGGGCCGAGAGGTAGTTCGTGATGGCGTAGGCGCGCTCCCGCTCCTCGTCGGGCGGCAGGGGATAGGTGAGCTGGTTCTCGTGGAAGTAGAGGACGACGGGGACGTCATTCAGGTCGGGGCGCGACAGGGACAGAACGGCCGGCAGGTTGACCATGTCCGTGGCGAAGAGCAGGTCGGGACGGAAGCCCTCCTCCACGACCGATCGCACCTTCTGCGCCAGCGTTACGCCGCCCCCTTCCATCCGCCATTGCCAGAAGCGCCCGGGCATCGTGACGGTGCGGACCTCATGGGCACTGTGCTCAGCGAGCCCGTCCAGAAAGCGACGACGGGACCCGCTGTACCAGGGTTCGAGCGCGAGAACGTTCATTGGGGCGCAGAAGAGAGAAGGTAGAGTTACTGGTCATCGAGCCGCTCCCGAAGCTCTTCGTCTTCTTCGGGTGTGGCCGGGCGCACAATGGCAATAGACCGCTCCTGGAGGGCTTCGCGGAGCACCGGGTCCCGCACTTCGTCCGGTGTCAGGAACGCCTCTTCCCCGGGGTCGATGCGGAGTTGGCGGGAGGACATAGACACCTCCACCGTTTCCGTCCCGTTGTTTGTGATGAGCATGCCGCGTCGCGTCCGATCGGCCATAGCCGCACACTGGTGTCGTGACGAGATCCGTTCTGAGGCACCCTGCCTCCCCATCGACGAGGATCGATTTGCACAGGGGCTCTTCTCTTCATGTTGACTCCACACCAAAAAACGTATACAATGCCACAGACGGTTGCAGCACACCGGCGGCATTTTATCGAAAATCTGTCCGCTCTCGAATCACCGCGACGTCACATCACGCACAATGCCGAGCCTGACTTCGCTGACATCGGGGGCTCTTCAGTTTGCACGCGACCTGGGGAACGGCTTGCTCGACGTGATCTATCCCCCGCGTTGTCTCGGGTGTGGGGCCCGTCCCGAGTCGCCGCGGCTGCCGCTGTGCCCGCAGTGTCTGCAGTCGATGGAGCGGGCGCCGGAGATGGGCGTGGCGGCCCGGCTCGATCGGTTGCCGGTGGGCAGCGGGGTGTTTGAGGGCGCGCTCGCCCTGTGGGTGTTCGACAAGGGCGGGACCCTGCAGGCTGTTCAGCACGCGCTCAAGTACCAGAATCGGCCCCGCTACGGCGTGCCCCTCGGGGAGTTGATGGGAGAGGCATTCGCGGAAAAATATCCGTCGCCCGACGGTGTTGTCCCCATCCCGCTCCACAAGACGCGTCGGCTGGAGCGGGGCTACAACCAGAGCAACACGCTCGCGGAGGGGGCGGCGGACGCGCTGGACTGTCCGTGTCGCCCCGATCTGCTGGCGCGGCCGAATCCTACCCGTTCCCAGACCGGCCTCTCACGGGAGGAACGGTGGCGCAACGTGCGCGACGCCTTCACGGCGGCCCCCGACTGTGCAGGCGGACGATGGCTGATCGTGGACGACGTACTCACAACGGGATCGACGGCCGTCGCGGCCGGGCAGACGCTGATGGACGCCGAGGCCAAGGCGCCGTTCCTCATGACCCTCGGCCTCGCCCGTCAGTAGCGAGTGTGGAGTTGGGAATTGGGAGTGTGGGATGGGAGGAAAGAACGTCGCAACCCCAACTCCACATTCTCACCCCCGAACTCCTGATTTAAGTTTGTCGGCGTGCTTCTTCCGGAGCTTCGCCACCTTCGGGGAGATCACGCTCTGACAGTACGGCTGCGAGGTGTTGCGCTCGTAGTAATCCTGGTGCTTGTCCTCGGCCCGGTAGAACGTGTCGAGCGGCTCCACCTCCGTCACGATCGGGTCCCCGAAGACGCCGTCGGCCTCGAACTCCTCGATGAGCGACTCGGCGGTCTCCTTTTGCGCCCCATCGTGGTAGAGTATGATGGAGCGGTACTGCGGGCCCACGTCGGCCCCTTGCCGGTCTTTCGTCGTCGGGTTGTGGATCGTGAAGAAAATCTCCAGCAGGTCGCGATAACTGATCACCGACGGGTCGTAGGTAAGCTGCACGACCTCGGCGTGGCCAGTGGTGCCGTTGCAGACCTGGCGGTAGGAGGGGTTCGGCGCGTGGCCGCCCGCGTAGCCGGAGACGACCTCCGACACGCCGTCCACTTCTTCGTAAACGGCCTCCAGGCACCAGAAGCACCCGCCCCCGAGCGTCGCATGATGTAGGTTCGACACAGAATTGATGGCTCATTTTGAACGGACAGCGACACATCGATCAACGCGTAGGCCGGGCGCCTGTTGCTCTGCTCTCACGGCACCACACGCCGAATGCCAATCTCGTTACGACCGAGAGTCCGGACGACCCTGGGTGCGCAGCGGATTCACGAACGACTAACACCGCACAGGACGCAAAGAGCGATGGGTCCCGTAGGTTGGGGACGCACATCGACACCTCTTTCCACGAACAGATCTACGGTTTCTATGGCCATCGAGCGTACACTTGCCATCCTGAAGCCCGACTGCGTCCGGAAGCGCAAAATCGGGGAGGTTCTCCGGCGCATCCAGGAGGCCGGGTTCGAAATCCAGGCGATGAAGATGATCACCATGTCGAAGCAGGAAGCCGAAGGGTTCTACGCCGTCCACGAGGACAAGCCCTTCTTCGACGACCTCACCGACTTCATGTCGAGCGGGCCGTGTGTGCCCGTCGTCCTCGAAAAAGAAAACGCCATCGCGGACTTCCGCGACCTGATTGGCGCCACGGACCCGGACGAGGCGGAGGAGGGAACCATTCGGAGTGACTTTGCGGGATCGATCCAGGAAAACATCGTACACGGGTCCGACTCCCCCGCTAACGGCCAGAAAGAGGCGGCCTACTTCTTTCCCGAGCACGAGATTATCGCCAACCAGTGAACGGATCCGTCTCTGCGCATCGCCGGGTGTCTCACGTCCGACAGGGGGACATTTTCCTCGTAGGCGTCTTGCTGATCGGGATGCTCACGGGCTGTGCCCCAGAGCAGGAGCCCTCTCCCATCCGTCCCGGGGCCGAGGTGTTGGCCGGCAATGACTTCGAGCGTCTGTCCGGCCAGCGCGTCGGGGTGATTGCCAACCACACGGCACGGGTCGACACGGCTCACCTCGTCGATCGCCTCGCTGCGGCGCCAGACGTGGCGCTCGGGGCTATCTTTGCGCCTGAACACGGCTTTCGGGGCACCGCCGGGGCAGGGGAGGCCATTGAGGGCGGACAGGACCCGCGGACCGGTACGCCGGTCTACAGCCTCTACGACGACACGCGCCGGCCGACGCCGGAGGAGATCGAGGGGCTGGACGCCCTCGTCTTCGACGTGCAGGACGTGGGGGCGCGGTTTTACACCTACATCACCACGATGGGCCTTGCCATGCAGGCCGCCGCCGAGGCCGACCTTCAGTTCGTGGTGCTCGACCGGCCCAATCCGCTTGGGGGGACCTACACGTCTGGGTTCGTCCTGGAGCCGGCCCACGAAACGTTCGTCGGGCGCTACCCAATTCCGGTTGCCTACGGGCTGACGATCGGTGAACTTGCCCGCTACGTTCAGGCCGAGGGGCTACTTACGGGCATTGAATCGCTCGATCTGTCAGTGGTCCCGGTAGAGGGCTGGGCCCGAGACATGCAGTGGCCGGACACGGGACTGGAGTGGACGCCCCCAAGCCCCAATTTGCCCGCCTGGGAAACGGCCCTGCTCTACCCGGGGATGTGTTTTTTCGAGGGGGTGCGAGTCAATGAAGGACGTGGAACGAACCGTCCCTTCCTGCGGGTGGGTGCGCCGTGGTCGCCCGAAGCGGCACAGCGGGTGGTCGACACGCTGCGGACCTACGACTTGGCCGGCGTGGCTGTGGACACGATTGCGTATACGCCGCGGTCCATGCGAGGAGCCCCGTCTCCCCGATTCGAAGGGGAACGGGTCTACGGGTTCGAACTGGACGTCACGGATCCAGACGAGGTTGATCCACTGGCGGTGGGCATCCACGCGCTCCACGCCATGTATCGTCGGGCACAGGCCTTGGGGGACACAGATTTCGTGAGCCGGCCCGACCACCTTACGCGACTGGCGGGCACCGATCGGCTCCTGCGACTCCTACGGACGGGTGCGTCCCCCGACTCGATCATTGCCTCCTGGCAGAAGGAGGTCGCGGCGTTTCGATCCCGACGGTCGTCCGCGCTGCTCTACTGACGGGCGGCCTCGCCTTCCTCGACCGGTTCGTCGTCGCTCGGAGACCAGAGAAGCGCATAGATAATTTCCGCGTACCCGCCCACGATCAGGATAGGGGAGACGTACAGAGAAACGAAGCCCTGATACTGGTTTTCGAGGTACATGGCCGTGAAGCCCACCACGATGAGGGCGACCCCGACGAGGAGGAGAAGGTAATTCCGTTTTTCGAAAACCAGCAGTCCGGATCGATCCCGGCGCTTGGAGGACTTGGGCATACCGAGGGAGGGAGCTCTGGTCGTTGCGACAACAGCGGATCGACGGACCCGTGGAGAAGGCACGGGTTTTGATCGTCCTTCGGGAAACCAAGGGGTTTCGGGGAAGGTTCCAGCCGCCGTCGTCTCTCACACCGACTTTCAAGTCCGTGATTCGCCACTGTCGCGCGCTCCCGCTCACCTTGATTCTTCTCTTCGGGACGCTATTCTCCGCCGCTGCCCAACCGCTGGCGCCGCGCATCAATTCCCTACTTCAGGAGCGCCGGGCCAATCATGCGTTCTGGGGCGTGAGCATCTACGACTTAGAGCAGGATAGCCTGTTGTTCAGTCGGAATGCCGAGCGGGGATTCTTGCCGGCCTCGAACCAGAAGCTCTTTACCACCGCCGCCGCGCTCGACCTCCTGGGGAGCACCTACCGCTACGAGACGACACTCACCTTCGACGGCACGACGAAAGACTCGGTGATGCAGGGCGATCTCCGCCTCAATGGTTCCGGCGATCCCACTTTTGGGAGCACGGCGCTGCGTCTCACCGACCCATTGCGCGACTGGGCCGAGCGGCTCGCTGAGATGGGGGTGCGTCGCATCGAAGGGCGTCTCATCGGCGACGACGAGGTCTTCCTCGATGGCTTCTATCCGGACGGGTGGAGCGTGAATTACCTGACCCGGCAGAAGGGGCAGCAGATGGGGGTAAAGGCCGGGGGACTGAGCTACCGCGACAACACAGTACCGGTGACGGTGCACGCCACCCAACCTGGGCAACCACCGGAGGTCTACATCCAGCCCAACGGGGTCCTGGAGTTCGAAAACCGCGCCGTGACGAGCGAGCGGTGGCGCGGCAGCACGCTGCTCATCAACCGAACCTTCTCGACGAACCGGATCGTCCTCACCGGCTCGGTCGCCCGCTCCTACGAAGGGGTCCGCAACGTGCCGGTGAGTGATCCGACCGCCTTCACGCTGCGGATTTTCGAGGAGCGTCTTCAACAGGCCGGCATCGAGACGGACCTGGAGATTGTGGATGTTGATGATCTGGAAGCGCCGTCATCCGAGGGGGAGCCCCTGTTCGTCCACCTATCGCCGCCATTGTCCGAGATCGTGCGTGTCATCAACAAGCGCAGCAACAATTTCTATGCGGAGCAGGTCTTTCGGACCTACGGCTGGGGCGGGTCGGCGCGTGGGGGGGCGCGCCGAACCGAAACGTTCCTTCGGCGCGCCGGCATCGACACGCGCGACCTCTCAATCAACGACGGGTCGGGTCTCTCCCGAAAGGACCTCGTGACCCCGCAGGCCGTCCGGGAGCTGCTCGTGCACATGAGCGAGCATCCGGAAGGGAAAGCGTTCCGGGCGTCGCTGCCGCGGGGGGGGGAGCGGAATACGACCCTCAGCCTGCGCCTGGGGCGGACGAACGTATGGGCCAAGACCGGATCTCTCGCCTTTGTGCGGGGGCTGAGTGGCTACGTGGAGCGCCCGGACGGTTCTCTCGTTGCCTTCGCGCTCTTCGCCAACAATTACACGGGGCCGTCCTACCAGATTACGCACACGATGGACGACCTCGTTCAGATGCTTGCCGTACCGCCCTCGTGACGATTCCCGCCGGGGACGCTGATGCGGTGCTCTTCTTCCGCAGCGTACTTCTTGCATGTCGAGTTCCGCCCGTCGACTTCTCGCCGCCGCTGGGGTCTTTCTGCTGCAGTGGCTCATCGTGGGCCGGCTGCGCATCTACGGCAGCTATCCGGACGCTGTGCTTCTCTTCCTGTGTTGGTATTCCCTCCGGGAGGGACGCCGTCGCGGCACGCTGACGGGGGCGGGTCTGGGGGTGGCCATGGACGTGGTCTACGGGACCTGGGGTATTCACATGTTCGTCAAGACCCTGATTAGCTTTCTGGTAGGCCGCTTCGCCTTGGAAGAGCATACGCCGCTCATCATCCGTCCCCAACAGGCCCTTCTTGGAAGCCTGGTCGTGGCGCTCCTCCACAATGGACTCCTCGTGGCGCTCGTTGCCCTCCAGACGCAGGCTACGACGAGCTTTTTGCTGTACGGTCTCTGGCTGGGATCGGCCGTGTACACGGCGGCTGTGGGCGGTATCGTGGCCCTGTTTGCCCGGCGATAGGGGCGATGCACCCCGCCGAGATGCCGCTACGGCCCGACATAGGCTCAGGCAACGGTGACATCCAGTAGGTCGTCAAATGCCGACAGGACGCGCTGGCGGACCGGTGATCGCTCGTCAAGGGCGACGAGTGGGAGGCGCACGTGCGGCTCCATCCAGCCGAGGGCGGCGCACACGTCTTTGATGGGGATCGGGTTGGTTTCCAGGAAGCAGGCCCGCATGGCCGGGAGGAGATCCGCGTGCAGTTCGCGCGCCGTGTCGAGGTCGCCGTCGAGTGCGGCATCTACAAGCTCACAGAAGGGCTCCGGCACCGCATTGCTGAGGACCGACACGACCCCGTCGCCCCCCATGGCCACCAGCGGGAGGGTCATCTCGTCGTCTCCCGAATAGACCCCAAAATCCTTCGGACGGTGGGCGAGGAGGTCGCTGATCTGATCGATCTCGCCAGAGGCCTCTTTGACGCCGACGACGTGGGGCACCTCCTCGGCCAGGTGAAGGGCCGTCTCGGCGGCAATGTGGAAGCTCGTGCGGCTGGGCACGTTGTAGAGAATGATCGGCGCGTCGGCGGCCTCGGCAATGGTCTCCACGTGGGCCGTGAAGCCGGCCTGGGACGGCTTGTTGTAATACGGCCCCACTACAAGGAGGCCATCGGCTCCGGCGTGGATGGCCGCCTTCGAAAAAGCCACGCTCTCATCGGTATTGTTCGTGCCGGTGCCCACGATGACCGGGACGCGCCCATCGGTGGTCTCCACGGCGGCGTCCACGAGTCGGCGCCGCTCCGCCTCCGCGACGGTCGGATTCTCGCCCGTTGTCCCGAGGACGACGAGTGCCGAGACACCAGCGTCAATCTGGAGATCGATCAAGCGACGAAACGCCTCCTCATCGATGGTATCGTCGGAGGTGAAGGGCGTGACGAGGGCCGGGGCGACGCCGCGGAACAGCAGGTTGTGAGACATAGAGGTCTAAGAGATGTCGGTGGGAGGGGGAGTTCGGAGAGGAAAACGAATCCGTTAGGCGTTCAGCCAGTCGTCCATCACGTCGTCCAGCGTGAAAAGGCCAGTTTGTCCCTGCAACCACTCGGCGGCACGCAGTGCGCCCGCGGCGAAGCCGCGACGGTTCTTGGCGCGGTGGCGGAGGGCAATTCGGTCGTACGGGCTGTCGAAGCCGACCGTGTGCTCCCCGAATGCGGTGCCCGCCCGCGCAGAGCTCACGTGGACGGCTGCGGGATCGATGCGCTGATGTTGCGTTTCAGCATCGACGTGGTCCTTGCGGGCGAGTCCGTTCACCAACTGTTCGCCGAGCATGCGTGCCGTGCCGCTGGGGCTATCTGACTTCTTCGTGTGGTGCAGCTCCTGGACGAACGCGTCGTACTCGTCGAGCTCGTCCATGAGGTCTGTCACGCGGTCGACCGCTCGGGAGAGCACCGCCACGCCGATGGAGAAGTTGGGGGCGTAGAGCACGCTGGCGTCGTGCTGTTCCACGAGCGAGTGTACTTCCTTGAGCTCGTCGTACCAGCCGGTCGTGCCCATCACCGCGGGCAACCGCCACTCGCAGTAGCGTCGGAGATGGGGCACCGCCAGGGAGGGCAGCGAGAAGTCAACGGCCACGTCCACCTCGTCGAGAGCGGGCCGCTCGGCGTCCAGAAAGGGCCGAGTCGAGTTGAAGCGGACGACGATTTCGTGCGGGCCGTGCGTGGCTTCCGCCGCTACGGCCTGGCCCATCTGTCCGGTGCCGACGAGTGCGAGCTTCATGACAGGTACGTTCAACGGTGAAGACCAATCGTGACAAGATTCTTTACGCGTTTCCGATTCGCCGTGTTACCCCCGCTGCCCTCCAGCAACGGGAGAGGTCGCGGACAAATTCGATGAAACGAAGACGGGGGGCGTCCATCCGGGAACGTGCAGTGGTCCCAAAAGTAGAGCAAGGACGCATTACGACACGGGGCCATAGCTCAGTCGGTAGAGCGCTTGCATGGCATGCAAGAGGTCCGGGGTTCGAATCCCCGTGGCTCCACCTTTTGATGCCCCGAGCCGCGACCCTCCCCCCGCCCCGCGGCTCTGGGGCATCAATTTTTTTGTTGTGTACTGGCAGAGAGGCGTTGCGTCGAGCGGGCGAGAGCACCGGGGGCTCCCGCAACATACAGAGAGATGGGGAGAGACGGCCTTCGAAGCTGCTGAGACTCTCAACCTCCTTGGAGGATAAGATTTTACCCAGCCAAGACCTCAGTCCCGGACCAAATGGTCCGGCGAAGGGTCAAGAACACGCACATCTTTAGCACAAGGGTCGTGTGCAAGTGGATCCCCAGATGTGAGCACTGATGCGAAATCCAATCGACGATGTCGGCGTACAGGGGGGCGGCTGCCCTTCTCCTGGTTCTCTCTCTGCCCTAAGCTAATCCACCTCGTCGAGAAGCCAGTCGATCAGCTCCGTTCCCTTGAAGGCCACCCCACCGAGGCCCGCCCCTGGCGGCTCGCCTCAAGATACTTTGTCTTTTGAAGACCCAGCCCCTCGGAGCCGGAGCGTTTTTCGGAGGTACTCGGCTACTCGGGGTGGCAGATGGACCGCTGGTTTCAGGCATACCGAGAGAAAGGCCTCGATGGGCTTTTCGATCACGGCGAGCTCTCCCGAACGGGCGACGCCGGAGGTCGGGGCATCACCTCGACCAGTATGCTTTTTCAGCGCCGAAGCGATCGACAGAGCGCTCACCAACGCGCTCCGCCCGTACTGGGAGAACCCGTCCTTGCTGGCTCGGCTGACTGGGTACTTCTGGTGGGGGCTCGCTTTTAAACATCCCGACATCCCGACTTGGAATCTGTATTAGAGAGGAGATGCTCCGATGCAGGTGGACGCAGGTTGTAGTTATTGCTCATGCTCGCCCCGTAGGCCCCCGTCGTCGCCACGAGCAGCGTATCGCCCGGCTCGGTGGGCGGGAGGCGGCGGTCGTGGCCCAGCACGTCGCCGCTCTCGCAGATGGGCCCCACCACGTCCGCGGTCAGTGAGGGGGCCTCGCCCAAGCGCGACAGGTTGACGATCTCGTGGTGGGCGCCGTAGAGGGCGGGGCGTAGGAGACTGTTCATGCCGGTGTCGAGCCCCACGTACCGCACAGTTCCCTTGGTTTTGGTCTGCGTCACGCGAGCGAGGAGAACGCCGGCCTCGGCCACCGCGTAGCGCCCCGGCTCCATCCAGAGGTCGTACTGCGGGTGCCGGTCGGCAGCGTCGCCGAGAGTGTTTTCGAGCGCGTCGAGGTCGAGCGGGCGGCCGCCCGACTGTTCGGGCACAGCCAGCCCGCCCCCCACGTTGATCGTGCGCACGTCGGGGAAGTCGGCGGCCAGGCTCGCCAGCAGGTCCAGGAGATTCGCCCACGTGTGCTCCTCCGTCACGCCGCTTCCCACGTGTGCATGGAGCCCGACCACGGTGGCCCCAGCTCGGTCGGCGGCCTCCCGAAGCCGCTCCAGATCGTCGGGGACCACACCGAATTTGGACTGCGCGCCCGCCGTGCGCACTTTTTTGTGGTGCCCGTGCCCCTGCCCCGGGTCTACCCGCACGAAAATCTCCTCGCCCGCGAACACGTCCGGATGCTCGGCCAGGGGCTGCACGTTGTCGACGGTGACGTGCACGCCCCGCTCGAAGGCGTCGGCGTACTCGCGGGGTGCCGCAAAATTGGGCTGAAACAGGACGCGGTCCGGGTCGAGGTTGGGGAAGACGTCGAACACCCGGTTCAGTTCGCCGGGCGAGACGCACTCGAAGCCCAGGCCCTGCCGTTCCAGCACGCGGAGCACGTCGGGGTGCGGGTTCGCCTTGATCGCGTAGAACGCCTGGTTCACCGGATCGAGCGCCCGCACCTCCTGGCTCCGCTCGCGAAGCGTAGCCGCGTCGTAGACGTAGCGGGGCGAGGCCTCCTCAGCGAGCCGGAGCAATTTGTTGCGCCGATCGCGCCACCACACCGCCGGGGGGCCGCCGGTGTCCTCCTTGGCCTCCGCCCCGATCAATTCTTCCCATCGCGGCCCGAAGACGGCGTCCGGGAGGCGTCCGCCAAAGAACTGGGCGTGCAGCTCACGGACGAGGCGGGGCGCCTGGGCATCGTCCACCACGAAACTCATGTTGAGGTCACTGGCGGCCTGGGTTACGAGATGCACCTTCTGCTCGTCGAACACCTCGAACGCGGGCCCCAGCTCGTTGAGCAATGAGCGGATGTGATGGCCCACCAGGCTCACGATGGCACACGGTCCGATCAGTTCGGCGTCGCAGTACCGATTCAGGTCGTGCAGCAGCCGGTCCAGTACTTCAGAGTCTAGGGCATTGGCCGTGGGGTCGAGCGTCACCGTCACGTTCGCTTCGGAGGTGGCCACCAGGTCCACCGACAGGCCGTGGTGTTTAAAAATCTGGAAGACATCGGCCAGGAAGCCCACCTCCTGCCACATCCCGAGCGTGTCCATGCTGACGGCTGTGATGCCGGTCTTGGCCGAGACGGCCTTGACCTGCGGCCCCGTGTCGGGTCCTTCGGCGGATACGACGGTGCCTTCTAGCGACGGGTCGTCGATGCTGCAGACGTGGAGGGGAATCTGGTGGCGATCTGCCGGGTCGAGGCAGCGGGGATGGAGCACCCGTCCGCCCATCGTGGCCAGCTCCTGGGCCTCGTCGTAGTCGAGCCGACGCAGCAGGCGCGCGGACGAGACCTCGCGCGGGTCGGCCGTAAAGAGGCCCGGCACGTCCGTCCAGATTTCGAGCCGTTCGGCCCCCAGTTTGGCGGCAAAATGGGCCGCCGAGGTGTCCGAACCGCCCCGCCCCAGAAGCACTGTCTCGCCAAGGGCGTTGCTCGCGACGAAGCCCTGCGTGAGATAGACCGTGTCCGGCGCGCCAAGGTGATCTTGGAGCACCGGGTCGGCGTGCGAGGTGCAGGTGGCCGACAGGTACTGCCGTCGTGGCGGCGCGTGCGGCTCGTCGGTTGCCCGCAGAAATTCGCGCGCGTCGAGCCACGTTGTCGGCAGCCCCTGCGCCGATAGAAACGCCACGCCAAGGCGAGTCGACATCAGCTCGCCCGACGCCAGCACGGCGGCCTCTTGGCGGGGCGTTGGACCGTCGCTCTCCTGAATATTTTCGACCCGTTCGTCCAGGCGGTCAAATTCGTCCGACAGCACCGCCTCCGCGTCGACGCCCAGCTCCTGCGCCAGCGCTCGGTGCCGGTCTCGGATGGACGCGAGCGTGGCGTCCAAATCGCTGCGCTCACCAGCTTCAAGCCGGCGGCAGAGGGCCTCAAGCTGATCCGAAATGCCCTCCAGGGCCGAGCAGACGAGAAACGGGCGCCGCCCCTCGGTTCGGTGGACGCGCACCACCTCCGCGATCTTCTCCCAGTGGGCCCGGCTCGATATGCTTTTGCCCCCGAACTTACAGACCGTCCAAGGTGGGGTCGATTCCGACATCGTCGCACTTAGTGTCTCTGGAATATGCAAGGATCCGGCACAACATCAGAAGGAGGGCGGGCAGTAGCAAGAGGCTCGCGCCTCCTCTCCCGGAAATGGTGCTACCGTGCACACATCCCAGCTTTCTCTGCAATACGCAATACGCCTACCCAAACAGCAGTTGCACCACGTAAACAGAGGCCAAAAACCCCACGAAGTCGGCAAACAGCCCGGCTGG
>Ga0207797_1000713_pt1 | contig 25424 bp, 20 predicted proteins | sample PRCRCaboRojoPR_6_FD_187275 | JGI IMG/M metagenome (GOLD analysis project Ga0207797, IMG submission 187275) | Marine sediment microbial community from Cabo Rojo, Puerto Rico - PR CR 10% Liquid 1 (SPAdes) | ecosystem: Environmental > Aquatic > Marine > Coastal > Sediment | place: Cabo Rojo, Puerto... | reverse complement strand
ATTTATCGAATTTATCGGATTGACTTTCCCATTGTCGGAGTAAATTTACGAACAAACCAGATTGACTTTCACTCTTTCCGGGGAGACCTTCCCTTTATTCAGGTTGGCTTTCCGTCTTTAATAATTGAGTGTTCATTTCAATATATTGATTTTCCGCCTGAGCCAACCGACTTTTCTTTTTAAAGTGGGCATAATTGATCTTGTAAGTTTGAACCACGGATGGTGATAATGTCCTCCCCGGCGGGTTGTGTTACACATTGATGGCCTGTCAATTGGTTTGATTTAATCGTCTTTTTGGAAATGATTCCGGGTTTGGAGGGAGAAAAAAGCTTTCCGGCATGCATGCATCATGCCGGAAAGAATGGAGGTGTTTATTCTTCTGTTTCCGCTTCTTCATCGGACTTAGCCTGGCTCATGTTCATTTGCCGCACTACCCTGGACAATATAAACTGATCACGTTTCATGGGATCGAATTTATAATACCTTCTAAATAGCTTAGCAAACCCCATAACCTTTGAATAAATCCGATTCATTTCTTCTATGGCTTCCTGTGTAAGGTATTGTTTGGAATCCTTCATCGATTCCTGTTTAAGGTTGGCAGACTCAATCTGCTCCGGGTAGCCCATTACCTGTTCTATCCACTCATCCGCATAACCCGTTTCAATGAATCTTTCCTTAAATTCTCCGGTCATACCTTTTCTTACGGCCAGAAGCAATAGCTGGAGGCCTTCCTGGTCTCCATTGTCGGCTAAAGTGTAATAGGCTGAAAATCCAAGTCTTTTTTTGAGCTCCTCTGTTTCCTCAGGAAAATCAACCTCAAGTGCGGTTTTCAAAAGACCGACATCACTCATTACCTGCTCATAAAGAGAACCGAGCTTTTTAGTAGCCTTCCGTAGTTTGAAATTCTTGTCCAGTCCAAGGTACTTCTCTATGACTTCGTCAACCTCCCTCTCTAATGTATCCAGAAATTCGGGTGTAATATCCCTGCGGATCTTTACCAGCTCCTTCTGATTGTTGCGCATGTTTTGTATGATCCTTTTTAAAGCAAGTACCATTTCGATGTCCTTAACTCTATATATCCTTCTTTTCATAAGGCATAATTTTTATTTTGTTAAACAAAAATGGGTTTTCTGGTAAATATCAATAATTATTAAATTGACTAATTAGATGATGATAAAACATCGGAATCTTAGAGGAGGTGGTCTTTTTGGTTGTATTTTCATATGCGGGATGATTGTAAAAACCGACTAACAATATAAGAAGATTTTTAAACAAAATAAAATAAATATAAAAATTTCAGAATTTTATTAGGATGATAAAAAAACATTTTTGTTATCCGACGCTTCGGGATCCTTCAAGAGCCGGATGTCCGAAGGTCTCAGGTTCAACAGCAAACTTCGGGGTTTGTCTGCAGTACTATGGATCGGGCCTACCTGACGGGGGCTTTAGTACCTGTCAGGTTTTAGTAACTAGCTGCGGGAAAACTTCAGATATTAAAAATCTTTTTGGTGTTATTTAGTGCCTTGGAGCTTTGGTGGCATTTATTCAAACTCTTAGCTAAATTTACTGCAAATCCACCCGGTATGCTGCCATTATCCCACCCGTCCGACCGAAATGCCTGAATTTGCTATTTGAGATGATTCGGGAGTTGTTGCATCAATCTTGATTTCTTTGGTTGGGATGGTATCGGTCAGACGGGGTGCCAACTTCGAATCACCATCAATGACTTTTTGATTTCACCGAAAACTGAAGCCTATCTGGGTTTGCCAACTGCCCGTTGCCAACTGCCAACTTTTCCTCAAATCCAATCAATCAAATATATTCCAGCGTAATTTCCTTGAGAAACTTCTCCTCCAGCGTATTGGCAATCCTTTTAACCACAGTACGGCGTATTTCCAGTTCCACCGGCAGGTTCGGGTCCTGGTGCGCCTCGTTGATCCGCGTGCCGATAACAAAGTGGATCTTGTCGCTGTCTTTTAATAGACGCACGATCTGGTCGGCCGGACCTTTTTTCAGTGTATAGTTGCCGTTGTATTTCTTCAGTATGTCGGCCACCTTGCTGAGGGTTAGAATTCCTTCGGTGACGAGATCAACACCTTCCATGTAGGATACCGGTGGCAGGTCCGGGTCTTCGAATTCAAAGCTGTCTTCAATTTCCGTGTTGAGCTCACGGGCAATGATATCTCCCGTGGTAGCGCCCATGATCACCTTGCTTCCCTCAAAATCTTTGACAGTGTTGGCAAGGCGCTCGTCATCACCGGAATCAAACGGGGGTCCTGTGCAAACCAGCAATCTCCTGGGTTCTCTGAAATATACGGCACAACAACTGGTATCATCTTTGGCATAATACCCGTCGTTCTGATAGGCCATGTTCACAATCTTGGTGGAAAGTTTGTTGGCGGAGATGCCGGGATCATTATATACCAGTCTTTTGACAAATTCCTGGAAATTTTCCAGCCCCCAGCCGAATGGGTATTTGTCTGTTCCGAGGCCCGACTGTACCACCCCATCGGATCCAATGATGATCCGGTCTTCCTTTTTGGGTTCAAAACTGCAGCTTTTAAGCTCTTTGCCCTTGTTTTTTTCGCTTTCCAGTATGATCTTCTCCCATTTCGGCTTATATATCTTATTCCCCCTCAGTATGATGGCTGTTGGGTTGTCATATTCCAGGATGGTTACCACCCCGTTGTAATAATCTACATCCACAATTGTAAACGTGGCATAGCTGATCTTCCTGGTTTTGTCCACAGGCAGGGTGTTCATGATGATCTCCGCGATGGTTTGAACATCTTTATGTTCCCTGGTGAAGTTCAGGGCCATAGTGGCAGTAAGTGTAGCCAGCATGTTGGCTTTTACACCATGTCCCAGACCATCGGAGAGTACAAGCACCAGCCTGCTTTCTTCCTTAAATTTTTCAGAGAGGAAAACGTCACCGCAAATCCTTTCTTCTTCATGGTTCTTTTGCTGAACCTCAACCTCTATGTGAAAATCATTGCTCATTGGATCGGTTGTCTTTCTTTTCCGACTGATAGAATTCTATAATGGAATTGAGCATCTGCTCAGTTTCCGAGGCACCCTCACCCAGCAGGTATCCTATTTTCTGTACCATCTCCAGGTTCTTGTCTATGACTTCAGTCACCCTTTTTATTACCTGCTCTTTTCGTATTTCGGGGGCATACATATCCCGTACCACGGCTCCAACGATTTTTCCTTTCTTGATATTGAAAATGGATAGATTCAGCAGCTTGTCATCCAGGTATATGTCCCTGTTGACGATATTCTGCTGGTTGTCGAGCACGTGAGAGAAAAGCGTGAAGATGTTGTGGGGAAGGAGGGATTTCAGGTCGGCACCTACCAGGCCCGGAATCACTTCATTGATCGACTGGGCTTCATCTCCCAGGTAATCAATGAAGGTTTTGTTCGACTGGATGACCTTCAGGTTCTGGTCAATGATGACCACCGCAGAGGGTAGTTTCTGAAGCATGGCGTTGATGGTTTCGGAAGCTTCCTTGGCTGCCTGTTTTTCCTTTCGGGCTTTCTGCTCTGACTCTTTCAGTGCTTTCTGGGTTTGCGCCAGCTTTTCATTGGTTGTGCGGAGCGCTTTGATATACTCATTCCGGTTCCGCAGGGTGTAGGTCAGGCACATCTCTGTTTTTGCAAGTCCTTTGGATACCGCGATGGCAAAGTCCCTGCATGAAGGGTATCCGCACGCACTGCATCCTACATTGCTGTTATTATCCTCTTTGCCGATGGCCTTCAGTACTTCCTGTACCTTTTCCTCCGACGGTGGCTCAAGGCGCTGGTCATCGGCCTGGAAGCTCCTGGTGAAATCCAGATCGATATATTTGGCTATCTCTTCTTCCCATTCTTTTTTATCGAAGGTTTCCAGCCTTTTATTGGCATAGTCAATCACCTTCGACCTCCTGTTGTATTTTTTACCCCCGGGCGAGGTACCTGGTCCCATCAGGCATCCCTCACAGAAAAAGAGGTTGAAGTGATGCCTGATTTGGTTGATCCCCTCTTCAAACTGGTTGATCGCGTTGATGGAATTCACTTTTCCCGATCCGTTGATCACTGTTCCGGTCAGCAGATCCTCGCTAATACCGGCAGCCTGAAACAATCCATTGCTGATGGGGAAGAGGGAGCCTTTGTATCCGATCGGGGGATCAAAATCGGAATACTCCATCTTGCTCTCCTGGATGTTGAATTCATCAAACAATTCCCTCAGCTCCACAAACGTGAGCACAGAATCTATTTTGCCCTCTCCGTTGTATCGTTTAACTTCCTCTTTTGAATCTATACATGGCCCGATATATACCACATTGATATCTTCCCCGTATTTTTTCCTGACGACCATCGCGGTGGCAATAGAGGGGGAGACCAGGGGCGCGAGGTTGTTAATCAGTTCCGGATGGTATTTTTCCACATGGGAAACAACAGCCTGGCAGTTGGAGGTGATGTAGTATTTCCCTTTAAAGTTATCAAAGAGCTCTTTGTATTTCAATGCAATCAGATCGGCACCGAAAGTTACCTCGTTTACGTAGTCAAAGCCCAGTTGCCTGATCATTTGGACGAATCTCCTGTAGTCGGCAATATCATCAAATTCCCCTGATATACTGGGGGCTACGATGGCAACCGTTTGTTTATCTGATTTTAAAAGGTCTTTTGTTTGCTTTCTTAAATCCCTGTATACGATGGCATCCTGGGGACAAACGCCCACGCAATGGCCGCAGCCAATACATCTTTCCGGGATAATCCTTGCATAATCCGTGTTGACCTTGACTTCTATAGCGTTTACAGGGCATTCCCTGACACAGGAATAGCTCAGGTCACATTTATCTTTGATGATTTGTATTAACGACATGGCTGTTTATAGATATTTATGGAAAATTTCATCCAATACATACAACAATCGGTCAGAGGTGACACCGCTGAAAATCCTGTCTTCAAACTTAAGGTTGGGCCCATCCTGACATTTATCCATGCAGTGACACCCGCGGAAATATACCTTGTCTTCCAGCTGGTGTTCTTTGATGTAATTCTTAATGATATTCACGGCTTCTTTGTTACCTCTGGAAAAACATGCGCTTCCTAAACAGATGATTAGCTCCTTTCTATTGTCTTTTTGGCTTTTACTGCTCATAATCAAATAAAAGTAATAATAATCATTGGGACAGAACCTGTCTTTTGTTATTTAAATTGAATTCAAATTGATACATTTTCATTTTTGACCCCCAAGAAACAGACTACAAAGTCATTTTTTTTATACAAAACTGCTTTGTGTTTTCGTTTATTGTTAAAAAAATAACATTGTTTATGAAATAACAATCGAATTTTGTAATTTTGACACACATATTGGTATAATTCAGGGATGATCCGGTAAAAAGATCAATTTTAAATGGACAAAATAAAAAAAATACTCGAAAGATACCCATTTGTAGAACGGGAAAATTTGATCCCCATTTTACAAGATATTCAGAATGAGTATGGTCATCTTACCGAGGATGCTGTAAAACAGGTGGGGGATTACCTGGAGCTGCCTACCAGTAAAATATACAGTGTGGCTACTTTCTATAGCAAGTTCCGGTTTCAGCCCAGGGGAAATTTTCATCTTAAAATATGCAGGGGTACTTCATGTCAGGTTAAAGGCGCTGCAAAACTTGAACAAAAAGTATTTAAAGAGTTGAATATTGTTGACGGGGAAACTACCGATAATGGTACCTTTAGTCTTGAAGTAGTAGCCTGCATGGGTGCCTGTGGCCTTGGCCCTGTTGTATCCATAAACAATCGCTATTATACGCGGGTTGACGAGGATAAGCTTGAGGAAATCATTGAGGATTACAGAGAAATTGAACAATAGTAGAGTGTATATGCCAGTTACCAAAAGCCAAAAAATAAAAGATGAGATCATCAGGACCTTGCTGGAAGGAGATATTGAAAACCTGGAGCCACAGGACAGGGAAACTGTTGATTATCTAAAAAGGGATAAAATCACCCAGCCGGTGATCTCCCTTTCATATAACACGGCAAGCATTATAGCAGGTGCTGATGAAACTTTTGAAGCCATCCATGAGTATCTGGAAGACCGGGACATTGATGCCAGGTTGACTCAGATGGGCTCACCCGGACTTGTTACTGCAGAACCCCTGCTCGATGTCCAGTTACCGGGGAAAGCAAAAGTGACTTTCGGCAATGTGTTTCCAGAGAAAGTAAGTGATATTCTTGATGGCGTTTTCAATAATTTCATTCCCCTGGAATATGTGTTGGGCCAGCATCCCAATGAATTGCATGAGCCCTGGGAGAACATACCCTATATACATGAGCTGTCCTTTTTTAAAACTCAGAAAAGGGATATACTAAAGAATTGTGGCAGGATCGATCCCGAATCCATAGATGAATATATTGTCAATGGAGGGTATCGGAATTTTTTAATGTCCATTCGAAATTATACCCCTGAGGAGGTTTGTGATCTTATTGAATCCAGTGGTTTGAGAGGCCGGGGCGGAGAAGGATACCCCACGGGGAAGAAGTGGAAAAATACCCTTAACGCATCGGCGGAAAAGCGATTTTTGATTTGTAATGCAGGGGAAAGCGATCCGGGCGCTTTTATGGAGCGAATGATTATGGAAAGCGATCCCCACAGCCTGGTGGAAGCGGTAGCCATTGCTTCATATGCCATTGGTGCACAAAAAGCATACATTTACCTGGAAAGTGAATATGAAATGGCCTGCCGGCGAATTCAAAAGGCCATAGATCAGGCGAGGGATTATGGATTGCTGGGTCACGATATCTTTACCAGCGGCTTCAATCTCAATATCCAGTTGCACCAGGGCGCCGGTGCCTATGTATGTGGTGAAGAAACAGCCCTGATTGCCAGCCTTGAGGGAAAAAGAGGCATGCCTCGTCCAAAACCCCCGTACCCGTCTTATCGCGGACTGCATAATCAGCCTACAGTAGTTAATAATATGGAAACCTTGCTGAATGTTCCCGTGATTGTACGGCATGGTTCTACGTGGTATAAACAGACGGGAACGGCAAAAAGTGCTGGTACTAAAGTGTTCTCACTATCGGGTAAGATTGAGCGAAGCGGTTTGGTGGAAATACCCATGGGTGCTTCCATGCGAGAGGTAATATACAGGATCGGGGGAGGGCTGCCCGATAACAAGGATCTGAAAGGTCTACTGATCGGGGGACCAGCCGGCGGTGCATTAACTTACGAACACCTGGACACTCCAATTGATTACGAAGAGCTCAAGGAGCTTGGATGTACACTTGGATCCGGGGCCATGGTTGTAATGGATGAGGAAACTTGTGTACTGGATACTGTGAAATATTACATGCACCTTCTTAAGGAAGAAAGCTGCGGAAAATGTATTCCCTGCAGGGAAGGCACAAGAAGGATGCATGAAATTCTTGAAAACATCACCAAACGTCCACAGGAAGAGAATGGTTCATTTACCCTGCATCGTTTTAAAGGAGTGATCAATCTGGAAAAACTGGCCCATGTGGTCAGGGATACTTCATTATGTGGTTTGGGTCAGCGGGCTGCCAATCCAATTATATCAACAATCAGCGCATTCCGCAATGAATATGAAGAGCACATTTTTGAGCGGAAATGCCGTGCCGGTGTTTGCCAGGAGTTGAGTACCTTTTATATCGATGTGGACAAATGCACGGGCTGTACCATATGTGCACAAAAATGCCCTACGAGTGCCATAGTGGGAAGTGCCAAAAAACCTCACTTTATCGTCCAGGATCGGTGTATCGGATGTGGGATTTGTTATGAATCCTGTAAGTTTGGTGCCATAATAAGAAAATAATTACAGTATTATGCAGATTGAAGTTGAAGTAAACAATAATAATATTACTGCCAGAAAGGGACAAACCATTCTGGAGACCCTTAGTGAGCAAGGCATCCAGATACCCACCCTCTGTCGTCTGGAGGACTTTACACCAACAGGGGCATGCCGTCTTTGTGTGGTAGAAGTGGAGGGAATGGATAACCTGGTTCCTGCCTGTTCATACCCCCTTGAACAGGGTATGAAAATTCGCACCCATTCCAGGCGTGTGATTGAAGCCCGAAAGATGATCGTTGAGCTCTTGTTATCAAATCACCCTGATGATTGTTTATACTGCGAAAGGAACGGGAGATGTGAGTTGCAGAACCTGGCAGCGGAATTGAATATACGGGAACGCAGGATTTCCGGGAAGAAAAACACAGCCAAGCTTGATTTATCAAGCCCGGGGGTTGTGCACGATCCTTCCAAGTGTGTTTTATGCGGAAGATGCATCCGGGTTTGTGAAGACATCGTGAATATTACAACACTGGAATTTAAAGGTAGGGGCAATGGTACTTCTGTGAGTACTGCCATGAATAAGGGACTGAATTTCTCAAGCTGTGTACAGTGTGGCCAGTGTATTCTGGTTTGTCCCACAGGCGCCCTGCATGAAAAGTCTTACTTTGATCTGATCCAGGAAGCCATTGGTAATAAAAAAGAAATTACTACCGTGGCGCATTATTCTCCTTCCGTGGTGGTAACCCTTGCAGAGGAGTTTGGTCTGAAGCCCGGAAAACAGATTGTTGGACTCATCAATGCTGCCCTGAGAAAAATAGGTTTTGACAAAGTCTTTGACGGCAGTTTCGGCTCGGATATTTATGTGATGGAACAGGCAGCCGAACTGGAAGACAGGCTGGATAAGGAGGAAAACCTGCCCTTATTGAGCAGTTCCTGTCCCGCCTGGATTAAAGACCTGGAACAGGGCTACCCGGATCTTCTGCCTTACCTTTCAACGGTGAAATCTCCCGAACAAATAACAGGAACCATTATAAAAAGATTTTGTCTTGAAAGTAAGGACCAGGGGCAGAACGACATTTTTTCCGTGGCCATTACACCCTGTCCTGCCAAAAAGTTTGAAGCCCAGCGGCAGGAGATGACCCACAAAGGCATCCCGGATATTGATGCCGTTTTAACCACAAGGGAGCTGGCCAGCCTGATCAAGCTCTATGGCATCGATATCCATTCGCTGACCCCCGAAAGCGCGGATGAGCCTTTCCACAACAGCAGTTCGGCAGGTAAACTCCTGGCTTCTGTTGGTGGAACGGCGGAGGCCGTAGTAAGAACACTTTACAACAATATGACGGGCAAGGATATGAACAATCCAAAGCTCAGTAAGTTAAGGGGAACAAAGCATTTTAAGGAATTAAGTGTTCTTATGAATCATCATCAGTTAAATATAGCTTCAGTAAGCCCGTTGAAAGATATCAGGGATATTCTGTCGGATTTGCAAAATGAAGGGTCAGGTTATCATTACCTGGAAGTCATGGCATGTCCCGGTGGTTGTGTCAACGGCGGAGGACAGCCCTTTTACTATGGTTCTAAAACCCTCCGCAGCCGTGTTAAAGCCATTCATCAAATTGATGAAAAAAGTTCCGTTCAGAATTCCCATAACAACGACATGGTAAAAAGTTTTTATAATAATTATCTTGGTAAGCCATACGGCAGCAATTCCAGGAAGCTGTTGCATACCAGCTATACCAAAAGGGATATAATGCTTTGATATGAAGAAAGAAACCAACATCGACCGTGATCTGATATATACCATAAGGAACAAATGCCGGGTATGTTATACCTGTGTCAGGGAATGTCCGGCCAAGGCAATTAAAATTGTAAGTGGCCAGGCGGAGGTGATGAATGAGCGGTGTGTGGCATGCGGAAACTGTATCAAGGTATGTAGCCAGGGAGCAAAAGTATATCTCGATACCAAAGGTAAGGTATACCAAATGCTCGAGAATGGTAAGAAAAATGTAGCCATTGTCGCTCCCAGTTTTCCTGCTGAATTTCCTAAAATTGATGATCACAAAGAGCTGGTGGGCAGAATAAGGACCCTGGGATTTGATGTGGTATCCGAAGTATCTTTTGGTGCCGATTTGGTGGCAAAAAAATACAATGAGCTGATCACACAAAATGGGTCCGAACGGTATATTTCTTCGGATTGTCCGGCCATAGCCGCTTATGTGGAAAGGTACCATCCCGGGCTGGTGGACGACCTGGCTCCTGTAGCTTCACCAATGGTGGCCATGAGCCGGGTAATGAAAGCTAAGTATGGCGACCAGATCAACCTGGTCTTTATCGGTCCCTGTATAGCTAAAAAAGCAGAGACCGACGAGGTGGATGAAATGATTACCTTCGTGGAGCTGAGGGAAATGTTTGAGGAGAATGAAATAACGGCGGAAAAGATAGAACCTTCTGAATTTGATCCCCCCACAAGCGGCAGGGGAGCCATATTCCCTGTTAGCCGGGGACTGCTTCAGACTGCGGGAATTAAAGATGATGTATTTGATGGCAATATTATTGTGGCTGAAGGAAGGATCGAATTCCAGGAAGCTCTGAAAGAGTTTGAAAACGGGCAGATAAGTACCCGTCACCTGGAATTGCTTTGCTGTGACGGTTGCATCATGGGGCCGGGCACATCCAAAGAAAACAGGCGCCAGTATAACCGGCGGATTCTGGTGCACAATTACGTGCAGCAGAAAATAGAAAATTTTGATAAGGAGGAATGGAAAGCCAACATAGAAAAATATAAAAACCTGGATCTTACCGTTCAGTTTGAAAAGAAGGACAAACGCATCTCCACGCCTTCCGGGGAGGAAATCAATAAAATACTGCGGTCCATGGGCAAACATGAGCCGAAAGATCATTTGAACTGTGGGGCTTGTGGATACGATACCTGCGAAGACCATGCCATTGCTATTGTAAAAGGATTGGCTGAAACAGAGATGTGCCTTCCCTACACCATAGAGAAGTTACACAATTCAGTCAAAGAGCTGGCTGTAACCAATGAAAAGTTGGTTTCAATGCAACAGACACTCAAACAGGCAGAAAAGCTGGCCAGCATGGGTCAATTATCTGCAGGTATTGCTCATGAACTGAACAATCCACTTGGTGTCGTCATTATGTATGCCAATATCCTCCTTGATGAGGTACCCAAAGATTCCGAGCTTTATGATGACCTGAAACTGATTGTTGAACAAACCCACCGCTGTAAGAAGATCGTTGGCGGATTGCTTAATTTTGCAAGGAAAAACCAGGTTACCCGTAACGAGGTGGACCCGGTAAAGCTGGTTGAACAAAGCTTTGATGCAGTAGTGGTACCCGAACAGGTGAAAGTGAACATCCACACCAACAATCTGGACCACAAGAAAGTCTATCTTGATCATGAGCAGATGACGCAGATATTTTCCAACCTGTTCAAGAATGCCATAGATGCCATGCCCGAGGGTGGTATGCTTGACATAACCATTGAAGATGATCAGAACTATATATATTTCACCATCAGTGATACTGGAAAGGGCATTAAAAAGGAAGACCAGGAAAAGATATTTGAGCCTTTTTATACCACTAAAGGAATAGGTAAGGGCACAGGCCTCGGGTTGGCGACTGTTTACGGAATTGTTAAAATGCACAACGGTAAAATTTCCCTTGATTCCAATGCCGATCCCGAACAGGGGCCAACCGGAACCACATTTAAGATATCTATACCCAATCAATCTGAAAAGTAATTGTTATGGATAAAAGAAAAAACATATTGGTAGCTGACGACGATGTGGATTATCTGTTTCAGATCCGTCTTTATCTGCAAAATATGGGCTTTGAGGTGACAACGGTTGAAAGCCAGAAAGAAGCCGAGGTGTACCTGGAAAGCAACAAGCCTGACCTGGTAATCTTTGATTTGATGATGGAGACGGAAGACAGCGGGTTTATATTAAGTTACAAAACAAAACAAAAATATCCGGATGTACCTGTTGTTATTGCCACTGCTGTTGCCTCTGAAACAGGAATTTCGTTCGGTCTGAATACAGAAAATGAAAAAAGATGGATCAGGGCAGATCTGTATCTTGAAAAAGACATCAGGAAGGAGCAACTGGAAAAAGAAATTAAAAAGTTATTGGATCAATAAGTTATGCGAAATTTGAAGGTACTTGTTGTTGATGATGAACCCGGTATTTGCAGCGGAGTAAAGCGGATACTTGGTAAATTTACCGTAAGCTATCCTTTCATGGATGAAGATCGTGGCTTTGATGTTTATGAGGCATATACCGGTGAAGATGCCATAGAATCAATTAAAGGTGATCCTCCTGATATCGTATTGCTGGATAACAAGCTACCCGGGATACAGGGGACAGATGTACTGGATTATATAAACAAGAACCACCGGGATATTGTTGTTATGATTATAACATCATACGCTTCATTGGAACTGGCTGTGAAGGCAACAGAAAAGGGAGCATACGATTTTATACCGAAACCATTCACGCCGCAGGAATTAAAATCATCAATGGAAAAGGTAACCAAACACCTTTTCCTCAAAGTGATGACCAAGAGATTGAATAAAGAAGGCAAGGAAGTGAGGTTTCAGTTTTTGTCGGTGCTTTCGCACGAGCTTAAAAGCCCTCTGAATGCAGTTGAAGGATATCTTAAAATTATGCAGGAACGACAGGCCGGGGAAAACATATCGGATTATGATCAGATCATCGAACGTTCGTTGCAGCGCATAAATGGCATGAGGACATTGATCATGGACCTGCTCGATCTTACCAAAATTCAATCAGATGAAAAAGAAAAACAATTTGAAAACGTTAATCTATTAGATATTACAAATAATGCTATAGAAACCGTAAGTCCCTATGCCATTCAGAAAGATGTGAAAATCAATCTTCATGCAAAGGACGACATTAATTTTTATGCCGATCCGAACGACATGGAGATTGTACTTAACAATCTTATATCCAATGCAGTGAAGTACAATTATAAAGCGGGCAAAGTAGATGTGTATCTTGAGAAAGATGCAGAGCAGATCACCATCAAGGTTAGCGATACAGGGATTGGAATGAACCAGGAAGAGACTTCTAAACTATTCAATGAGTTTGTGCGTATCAAAAATGAAAAAACAAAAAATATAACAGGGAGCGGTTTGGGCCTTTCTATCGTGAAAAAAGTGATTGATATATATGACGGAGATATTCAGATCGATAGTGAACCCGACAAAGGAAGCACTTTTACAGTGACTCTGCCATTTTAATAATCAATAGAACCGGAAATAATAATATTATGAAGAGTTTACCCGAAAAGACCATCGAACGATTAAGTGTTTACAGAAGAACACTGCTTAATTGTCTGGCGGAGGGAAAAGAATATATCTATTCCCATGAAATAGCCAATTTGCATAACATTACTGCCGTTCAGGTTCGCAGGGACATCATGTTGATCGGCTATTCAACCACCCTGAAAAAAGGATATGACGTACGTGCGCTTATCGACCTGATTGGTGAAATCCTTGATTCACAAAAGGGTCTTAATGTTGCAGTGGTAGGCATTGGTAACCTGGGCCGTGCCATTACTGCATACTTCAGGGGAAAAAGGTCACGACTTCAGATTGTAGCTGCTTTCGACACCGATCCAGAGAAGATCAACCGCGTCATCTCGGGAGTTAAATGTTATTCCATGAATGATCTTCAGAAAATTATCAGCGAAAAGCAGATCAGTGTCGCCATTCTCACCGTGCCCCCGGATTATGCAGCAAAAGTTTCTGAAGCTCTTGTCTATTCAGGTATAAATGGCATCCTGAATTATACTTCTGTTCCTGTAAATGTGCCCTCGGATATTGTACTTGAAAATTATGATATGATTACCTCCCTGGAAAAGGTCGCCTATTACGTGAAACAAAAAATGGGTGACGACAGTAAGGTTTATTACGAAGAGTAATTATTGGTTATCTTTGGGCCTTACTTAACCGGAACAGGTGATTTATGGAGATACACAGGAGCTTTGAAACTCTGGGGGATATAAGAAATCCGGTGGTTACTACGGGTACCTTTGATGGTGTACATATTGGCCATAAAACCATATTGAACCGGCTCAGGAAACTTGCCGACGAGATCAATGGTGAGACCGTGCTGATCACCTTTCACCCCCATCCCCGAAAAGTACTTTACCCGGAATCCAAAGGGAAAGATCTTAAGTTGATTTCAAGTCAACGTGAAAAGATCCATTTGTTGAGTCAAACGGGCCTTGATCATGTGGTGATCATTGAATTCACCAGGGAATTTGCAAAAACTACTTCTTACGAATTTGTTGAAAAAATTCTTGTAGGAAAGCTCAACGCCAAACGTATTGTAGTGGGTTTTAACCACCATTTCGGGCATAACCGGGAAGGGGATTATGCCTATTTATATGAACTGGCTCATCATCATGATTTTGAAGTGGAAGAAATACCTGAACAGGATGTGGAAAATGAAACGGTTAGTTCTACTGTTATTCGAAAAGCCTTGCAGGGAGGAAGGATTCAAAGGGCCAACGCTTACCTGGATCATTTTTATATTATGATGGGGGAACTTTCCGACGGACATCCGAAGTGCAGGGAGATCGGATTCCCAACCTATAAACTGAATATTGAAGAAGACGTTAAGCTGATACCTCCCGAGGGGGTATATGCCATCAGTCTTGTTTATTCTGCCTACAAATTCAGGGGAATGTTGAATATAAAGCAGTTTGATGCCGGAGAGAAGGTGAGTGTAGAAGTGCATCTTTTTGGTCACGACCATGAATTGGAATTGAGAGGGAAGGTAGCTATCATTCGTTTTCACAAACGCATGCGCGATGAATTAAAGATTTCCGAAGATCAGGCATTACATAAACAACTGGAACAAGATAAGACTGAAATTCAGGATTTGATTTATTAATTTCTAAGGTATTAATGACAAGGTGCTTATTTCGAATATTCAAATTATTTTCTTTCTCCTGGTTTGCCTTTATAAAAAAAATTCTTTTATTTATACCTACATCATCAGAAAAACCATTTTGTCTTGAAGCCTTTTAATGACCTTGAAATTATACAGGGAATCCGGGAGAGAGACAATGATGTTCTGGAGTATCTGTATAACGAATATTTTGGTTTAGTTTATGATGTGGTTTCTCAAAACAATGGTAGTGAGGACGATGCTAGGGATGTATTACAGGAAGCCATTGTTTTAATATATCGTAAGATAAAAAATGAATCCTTAGAATTAAATTCCTCCTTTAAAACCTATTTCTATTCAGTTGCACGCAATATATGGGCACACGAGCTGAGACATCGTAACACCGAAATCCATCATATCATGAAATATACCAGCGAAGATACAGGTGTTACAGAATCTCATGATCCCGACCATGAGCAGCAGCAACGATACAGGCTGTACCAGGAGCATTTCAGAAAACTGGGCAAGGAATGCCGCAGGGTACTGAGGATGTTTCTGAACAATTGCTCTTTGGAACATATTGCTCGGCAAATGGGTTATAAAAGCAGGAAATTTGTCAAAAAGAAAAAGTATAAATGTAAGGAGCAGCTTGTGAGGTCCATTAAAAGTGACAATCGCTTCAATCGATTGTTATGAAATCCGACGCCGGTATTTTTTCCTGGTAAAGACGACTACAATCATTCCAAGTAATACTGCGGTTCCACCAATTATCCACCATACGGATAAAGGTTCATATAATGAGGTCTTATTTCCGATCAGGATGTATCCGGCCCAAAAATAAGGATGGGAGTGAAGGGGATCGGAATTTTCAAGGAATCTTAATTTGGCTTCCCTCAATGCCTGGTCTTTGCTTTTGCCTTTGCTAATGGCCTGGTAAAAGTATTCCATAAGCCGGATGCTGCTGTTGTCTTCCACGGGCCACATAGTCATCACAATAGAAGGACAGCCGGCATATTTGAATCCCCGGGCCAGGCTGATAACCCCTTCGCCTTTCTGCAGTTTACCGCTTCCGGTGTTACAGGAGCTGAGCACTGCCAGGCGACTGTTCAGTTCAAGATTGTAAATTTCATAGGTATTAAGGAATCCGTCTTCATTATCATTTTTACCCTGAGTAAAAGCCATCTTTGAATACATTGGCTCCTGGTCATTGACCAGTGTATGCATGGCAAGGTGGAGGATATCATAATCCCCTGACTGGACTTTAAAAACTTCTTCCGTGGCATCGTGGTCGATGTAAGTATCCCCTTTGATGATTCGGGTAATTCGTTGGGCTTCTTTCTTAATGCCTTTGAGGGGATACAGCCTTTCCCTGTATTCCTGGCGGGTTCTGGATTTATATTCCGTTATTTCCTCAATGTTATTGTAGGTTGGAGCAAATGCTGCCAGTTTTTTTACGGGATTCCGATCGGTAAGATTTTGATTATACAATACCTTGGCTGAATAGGAATAACCGATTTTGTATTTCTTTACCATATAGGCCAGCTCATTGTAATTGATCTGGTTAAACCTGTCTTTTTCGGTTACCAGCACTTCAAACGGCAGGTAAGAAAGGAGATCATCGGGTATGATGGTTAAATTTTCGTTTTTCTCCAGATTCAAAGGTTTGATGAGTTTGGAGTACAACTGGTAAGCCAGGGCATTGTATCTTTGAAAGTCTTTTTTGGAATGATTGGAAAAATCCCTGTTTGACAATAAATTGCGAAAAGATAATATCTTATTTGTAAAACTGGTATCCACAGGAATGGTTTTTAATCTAAAATCCTTCTTGTCTATCAGGAATGCGTAAATGTTTCTTTCGGTGAGTACGTATTCAATGACGGTTTGTCCCCGCCGCATCTTTTTTTGTATATGGCTAACCTTCATTGGGCTTTGTTCATATTTCAGGGCGTGATATCTGGGGTATTCCTGTTCAAATTTATCAATTAGGGCCTCGTATTCCCTGTTTAATTCAAAAAGCCGTTCATTCCAGTAGTTCAGCCTGGATTCGTTCGGTTTTCTTTTCTTCCGTTCTTCAAATATGAGTTCTTCAAATGTCCATATGTCTTTCTTTAGCTGATCTTCCTTGCTTTCCAGGCTGTCGGGAATGTTGCCCATATTGAGTGCCTGGTTAAACTGCATGGCTTCATATAAAACCGCGGCCTTGCTTTCTTCTGCATAACGGAAGGCTTTGTTGAGAAAGTGGCTTTCACCTGTAAGTTGATACAACTCAATGGCTGTTTCTATGGTGTTAATGAAGGTTTCTCTTTCATTGGCTGTAAGGGTGAGCTTGCTTTCCTGGCTCTGGTAACCCGTTCGAAGATCACCGATTGTTTTTAAGGCCAGTTCATAACTGCCCAACGCCGTTTTTAAATTTTCTTTGCGATTATGCTTCAACTCTGCAAGGGTTTTGGCCTTTCTTTTCAGTATATTCACCAGTTGTGATTTGGATATCACCTCTCCGGGATCCGGATTGGCTTGTAAGGTGGTGTCATCGAAGTAGTCAGACAGGGAAACCAACGCCCGCTGATAGTATTGTAATGCCTGGGTGTAGTTTCCTTTTAAACGACATAACAATCCCAGATGCTCATAACATCTGGATGCTTCTGAATTCACGTATCCCAGGTTGTTAACGGTAATATCTAATGATCTTTTAATTAATTTTTTAGCTTGGTCATATTCCTTTTGGTCAAGTTTCAATAGTCCGAAATTTAAAAAATGGTGATTTAGAAGATATGATTCCTTACCAAATTGTTGAATCCCCTGATTAATGGCATTGATGAAGTGCTCTTCTGATTTCTTATAATTACCTAGCAAACGGTACGAATTGGCCAAATTCCCATAAGTAACATATAATGCTTCAGGATCTACTCGTTTTTTAAGAAGAATGCTTTTATTATAAAAATTAGTGGCTTTATTATGGAGCCCTCGTTCTTTATAAAAAATCCCCAGATTGTTATAGACCATCCCTAACCTTTCTAGGTTATTTAAGGAGTCCTTCTTAAATAATTTTATTGCCCGGGTATAATAGGTTTCTGCTTTTTCATAATCCCTGTATAGCGAGTAAATGTTGGCCATGTTCTGAAGGTTGGTTCCCACTTTTCGGGGATTGAAACCCGGGTTTTCCGAATAGATTTTATCAGCCTTTTGGTAATATTGCAAGGCCTTTTCAAATTTGCCCTCCATTTTGTTGACCACCCCCAGGTTCGTGTAGGTATTGCCTATTTTGGGATGTTTTTTTGAATAGGCTTTTTCTTTATAGGTAAGCTCCTTCTGGAACAATTTTTTTGCATGGTCCAGCTTTCCCTCCCTGGCATGGCGAATCCCTTCGTTTTTATACCATTGAATCGAATCCCTCAAATCCCCCCGATCGGGATCTTGATTGGCCGGACATATGGCATAAAGATCCTGGGATAAAAGGAAAAAAACGGTAATTAGTATGACAAATGATCTGTATAATGCCATTTTGCCTGAAAAATACTTTATTGCCCACTTGCAAAAATAAAAAATCTTTGCTTTCTAAATTTATAAAATTCTATATTCTCGCTGTCAATACCATATTTTTTTTTGAAATAAGTGAATATCTACGGGGAACCATGGCTTGTCTTTTATGGTTAAAATATTAATTGTTAGGAAATTAATTACAATATATTGTTTGTGAGATAATTATTTCCGTTTTCTTCCTGTTCACATTAAAATATTTAAATAAGTTGATTTGAAAATTAAGAAAAAAGTGGAATTGTATTTTATTGAAATATAGCTTGTTATGGCCTCGGTAAAAAATTTTTTTAAAAAAGGGGGTTACCTTTTGGGTCGGGAGGGAATAAAGGGGTAGAGATTTTTGAAATATAAAACCATAAAAATTTAAAGCCATGAAAACAACAAATCAGTTCACAGACCAGAAAAAAGAATCAAACCGTTTGTTCCAACTGGAAAACAATCAATTGCCTGTAGATCAAATGCTTTTAATCAAAGGGGGAGATGCCAATGACACCGAAGACACATCGGGCGGTTCAGATGATCAGCAGGATGGATTCAATTAATTATTATAATGTATTTGAATATTGAAAAATTACTACAAAACCATCAAATCTTTCAATCTTAAAAAGAAATTTTGATTATGAATGCTTATAGAAATATAGAAAGGTACCTCCAGGGTGACCTGAAAGAAAAAGAAGTCAGAGAATTTGAACATTCTTTGGAAAAAGACAGGGAGTTGTTCCGGGAATTTAAGCTGCGAAAAGAAATTGAAGAGGCGCTCCTGGAAGATGATGTCATGGATTTAAGGGCCCAAATGCAGGATGTTATGGAAAAACAAAGTCCAAACCCTGTTCATTGGTTTAAAAGAAAAGCAATGGTCGCAACGGTTGTAGGTGCATTACTACTGGGCTTAGGCGGAACCGGGTATTACTTTTATTTAACAAAGCATGCCCCAACCACCGATAAGATTTTCCAGGAATACTATCAACCTTATGAAGCAACCATCACATTTCGGTCAGGGACTGAGAATGAGGTGAATGGTATGCTTACCAATGCACTGGAGAAATACAAACAGCAGGATTACAGGGCAGCCCTCCAGCTATTCGAGAAAGTATTAGACCAAAGGGATGACGTTGCAGCCAGCCTTTATTCAGGGATCTCCAATATGGAAATCGAGGAATACAGGAAAGCCAACGAATCATTCGACACAGTGATTGAAGATAAGGACAATCTTTTCCTACACCAGGCCAAATGGTATATGTCCATGTGTCACATCAAACTGGACAACAAGGATAAAGCCATGACCCTTCTTGAAGATCTTTCACAACAAAGTGGATATTACAAGGATAAGGCCAAAGAGGTGGTAAGGAAGTTGAATAGGATATCTGAAGAATAAAAGATTCGGACAAACCATTATTTCGAAGGGCTGAATTTCCCTGGTTCCGAATCTCCAAAAATTTTGAATTATGTTATACGACCAAAGATTTGATTTGAACAAGCATAAGAAAGGTGAGGTTGAAGAGCGGTTCCTTTCTTATGTATCTCACCGGATTAGAACCCCCTTGAATTCTGTGATAGGGTTCTCGAAACTATTGCAAAACCGGGAAGTGTCTGAGGGTAAAACCAAAGAATTCGCGGAACGGATTATGGACAGTGGGTATCAGGTTTTGCAGTATTTTCAGAATCTCATCGATCTTTCTGAACTGGAGGCCGGAATGATTAAGGTCAATCCCTCGCACTTCGGAATCAATAACATGCTATCAGGAATTGTAGGGGGTTATAAAGACCGTTTGGAGTCGGAGGATTCAATCGATATTTACATGATGAATGGCAGGGAGGAAATGATTATATACCAGGATGAATTCATCCTGGAAAGAGTTTCCACCAACCTTATCGAATTGATACGGTCCAACATCCAGGAGGGTATGGTGAGTATTGAATACGAGGAATTCACCGATGAAGACAAAATTTCTTTGGAGATCAGGGGAATAAAAGGCCAGGATAACAAATCGCACGATAAGAATCAGGCAGGCTCCAATATAACCGATTCTGATGAATATGATTATTTAACCTGGAAAACAATCAATCGGTTGATACAATTGATCAAGGGCCAGATAACCTATCAGTCGGATAAGCGGGAAGTTGTCTACAAGGTTATAATACCCGGTAATTTATAAACAATTTATTATACATATATTAAAAGTTCCAGCTATGAAGAAGGAAACAATAACCATATCCTCGTCGAAAGGGGAGAAGAAGATACAAAAGAACAGGATCTTGTTTTGCAAGCAATACCTGGTCGGTACCCTCATTGAGCTCAGTGATGGCAATCACTATCTGCTAAAGGAAAGATTGAGCGAACTCAGAAATTTTCTGGACGGCCCGTCCTTTTTTATGATTTCCAGCAGGGAATTAATCAACCTGGAATATATAGAGGCTGTTTTTTCCGACGAGGTGGTTATGACGAACAATAAGACCATTAAAGTGAGCGGAATGAGAAAAAAGATGCTGGTGAAAAAGATCTGGGAAGAAGCATGGATTTAGTATAGAAAATTCAGCCCAATATACAGCCCATCGGTGCCGTCCCTTTCGTCCAGGGCCTGGCCGTAATCCACGGCAACAATAAAGTTGTTGTTCAGTGCGAAATGTAAACCGGTACCTATGGCGCTGTGAATTCCTTCATCCTCATCAGAAAAATAACGGTCCATATTGATATGTTGGGGGATTTTGCCTTTGTCCAGGGCGATGGGATCCACCACCATACCATTGTCCCAGAAACCGCTCAGTGCAATATAGATATTCTGGTTAAACAAATTAAATCTCCAGAATTTCCACCTCAGCTCGATGTTGCTGTATGCAAAGTCATCACCCAAAATGCGGTTTCGCATGATGCCCCTAAGGGATTTCTGACCGCCCAGGCCCTCCACATTAACGCTTTCAGTAAAGGACGTCATCAGGTACGATTGCATATAAAAAGGGGCCTCCCCCAGAACTGTTCCCTGGTACCCCAGCCGGATGGCCAGGTTAAGATCTTTGGGAATCAAAGTAAAATATTGCCTGTGAATGCAGGATAACTTCAGGTATTGATTTTCATTATTCCAGAGAAAGCCGGGTGCAGCCGATAACAGAACCTCCGACCACATCCCTTTCATGGGATTGGCCCTTTGATCCCTGGTATCGTAGATCATCCCTGCCTTCAAATAATTGACCATCCCCCCGTCCGCTTCTTCCTGCGAAATAAGCCCCCAGTCTTCATAAAGCTCGAACAGGGTGATGGTATCCGCCAGCCTGTTGTCTTCATTTCCCTCGTTATAGCGTTCGAAATCGAAATCTTCCAGCCGGTGTGTGAAATTCTCAATACCTGCCAGCCATTTAAAATTGCTGTTGGGTATTTCGTTCTGAAAGATGGCAGAGAAATGAAATAGGTTCCGTTCATACCGGTAAAACATCCTTGAGATATAATTATCGGCATCCTCATTCTCAAATCCAGGCTTGTAAACGCTTTCATAGCCATTGAAACCATAAAAATCCATTGATTTTTCGGTGAAGTAGCTTAGGTCAACAGTCAGCTGGATTGGCATTTGGCTGGTCAGTCGTTCTGTATCAAAAAGCAACTGGTTGATGCCACTCCCTTTGGTGGTTCGCGACCATTCCAGGTATATGGATTGCAGATAATCGGGGTAGGTGCTGCCATCACCGTAATTGAAAAAGTTGACCAGCCCTCCGTATTTAAACCCTCTGTCGGTATCATAGGCAACAGCCGGAAGTGCGCCAAATGTCCAGCCTGTTTTTACCTCTGCATCCGTTGTATCATCCTGTGCAAGGATTTGCCCGCCAATAACCATACAAATGAAGATGGTCACCAGCAGATGTTTTGAAGTGGAATGTATTGAAGCCATTTTCTTGATGATTATAAGGGTAAAGATAAGGTTTCCTTAGCTATTTGTCAAGAGCAATATTCTGGAATTTCTGGTTTTTAATGAATTTCGCCGTTAAATTTTTTATTTTCGTAACCAATCATAAGTCTGGTTTAAAAAGCCATCGTTTTGAGGTACAAGTCGCTTAGCGCCTTCTAAGACCAGTCCCAATCATTAATTTAGCAAATGATGAAAATTCTTATTAAAAGCATCGCTGCCCTGGTAAATGTCCTGGAAGATCCACCGGATTGGATAGCGGGAGAAGATATGGGTGAATTGAAAACCCTGGATAATGGGTACCTTCTTATAGAGGGAGGAAAAATCAGTGATTATGGTAAAATGGAACATCTTTCCCCTCAGTATGAGAAAGATGCTGAGGTTATAGATGCCGAAGGAAGAATGGTATTTCCTTCATTTTGTGATTCACACACGCACCTGGTTTACGCGGGCAGTCGGGAGATTGAATACGGAGATAAGATCAGGGGCCTTTCCTATGAAGAGATTGCCAAAAGGGGAGGAGGTATTGTGAACTCAGCCAGGCTCCTGCAACAGACTTCAGAGGAATCTCTTTACGAACAATCAATTGAAAGAATGTATGAGATAATGGCCCAGGGGACCGGTGCTGTTGAGATTAAGAGCGGTTACGGGCTCACGGTTAAAGATGAATTGAAGATGCTGCGGGTAATCCGGCGGTTGCAGAAAAATACACCGCTTAAGGTTAAATCTACCTTTATGGGAGCACATTCCATTCCACCGGAATACAGGGAGGATACGGATAAATTTGTAGATATCGTGGTGAATGAAATGTTGCCCGAGGTCGGAAGGCAAAAACTGGCCGACTATGTGGATGTGTTTTGTGACCGGGGTTTTTTTACAGTGAAACAAACGGAAAGGATACTCGATGCATCAGCAAAATACGGGTTGCGGCCCAAACTACATGCCAATGAACTGGACTATTCAGGCGGAATCCAAACAGGTGTGAAGTATAATGCCTTGTCGGTTGACCACCTGGAATACACAGGTGTGGAAGAAATTAAAGCCTTGCTGACTTCTCACACCATGCCCACCATTTTGCCGGGGGCTGCTTTTTTTCTGGGATTGGTGCATCCGCCGGTGCGGAAGATGATCCGTGCAGGATTGCCCATAGCCATTGCTTCCGATTATAACCCGGGTTCATCTCCTACAGGCAATATGAAACTGATGATGTCGCTGGGTACCATATTAATCAAGATGTTGCCCGAAGAGGTGATTCATGCTGTTACCATCAATGGGGCTTATGCCATGGGCGTTCAGAAAGAACTGGGCAGTATTACAAAGGGAAAGACAGCCAATGTTTTTATAACAAAACCCATCCCTTCCTACCAGTTCATGCCCTATGCCTATGGCAGTCATCTTATTGAAAAGGTGATTCTGAATGGGGAGGTGCAGGATCTTTTGAATAATGATGAAATGATTGAATGATTATATGGGAAAATGCCCTGCCCACCGTAACGCAGTGGAGGTGGGCAGGCATCCAATCATCCAATAATTTGCTTATAAACAAAGAATAAATAAAGTAAACCCAATAAACAACGACCTATGGAAGAAAAGAAACTCTTGGAATGCGTTCCCAACTTCAGCGAGGGGAACAACATGGAGGTCATCCGGCAGATAACCGATGAAATTGAAGCGATTGAAGGAGTGGACCTGCTGGATGTCGATCCAGGAAAGGCTACCAACAGAACGGTGGTTACATTTATCGGCACACCCGACGAAGTGGTGGAAGCTGCCTTTAATGCTGTAAAAAAGGCTTCAGAACTCATTGATATGCGCCAGCACTCCGGGGAACATCCACGTTTTGGGGCTACAGACGTGTGCCCCCTGGTGCCTGTTTCTGGCCTCACCATGGATGATGCAGTGAAATATGCACGGAACCTTGCCCAAAGGATAGGTGAGGAGCTCAAAATTCCGATTTATTGTTATGAATATGCAGCTTATGAAGAGAAAAGAAGAAACCTTGCCAACTGCCGATCCGGTGAATATGAAGGTCTGAAGGAAAAACTGGCCGATCCTGAATGGAAACCCGATTTTGGTCCTACCGAGTTCAATGCCAGGTCAGGTGCAACAGCTGTCGGTGCCAGGGATTTTCTGGTTGCATACAACATCAATCTGAATACCACCTCTACACGGCGGGCCAATGCAGTAGCTTTTGATATCCGGGAAAAGGGAAGGATAAAAAGGGAAGGCGGTAAGATTACCGGCAAGCCTGTACTGGATGAGAACGGAGAAAAACTATGGATACCCGGTTCTTTAAAGGCTGTTAAGGGCATTGGATGGTATATCGAAGAATATGGCATTGCACAGATTTCCCTGAATCTTACCAATATCAGCGTTACCTCCGTGCACGAAGCATTTGATGAAGCTTGCAGACGTGCCCAATTGCGAGGCTTGCGGGTTACCGGTTCCGAGCTGGTGGGGCTGATACCCCTGAAGGCCATGCTTGAGGCTGGCAGGTATTTTCTCAGGAAACAAAAAAGATCCACCGGCGTGCCGGAAAAGGAGCTGATCAAAATAGCCGTTCGTTCTCTGGGACTTGATGATCTTTATGAATTCAAGCCTGAGGAAAAGATCATTGAATATAAGCTCCGGGACAAATCCAAAAAGAAACTGGCGGATATGACCGTTGCGGATTTCTCGGATGAAACGGCTTCTGAATCGGTTGCTCCCGGTGGCGGATCGGTATCTGCATATATGGGTTCCCTGGGTGCAGCCCTGGGTACGATGGTAGCCAATATTTCATCTCACAAGAGGGGATGGGATGATCGCTGGGAAAAATTTTCCAGATGGGCTGAGAAAGGCATTGCATTACAGTCGGAATTGACAAGACTGGTGGATGAGGATACAGAGGCTTTTAATAAAATCATAGAGGCCTTTAGATTGCCCAAAAAATCGGATGAGGAAAAGGAAAAGAGGAACCAGGCCATAAGGGAAGCTACAAAAAATGCCATACAGGTTCCTTACCGAATCATGGAAACTGCCTATAACGCCCTGGAGGTTATTGAAGCCATGGTGGAAGAGGGAAATCCCAATTCCGCAACCGATGCCGGCGTTGGTGCCCTGGCTGTGAGGTCTGCCGTGAAAGGTGCATTTATGAATGTACAGGTCAATGCCCGGGATCTGGATGACAAAGCATTCGTTGAGGACATCATAAATAAAGGCAGGGAGATTGAAAGAAAAACCGAGGAAAAGGAGAAGGAAATTCTGAATAAGCTGGA
>Ga0207797_1000712_pt1 | contig 25427 bp, 21 predicted proteins | sample PRCRCaboRojoPR_6_FD_187275 | JGI IMG/M metagenome (GOLD analysis project Ga0207797, IMG submission 187275) | Marine sediment microbial community from Cabo Rojo, Puerto Rico - PR CR 10% Liquid 1 (SPAdes) | ecosystem: Environmental > Aquatic > Marine > Coastal > Sediment | place: Cabo Rojo, Puerto... | reverse complement strand
CGCATTCGCAAAAACCCGCTCACGCGCCGCTGGAAGCGCTGTATCCCGTTGAAGCTTCACGGGCAGATCTCAAGGTTCAGGGCTCTTTTCGACTCCATTGAGGTCTGACACCCACCTTTCGACGGCATCGATCCAATCGTTCCGGGGGAAATCCCATGACCCTGATCAAGAAGGATCTCGTGAACGGCGTGATCGAAAAGGTCCACTTCAAGCCTCGCGGAAGGCGAAAAGGCCAGCAGCAGTTCCTGTTTCCGGAGCTCGATTATATACCCCTTTCCCGGAAGCGGGCAACCGAGCTGGTGGAGACCACCATCGAGCTCGTCAAGCGGGCCCTGGAACGGGGAGAGGACGTCCGCATCCACGGCTTCGGGACATTCCAGTCCCGGTTCAAGTGGGCGCGGAGCGGCCGGCATCCCCGAACCGGCCAACCCATCGTCCTCAACTCCCGGCGCAGCATCACCTTTCGGGCCTTCTCGCGTCTGAGGCGGCGCCTCAACGACGGGAAACCCCCTGCACCCTGAAACCCGCCTCACGGGCGTCGCCCCGTGTCTCCCCGATTCCGCTCGGAGCGCCGGCAGGACGCGCTCCCAACCCCTTGACCCCACTCGGTCAAGGAGTATCGTAGACCCATATCGACGCAATGGAGGCCCCGGCAACCGGCAAGAGGAGGAAGCGATGGAACGAATGCCCCGTCACATCCTGGGATGCCTGCTCATCGCGCTCACGGCGGTCTTCCTTCCGGGAACCCCGCCACCGCTCCAGGCGGAGGAGAACGGCGGCGCCCGGACACGGGGGATCGCCGTGGCCCCGGAGTACGCGGGCGTGATCGTGCCCCAGGGGGAAAGGGTGGGCGTGAACCTCGTCCTGGAGAACCGGGGTCCCGCTTCCGACACCCTTCTGATCACCCTGCCCGAGGTCCCGGAGGGATGGAATGCTCGGGTCAAGGCCCACGACTACGAGGTCACCGGCGCGCGCGTGGGCGCAGGGGAAAGCCGGAGCCTGACCTTCGAGGCGGTGCCCGGCGAAGGGGTTTCGCCCGGCGAGTACGTGTTTCCCATCGAGGCCCGGACCGAGGACGGGACCCTCAGCGCCTCCTCCCGTCTCCGGGTCACGGTCGAGGCCGGGGAGGAGGCCGTTCGGCCCCGGGGCGTAGCCCTCTCCACCTCCTATCCCGTGCTCCAGGGACCCACGGGCGCCGAGTTCGAGTTCTCCGTGGACGTGGAGAACGAGCTCGACCGGGACGTCACCTTCAACCTGAGAGCCCGGGCGCCGAAAAACTGGGAGGTGCGCTTCAAGCCGGCGTACGAGGAGAAGTTCATCTCCAGCCTCAGAATCAAGGCCGGGCGGAGCCGCAGCATGGGGGTGGAGGTCAGGCCCGATCCTGCAGCCGAGCCGGGGGAGTACCCCGTCCGGGTCGTGGTGGGCGCCGAGCAGGCGCGAGCCGAGGCGGAGCTGGTGGTGGCCCTGACCGGCACCCACAAGATCCGGGTGGGCACGGCGGACGGCCTCCTCTCCCTGAACGCCGAGCAGGGGAAGACGTCCACCTTCTCCTTCTTCGTGGAAAACAGCGGCTCCGCCGTCCAGAGGAGCCTGCGCCTGCTCTCCTTCCAGCCCGAGAGCTGGGAGGTCGCTTTCGTCCCGGAATCCATCGAGGACCTCGCCCCCGGGGAGATCCGGCAGGTGGAGGTGAAGGTGACCCCGTCCGGGCAGGCCCTGGTGGGGGACTACTCCCTGAGCCTCTCCATCCGGGGTCAAAAGGTCTCGGACGACCTGGAGCTCCGGGTCACGGTCAGGGCCTCCAGTGCCTGGGGATGGGTCGGCATCGGCGTCATCCTCCTCGTCATCGCCGGGCTGGTGCTCCTCTTCATCCGCGTGGGAAGAAGGTGATGGGCGGCACGAGCGTGATCGAGACCTCGCGGCTGACCAAGCGTTACGGGCGTCTGCCGGTGGTGGAGGCCCTGGACGTCCGCATCCGGGAGGGGGAGGTCTACGGGTTCCTCGGCCCCAACGGTGCGGGCAAGAGCACCACGCTGCTCATGCTGCTCGGGCTGACCCGGCCCTCCTCCGGAACGGCGAGCGTGTGCGGCCTCGACCCGACCCGCGACGCCCGACGGATCAAGGAGCGGGTCGGGTACCTCCCGGAGAACGTCGGGTTCTACGACGAGCTGACGGCCCGGGAAAGCCTCGAGTACATGGCCGAGCTCAACGGCATCGGGCGCGGGGAATCGCGGGCGCGGATACGGGAAGCGCTCGAGACCGTGGGGCTCGACGAGGACGAGGTCCGCGGGAAGACCGTCGGCGCCTTTTCCCGCGGCATGAAGCAGCGGCTGGGCATCGCCGAGGTCCTGGTCAAGGAGCCCCGGGTCCTGTTTCTCGACGAGCCCACGTTGGGACTGGACCCCGACGGGGCCCGACGGATCGTCGAGCTGGTCGGCCGGCTGAACCGGGAGCGGGGCATCACGGTCCTGCTCTCCTCGCACCAGCTGGAGCAGGTCCAGCGCGTCTCCACCCGGGTGGCCATGATGGTCCGCGGCCGGCTCGTGGCGGAGGGGGCGATCGACGACCTGGCCGGGGACCGCTTCGGCGTGGGAGGCGGGTCCGCCACCCTGGAAGAGGTCTACATGAAGCACTTTCAGGAGAGTGGATCATGAAGGGCCTGCTCGCGGTGTTCAGAAAGGAGCTCGCAGACCACTTCAGCAGCTACCGCTTCGTGATCCTCTTCGCGCTGATCGCCATGGTCAGCCTCATCACGGCCTACATGGCGGGCGTGACCCTCCGCGAAAACCTGGCTGGAATCGCCAAGCCGCGCTTCGTCTTCCTCATGCTCTTCAACACCGCCGGTGCCCTCTTCTCCCTCGTCCAGTTCGTGGCGTTTTTCGGGCCGCTGGTGGGCCTGGTGCTCGGCTTCGACGCCGTGAACCGCGAGCGTACCCAGGGAACGCTGATCAAGCTCCTCACCCAGCCCGTCTTTCGGGACGCCGTGATCAACGGCAAGTTTCTCGCCGGGGTGGCGACCATCGCGGTCATGCTCACCGGCATCGTTCTCGTCGTCTCCGGCATCGGCCTCGCCACCCTGGGCATCGTCCCCGGGTTGGAGGAGCTCCTCCGCCTGACCTTCTACCTGATCATCAGCATCTTCTACATCGCGTTCTGGCTGGGCGCCGCCATGCTCTTCTCGATCCTGTTCAGGAGCATCCCCACCTCGGCCCTGGCGTCCGTCGCCTTCTGGATCTTTCTCTCCTTTTTCGTCTCCATGGGGGCCGAGGCCCTGGCCGACGCCGTCGCCCCCGTGAACAGGTCCCAGGGGGTTGCACGCGAGGCCCTGCTTCGAAACGCACGCATCCGGGACCGGGTCCGCCTCGGCTCCCCCATGGTCCTCTACTCCCAGGCCTCGGCGACCCTGATCGACCCCCTCCGGAACACCACCCGGGCGGTCGTGCTCATGGGGCCCAGGGAGCGGATCTCGGCCCGCCGGTTCCAGGGCCCCCTGCCCCTGGGTCAGAGCCTGCTCGTGATCGGCCCGCACCTCGCGGCCCTGGTGGCCATGACCCTGGTCTGCTTCGGGGTCTCCTACACCGTCTTCATGGTCCAGGAGATCCGCGCCTAGGGGACGTACTTGCATAATTCGATAACTCGCGCTTCGGCTTGGAGATCAAAACCAGTGTATCACGTGTCCTGCCACGGGCACATACACGAGTTATCGAATTATGCAAGTACGTCCCCAACAAAACCGACGGTTTCTTACCTGCGTCCCCTGGTTGTCTGAACCCGATAGCAGGTGTCCCACAGGCGACGGTAGGCCGTCAGCTCCCTTTGCCAGTCCGCCTCGGACCACCCCAGCTCCTCCATGCAGATTCCCTTGACGCGATCCAGGAAGGCGGTCCCGCCTTCCCTCGAGACGATCCCCAGTCGGGTCCGCCTGAGGAGGAGGTCCTCCAGGTGAACCACACCGCTTGTCCGGGCCGACCAGCGCAGCTCCACCCAGGGCGTGAGGGTCCCCGGGACGGGGGCCAGCTCTCCTTCCCTCGCGCAGCCCTCGAGGGCGCCGACCTCGACACCGTACCGGCCGGCCAGCCGGCGAGCCGCGAGTCGACCCAGCTCGCGCTCCAGGGAAACCGGCGGCGTCGCCGCGGCGAACCGCCCCTCGGGTGCTTTTCCGGAGGGCCGGCCGGCCCCGCACAGCCCCGCTGCCTGCAACGCCTCCAGGGCGACGCGCCGATAGGTCGTGAGCTTCCCGCCGCTCACCGACACGAGGCCCCGGTCCTCCCAGATGCGGTGGTCCCGCCGCTCCTTCGAGGGGGCCAGGGAAGCGCCCGACCCGATCACCGGACGAACGCCCGCAAAGCTCGACAGCGCGTGCTCCGCCTTCACGTTCAGGGCGGGAAACTGGAACCGCAGGGCTTCCAGGAGGTAATCCACCTCTTCCGTCGTCATGCGGGGCTCTCGATCCAGATCCTCTCCGTGGTCCAGATCCGTGTTGCCCACCAGCGTGGTCCCTTCCCAGGGAGTGACGAACACGCCCCGCCTGTCCGCAGGGTGGAACAACGCGACGGCCTGGGCCACCGGAAGGCGCCAGAAAGGGAACACCAGGTGACTTCCCCGCAGGGGGCGCACCACGCCGGGATCCCCCTTTCCCCCCATCAGTTGATCGACCCAGGGACCCGTGGCGTTGATCACCCTCCGGGCCCGAACCTCGCCGGTCCTTCCGCTCACACGGTCGGTGACGGCCGCTCCCCGAATCCTCCCTCCGGCCCACAAGGGCTGTGTCGCCGCCGCGTAGTTCAAGGCCAGGGCGCCCGACCTCCCTGCCTCCCGGAGGACCCGCAGGACGAGCCGGGCGTCGTCGGTGATCCCCTCCACGCACCGGGCCCCGCCCTTCAACCCCTCCCCTCGCACGTGCGGAGCGAGCAGCTCGAACTCGTGAGGGGGATGGAAGGGTTCCGTCCGTCGTCCGGCGAGCCGGTTGTAGAGCGCGAGCAGGGGCATGAAGGACCACCGCCCCGGAAATCGGCGCCGGTAGCCCGGGAACAGAAAACCCAACGGGTCCACGAGACCGGGAAGCTCCTCCAGCATGCGCGCCCGCTCCACTGCGCAGGCCCTCGTCAATCCGACCCGTCCCATCATCAGGTACCGCAGGCCGCCGTGAGCCATTTTGGAGGAGCGGCTCGAGCTTCCCCACGCGAAGTCCCGCTGCTCCACGAGGGCCGCACGCACGCCGCGCCGCGCCGCCTCGAGCAGAATCCCCGCGCCGGTGATCCCGCCACCGACAACCAACAGGTCCCATGGTTCGGGATCGTCCCTGCCGGATCCGGTCAGTCGCTCCCACGCTGCGTCCCGGTCGAATGCTCCCCCACCCCGTTCCATCTTCATGACCCTTCGGATACGGGCCTTGATCGAGGCCCCGATTTCCGCCTCTGCCGACGTCGATCGACCTTCCGCCACGCACCGACCCCCGCCCCGAAGGAGTCAAGGCGGGCGATGAAGGACACGCCGGCAAGAGGTCCGCGCTTCGATCCGCAAATGCGGGCTTTCACACGAGCTTCCCGGGATTCATGAGGTGTTCCGGATCCACCTCCCGGCAGACGGCCCGAATGGCCTCCAGCCCCAGGGTCCCCTTCTCCGCGGCCAGAAAGGGGGCGTGATCGACCCCCACGCCGTGCTGGTGGCTGATGGTCCCCCGGTTGGCGACCACGGCCTCGGAGGCGGACTTCTTCAATCGCCGCCACCTCTCGAGGGTTTCCCCGGCGCTCGAGCCGACCGGGAACACGGCCGTCACGTAGACGCTGGCCCCCTGGGCATACACGTGGGAGAGGTGGGTGAAGACGTGGATCGCACCGTCGCCGGCCCCTCGCAGGGCCGACTCCACCCCGGCGATCACCGGATCCAGGTCCCGCCACCCCACGGCCGTCTCCAGGGTGTCCACCGCGTACCCCGCCTCCCAGAGGGTGTTCCTCAGGTAGGGGGCCCGAAACCGCGTCGCCCTCCACTTGCGCCCCATGGTTCGGCCCACGTGCACGCCCCCGGCCGCCTTGAACAGCTGCAGGGCCCGGCGCCTCGCGCGGCGGCACAACCCGCGTGACCCCGTGGTCCCGAAAAGGAGCAGGCACCGGTCCCTGCCGGCGCCCCGCCGGGAGAGATAGCGTTCCATCAGGTTGACCTTCCAGGGGTGCCCGGCAAGGGCCAGGGTCGTCCGGGTCTCGGCGGGGTTGCTCAACCGAAGCATGGAGAGCGGGACCTCCTCCTGGACGGCGGAGCGCGCCGCCGCCGCGGCCGGTCCCCACTCCGGAAAGAACACGGCGTGAAAATCCTCCCGCTCCGGGAGCCTCCGAATGCGGACCGCGACCTCGGTCAGGATGCCCATCCGCCCTTCAGAGCCCAGGAGCATCTCCCGCAGGTCGGGGCCGGCGGCCGACGCCGGAAACGGGGGAAGCACCAGCGGTCCGGACGGCGTTTCGGCCCTTCCCCCCAGGAAAAGACGCTCGATCCTCCCGTAGCGGAGCGACTGCTGGCCGCAGGAACGGGTGGCCACCCATCCGCCCAGGGTGGAGTACTCGAAGGACTGAGGGAAGTGGCCCAGGGTCCAGCCGTGCGCCCGCAGCTGCGATTCGACCTCCGGACCGGCCGCCCCGGCGCCCAGGACGGCAAGGCGCCCCTCGGGTTCCAAATCCTGCAGGCGGTTGATGCGTCCCAGGTCCACCGTGAGCACAGGCCGATCGCCCGGGATCGGGTTGACGTGGCCCACCACGCTGGTGCCCCCGCCGTACGGGATCAGAACGGACCCGGTCCGCCCTGCAAAGCCCATCAGGGTTCGAACGTCCCCGGCGGTTTCCGGGTAGGCCACTCCGTCCGGAAAGGCGTCGACGGCCCCGCTTCTCAGGGCGACCCAGTCGGGAAGGCTCTGGCCGCGGCTGTGGGTCAAACGGTGTGCGGGGGAACGGGAAACCAGAGGATGTGCAGCCAGCCGGGATTCCGGCATCCGGGCCAGCACCTCCTCGAAGCGGGCGTCGACCGGCGGCTCGGCGGGTCCCAGCTCCTCCCGGAGGAGTCGGACTGCCGTGTCCGGCAGAGGCAGGGAGATGGTCTCATCCCCCCACCCGTTCCAGCGTCGCATGGGGTTCTCTCCGGTCTGAAAATCCGTTTCGTGTTCCGCGTTCGAGACATCTGCGCCATTGTAGCGGCTCCAAGTCCTCCACACAACCCGTGAAAAACAGGGGACGTCCCCAAATGACTCAATAACCCAACCGTCCTTCTCCTGAATGCCGTCTTGCCAGCACCCCCCGGAACGGGTTATTGAGTTATTTAGGGACGTCCCCTGAATACTGGAAAGGAGGGAGTCATGGACGAGCGTGTACGAATCTACGGCAAGGCGGGGTGACCCTACACCGACCGGGCCCGTGAGGCCCACAAGGACCACGACTACTTCGACGTGAAGAAGGACCGGAAACGGCTGGAGGAGATGCTGACCCTGTCGAAGGGAAAGCGCCAGGTGCCGGTCATCGTGGAGGGGGACCAGGTGAGCGTGGGGTACGGCGGGACCTGAGGGGTCTGATCCGAGGGGCCGGTCCGGCCCCGAATCGAGGGTTTTCCTGGAAGAGCGAAACCGCGCCCGCTTTCGTGCGGGCGCGGTTTCGTGGTGGTCCCTTCCGGTGGGCCCGTGAGAGCCGCCCGAGGCGGGCCGGTCTCGACGGGTCCTATCGGAACACGATCTCGTCCCCCTCCGCGTCCACGGTCACGTTGTCCCCCTCCTGGACCGAGCCCTCCAGGATCTTCATGGCCAGCGGATCCTGGATCATGTGCTGGATGGTGCGCTTGAGGGGCCGAGCCCCGTAGACCGGATCGAACCCCGTTCGGGCCATCAGGTCCTTGGCCTCGTCCGTGAGGGACAGGGTGATCTTGCTGTCGGCCAGCCTCCGCTCCAGCTGGGCCACCTGGATGTCGACGATCTTCTTGATCTCCTCGGTGCCGAGGGCGTTGAAGATGATGACGTCGTCGATCCGGTTGAGGAACTCGGGGCGGAAGGTGCTCCGAAGCGCGTCCATGACCCGCTTCTCCACCTCCTCCTTGTCCCGCTCGCCGACCTCCTGGATCCACTGGCTGCCCACGTTGGAGGTCATGATGAGCACCGTGTTCTTGAAGTCCACGGTGCGCCCCTTTCCGTCCGTCATGCGCCCGTCGTCCAGGATCTGGAGCAGCGCGTTGAACACGTCCGGGTGGGCCTTCTCGATCTCGTCGAACAGGACCACGGAGTAGGGGTGGCGCCGGACGGCCTCGGTGAGGTAGCCCCCCTCCTCGTACCCCACGTAGCCCGGGGGCGCCCCGATGAGACGGGCCACGGAGTGCCGTTCCATGTACTCGGACATGTCGATCCGGATCATGAACTGCTCGTCGTCGAACAGGAACTGGGCCAGGGCCCGGGCCAGCTCGGTCTTGCCCACACCGGTGGGTCCCATGAAGATGAAGGAACCCACGGGGCGGTTCGGGTCCTGGAGCCCGGAGCGGGCCCGGCGGACGGCGTTGGAGACCGCCACGATCCCCGGCTCCTGACCGATCACGCGCCGGGAGAGCCGCTCCTCCATCTTGATGAGCTTCTCCCGCTCCCCCTCCATGAGGCGGGAGACGGGGATCCCGGTCCACTTGGCCACGGTCTCGGCGATGTCCTCGGAGTCCACCTCCTCCTTGAGCATCTTCTGCTCGCCCTGGAGCTCCGCGAGTCGGGCGTTCTCCTCCTCCAGCTGCCGTTCCAGCTCGATCAGGGTGCCGTACTTGAGCTCGGCGGCCCGGGAGAGGTCCCCCTGGCGCTCGGCCATCTGGGCCTCGGCCCGGGTGGACTCCAGCCGCTCCTTGGTCTCCCGGATCCGCATGATGGCGCCCTTCTCCTGCTCCCAGCGGGCGTTCATCTCGGCGGTCTCGTCCTTCAGCCCCTTCAGCTCCTGCTCCAGCTTGTCCAGCCGCTCCCTGGAGGCCTTGTCCTTCTCCTTCTTGAGGGCCTCCTTCTCGATCTCCAGCTGGGTGATCTTGCGCTGGACGTTGTCGATCTCCGCCGGCATGCTGTCGATCTCGATGCGCAGCCGGGACGTGGCCTCGTCGATGAGGTCGATCGCCTTGTCCGGGAGAAAGCGGTCCGTGATGTAGCGGTGGCTGAGGGTCGCCGCGGCCACCAGGGCCGAGTCCTGGATCCTCACCCCGTGGTGGACCTCGTACTTCTCCTTGAGCCCGCGGAGGATGGAGATCGTGTCCTCGACGGTGGGCTGCTCGATCATGACCGGCTGGAACCGCCGCTCGAGGGCGGCGTCCTTCTCGATGTGCTTGCGGTACTCCTTGATGGTGGTGGCGCCGACGCAGCGAAGCTCGCCCCTGGCCAGGGCCGGCTTGAGCATGTTCGACGCGTCCACGGACCCCTCGGCCGCCCCCGCCCCGACCATGGTGTGCAGCTCGTCGATGAACAGGATGATCTGCCCCTCGGCCTCGGTGACCTCCTTGAGGACGGCCTTGAGACGGTCCTCGAACTCGCCCCGGTACTTGGCGCCCGCGACCAGCGACCCCATGTCCAGGGCCACCACCCGCTTCTCCTTGAGGGTCTCGGGGATGTCCCCGTGGACGATCCGCTGGGCCAGGCCCTCGACGATGGCGGTCTTGCCCACGCCCGGCTCGCCGATGAGCACCGGGTTGTTCTTGGTCCGCCGGGACAGGACCTGGATCACCCGCCGGATCTCCTCGTCCCGCCCGATCACCGGGTCGAGCTTCTCCTTGGAGGCCATGTCCGTGAGGTCCTTGGCGTAGCGCTCCAGGGCCTGGTACTTGTCCTCCGGGTTCGGGTCCGTGATCCGCTGCCCGCCGCGGACGTCCTTCATGGCCTGGAGGACCGTGTCTCGGGTGACGCCCTCTCCGGCGAGAATGCGTGAGGCCTCGCCTCCCTGGTCCTGGGTGATGGCCAGCAGGACGTGCTCCAGGCTCACGTACTCGTCCTTGAGGTGCTCGGCCTCTCGAAACGCGTTGTCCAGGACGGACTTGGCCCGGTTTGACAGGTAGGACTGCCCCGCCCCTCCCCCGGACACGCTGGGAAGCTTCTGCAGGGCCTGGTCGAAGGACTGGAGAAGCCGTTCGCGGTTGGCACCGATCTTCCCCAGGATGGGGGGGATCACGCCCTCCCCCTGGTCCAGGGCCACCCTCGCCAGGTGCTCCGGTTCGATCTGCTGGTGCCCGAACCGCTCGGCCAGCTGCTGGGCCTCCTGAAGGGCCTCCTGGGACTTCAGCGTGAACTTGTCGAATCGCATGGATGCGTTCCTCCTCGTTTCTGTCTCGTGCTCCGTTCTCCTCGAGAACCCGCTGGTGCGGCGATCGGGTCACGGTGGGGACCTTCGCCGCCATGTACTGTTCAAAATAAGGTTGCCTTTCCTGTTGTCAAGGAGGATTTGCCATTCTCGTTTACTTTTCCCAATCAATGAAATAAGAAGCCATGAAAGGAGCATTTTAGTTCCTGAAACAGCAAGACTTCTTCCCCGCAGCCGGGCAGCGCCGGAAAGCGGCCGGCGACACCGGCCCCGGGCCGCAACAAGGGTGGACAGCCGTCGGGCGTCCCTGTAGAATGGCCGGACCATGATGAGTAACGCCCCGTGCCGGAGGAAGCCATGAACCAAGAGCGCCGTGGAATCCGTTTCGGAGTCGTCGCCGTCGAGCGGGGGTTCATCACCCCGGAGCAGCTCGTGGCGGCCCTCCAGGTTCAAGTGGAAGAGAACCTGAAGAGCTCGGAGCACCGCCTCATCGGAATGATTCTCCTGGAGCAGGGCCTGCTCACACTCGAACAGATCGACGAAATCCTGAGCGAGCTGGGCTGAGAGGCCCGGCATTCGGTCTCAGTGCCTCGCGAGAGAGCAGCGGAGAGGGTCCTTTGGAAGACTCGCTCGTCCGGGCCGTCGCCCGGGACAGCCACCTTCGCGGACTGGCCTGCACGGCCGCGAACCTCGTCCGGCGTGCCTGCCGGAGGCAGGGTACGTCCCCGACCGCCTCCGTCGCCCTGGGCCGGGCCTTGTCCGGCGGGGCCCTCCTGGGGGCCCAGCTCAAGGGAGACCAGCGCGTCGCCCTCAAGCTGGAGGGCAACGGCCCGCTCGGGAAGATCCTGGTCGAGGCCCGAAGCGACGGCTCGGTCTGCGGCTACGTCGGCCACCCCGAGGCGGACCTCCCTCCCAAAGGGGGCCGGTTCGACGTGGCGGGCCTCCTGGGCCGCGCCGGCCTTCTCACCGTCACCAAGGACCTGTCGCTCAGGGAGCCCTACTCGGGCACCGTGCAGCTCTACACCAGCGAGATCGCCGAAGACCTGGCCTACTACCTGACCGAGTCCGAGCAGGTCCCGTCGGCGGTGGGGCTGGGCGTGCGTCTGGGAGACGACCTGGATGTGGCCGCGGCGGGCGGTTTCCTCATCCAGGCCCTGCCGCCGGCGGACGACTCCGCCGTCGCGGGCGTGGTGGACCGAATCCAGTCCCTGCCTCCCCTGGCCGACATGCTCGGAACGGGACAGAGCCCCGACGACGTCCTGGCCTTTCTCTTCGAGGAGATTCCCTTCGACGTGGTGGGCCGGCACGCCCTGGCCTTCCGGTGCGGTTGCAGCCGGGAGCGCATGGCACGCGCCGTGGCCTCCCTCGGTCGGGACGAGATCCTCGGCCTGGCCCGAGAGATGAAAGGAGCATTGATACGATGCGAGTTCTGCGGGGAGTCCTACCAGTTCGGGCTCCAGGAGCTGGAGCGTCTGGCCGAGACGCTTCACTGATCACGCACCACAGCCGGACCGGACCGGGCGGACCCACGGGCCGGGGCGACACCGGGCGCACATCGCGGGCCCGGTGGCTCTTCGTGCTCTGCCTCCTCCCCGTCCTGCTGTTGGGTGTCGGGGGCTCCCCGGGCCGGGCCGCTCCGGTTCCCGAGCTCCTGGTGGACATCATCGTCTCCCACAACCTCGCCCTCCGGCAGGAGAGCCTGGAGGACGAATCGTACCGGGGGGAGGAAGGCATCCTCCGACTCCGCCCGGAGATCGGCCGGGAGCTCGGCCTGGAGGTCTCCATGGGGGACGTCTACCTGAGGGCCGTCTCCCTCCACGAGGATGCGGAAAAGGCCCTCGAACGGGCGAGACGGGTCATGGCCGACCGGAGCGAGCCGTCGCAGCCGGGAGAGAGCGCCCGCAACATCGTGGAGGCCTTCCTCGCCCACAAGAAGATGACCCTGGAGGCCAATGCCCTGCTGAGGGACTACACCCGGTCCCTGACGCCCGAAGCCGACGAACGCCTCGACCGCGAGGTCTGCCGGGACCTCATGGTCCGGCTCCTGGACGACAGCCTCAGGCGGACCCATGGAAGGCTGAGGGACGCCCTCGGCTGCTTCGTGAACACCTGTCAAGGCGTCCGCTCCGAGCCGTGCATCACGCCGGAGAACGTCCGTTTCGTCAACACCGTGTTCGGGGAGTTCGTGAACCGCGCCCCGGAAGGCCTCCTGGAGCCGTACGACCTCGATCGCCTCGATCCCTCGCGGGCGTCGAACCTTCCCCCGGGCTGGAAGCGTGCGGTCGGGTCCGGGGCCGCCCGGATCGCGGGCCTGGTCGAGGACGCCCTCGGCAAGCTCGACCGGGACGGTTCGATCCAGGTCGACCCCCTGCTCTTCCTCGCCCTGATCCGCCGGGAGTCCCGGTTCGATGCCAGGGCCATCTCCCACGTGGGGGCCGCGGGTCTGACCCAGATCATGCCCGCGACCGCCGAAGAGATGGGCATGGAAAACGTGTACCATCCCGACTACTTCGAGCAGGCGTTTTCCCTTCTTCGGGAAGAGCGGAAGGCGAGAAGAGAGGCCGTGGCGGCCCTCTTCTCCATCACCCCGGAGAACGGGCTGCAGAAGGCGGCCAGGGCCCGGGAGCTGATGCAGGAATCGCTCCGGTTGAGGCGGGAGAAAAAGCGGCTCTTCGCGAGGTACAGGCGCGAGCTCCGGGAACAGCCGTCGGACCCCAGGCTCCAACCGGACAAGGCCGTGGAGTACGGGCTGGCCTATTTCAGCGGGCTTCTGCGGGACCAGAAGGGGGACATCAGCCTCGCACTGGCTTCATACAACGCCGGCCCGCACCGGGTGCGGCAGTACAGCGGCATTCCCCCGTACGGGGAGACCGTGCGGTTTCGCAACCGTGTCCTGGAGTTCTACCGCGAGTACCTCGCGAAGCTCGACAACACCTGACCCGCTCACCCCTCTTTTCGGGGCGCCTGCTGGTACTCCTCCGCCCAGCGAAGCCAGATCTTTTTCCGGTTCTGGAACTTGTGCATGATCCGGTCCAGGTGGTTCCTCAGCTCCAGGTCGAACACCTTCCTGCGGGACAGCATCAGGATCTCGCGCTCGAGACGCTCCCATCCCGGCATCCTGTCCGCTTCGCCGAGCCGGTATCTCTGAAAATCCAGGTGCATCGTTTCGATGCGCCGCTCGAACCCCAGGATGGCCTCGCGGAGCTCGCGGTTCTCTTTGGATATCAGCATGATCACCCCACACCCGTCGTGCGCTTCGAGACCGAACCGCAGAAATCAAATCATTATTAGGTCATCCCTCTCGGTCTTTCAATGAGAAATCCTCCCTTTTCCTGCCTCCGCGCCGGGATCGCTCAAACGCACATGACCAGCGCTCGGTACCCGGATCCCCGCGAGGACCCTCGCGTTCACCATCCACCATCTCTCGCTTTTCCCCTTCAGCATCCTCTTGTCCCTCGCCTCCGATGTCGCTTGACATTTGGCCGACCCCGTGGAGAATCCAGTGAGGGAAACACACCCTTCATCCTTGACCGGCAAATGGAGGCAACATGGCGCCCAAGGTACTCTTGCAGTCCGATTTCGCGGACCTCGATCTCGTCAAGCGGGGGAAAGTCCGGGACGTGTACGAGCTGGACGACAAGCTGCTCATCGTGGCAAGCGACCGGATGTCCGCATTCGACGTGGTCATGGACGATCCGATCCCGGACAAGGGCCGGATCCTGACCAAAATCTCCACCTTCTGGTTCGAGCAGGTGAGGCCGGTGGTCGAGAACCACGTGATCTCCACCGACCCGGCCGACTACCCCGAGCCCTGCTCCAACCACCGCGAGGCCCTGGAGGGACGGAGCATGCTCGTGCAAAAGGCCGATCCCCTTCCGGTGGAGTGCATCGTCCGCGGCTACATCTCCGGGTCCGGGTGGAAGGAGTACCGGGAGAGGGGCACGATCTGCGACATCCCCCTCCCCGAGGGTCTCCGGGAGTCCGACAAGCTGCCGGAGCCCATCTTCACCCCTTCCACCAAGGCGGAGTCGGGGACCCACGACGAGAACATCTCCTACGACAAGGCGGTCGAGCTGCTCGGCCGGGAAACCGCCGACGCGGTCCGGGAGCTGAGCCTGAAGATCTACGCCTTCGGCCGGGACTACGCCGCCGAGAAAGGGATCATCATCGCGGACACCAAGTTCGAGTTCGGCCGGGTCGGGGATCGCATCATCCTGATCGACGAGGTGCTCACCCCCGACTCGTCACGGTTCTGGCCCATGGACGCCTACCGGGCCGGGGGTCCCCAGAAGAGCTTCGACAAGCAGTTCCTCCGGGACTACCTGGAAGGGCTGGACTGGCCGAAGACCCCGCCGCCGCCCAGGCTGCCCGGGGAGATCGTCGAGAAGACGCGGGAGAAGTATCTGGAAGCCCTGAAGCGGCTCACCGGGAGGGGGCTGGACTGATGGTGAGACCCGTCATCTGCTTCATCGACGACTCCGACTTCGAGCACGACCTGGTCCGCGCGGAGATCGCGCCCCAATCAGAGACCCACGCGTTCGTCCAGGCCCACACGTTCGAGGAGGCCGAGGAGCGCCTGGGCCCGGCTGCCCCGTCCCTGTTCCTGCTCGACCTGTGGGGACAGGATCCCGACGTTCCCGAGCCGGTGATCACCCCGCTGGAGACCCTGCAGGAACGGGCGGCTGCGATCCCGGACCTGGAGTCCGTCTACCTGGGGCTGGACGCCTTTCCCGGCGACCGCAACAACGAGTACCTCAAGCGGCTCTTCCGGATCGTGGACGGGTGGCGAACCCTGTTCGAAGCCGCTTGTGCCGGGGTGGGGCAAAACAGGAAGTACGGGCTGAGGAACCTGGCCCTCGCCAGGGAACGCTATCCCGGCGTACCGGCCGTGTTCTACACTCGAAAATCCCTGATCAGCGACGCGGTGGCCATGCTCCGGGCCGGGTGCGACGGTCTCTACATCAAGCCGACCGGTGCGGACGACGAGGAGACCCGGCGCCTGACCCGAGCCTACGCCCCCGAGCTCCTCGAGGCCCTGCATCGCATCATGTCGACCCCGTCGTCCCCGAGCTGATCCCCCCTCCTCCCCGCGGAACCCCCGGTTCGCGGCGGATCGCGCCCGGCGGCCGCCGCCGGACGCGGGTCCGCTCGAACGGGGCGCTCCGTCGCCGGTTCCCGCCGCCGAAAACGCCCCCCACAGCCCGAAAAAACTCAAATGCCCTCCGGTTGACAAAGACTTACCCGATGCTTAACGTAACTCTCGATTGGGCACCGGAAGGGGACGGAAGGCCCCTCGGCTCGCCACCGATACAGAACAAAACACGAACCGAACCGCGACGGTGTGGGAAACGGCCCGGCGTCTCGAGAGCCGCCCTTGGAACGTCAAGGGGCTGTGGGGCTTCTCAGGTGGATGAGCGGGTTTTTTTCGATTCCGTCAACCTCTCGGAACGATCGCATATGGACGAAGAGCGCGTCAAAAACGGACAGGAGACCAACGGACCCGTGAGCGACGATGAAAAGAACCTCGAAGGGGCCCCCGAAGGCCTCCCGGAGGAGGAAGGGAACCTGGAGGACCTCTCCAGGGAGGCGCTGATCGAGCAGATCCGTTCGCTGCGGCAGAGCAGGGATGAGATCTCCGATCGCCACCTCCGCCTGCAGGCGGAGATGGAGAACATGAAGAAGCGCCATCAGAAGGAGAAAAAGGACTGGCAGCGTTTCGCCAACGAGAAGCTCATCAAGGAGATCCTGCCGGTCGTGGACAACCTGGAGTCCGCCCTCAGCCACGCCGCCGACGCAAACGCCGTGGAGGCCCTTCGCGAGGGGGTGGAGCTGACCCTCAAGGGGCTGCGCGAGGCCCTGGGCCGGGCCGGCGTCGAGAGGGTCGAGACCGAAGGCGAGACATTCGATCCCAGCTTCCACGAGGCGATCTCCGTCCAGGAAGACCCGAACCGGGCCGCCGGCGCCATCCTGCACGAAATGCAAAAGGGGTACGTGCTGAACGGCCGTTTGATCCGTCCTGCAATGGTCGTGGTGAACCAGGGGACATCAGGCGAGGGGAGAGGCCTTTCCTCCGACGCAGCCTTTGAATCAGAAAACGAATAAATTCGGGATAGAACAAGAGGAGGACAAAGATGGGCAAGACGATTGGTATTGACCTCGGTACGACGAACTCGTGTGTGGCCGTCATGGAGGGAGGGGATCCCGTGGTGATCGCCAACGCGGAAGGGAGCCGGACCACCCCTTCCATGGTGGCGTTCAACGACAAGGGGGAACGCCTTGTCGGGCAGATCGCAAAACGCCAGGCCATCACGAACCCGGACAACACGGTGTTCGCGGTCAAGCGGCTGATCGGCCGCAAGTACGACTCGAAGGAGGTTCAGCGGGATGTGAGCATCGTCCCGTACAAGCTCGTGAAGGCGGACAACGGGGACGCCCACATCGAGGTCCGTGACAAGAAGTACAGCCCCGCGGAGATCTCCTCCATGATCCTCCAGAAGATGAAGCAGACGGCGGAGGACTACCTGGGAGAGGAGGTCACCGAGGCGGTGATCACGGTCCCGGCTTACTTCAACGACAGCCAGCGGCAGGCCACCAAGGACGCCGGCAAGATCGCCGGGCTCAAGGTGGAGCGCATCATCAACGAGCCCACCGCGGCCTCCCTGGCCTACGGCCTAGACAAGAAGGGCGACAAGAAGATCGCCGTGTTCGACCTCGGCGGCGGCACCTTCGACATCTCCATCCTGGAGATCGGCGACGGCGTCTTCGAGGTCAAGTCCACCCACGGAGACACCCACCTGGGCGGCGAGGACTTCGACCTTCGGATCGTGGACTACCTGGCGGACGAGTTCAAGAAGGACCAGGGCATCGACCTGAGAAACGACAAGATGGCCCTCCAGAGGCTCAAGGAAGCGGCCGAGAAGGCCAAGATGGAGCTCTCCGGCTCCCAGGAGACCGACGTGAACCTGCCCTTCATCACGGCGGACTCCAGCGGGCCCAAGCACATGAACATCAAGCTGTCGCGCTCCAAGATGGAGAGCCTGGTGAGCGACCTGGTCGACCAGGTCACCGAGCCCTGCAACGTGGCGCTCAAGGACTCCGGCATCAAGGCCGGGGACATCGACGAGGTGATCCTGGTCGGCGGCATGACCCGGATGCCCAAGGTCCAGCAGAAGGTCAAGGACATCTTCGGCAAGGAGCCCACCAAGGGCGTCAACCCGGACGAGGTCGTGGCCATCGGCGCCGCCATTCAGGCGGGCGTGCTCAAGGGGGACGTCAAGGACGTGCTGCTGCTGGACGTGACGCCGCTCTCCCTGGGGATCGAGACCCTGGGCGGGGTGTTCACCAAGCTCATCGAGAAGAACACGACCATCCCCACCAAGAAGAGCCAGGTCTTCTCCACGGCCGCGGACAACCAGCCGGCCGTGGAGATCCACGTGCTTCAGGGCGAGCGCGAGATGGCCGCGAACAACAAGACCCTGGGCCGGTTCCAGCTGGTGGGCATCCCGCCCGCGCCCCGTGGGGTCCCGCAGATCGAGGTCACCTTCGACATCGACGCCAACGGCATCGTGAACGTCTCGGCCAAGGACCAGGGAACGGGCAAGGAGCAGTCCATCAAGATCACGGCCTCCAGCGGCCTGAGCGAGGAGGAGATCGACCAGCTCGTCAAGGACGCCGAGGCGCACGCCGAGGAGGACAAGAAGCGGAAGGAGCTCGTCGAGGCCAAGAACATGGCGGACTCCCTGATCTACTCCACGGAGAAGTCCGTCGGCGAGGTGGGGGACAAGCTGGACGCCGACACCAAGGGAAGCATCAACACGGCCATCGAGAACCTCAAGAAGGCCATGGAAAGCGACGACGCCGACGAGATCAAGCAGAAAACCGAGGAGCTGACCCAGGCCTCCCACAAGCTGGCCGAGGCCATGTACTCCCAGGCCTCCCAGCAGCCGGGCGGCGCCGAGGAAGGGGCCGCGCCCGGCGGAGAGGCCGAGGGCGGCGGAGCCTCGGGCGAGGACGAGGACGTGGTGGATGCGGACTACGAGGAAGTGAAGAAGTGATCCCCGGCCTGGACCGGCGATCCATACGGGCTATCCCCGCCCTTGCGGCGGGGGTAGCCCTTTTGTTTTCTTCCCCCGCCTGCCAGCCCAAGCGGCCGGCGGAAAAGCCGGCGCCCGAGGTGGAGGAGGCCCCGGAGGAGCGGCTGCTCGAGCAGGCCCTGCAGTACGATCGCCTCGGGGAGCTGGAGAGGGCCTATGAGGCCTACGCGAGCTACGTTCGGGAGAAGCCCGGCGACGAGAGGGCCCGCCGCGCCCTTCACCGGATGGCCGAGATCCGGTACGGGGACCGACGGTTCAAAGAGGCCCTCGCCCTCTTCGAGCGCATCCAGCGGGAGTACCCGTCCCACCCGGATCGGGCCCGTGTCGGCTTCGAGATCCTGAACACGCTGTACCGCATGAACGACCTCGATGCGTGCCGCTCGCGGGGTCAGGTCTGGCTGAGCGAGAACGCGGACCATCCCCTCCGCGGAGACGTGCTCTTCCTCCTCGGCCGGTGCGAGTCGAATGCGGGGCGGCCCGTCCAGGCCTTCGAGCGCTGGATGCAGGCGGCCGGGCGCTTGCCGGACGCGCCGGAAAAGCTTGCAGCCCTGGACGATGCCGTCCACGGCATCATCGAAACCGCCTCCCTCCCCCAGCTCGAGTCGATGGCGGGGCAACGGAAGGCAAACCCCTACCTGCCCGATATTCTCCACCGCATCGCCCTTCTCCACGCGGATCGGGGCCGCCTCGATCAAGCCCGGCAGGCGGCCATGGACCTCCTCGACGCGACCTCGAGCCCGGAGTGGAGGCTGAAGGGACGGAAGATCCTGGCCCGCATCGATGAGGAGCTGTCCATCGCCCGGGGCCGGATCGGTTGTCTTCTTCCGCTGAGCGGTCCCTTTGCCATCTACGGCCGGGAGACCCTGAACGGCATCCAGATGGGAATGGCGAGCTGGCTCTCCGGCCCGGACGAGCCGGAGATCGAGCTGATCATCCGGGACACCGGCGGGGACGAGGGGCAGGCCGCGAGGGCCGTGGAGGAGCTGGCAGAGGAGGAGCGGGTCATGGCCGTCGTCGGCCCGCTCTCCAGCAGGGTCGCGGAAGCCGCTGCGGCGCGGGCCCAGGAGCTGGGCGTTCCGATCGTCACCTTCGCCCAGAAGGAGAGCATTCCCGACATCGGGGAGTCGGTTTTCAGGAACTTCCTGACCCCGTCCATGGAGGTCGAGGCCCTCGTGGACCACGCGTTCCGCGATCGGGGCCTCCGGCGGTTCGGCATCCTCTACCCGGACAACCCCTACGGCCGTTACTTCATGAACCTGTTCTGGGATCGCGTCCAGGAGCTGGGCGGCACGATCACGGCCGTGGAGGCCTATCCTCCGGACAAGACGGACTACGCCGACGAGGTGCAGAGGATGGTGGGCCTGTACTACCCCCGGCCCCCTTCGGTGAAGCGCATGCTCGAGGAGCGGAGGGCGGAGAGCGGCGTGACGGAGCCCCCCGACGAGCCCGAGCCCATCGTGGACTTCGAGGCCGTCTTCATCCCGGACAACAGCGAGCGGGTGGCCCTGGTGGTCCCGCAGTTCCCCTTCCACCGCGTGCTCGACATCCAGCTTCTGGGAACCAGCCTCTGGCAGTCCGAGGCCCTGATCGAGCTGGCCGGCGACTACGTCCAGAGGGCCGTGCTGCCCTCGGGCTTCTTCCCGGCCGGCGCGGCCGAGCCGACCGCCGCCTTTGTCCAGCGGTACCGCAGCGCCTTTGGAAAGGAGCCGGACATCCTGGCGGCGAACGGGTACGACACCATCCGCTACCTGAAGAGGCTGCTCGAAGACCCGGGGGTGGCGACGCGCAAGGATTTGAAGCGGGCCCTCCGGTTGTCGGACGGCATGGCCGGAGCCACGGGAACCATCCGCTTCGGAGCGGGCGGGGAGGTCCAGAAGCGTCCCCTGCTTCTCACCGTAAAGAGGGACCGGTTCGTGCCGCTCGAGCCGGAAGAGAGCCGAGAAGGGGGAAGAGGAAAGAGATAATCACCCTTTCCCCTTGCCTCTATTCTATCTCTTTTTCTTTTTCTTTTTCTTCCTTTTTCCTCCTCGCCATGCGGACCACGAGAATGCTGATCTCGTAGAGGATGATCAGCGGCCCCGCCATCATGCACTGGGTCACGATGTCCGGCGGGGTGAGGATCGCGCCCATCGCGAAGGTCAGCAGGATGGCGTACTTCCGTTTCTTCCGCATCAGCTCGGGCGTGACGATGCCCATCCTGCCGAGGAAGAAGGCCACGACCGGGAGCTCGAACACCAGCCCGAAGGCGAAGAGGAGCTTGATGGCGAAGGAGAAGTACTCCTTCACCGAGGGGAGGGCCTGGATGGACTCGTTGGCGAACCCCAGAAAGAAGCGGAAACCGAAGGGGAACACGATGAAGTAGCCGAACAGGCTGCCGCCCACGAACAGGAGCGTGGAGCTGATCACGAAGGGGACCACGAGGCTTCGCTCGTGCCGGTAGAGCCCCGGAGCGACGAACTTGTAGAGCTGATAGAAGATGATGGGGGCCGACGCGAGGATCCCCGTCACGAGCGCGGTCTTGAGATAGGCGAAAAACATCTCCGGCAGGTTGGTGAAGATGAGCTGCTGCCCCTCTTTCATGTTCTGCTTGAGCGGCAGGATCAGGATCTGGAACAGCTCCTCCGCGAAGAAGTAGGCGATCACGAAGCCGATCCCGACGCTGATCGCGCAGATGACCAGCCGTTTTCTCAGCTCCTCCAGGTGGCTCATGAAGGGCTGCTTCTCGTCATTCTCCATTCAGTCGGACTCCTTGTCTTCCTTGGAAACGCCGGACCCTCCCCGCTCGCCGGGTTTCGCTTCCTCGAGCTCCTCGGTCGAGGCGGACGCTTCCCCGGAGGACGTCTTGGTCCGCTCGTACTCCTCGAGCACGTCGTCGAACGACCCGTAGCGGGAGGCGTTCTCCTCCGCGTTCTCCTCCGCGACGGCCTCCCCCTCGCCCGAGCGTTCAGCCTCTGAAGGGGCCCTGTCCACGGGCTCGCGCTCCTCCGGAGGCCGATTGAGGCTGTTCACGGTGTCGCTCAGGTCGTTCCGGATGTCCTGAAAGTCCTGGTCCACGTCCAGGCTCTCCTTGATGTCCTGGGTGGCCTTCTTGAACTCCGCCATCCCCTTGCCCAGGGCGCGGGCCAGGTCGGGGAGCTTGCTGGGTCCGATGATGATGAGCGCGATCACCATGATGATGATCAGCTCGGGCAGACCGATGCCGAACATGACGTACCTCCGAAGGACGTGTTCGTGTCCGTGGTTCGTGGCTCGTGTCCGTTCAACGCCTTTCTCGGGTACGGCTGCGGGAGACAGCACGGACTCGAGATCCTCAGCGGCTTTCCTTGCCTCTTTCCTCTCGTATCTCTCCTCAGTGCCTTACAGACCGAGCATCATGGCCGTCTCGTCGCAGTCCGGGAACTTGGCGCACTTCAGGCAGTCCGCCCACACCTTGTGGGGGAGCACGGACTTTTCCACCTCCGCAAAGCCGAGCTTTCCGAAAAACGCGTTCACGTAGGTCAGCGCGAACACCTGGTGGACGCCCAGGTCGACCGCCTCCTGCAGGCACGTCTCGACCAGCAGACGGCCGTACCCCATGCCCTGGCAATCCTCCGCCACGGCCAGGGACCGAATCTCGGCCAGATCCTCCCAGCAGACGCCCAGGGCGCAGGCCCCCACCACCCAATCCCCCCGTTCGGGGTCCTCCAGCACGTAGAAGTCCCGGAGGTGGTCGTAGAGCTCGCTCAGGGACCGCGCGAGGAGCAGACCTCGGTCTGCATTGTGGTACAGCAGCCGGTGAATGGGCTTCACGTCCCGAATCGCCGCCTTTCTGAGAATCGGCTTAGTCGAGCTTGGAGACAAAACCGTCGACCCCTTCTCTCTTCCTCAGCAGCACGGCGTACTGCTCGGCTTCCGTTCGGCTCAGGAACCGCCCGCATCGTACGCGATAGTAGGTGGTTCCGTTGACCTCGACATCGTAATAGTAGGCCGGGTGCCCTTTGCGTTTCAACCGCCGAATCATCTCCTCCGCTGCGCTCCGGGTGGTCGTCGCGGCCACCTGGACCGTGAACCGGGCCTTGACCAGCAGCCCGTCCCGTTCCGCCACGGGTGCCGGCACCCGGGGCTTCTCGGCTCGGGTCGACGGCCTCTCCGGCGGGGACCGCTCGTCGGGGCTGGAGGCCCCGGCCTCCGTCTTCCGAACCTTCTCCGCAGGTTCGGGAGCCGGCGCCGGCTCCGGCTCCCCGGCCGGCCGCTCCGGAGGCGCAGCCCGGACCTCCTTTTTCACCGCAGGCTTGGATCCCGCCGTCCGGCGCTCCAGGGCCTCGTCCTTCTTCGTGGCCAGCTTCTCGTAGAATGCGAGCTTGGGGCTCTCCGGCGGCGCTTCCTCGGGTTCGACCTCCCGCGCCCGGTCCCGTCGGACGATCTCCTGCAGCTTCCCGATCTGCTCCTTGAGCTCTCCCACGGCACGATCCGCAGGCAGCGACCCCCGGCCCACCAGGATGCCGAGCGCGAAGATCCACACGAGCAGGAACAGAAGCCCGCCCCCCCAGAGGAGCAGGCTCCCCGCGCGCATCTCGACCTGAAACGTCCGTCCCTTCTTCTTTTCGCTGGATCGCTCTCGAGCCATGGGCATGCGGCGCTTCCGTCACGACGTCTGCAGGCGGCGCAGGCTCACATCCGCTCCGGGGCGTGAACGCCCAGCAGAGAAAGCCCGTTCCGCAGAACGGTCCGGATGCCCGCCGCAAGGCAGAGCCTCGCCTGCGTCCGCGGGACATCCTGCGTGACGATCCTGTGCTCGGGGACCTTCGTTCCGAGATTGAAGTACTTGTGAAAGGTCGAAGCGAGCTCCGTGAGATAGTAAGGCACGCGGTGAGGCTCACGGCTCCTGCAGACGTCCCGGAGGAGGGAGGGGAACCTCGCCAGAAACCGCACCAGGGCCCGCTCCTCCTCGAGATCCAGCCGGTCCAGCACCTCCAGCGGCTCCTCGGGGAAGGGCACCCCCGCTTCGGCGGCCTTGCGAAACACGCTGCAGATCCGGGCGTGTGCGTACTGGACGTAGTACACGGGGTTGTCGCTGTCCTGCTTCCGCGCCAGGTCCAGGTCGAAGTCCAGGGGCGAGTCGTGGTTCTTCACCAGAAAAAGGAACCGGGTCGCGTCCACCCCCACCTCGTCGACGAGCTCCCGGAGGGTCACGTAGGAGCCCGCCCGCTTGGACATCCGGATCTCGACCCCTCCCTCCCACAGCTTCACGAGCTGGATGAGGATCACGGACAGCCAGTCCTCCTCCAGCCCGTTCGCCATGAGGGCCGCCTTGACCCGCTGCACGTACCCGTGGTGATCGGCACCCCAGATGTTCACGGCCCGGGTGAAACCCCGCTTCCACTTGTCCAGGTGGTAGGCGATGTCCGTGGCGAAGTAGGTGAACTGGCCGTCGTTCTTTCGAATCACGCGGTCCTTGTCGTCCCCGAAGAGCGTGGTCTTGATCCACCACGCGCCGTCCTGCTCGTACAGATCCCCCCGGGCCCGGGTCCGCTCCAGGACCTCGTCCAGGAGCCCCGACGCGACCAGCTCCTTCTCCGAGACCCAGGCGTCGAAGGTGGTCCGGAACGCCTCCAGGTCGGAGCGGATCTCCTCGAGCATGCGCCGCCGCCCGAACCCGGCGCACCGCGCCACGGCCTCGTCCGGGCTCAGGGCCTCCAGGTCCTCGACGGCCTCGATCTCGGAGGCCAGGGTCTCGATGTAGCCCCCCATGTACCCCCCTTCCGGGAACGGCGCGCCCGGGTCCCGGCGCTGCCTCCACCGGCTGTAGATGGACTCCCCGAGAAGGCGGATCTGCAGGCCTGCGTCGTTGATGTAGAACTCGCGGGCGGCCTCGAAACCGCAGAAGGACAGGATCCTGCACAGGCTGTCCCCCAGGGCCGCCCCCCGGCCGTGCCCGAGGTGGAGCGGGCCGGTCGGGTTGGCGCTCACGAACTCGACGAGGACCCGCTCTCCCCCGCCCAGGTCGCTCCGCCCGTAGTCGGGCCCCAGCGCGATGATCTCCGCGAGGACGCGGTTCCACTCCTCCGGGCGGATGGTGAAGTTCAGAAACCCGGGGCCGGCGATCTCCACCGTCTCCAGCAGGGGATGCTTCCCCTGGAGCGCCTCCACGATCACCGCGGCGATCTCTCTCGGGGCCCGCTTCTGGGACGAGGCGAGCGTCATGGGAAGGTTGGTGGCGAACTGCCCGTGCTCGGGGTTGTTGGGGATCTCGACGACAAAGTCCGGAATCGGGGTCGGCACGAGATCGCCCGCCTCGAAGCAGGCCTCGAGGCACTGTCTCAGGATCTGCTCGATCTTCGCTTTCATGGAATCGTTGTCTTCTCTCCGCACCGTCCCACGGTGCAGTAAATCTCGTACGAGATCGTGCCGCAGGCCGCGGCCACCTCGTCGCCGCTGAGGACCGCTTCGCCCTGGCGCCCCAGGAAGACGGCCTCGTCCCCCGGCCGGACCTCCGGCATCCGGCTCACGTCGGCCATGGTCAGGTTCATGCAGACCCGCCCCCGGATCGGGGCCCGCTTCCCCCGGATGAGCACCGCTCCCCTGTTGGAGAGGGACCTGGGGAGGCCGTCGCTGTACCCTGCTGAGATCACGGCGATTCTTTCGGGGCCCGGCGTCGTGTACGTCCGCCCGTAGCTGATCGCCGCCCCACCTGCAAAGTCGCGGACCTGGAGCACCGTGGCCTTCAGGGTCATGGCCGGCTCCAGGGAGATGGACGGAACGAGCCCGGGCGAGGGGGACCCGCCGTAGAGCAGGATCCCGGGACGGACCATGCCGAAGTGGGCCTCCGGGTAGCCGAGCGTGCCGGCGCTGTTGGCCAGGCTGCTCGCGTGGAGGTCCATGCCCCGCTCCCGGGCCGCCTCCAGGGCCGCCTCGAACGCGCGGATCTGGGCCTCCGTGTACCGCCTGTCCGGCTCGTCGGCCGAGGAGAGGTGGCTCACGAGCCCCTCCGCGTCCAGGCCGCCCCGCCTCGAGACCTCCTCGACGAACGCGCCGGCCTCGGCCGTGGCGACCCCCAGCCGGCCCATCCCCGTGTCGAGCTTCA
>Ga0207797_1000711_pt1 | contig 25458 bp, 22 predicted proteins | sample PRCRCaboRojoPR_6_FD_187275 | JGI IMG/M metagenome (GOLD analysis project Ga0207797, IMG submission 187275) | Marine sediment microbial community from Cabo Rojo, Puerto Rico - PR CR 10% Liquid 1 (SPAdes) | ecosystem: Environmental > Aquatic > Marine > Coastal > Sediment | place: Cabo Rojo, Puerto... | reverse complement strand
CACCACCGTCCGCCGCGGTGCCTACCTCGGGGAGGACGTCATCATGATGAGTCCCTCCTTCGTCAACATCGGCGCCCACGTCGGTGACGGGACACTCGTCGACTCCTGTGACACCGTCGGGTCGGCCGCACAGATCGGGGAGGACGTGAAACTCGGCGCGAACACGCTCATCGGCGGCGTCCTCGAGCCCGTCGAGGGCGCGCCGGTCATCGTCGAAGACGGCGCGTCGCTCGGTGCCGGCTGTCGCGTCACCAGCGGCTTCGTCGTCGGCGAGAACAGCGTCGTCGGCGAGAACACGCTGCTGACGCCGCGCATTCCGGTCTACGACCTCGTCGAGGAGGAGATTATCTACGGTCACCTCCCGCCGGAGCGGCGCGCGTTCTCGCGGTACGTCGAGTCGTCGATCAGCGACCACGACCTGTTCGACGGCGGCGCGTACAAGCCCGCCGTCGTCGCGACGGACATCGAACAGGAGACGCTGGAAGGCACCGAGCGCGAGGACGCGCTGCGAGAGTAATCGCACTCCGATTCTGGAAGTCTCCCTGGGACTGGCGTCGTCTCTATCGCGACCTTGCTGCTATCGAACGGTGGACGTGGCACGAGAGACACACAGCGGGATCGTTTTGTCACCCCGACGCGTCCGCTGCTCGCTGGGGCCCGATAGTATGAACGTGTTAGAATAGGAACTAGAACTATGGGGACGCACGAACTGACGAGGGACGTCTGGGACATCGATCCCGCGGAGTTTCCGGCAGACGGAACGACCGCAGAGCAGGCACGGTTTCTGCTCCGCTACGCGATTCTGGCACCGTCGAGCCACAACTCGCAGCCCTGGGAGTTCCTCGTCGCCGACGAAACCGTCGAGATACACGCCGCCGAGGATCGGTGGCTGGACGTCGCCGACGCGGACAGGCGAGAACTGTACCTGAGTCTGGGCTGTGCCGTCGAGAACCTCTCGGTCGCCGCCGAACACTTCGGCATCGGCGTCGACGTCACGTATCACGACGAGCCGTCGCCGGTAGCGGTGGTCGGCCTCCAGCCAGAGGGAGAGCTCTCGTCGCGACGTCCAGCGGGACTGTTCGGAGCGATCTCCGAGCGATACACGAACCACCACCTCTTCGCGGACGACCCGCTCGGCGAGACCGTCCGCCAGCGACTGCGGGAGTGCGCGCTGGAAGACGACGTGACGGCAGTCTTCGTCGACGACGCGGACGCGAAGCGTTCCATCGCCGAACTGCAGGCCGAGGCCGACCGGCGTCAGATGGAGGATCCCGAGTACCGGAGAGAGCTGGGTCACTGGATCGGTATCGGTGCGCTCGGGGACGCCTGGCTGAAGGCCCGGATCGGTCAGGCCGTCGTTTCTCATCTGGACATCGGCGACAGAGAGGCACGGAAGAACTCGAAACTCGTTCAGAGCGCCCCAGTGCTGGGCGTGCTCTGGACGAACTCGGACGACCCATCAGCACGAGTCACAGCCGGACAGGTGTTCGAACGCATGTCGCTGGCCGCCACGGCCGAGGGCGTCGCCGTCCACCCGATGAGTCAGACACTCGAACGGCCCGAAATGCGCGAACGACTCGCCGACATCGTCGACGCGGACGGGGCGCTCCCACAGCATCTCTTTCGGCTCGGGTATGCCAGCGACGAACAGGAACACACGCCCCGGTGGCCCCTGGAGAAATTCCTCGTCGACGCGGACTGACCGGGCGAGCAATCGAGCCGCGAGGGGAACCTCGATCCGGTTTCCGATGCAGTCAGTTCGGAGCTGTCTGAACCCATCAAAAAAGCGCAACCCTTGTTATCGGCCGTCACCGCAGTTTTGCCAATGAGTCAGGCTACGTCGCCGCCGATCCGTCGCCTCGCGGACTGGGATCACGAGCGCCTGGAGCGTCTCGCCGAGGAGCACGGCACGCCGCTGTACGTCGTCGACCTCGACCGCGTCCAGGCGAACTACCGGCGCTTCGCGGGGGCGTTCCCGGACGCGCACGTCATGTACGCGGCGAAGGCACACACCGGCCGCGCCGTCCTCGCCGCGCTGCTCGACGCCGGCACGGACATCGAGTGTGCCGCCCGCGGCGAACTCCAGCGGGCGATCGAAGCCGGTGCCGACCCGGACACGCTGCAGTACACCGCCGTCAACCCGCCTGCGGCCGACCTGGACTACGCGGCCGAACTGGGCGCAGAGAACCCCGGCCTGACGGTCACCGCCGGTGCGGAGGACACCTTCGACCGCCTCGAAGCGCGGGGCTACGACGGCCGCGTGGCCATCCGGATCAACCCCGGCATCGGGACGGGCCACCACGAGAAGGTCGCCACCGGCAAGGACGCGAAGTTCGGCATCCCGTACGACCGCGTGCCAGACGTGGCCGCAGACGTCCGCGAGCGGTTCGACCTCGTGGGAGTTCACGCCCACGCCGGCAGCGGCGTGCTCCACGACGACCTGGACGACCACTGCCGCGCCATCGGGAAGGTCGCGGACGTGGCACGCGAGGTCGGCGACCTCGAGTTCGTCGACTTCGGCGGCGGCTTCGGCGTCCCGTATCACGAGGACGAGGAACCGCTGGACATGGACGTCGTCGGCGACCGCGTCCGCGAGGCCGTCGGCGACCTGGACGCACAGGTCGCGCTCGAACCCGGCCGGTACGTCGTCGCCGACGCCGAACTGATCCTGACCGACGTGAACACCATCAAGGAGACACCGGCCACGACCGTCGTCGGCGTCGACGCGTCGCTGGCGACGCTCATCCGTCCCGCGATGTTCGACTCCTACCATCCGATCCGGAACGTCTCCGCGCCCGACCGCGATGCCGAACCCGTCTCCGTCGGCGGCCCCTGCTGTACGAGCGCCGACGTGTTCTGCACCGACCGGCCGGTCGCCCGGCCCGAGCGCGGCGACCTGCTCGCCATCGGCAACGCCGGCGCGTACGGCTACGAACTCGCCAATCAGTTCCACTCACAGCCCCGGCCCGCCGAAGTCGCCGTCGAGGGCGACGAGGCGCGCGTGGTTCGGCGCCGCGAGACGATGGACGACGTGACACGCGTGGAACGATGACCTACGACATCGACGAATTCCACCGCGCGGCCGTCTCGACGCCCTCCCACGAGGACGTCACCGCGATGCGCCAGTTGCTGGTCGAGACAATCGAAGCCGAGGGCATCGACCCGACCGTCGACGACGTCGGGACGGTCACCGCGACCCGCGGTCGCGGTGATCCCCACGTCGTCCTCAACACCCACATCGATACCGTCCCGCCCCACGTCGACTACGAGCGTGACGGCGACGTCGTCCGCGGCCGCGGCGCCTGCGACGCGAAAGGGCCGCTCGCAGCGCTGCTGGCGGCGTTTTTCGACGCCGACGCGGAGACGGGACGGCTGACGCTCGCCATCTCCCACGACGAGGAGACCGTCCAGACCGGCGGTGCCCACCTCGCGGAGACGCTGGACGCCGACGCGGTCGTCGTCGGCGAGCCGACCGGTCTGGACGTCTGCACGGCCGCGCGCGGGCAGTTCGAGGGCAGCGTCACGATCCGCGGCGAGAGCGCCCACGCCGCCGACCCGACCAGCGGGAAAAACGCCATCCGCGCCGCCAGCGTCGTCGTCCAGGGGCTGGAGACCTACGACGACGAGTACGGCCCCGGCGAACACGACCTGCTCGGCTGGCCGACGCTCACGCCGACCCTGATCGAGGGCGGCGAGGCGACGAACCAGGTGCCCGGCGAGTGCACAGTCACGTTCGACCGGCGCTCGGTACCCCCCGAATCGGTCGACGAGTGCATCGCCCAGCTAGAAGAGCACCTCTACAGTTTCATGCCCCGCGGGATGAACCTCTCCGTGTCGCTGTTGCGCCCGGACATGCCCGCACCGGAGGCCTTCGAGACCGACCCCGACGCGGCCGTCGTCCGGGCGCTCCAGTCCGCCAGCGGCGGCGACCTGCGCCCGTTCGGTGCCGCCACGGAAGCCTCATACTTCGCCGCGGACGCACCGACAGTCGTGTTCGGCCCGGGCGTGCTGACGGACGAGGAGGGGCCGGTCGCCCACGCCGAACGGGAGTACGTCGACCGGCGGGACGTCCACCGCGCCGCGGACGCCGTGACCGCGGCCGTGTCTGATCTTCTGGGCTGAGGGCCGCAGACGCTGTCTGCTCTCATCACAAAGACGGACGCAACAGTGCTGAGAGGTCTCAAAAATATCTGAACAGAATGTTCATGTGTTTTCGGATCGAAATTATAGCATGAGTGCGATAACGGTCTCCGGGCTCACCAAGAACTACGACGGCGTGCTCGCCAACGACGACGTCTCCTTCGAGGTGGCCGAGGGCGAGGTGTTCGGGTACCTCGGCCCGAACGGGGCGGGGAAGACGACGACTATCCGGACGGTGATGGGGTTTCAGTCGCCGACCGACGGTACTGCAACGCTCCTCGATGCGGACATCCACGACGAGCCGGCGATGGTCGCGGCAAAAGAACGGGTCGGGTACCTGCCCGCGAATCCGGGCTTCGACGAGAACGCGACGGGGCAGGCGATCCTCGATCTGCACGCGTCGCTCAAAGGCGACAGCCGACGCGCGGAGCTGCTCGACCTGTTCGACGTGCCGATAGCGCGGAAGATCCGGGGGTACTCCACCGGACAGAAGCAGAAACTCGGGCTGGTACAGGCGTTCATGCACGACCCCGACCTGGTCGTCATGGACGAACCGACGGCGGGGCTCGACCCGCTGATGCAACAGCGGTTCAACGAGTTCGTCCGCGACGAGAAACGCGCGGGGAAGACCATCTTCCTCTCCTCGCACGTCTTGAGCGAGGTGCGACGGATCTGCGACCGCGTCGGGATCATCCGCAACGGGCGGATGGTGACTGTCGAGGGCGTCGAGGACTTGCTCCACCGGAGCGGGAAGTTCGTCCGCCTCCGCGTCGCGGCGGCACTCTCAGAACGCGAGATCACCGTCGACGGCGTTCACGACCTCTCCGTGCAGGCTGTCGACGAGACGTACGCGGAGACGGCCATCGCCGCCGGCAGCGGGCAGGCCGACAGCGAGACGGTGACGGAACTCACCTTCACGTACACGGGAGACTTCGATTCGCTGATCGATTTCGCCGACGACTACCACGTCCTTGAACTCGACGTGGAGGAGGCACCGCTCGAACAGGTGTTCATGCAGTTCTACGGCGAGGCCGACGAGCCCGTCGCGGCCGGAGGTGACGCCTGATGTTCGAGTTCAGCCGCTACTACGGCCGCCGCCGGGTGAAAGGGTCGGCTGCGCTCACCGCCGGACTGGCGATTCTGACGGGCCTGTACATCTACCTCTTCCCCAGTATCTCCTCGAGCATCGACCTCGACGCGTACATCCAGAGCATGCCGCCGGCGCTCCGTGCCGCCTTCGGTATCCAGTCGCTGAACTCCATCGAGGGCTTCCTCGCCGCCGAACTGTACGCCTTCGGCTGGGTGTTGTTGCTCGGACTCTATCTCGCGTACGCCGCGGCGTCGCTGGTCGCCGACGACGTCGAAGACGGCCGGATGGACATGCTGCTCGCACTGCCCGTGTCGCGGTCGAAGATACTGCTGGAGAAGTTCTCGTCGCTGCTCGTCCCCATCGCGGTCGCGAACGTCGTCCTCCCGGTGTTCGTCTACTTCGGCGTCGTGGCTATCGGCGAGACACTGTCGGTCGCCGACCTCGTGATGGTGCACCTGCTGTCGGTGCCGTACCTGCTGACGACGGCCGCCATCGGTCTCGTCGCCTCCGTCCTCTTCGACCGGACGAGCCTGGCACAGCGAGCGGCGATGGGCACCGTCTTCGGGTTGTTCCTCGTCGACTCCGTCGTCACGAACACCGACTTCGCGGTGCTGGGGGCGCTCTCGCCGACCCGCTACTACGACCCCGCCGCAGTCCTCGTCGAATCCCAGTGGGACGTGACCGGTGCGTTCCTGTTGTTGCTTGCGGCGCTCGCGCTCCTGCTGCTCAGCCGAACGCTCTTCCAGCGGAAGGATATCGCATGATGGAGGTACGATGAGCGGGGGCTTCAGCGACGCAGAGCGCGAGCGGATCCGCGAGCGACTCGTCGCCGAAGGGCGGGAACTGTTCGCCCAGTACGGTCTGCAGAAGACGACGATCAGCGACCTGACACAGTCGGTCGGCATCGCGAACGGAACCTTCTACCAGTTCTTCGGTTCCAAGACGGATCTCTACGTCGAGATCCTCGACCGCGAGGGCGAACAACTGCTGCCGCGACTGCTCGCCCCGCTGGAGGACAACGACGACCCGGAGACAGCAATCGTGGCGTTCCTCACGACCCTGATGGACGAGATCGAGACGAACCCGCTGATCCGTCGGCTGCTCGTCGAACCCGAGGAGATGGAGATGCTCAGAGAGTACCACACGGCCGAGGAACGCGAACGCGACCGCGAGGAGTCGCTGGGCTACATCCGGCCGTTCGTCGAGGCGTGGTACGAGGCAGGCGACGTTCGGGGGCCGAACCCGACGGTCGTCGCCAGCGCGATCCGTTCGGTGTCGTTTCTGACGCTCCATCAGGAGGACATCGGCGAGGAACTGTACGACGAGACGCGCGACCTCGTGATCCGGTCGGTCGCGGCGGGGCTGACGACCGGCTGAATCAGGCGAACCGCAGGTACAGCAGGCCTGCCGAAATGACGGTCGAGAGAATCGCCAGCGCGAGGATGGCGTAGATCCGCGGGCCGTACGACGTGGGTACCGTCGAGCGTGCGTGGGGGTTTCGCAGCCAGTACGCGCCGAGTGCGAGAAATATCGGGCCGGTTCCGAATATTGCGACCCACCGCAGCGACCCCGTCGAGGCGACGAGGACAGTGCCGGTGAGCGAGAAGACGGCGCCGACGTACAGAAAGGAGAGCGTTTCGAGGCGAGCGGGATTCATACCGGGGCGTCTGCCGGGGACAGCAAAAGTCCACCGACGGCAGATGGGTGCGCTCAGTCGAGTCGATCCACGAGGGCGTCCGCCACGCCGGTGTAGCCGGTTGGCGTCAGCGCCTGGAGTTCTTCGCGGACGTCCGCAGGCACGTCCAGGTCGGCGAAGAGGTCGTGGAAGTCCTCGATCGTCACGTCCCGGCCGCGCGTGAGCGCCTTCACGCGCTCGTAGGCGTCCGTGTGGCCCTCCCGCCGGAGGATGGTCTGGACGGCCTCGCCGATGATCTCCGGCGTCGCGTCGAGTTCCTCGCGCATGACCTGCTCGTTGGGGACGACCTTCGCCAGCCCGTTCTGGCACTTGCTGTAGCCGATGAGACAGTGCGCGAAGGCCGCGCCGATGTTGCGCTTGACCGTCGAGTCCGAGAGGTCGCGCTGGAGCCGCGATTTGGTGACGTAGTCGCCGAGGAAGACCAGGTCGGAGTTGGCCTTCGAGAGGTTGCCCTCGCTGTTCTCGAAGTCGATGGGGTTGACCTTGTGGGGCATCGTCGACGACCCGGTCTCGCCCTCGACGGCCTCCTGGCCGAGATAGCGGTCGGAGACGTAGAGCCAGGCGTCCAGGTCGAGGTCGAGGAGAACGTTGTTCGCGCCGCGGACGGCGTCGAAGACGGCCGCGAGGTCGTCGCAGGGGTTGACCTGCGTCGTCAGCGGTTCGTGGAGGAGTCCGAGGTCGGCGACGAACGCCTCGGCGAAGGCCGGCCAGTCGACGTCTGGGTAGGCGGCGTGATGGGCGGCGTAGGTGCCGCTCGCTCCGGCGAGCTTGCCGGAGAGGTCGTCCGCTGCACTCTCGATCCGGGCGAGTGCGCGCCCGAGGCGGGAGGCGTAGACGGCCATCTCCTTGCCGAAGGTCGTCGGCGTCGCTGGCTGGCCGTGGGTGCGCGCGAGCATCGGCACGTCTCGGTACTCGCGGGCCATCTCGGCGAGGGTGTCCCGCGTTTCGCGGAGTTCGGGGGCGAGCACCTCCTCGACGGCGGGCTTGACGAGCAGGCGATGGGCGAGGTTGTTCACGTCCTCGCTGGTCAGCCCGAAGTGGATCCACTGTGCGGCGTCGAGTCCGTCCGGCAGCCCCTCACGGACGAAGTACTCGACGGCTTTCACGTCGTGGTTGGTGGCGGCATAGCCGGCGTAGCCCTCGGTTTCGAGTTGTTTTACGACGTCTGCGTCGCTCTCGTCGAAGTCCTCGTACAGCGAGCGCAGGTGCGCACGCTGGTCGTCGTCGATGGCGAGCGGCGTCGCGTCCAGGTCAGCGAGCGCGACGAGGTACTCGACTTCGACGCGGACGCGGGCGCGCATGAGCGCCTGCTCGCTCGCGTACGGCACCAGCGGTTCGGTGTAGCGGGCGTACCGGCCGTCCAGCGGCGAGACGGCCTGTACGGCGGCACGGTCGGTCATACCTCACCCTCCTCGACTCTCCAGAAAAAGGCTGCCGCTTTGGCTCACCCGTCGTCGCGTGGCTGGTCGGAACCGGTAAACTCCGGGCCGTCCTCGGCCGGGTCTCCGCCGGTCGGCGAGCCGGCATCGGACGCCCCCTCGTGGGCCGTCTCGGGGTCGAACTCGGTCTGTGTCGGCTGGGCGTCGGAGCCAGTCCGACCGGCCATTCGGCTCCGCGCCTCCTGGTAGAGCGACTTGTAGCGGGCGATCTTCCGGTAGAGGACGAGCAGCCAGACGCCGTCGTAGACGATGACGAACGCGGCCAGGGACATCCCGTTCAGCGGCAGGAAGGTGACCAGCGAGTTGTAGAGCGCGTGGATGAAGACGGCGATGGTGAGCCCCTTCACGACGATCGGGCCGCGGTTCTCGGGGTTGAACTTCGCCAGCCCGAGATAGTAGCCGGCGAAGGCCGAGTAGATGACGTGGCCGGGCCCGACGAACGCCCGGAGGTAGGTCGTGTCGATGACGGACTGGAGCTGTGCCGACAGGCCGGCGTCGGCCGTCTGGAGGAAGACGTTGATGATGTAGATGAGGTTCTCGATCGCGGCGAATCCGAGGCCGGCGACGGCCCCGTAGACCACGCCGTCGATGACCGCGTCGAAAGAGTCGCTGCGATAGGCGTGGACGCGGATCGCCAGCCACTTGACGGTCTCTTCGATGGGGCCGACGACGATGAAAAAGAACAGCGGGAAGCCGACCGCGCCGAACAGGGCGAAAGCGGGGAAGAAGATCGTGTTGACGATCGACGCGAAACTGGCAAACAGGATGCTAAGGAGGAAGGTGACGGCGAGCAGTTCGACCGGTTCCCGGCGGGTGGGGTCTTCCCACCAGAAGTACCCGGCCAGCGCGAGTGCTGGCACGACTGAGACGAGCGCGAGCACGCCCAGCACCGGTTGCTCGGCGACCAGCAAGCCGGCGATGGCCACCTGTGCCAGAAAGAGGACGCTCGCGACGAGGATGAGTATCCACCGACGGGCGGCACGCAGCGACGCCGTGAGCCGGACGGCGAAGGCGTCGAGGCGACCCCGAACCTCCCACGTCGCCACGTCGTAGAGGTCGTAGCGGTCGCCGAGGCCGGACTCGACAGGGTCGCGTTGGTCGTCGGTCATACCTCGCATTCGAGCGGGATCCTGAACAAGCTTGGCCTTGCGGGCCGCGCTTCAGCCGCTGAAACTGCGTTACCATTTTAATAGAGACGGCAGAACAAGCGAGGCAGTGAGTGGGGAGTGCACCACCGAGGACATCGCCACGCTCCTCGAAGACAGGACAGTTCGCACCATCCTCACAGAAACGAGTATCGAACCAATGTCAGCGACAACCCTGAGCGAGCGCTGTGAGGTCTCCGAGCCGACGATCTACCGCCGCCTGGACGACCTGCGCGAGCACAACCTGATCGAGGAACAGACCGAACCCGACCTGAGCGGCGGCCACCACCAGAAAGTGTACGCGCCGCGACTGGAGCGGGTCACGATCACGCTCCAGGAGGGCCGACTGGACAGCCAGGTCGAGCGCCGCCAGGCGACGATGGCCGACCGCTTCACCGAACTCGTCGAACAGATATGATCCCGCTTCAACTCACCTTCCCCGAGGTGCCACAGTGGGTGCGAATCTTCACGCAGGTCGCGCAGGTACTTACCGCCGTGGTCGGACTGCTCATCGCCTACACCGCGTACAAGGGGTATCGCCGCAACGACAGCCGACCCATGTTTTTCATCGCCCTCGGATTCGGGCTCGCCATCGGGCTGCCGTTCGTCCTCGTCGTACCGCTCGTCCTGGTCGAGAGTGCTCTCTTCGCCACCCTCATCACGGTCGTCAGCGAGGGGGCCACACTCGTCGGTCTGGGCTGCATTCTCTACGCGCTCCGGCTGTGAACCGGCCGGTACGCTGCCGACCGATTCGCAACGCCTTTGCGCTCCCCGGGCGGGTACTCGCACATGAGACTCGCCGGCATGGCCTCGAACCGCGGACGGAACCTCATGAACATCGCCGACCGAGCGCCCGGCGGCGCGGAGTTTGCGGTCGTCCTCACCAACAGCGAGGACGCACCCGTCGTCGAGAAAGCACAGAAGCGGGGGATCCCGACGGAGACCGTCGTTCAGGGCGACGACGAGTCCCGGACGGAACACGAGACGCGCGTCGTCGACGCACTCTCGGCGTACGACTTCGACCTGGTCGCGCTGGACGGCTACATGCGCATCCTCTCCGAGACGTTCCTCGACCAGATGCCGACGACGCTGAACGTCCACCCCGCGCTCCTGCCCGCCTTCCCCGGCATGGACGCCTGGGGCGACGCGCTCGACGCCGGCGTCTCCGTCACGGGGTGTACCGTCCACGTCGTCACCGACGCGACCGACGACCAGGGTAACGTGAACCAGGAACAGGTCGACGGCGGCCCCATCGTCACGCAGGAACCGGTCCCCGTCTACGAGGGCGACACCGAGGACGACCTGCAAGACCGCGTCCTCTACCAGGGCGAGTTCAAGGCCTACCCGCGTGCGATCCAGTGGTTCGCCGAGGAGCGCGTGACGGTCGATTTCGAAAACAACGTCGTCCACGTCGATGGCGACGAAGCCGGCGACTTCCCGGCGCGCCGCATCGCCAGCCACGACCGCACGGCAGACCTGCGCTACGGGGAGAACCCCCACCAAGACGCCGCGCTGTACGCCGACTACACCGTCGACGAGGCCAGCGTCGTCCACGCGCCGCAGCTCAACGAGGGCGCGAAGGGACTCTCGTACAACAACTACAACGACGCCGACGGCGCGCTGAACCTCATCAAGGAGTTCGACGACCCGGCGGCGGCAGTCATCAAACACACGAACCCCGCCGGCTGTGCGACCGCCGACTCCATCGCCGAGGCGTACGACCGGGCGCTGTCGACCGACCCGATGAGCGCCTTCGGCGGCATCGTCGCGCTCAACCGCGAGTGCGACGGCGAGACGGCCGAGCAGATCATCGACTCGTTCAAGGAAGTCGTCGTCGCGCCGGGGTACACCGACGCGGCGCTGGATGTGCTCTTCGAGAAGGAGAACCTGCGTGTGCTGGATGTCGGGCACGCGGACGGCCGGACGGGCGAGTCCGGCCGGTCTGAGCTCGGTGACAGGACAGACAGACTCACCGAAAAACCGCTCGTCGGCGGCCGACTCGTGCAGGAACGAGACCTCCAGACCGTCACCGCCGACGACCTCGAAGTCGTCACCGAGCGCGAACCGACCGACGAGCAGATGGAGTCGATGCTCTTCGCCTGGCAGACCATCAAACACGTCAAGTCCAACGCCATCCTCTTCGCGAAGGGCACGGAGACGGTCGGTATCGGCATGGGGCAGGTGTCCCGCGTCGACGCCGTCCACCTCGCCGGCATGAAGGCCGAGGAACACGCCGAAGGCAAAGACGCCGAGGGCGCCGTGATGGCCTCCGACGCGTTCTTCCCGTTCCCCGACGGCATCGAGAAGGCGGCCGAGGCGGGCATCGAGGCCGTCATCCAGCCGGGCGGGTCGAAAAACGACGACATGGTCATCGAGGCCGCAGACGAGCACGACATGGCGATGGTGTTTACCGGAAGTAGGTGCTTCCGTCACGACTGAGCGGATCGAGACAAGCCCGCGGATCCCGCGACAGCACCGCCACGGGTGACACGCTGTCGGCGGATCATCACACTTCAATCTTTGTCTCGGTCGCGCAGTCTGTAACGACTTGAGATACTATTAGTGGGTACAGGCATCATCCACGATTGTATGCCCCTCCGTCACTTGTTGGAATCGAGGATCGAACGGAAACACGTACTCGTCGTCTGTCTCGCGTTGCTCGTCGGACTGGCCGGCTGTTCCGGCCTCGGCGGGCAAGACGGAACCGCAACTGCGACGCCGACACCGACCGACACGGCGACGCCCGGCAACGACACCTCGTCTATCGAGGACGTCGACGTCAGCGCGAGCGAGGTGATCGGCCCGGCGGCGGAGACGCTCGGCGGCGTCGACACCTACTCGCTGAGTGGAACCCTCAACATCACCGTCGCCAGTCCGAACGGCGAGCAGACCGTCCAGTCCACGCTCAACACGAGCGTCAACCGCGGGGCGATGCGGCTCAAGTCCGCGCAGACGACCCGCGGGATCACCAGCGAGACGTACTTCGTCGACGGGACGCTCTACCAGCGCAGCCCGCAGTTCGCCCAGCAGTACAACTCCGAGTGGATCAAAATCGACGCGTCGAACGAGTCTGCCGACCAGTTCGACCGGAACGACGAGCTGGCGGCGCACCGCGTGATGCTCCAGAACGCGTCGGTGACCGTCGTCGGGGCAGAGGACGTGCGCGGCGAGCGCGCGTACCGGCTGAATCTCGCGGTCGACGAGACGGCGCTGAACGCCTTCTACGGCTTCACAAACACCTCGGCGGGGATCGGCAGCGTGAACACCACTGTCTGGGTCGGCACCGAGTCGAACCGGGTGCTTCGCGCGTCGGGGACGATCACGCAGCAGGCGACTATACAGGGCCAGTCCGTCGACACGACCATCGTCTACGACGAGTACTTCGACTACGGTGACGTGAGCATCTCGCTGCCCGACGCGGCCAGTAGCGCGGTCGAGATCAACCAGACCAGCGGGCTCGGAGTCTGACGATGGCGACAGATCGGCGTACGGTCACAGCAGTTACCCTCCTGCTCGCAGTCGTCCTGGCAGGCTGTGGTGCGCCCGTCGCACAGTCGCCCGACACGTCGGGAACACAGACCGCATCACCGACCACCGGGACGGCGACGGCAACGCCGGCGACGGCGACGCCGTCGGAACCGCGGGCGATCAACGTCACGAACGGGTCGCTGTCGGTTGATCCGAATCGCGTCTTCGAGCGCGTCCAGTCGCTGCAGGGGACGGACGTCGACCCGCCGCGAGTGGTTCGGGTCTACAACAACATGACAGACTTCGCGAATCAATCCGAGGGCGCCCTCCCCGGCGGAAGCCGTCGGTTCTACAGGCTCGCGGGCATGACTGCTGCGGACGTCAACATCAGCGTGTCCGTCACCCGGCAGAAGAACGGGTACGTCACCGGACTCGGGTCGATCGTCCTCTACGTCGGGGAAAACGCATCGACGGTGGACGAACTCCTGCTGGTCGCCCACGAATTCACCCACTACCTCCAGGTTCGGGACGGACGCCAGCAGCGACTGATCGAGACGCTCGGTAGCGCCACCGTGACCGACAAGCGGTACGTCATCCGGGCGCTGAGCGAGGGCGGGGCCGTCGTCACGACCGACGCCTACCTCGCGACGTACGCGAACACGTCGACCACGAACTCGGAGATGTACACGCGCGTCCAGTCTGCCCTGCCCGACGGTCACATCGCGAAGTACGAGAACGGGAAGTACGTCCACGGCGCCGAGTACATGGCCAGTCGCACCGAGTCCCCCGCGAACCTCTCTGCCGTCTACGAGAACCCGCCCCGAACAAGCGAGCAGATCCTCCACGAACTCGACCCGGACGCGGAGCCACCGACACCGCTGTCCGTCGACGTCCAGACCGGCGATGAGTGGGTCGCGTCCGGGAGCGACCGGATGGGCGAAGCCTTCCTGCGAACGGCCCTCGAAGCCGGCGTCGGCGAGCAGCAGGCGGTCAGTGCCGCCGCTGGCTGGGGCAACGACACGGTTCGATTCCTCCGCCCGGCAGACGGCGACGGGGAGACGGCGTTCGCGTGGGTGCTCCGCTGGGACGACGCAGCGAACCAGAGCGAGTTCCAGTCAGCCTACGAGCGGTCACTCGACCAGCGCGGCACCGAGACGGACGGCGTCTGGCGACTCGAGAACCGCAGCGTCTCGGCGACGCTGACGGCCCCGACCGAGCGCACGTCCGTCGTCGTCTTCGGCCCTGACGCGCTCGTCGCGAACGCCACCGTCACCGGATCGACGGGAACGGTGCGGGTATCGACGCCGTAGCAGCGGGCTCCAGACCCGCCTCAGTCCGCGCCCGCGTGACCGCGGGACTGCGCGGACGCGTCCCGGACATCTCGGTCGTCTCCCACCAGTGAACGTCGAGCGCAGCGACGAGCAGCCCCGTTCAGCTCGGAAGCGGCCAGACCGAAACCGGTAGGACGCCGGCGGCATAGCTCTCCCACATGAGCGACGGACACACGGAGGCGGAACTGTCCGCACTGGGTGACCAGGAGGGATGGCAGACAGAGGGGTCGGCCGCTCGCGTCCACTACAGCGGTGCGACAGACCGATACAGCATCGAGTACTACCTGCCGAGTGACTGCGTGGTCTACTGGAAAGTCCCGCCGGCGGAGGGGGGCGAGACGGCGGTGCCGGTGGGACGGTCGACGGTGCCGACACCGTTGCGCGAGCGGATCCGCGAAGACCTCGCGGCGGCCGGCATCGACCCCGAGATCGAACAGCGAACGCTGTAGCACCGCTTTGGCCGCCACCAACCGATGGTATAAAGCACGGCGACCCGATTTCAACAGGCATGAAGTTCCACGAGGCGGCTAACTTCCTCTTCGACCTCCGCCGGTTCGCGCCGCGTCCGGGCACCGACGCGACGGCGGCCCTCCTGGAGCATCTCGGGAATCCCCACGACGACCTCGACTGTATCCAGGTCGCCGGTACCAACGGCAAGGGGTCGACCGCCCGTATGGTCGAGTCCACCCTCCGCGAGGCCGGCCACTCCGTCGGACTGTACACCTCCCCGCATCTCGACGACGTGCGCGAGCGCATCACGGTCGACGGCCGAAAGATCGCCGAACACCATCTCTGCGAATTCGTCGCGGCGGTCGAGGGCTACATTACAGACGAAGCAGCAGACGGCGCGGCACCCACCTTTTTCGAGACGCTGACTGCTCTCGCGCTCTGGGAGTTCGGCCGGCAGGACGTCGACGTGGCCGTCCTCGAAGTCGGGATCGGTGGGCGTCACGACGCGACGAGCGTGGTCGACCCCGTCGCCGGTGCCATCACCAGCGTCGCGCTGGAACACACCGACGTCCTCGGCGACACCGTCGAGGAGATCGCTCGCGACAAGTCCGGCATCGACCCGGCACGGCCGCTGGTCTGCGGGGCGACCGGCGACGCACGGACTGCCGTCGCCGCGGAAGTCGGCGAGATCGTCACCGTCGGGGACGGCGAAGACGACGACGTGACCGTGACCTACGGCGGTCGCGAGGGACTGGAGGGTGCTGTCAGCATCGACGGGGCGGACTTCGCAGTCGACACCCACCTGCCGCTGATCGGCGCCCACCAGGCGACCAACGCCGGCATCGCCGCGGCGCTGCTCCGGCAGGTGGCCGACGTCGACGAGGCGACGCTCGCCCGCGGCCTGCGCAACGCCCACTGGCCGGGACGGTTCGAGTGTATGGCCGAGGATCCGCTGGTCGTCCTCGACGGGGCACACAACCCACGTGGCTGTGAACGCGTCGCGGAGACGCTGGAGTCCTTCGAGTACGACGCCCTCCACGTGGTCGCCGGGTCGATGGCCGACAAAGACCACCGTGGTATCGCCGCGGCCTTCGAGGAGGCCGCCCACGTCGTCGCCTGTCAACCGGACCACGACCGCGCGGAGGACGAGACCGTCGTCGCGCGGGCGTTCGAGGAGGAAACCGACGCCGACGTCGAGACGCGCTCGGACGTCGCCGGCGCGCTCGACATCGCGCTCGACGCCGCCGACGAGGACGACTGCGTGCTCGCGACGGGGTCGCTGTACACGGTCGGCGAGGCGCGCACCCGCTGGGCGCGCGCCGAGATTGTGAAACGGGTCGACTCTATCGCCGAGTCGCGGTCCGTCATCGAGGGTGCACACGTCACGGACGCGGGCGCCTGGCGGATGCGCGGCAAGGGCGTCCATCGCGTCGTGAAAACGCGCGTCCAGCCCCGGCAGGCGCAGTATCTCAAAGAAGAGATGCTCTCGCTGGGCGGCGAGTGTGCCATCTCCGGGCTGAACGACCAGGACCTCGAGAACGTCGACGTCGTGCTGATGGGGACGCTGGCGCAGTTCAAGCGCCTGATCGACAAACTGTCCGGTCAACCGTACGGCCTGGCTGCCTTCGGTCGGGAACTCCGGGAGACACTGGCGATCGGCGTCGACGCCCCCGACACCGACTATCCGTGGGACGACGGCACAGCCGTGATGGGAATTCTGAACGTCACCCCGGACAGCTTCCACGACGGCGGCGAGTACGAGGCCGAAGCCGACGCCGTCGCGCGCGCCGAGGAGATGGTCGCGGCAGGGGCAGACATCGTCGACATCGGGGGCGAGTCGACGCGACCCGGCGCCGACCCCGTTCCCGTCGAGGAGGAGAAAGCCCGCGTCGTCCCGGTGATCGAACGCATCAGCGACCTGGACGTCCACATCTCTATCGACACGCGGAAAGCAGACGTCGCACGGGCCGCACTCGACGCCGGCGCCGACATCCTCAACGACGTGTCGGGGCTGGAAGACCCCGAGATGCGACTGGTCGCCGCCGACTACGACGTCCCGGTGGTCGTCATGCACTCGATCGACACGCCGGTCGACCCCGACACCGACGTCTATTACGACGACGTCGTCGAGGACGTCGTCGACGAACTCACCGAGCGGATCCTGCTGGCGGAGAAGGCCGGCCTCGACCGCTCGCAGATCATCGTCGACCCCGGACTGGGCTTTGGGAAGACCGCAGCGGAGAGTTTCGAGTTGCTCGGTCGCATCGAGGAGTTCCGTGGACTCGGCTGTCCGGTCCTCGTCGGGCACTCGCACAAGTCGATGTTCGGACTGGTCGGTCGTGCTGACGGCGACCGGCTAGAGCCGACCGTCGCGGCGACTGCCGTCGCGGCCGAACACGGCGCAGACATCGTCCGCGTCCACGACGTCGCCGAGAACGCCGCCGCCGTCGACGTCGTCCAGGCGGCCAGCGAGCCGACACGATTCCAGCCGGAGTGACGCCGAGTCGTTGCAGCGGCTGAACCGATCCCACCGCCTGAGTTCTTGCAACGCGGTACGCTCAAGAGGAATCCAGATGTAGATGGGAGTGCCCGCATCCCGACATTCCCGAGCAATACTGTCGGACGGGCGTCGACGGCTCACCCACCGAACCGTCACCACCCAGAATCCACGGATTGCGGTACCCGAAACCCCACTGGGGTTACCCGGCCCCAGTCGGTTCGCAGTGTGCATCTCTCTGCAGACCTCATCTGGCCTCATCCGGCCATTCCCGCGGAACCCACAATCGGGCAGGACGCGAGCTTCACGGGTACTCCTCTCCCACCCCACCACGTGTCCACTCGCGTCTCGCTGCCCCTTGCGAAACGACAGACAATCTGAGTGCTAACTGTCTAGCGTCGGGTCACATGTGAACCAGCAGTCGCTTCTGACCGGGCTTGCGGGGGGCTGGGCCACGTCGCCGCCGTTCTCAGTTAAGTACCCGGGACACCGAGAAACTATATTGCACACAATAGGAGTTTGTATTTAGTTGCGCTGACGGGATCTCGCGGACGGGTTGGTATAATTAGTGGCTCAATTTAGGGGGATAGTCACAGCAGAAGGGAGTAGAGAAATGGGAGAGCAACTACAGCAACACTCTGATTCGATCGAGACGCTGCAATTTTTGGCGGGTTCTCGGGTGCGAATCGAACTGCTGTCGGAACTGCGGAACCGGCAGGCAGACGCCAGGACGCTCGTCGACACGCTCGACGTCCCACATTCGACCGTGCAACGGAACCTGAACAAACTCGAAGAGCGCGGCTGGATAGACGTGACGCTCGACCGGTCGTACTACGCGACGCCGGTCGGCGAGATGGTGCTGGACGCGCTCGATGGACTGCTGGGGACGGTGCAGTCACTCGACGGACTCGCTGCCTTCGTCGACTGCGTCGCCTTCGACCAGTTCGGGTTCGACCTCGAAGCTCTCTCCGACGCCAGCGTCGTCGTCGCCGACGAGAAGACGCCGTCTGCACCGCTGAACGAACTGGTTCGGCTGCTCGACGAATCGGCCGGCTTCACGCTACTCGTGCCACACTGGAACCCCGCGTACCGCGAGATAGTGAGTCGACAGCTCGACGCACCGACCGGCGGTGCCGAGGTCATTACCGAAGGGACACAACGGTCGCTGCTGACCAACGGTAGCGTCGGCACGCTTACTGACCTCGAGGACGAGGACCGGCTGACCGTGCGACTCTCGGAGGACACGTTCTCGCTCGGGGTCGGCTTCGTCGGTCACGAGGTCGCGCTGGCCGGCTACCGCGAGGGGAACCTCCACGCACTCGTGACCACCAGCGACGACGAGGTACTGACCTGGGCAGACCAGTATCTCGACGGGGTGCGCGAGGGCGCGTCGACGTTCACACCACAGGTCGCCTGAGCGGCGCGCCTACAGAAAGCCGAACGTCTCGACCAGTTCGTCGTAGGTGTCGGTGTACTGGGTGAGCACTTCGTCGTGGTCGTAGCGACTCCAGCGGTCGTCGACGGTTCGGTGCTCGTACTGGCCGGCGTCGACGATGGCGTCGGCCAGTTGCTGTGGGTTCGTGACGCGGAAGCTCCGCGCGTGGTTCTCGATCAGTTCGTGTGCGCTGGATTTCGCCTGGTACTCGACGAGGCCGATACAGCCACAGGCCAGCGCCCAGAGTAGTTCCGTCGCGAAGTACTCCCGGTAGGCGGTCTGGACGAAGGCGTGGGCCCCGCGATACAGCGAGAGCCGACGTTCTCGGTCGCAGGCCCCGACGAAGGTGACCCGGTCGTCGATGCGCAGGTCCGAAGCCTGTCGCTCGTAGGACGCCCGCTGTGGGCCGTCGCCGACGATCGTCGCGCTCCAGTCGCGGTCGCGCAGTTCCGCCAGGCCGAGAAAGAGGCTCTCGATGTTGGCACTCTCGTCGAGCGGGTGGGCGTAGACCACGTCGACCTCCTCGGCGGGGTCGACGGACTCGACCAGCGAGAAGTCGATGCTCTCGGGGATGATCCGCGAGCTTTCGTCGGTGGCGCCGAGTTCGCGGACGGTCGTGCGAACCATCTCCGACGGCGTGATCACCAGCTGGGGCTCGCGAGCGACCGCGCGGGTCAGCCGTGAGTTCTCGTCTAAGCCCTCGTCGCCGAACCACTCGAGCGCCAGCGGCGAGCGTGCGAGCGTGCCACCGACCGACGCGGCGATCACCTGCTGGGGCGGGGACGGTCGGGCGTGAATGACATCGGGGCCGTGGCGGGCGAGAACAAAGGGCAGGCGGAGACAGAAGTACCCGACGGACTGACCGAGCGTGACGGCCTGATACCGGACGTCCTCGGGCTGGAAGACGTCTTCCTCGCCGTCCCACCACTGGGCACAGAAGACGGTGACCTCGTGGCCGGCGTCGGCGAGTCCCTGGGCGAGTCGCCGGAAGCGGCGAGTCCCCTCGGTGTCGCGGTGGTGGGTCGTCTCCATGGCGACGAGCGCGACGCGCATACGCTGGGCGACGAATCCCGGTGTCAAAAATCCCCCGGGCCGGCGCCGAGTGCTGCCGCTCACCCAACGATTTACGTTCGCTGCGCGCCTTCGGGGTCGCGTGTACGACCTCGAACGCTATCTGACAGTACGGAGTGCCTATGGCGCGACGCTGGGTCCCGAGGAGGAGTTCGCTTTCCTCATGGACACCACCGGCGTCGCACAGGTCTGGACGGTCGACGAACCCGGCGGCTGGCCCCGCCAGCGCACCTTCTACGACGAACCGGTCTCCTTCGCCTCCTACTCGCCGACGCGGCCGGAACTGGTCTTCGGCATGGACGACGGCGGCAACGAGCGCCTCCAACTGCACCGCCTCGACGCCGACGGCACGATCACCGACCTGACGGACATTCCCGACGCCAAACACCGCTGGGGCGGGTGGAGTCACGACGGCGACCGCTTCGCGTTCGCCTCCAATCGCCGCGACGAAGCCGTCTTCGACGTCTACGTCCAGGGCCGCGACGAGACGGGCGACGACGCCGACCTCGTCGCCGAGGGCGATGGGTGGCTCTCGCTGGGTGGCTGGAGTCCCGACGACGACCGGCTGATCGTCACCGAAGCGTACTCCAGTTTCGACCAGGACGTCTACGTGCTGGACGTCGACAGCGGCGACCGCACGCATCTGACCCCCCACGAGGGGAACGTCCGCTACACCAGCGTCCAGTGGGGGCCGGCGGGCGACCTCTATCTGGTCACGGACGAGCGCGCGGACACACTCGAACTCGCGCGCATGGACGCCGAGACGGGCGACCTCGAAGTCGTCCGCGACGGCGGCGAGTGGAACATCGACGGCGTGGCCGTCGACGAAGACCACGGCCTGCTCGCGTACTCCCGGAACGTCGACGGCTACACCGAACTCACGCTGGGCGAAGTCACCGGCGCAGGGCAGATCGAGGCGTTCGCCGTTCCCCACCTGCCCGGGGACGTCGCCGGCGGCGTCAGTTTCGGCCCCGACGGCGAGCGCATCGCTTTCTCGACGTCGGGTCGGTCGGTCAACACGAACGTCTACATGGCCGCCGTCGCCGACCTGCGAACGGATCCGGACGCGGCGGTCGACCGCTGGACGTACGCCGCCACCGCCGGCATCCCGCCGGAGACGTTCGTCGAGCCCGAACTGATCCACTACGAGACCTTCGACGGGCGGGAGATTCCCGCCTTCTTCTCGGTGCCCGAGGACGCCCGAACGGGCGACACGGGCGGAGCGGCGGCCGGCGACGCCGGCCTCCCGGTCATCGTCGACATCCACGGCGGCCCCGAGAGCCAGCGCCGCCCCTCCTTCAGCGGGCTGATCCAGTATTTCCTCTCGCGTGGCTACGCCGTGTTCGAGCCGAACGTCCGCGGCTCGACGGGCTACGGCAAGGCCTACACGCACCTCGACGACGTCGAAAAGCGGATGGACTCCGTGCGAGACATCGAGGCCGCCCTCGATTGGCTGGCAGACCAGGACCGAGTCGACCCCGACCGGATCGTCGCCAAGGGCGGCTCCTACGGCGGCTTCATGGTACTCTCGGCCATGACGGAGTACCCCGAGCGCTGGGCCGCCGGCGTCGACAGCGTCGGCATCGCGAACTTCGTGACCTTCCTCGAGAACACGGGCGACTGGCGGCGCGAACTCCGCGAGGCCGAGTACGGGTCGCTCGAAGACGACCGCGAGTTCCTGGAGTCGATCAGCCCGATCAACAGCATCGAGCGGATCCAGGCGCCGCTGTTCGTCATCCACGGTGCGAACGACCCGCGCGTGCCACTCGGCGAAGCCGAACAGATCGTCGAGCAGGCGCGCGAACAGGGCGTCCCCGTCGAGAAGGTGGTCTTCGAGGACGAGGGGCACGGCATCTCGAAACTGGAGAACCGCATCGAGGCCTACACCCGCGTCGTCGACTTCCTCGACGAGCACGTCTAATCGTCCCAGTTACCGGGGCACTTCGCCGCAAGCGCCGGACGCTTTTTTAAGAGTCAGCAAGGACGGGCGATGGAAGCCGACCTGTTCACGTCGCTGTCGCTCGCCGACGCAGAGACGCCGAATCGCGTGATGGTCTCGCCGATGTGCCAGTACTCCTGCGAGGAGCGGGACGGACTCGCCACGGAGTGGCACGCACAGCATCTGAACAGCCGCGCGGTCGGCGGGGCCGGCATCGTCATGAGCGAGGCGACGGCCGTCGAAGCCCGCGGTCGCATCTCGCCCCAGGACCTGGGCATCTGGCGCGACGAGCAGGCCGACGCGCTCGCCGACGTGACCGACTTCGTCCGCGACCAGGGCAGCCTCCCGGGGATCCAGCTCGCTCACGCCGGTCGCAAGGCGGCGACGACCCGTCCCGCCGACGGCCACGACCCGCTCCAGGCCGAGGACGGCGGCTGGGAGGTGCGCAGCCCCAGCGGCGTGCCCTGGCCGTACGAGAACGCGGACGCGCCGCCGACGGCCCGGATGGACGAAGGCGACATGGCCGCTGTGACCGACGCCTTCGCCGACGCGGCCCGCCGCGCCGACGACGCCGGCTTCGGAATCGCCGAAGTCCACGCCGCCCACGGCTATCTCCTGCATCAGTTCCTCTCGCCGGTGACCAACGCACGCGACGACGAGTACGGTGGTGACTTCGAGAGCCGGATCCGCTACCCGCTTGCAGTGATCGACGCGGTGCGGGAAGTCTGGCCCGACGAGAAACCGCTGTTCGTGCGCATCTCCGCGACCGACTGGCTCCCCGACCGGGACTCGTGGACGGTCGAGCAGTCAGTGCGCTTTGCCGACCGGATGGCCGCCCACGGCGTCGACCTGGTCGACGTCAGTGCCGGCGGGATCCACCCCGACCAGCAGATACCGTCGACAGGCGTCGGGTATCAGGTGCCCTACGCAGAACAAATAAAGACCGACAGCGAGTCCGACATCGGCGTCGGAGCCGTCGGCGGGATCACGACGCCACAGCACGCCGATGCGCTGATCCGGAACGGCCGCGCGGACCTGGCTATCGTCGGGCGGGAACACCTCCGCGATCCCTACTTCACGCTGCACGCCGCCCAGGAACTCGGCCGGCTGGACGACGTGCGCGTCCCGCGGCAGTACCGTCGGGGCTTTTGATACTGTTGGCTGTATCTACGTGGCGGATTGCGACACCCTCGTCGGAATTCTCCACGCGCGTACAGCCGGCAGTATGAGCCCTACCGCAGCCCCAGTGCTGCCAGCCGGTCGGCGAGTGCCGCGCGGTCGTCCTCGCCCATCGTCCGCAGCGGCGCACGGAGCGGGCCGGGGTCGACTGGCACGTCCAGAATGTCCAGCGCGGTCTTCACGCCGGCCATGTACGGGCCGGTCTTGATCGCGTCGCGGATCGTGTAGACGCGACGCTGCACATCCCGAACGGCCGCGTCGTCGCCGGCGCTGTGAGCTTCGTAACAGTCGACGACCAGTTCCGGGAAGACGTTCGCGACGGCGCTGACCGCACCGTCGGCGCCCAATCCGAAGCCAGCCTCGAGCAGCGAGTCCGACCCGACCAGATACGTCGCATCGGGCGCGCGAGCCATCGCCTGTCCCAGCCAGGGGACGTCCTTGCTGGAGTCTTTGAGTCCCGCGAGGCCGTCGAGCGCGGCGATGGCCTCCCACGCATCGAGCGAGAGGTGATTGCCGGTGCGGCCGGGGATGTGGTAGACGTACACCGGGACGTCGACGGCGTCGGTCAGCCGTTCGTAGTGGGCGACGGCCGCCGCGTCGTCGAGGGGGTAGTAGTACGGCGTCACGCCGACGACGCCGTCGGCACCCGTGGCAACCGCACGCTCGGCGTTTGCGACGGCCTGTCGCGTCGCAGGCGCGCCGACGCCGGCGATGACTGGCACGTCGTCGCCGACGGCATCCACCACGGCATCGACGACCGATTCGCGCTCGTCGGGCGTAAGCAGCGGACCCTCGCCGTTGGTTCCCAGCGGGAAGACCCCGTGAGCCCCACCGTCGACGACGTAGCGGGCGTGCGCCGCAGTCTGTTCCGGATCGAGGTTCCCGTCGGCGTCGAAGGCAGTGATGGTCGGGGGCACGACGCCGCGGAGTCCCAGCGGATCGCTCCTGTCGGAGTGGGCTGAATCGCTCATACGGATCTCTGTGTCGGCTTCGTGGAAAGTGGTTGGGTGGGACAGTGGTTCGGAACACTCGCCGGTGCTGGCGAGGGAAGCAGGAGAGAGGTCTCGATGTGGGCCAACGAGGTTTCGGAAGGCACTGTCCAGTGGCCGAGGTCTTCGGCACACTCACATTTACTCGATAACGGATGAATCTATTTGTACCAGAACGGCATAGTGGCCGATATGCGAACACTGGCCGTCGAGCGAGAGAAGGTCGAGGGGCGGGTGCGCGACCCGACGCGCGCGGATCCGCGTCTGGAACGACCACTGCGGAGCGAACGAACTATCAGAACGTACCAGGAAGTGCATTAGCATGTCAGACGAACTCCACGGTTCACTGGAGACGTTGGCCAGTCGGTTCGACTTCGCCGAGTACGAGGTCAAGGCCTATCTCACGATCCTCGAACACGGTGAACTGACCGCGTCCGAACTGGCCGAGCGCGCCGACATTCCACAGCCGCGCGTCTACGATACCGTCCGCGACCTCGCCGAACGCGGCCTCGTCGAACTCCAGGAGTCCCGCCCGATGCGGGTACTCGCCATCGACCCGGAGGAGGCGTTCGTCGACCTGCAGACGTCGCTGGACGAGATGGTCACCCAACTCGAGAATCGCTACGTCGCGCCGGCACGGAACGCCGAAGGTGCGTCGCTGGTCAAATCGCGGTCGACGATCCTCCGATATCTCTCCGAGATTATCGAAGACGCCGAGTACGAACTCCTGCTCTCGCTCGACAGCGACCTGCTCAGTCGCTTCGGCGACGAACTGGCGGCTGCCCGCGACCGGGGCGTCGCCGTCGACCTGCTGCTGTCGCCTGCGGACGACGTACCGGACGAAGACGAGTTCGAGTACACCGCCGTCGCGGACACCGTCCGGGTGCGACGCGGCGTCACGACGCCGATTCTGGCAGTCGCGGACGGATCCTATGCGCTCTACGCCACACAGGACGCGTTGCGGGACGACAGCGACCGCTACGGACTCATCTTCAACCGGTCGGAACTGGGTTTTCTCGTCTCCGGCTTCTTCAACACCGTCCTCTGGACGACCAGCGACACCATCGCAGAGGCCACGGCCGAGCGGCCGTTCCCGCGGCGCTACACCACGATCCGGCGGTGTGTCGCCGAACTGCAGTCCATCGACGAGACGCTGTACGCCTCCGTCGAGGGTCGGGACATCGAGACGGGCGACCACAGACGGGTGGAGGGCACCGTCGTCAGTGTCGCCTTCGGTACCAACCGCGAGACGGCAACACTGATCGTCGACGCCGAAGACGACATCGTCAACGTCGGCGGCCAGCTCGCCTCGCTCGAGGACATCGAAGCACACGAAATCGTGGTCGATACCGACGAACCGCCGGGATTCGACACGGGAGCAGACTGATGACTGACAGCACACAGACACCGACACTTGCGACCTTCGGCGAGACGATGCTCCGGTTCTCACCGCCCGGAAACGGGCGACTGGAGAGCAGTGACCAGTTCGACGTCCACGTCGGTGGCGCCGAGAGCAACGTCGCCGTCGCCGCCGCGCGCCTCGGCGTCGAGAGTTGCTGGCTCTCCCGACTGCCCGATACCCGACTGGG
>Ga0207797_1000710_pt1 | contig 25466 bp, 24 predicted proteins | sample PRCRCaboRojoPR_6_FD_187275 | JGI IMG/M metagenome (GOLD analysis project Ga0207797, IMG submission 187275) | Marine sediment microbial community from Cabo Rojo, Puerto Rico - PR CR 10% Liquid 1 (SPAdes) | ecosystem: Environmental > Aquatic > Marine > Coastal > Sediment | place: Cabo Rojo, Puerto... | reverse complement strand
CCCGGAGGATGGGAGACCTCCGACGCTGGGCGCAGGCCGGCGTTCCCGGCGACCTCCAGCCGCTGGAGGACCCGTCGAGCTCGGTGTTCACCGGGCTCCAGCCGAAGCCCGAGGGCGGCCTCTGCTACCCGATCCCCGACTCCGAGAGGGAGACCAACCCGGACGTCGGAGGCTGATCTCGAGGATGGTCATCGGGCCCGGGAACGGGGCGCGTCTCGACGCACCCCGTTCCCGGGCTTTTTTTCTGTCGGACGGTTCAATGGTTCGCTCTGTTGCCCCTTCCTTTCGCCGGAATCGAACGCCGGGCGCGGAAGCGTCGGGCACGTGACCGAGGAGCCCCACCCATGATCCGGACTCGATCCCGCGCCCTGGCCGGCGCATCCCTCGCCGCTCTCTTTCTCCTGTGTTCGGTGCTGGCGGTCCCGTCGCCGGCGGCCGCGCAGGAGGACGACGCCAACCAGGTCGTCGACCCGTCCCTCTACCAGGGGGTGCAGGCGCGCCTGATCGGTCCCACGCGGGGCGGGCGGGTCACGGCGGTGGAGGGCCTCGAGGAGAAGCCCCACACCTACTACATGGGAGCCGTGGGCGGCGGTGTGTGGAAGACCACCGACGCGGGCCAGACGTGGAACAACATCACGCAGGGCCAGCTGGACGTGGCGGGCATCGGGGCGGTGAAGGTGGCCCCGTCGGACCGCAGCGTGATCTGGGTCGGCACGGGCTCGGGAGGCGTACGGGGCAACATCTCTCCGGGCGAGGGGGTCTACCGCTCCACGGACGGTGGTGAGACCTGGGACTACGTGGGCCTGCCGGAGTCGGGCCACATCCACAAGATCGCCGTGCACCCGAAGGACCCCGACGTGGCGTACGTGGCGGCGCTGGGGAGCGTCTTCGGTCCGAACGAGGAGCGGGGCGTCTACCGCACCACGGACGGCGGAGAGAACTGGGAGCGGGTGCTGCACGTGAGCCGGGAGACCGGGGCCATCGAGGTGAAGATGCACCCGGACAACCCGCGGATCCTGTACGCCGTCATGTGGAAGGCGGAGCGGAAGCCGTGGGCCATGTTCAGCGGCGCCGACGAGGGCGGCATCTACAAGAGCAAGGACGGCGGCGACAGCTGGACGAAGCTGACCCGGGGGCTTCCCTCGCAGGTGGGCCGGATCGGGATCTCGGTCTCGCCGGCGGACCCGGACCGCGTCTACGCGCTGGTGGAGTCCACGCGTGACTCCATGGGGCTGTATCGGTCCAGCGACGCGGGGAAGAGCTGGGAGCTGGTGAACACCAACCGCAGTCTCACGGCGCGCCCCTGGTACTACATGCACGTGACGGCGGCGCCGGAGGACAGGGACGAGCTGTACGTCTCGGGCGAGGGTTTCTACGGCTCCGTGGACGGCGGCGAGAGCTTCCGTCCCTACGACACGCCTCACGGCGACCACCACGACCTGTGGATCAACCCGGAGCACCCGGACATCTGGATCCAGGGCAACGACGGGGGAGCGACGGTGACCTTCACCGCCGGTGAGACGTGGTCCACCCAGCACAATCAGCCCACGGCCGAATTCTACTCGGTGACGACGGACGACCAGTTCCCGTACCGGGTGTACGCCCCGCAGCAGGACAACTCCACGATGACGCTGCCCAGCGTGCGCACCGACGGCCTGGCCAAGGAGTCGCACTGGGTGAACGCCGGCGGGTGCGAGACGGGGCCGGTGGCCGTGGACCCGGAGAACCCGATGATCACCTACTCGGGCTGCAAGGGGCGGGTGAGCCGGCTGAACCGGGCCACGGACCAGGAGCAGTCGGTCTGGGTCTATCCGCTGGAGTACCACGGCCGGCCGAACCAGGAGCTGAAGTACCGCCGGCAGTGGACCTCCCAGATCACCTTCTCGCCCCACGACCCGGACCGGCTCTATCACACCTCCCAGTACGTCCACGTCACCACGGACGAGGGGGTGACCTGGGACACGATCAGCCCGGACCTCACGCGCTGGGACGAGCACGAGGAGCTGCACGAGACGCCGCCCGGCGGCCCGCTCACCTACGACAACACGGGCGTGGAGATCTACGGGACGATCTTCGCCTTCGAGGAGTCTCCCGTCGAGGAGGGACTGTACTGGGCCGGCAGCGACGACGGCGCCGTGCACATCTCCCGCGACGGCGGCGAGAGCTGGCAGGAGGTGACCCCGGAGGGGATGGAGCTGCACAGCACGGTGGACGAGATCGCTCCCTCTCCGCGGGATCCCGGCACCGCCTACATGGCCGTCCACCGCTACCGGATGGACGACATGCGACCGTACATCTACAGGACCGATGACTACGGCCAGAGCTGGGAGCTGCTGACCGGCGGCCAGAACGGCATCCCCTCGGACCACCCGGTGCGCGCCATCAGCGTCGACCCGGAGAGCGAGGGGCTCCTGTACGCCGGCACCGAGTACGGGCTCTTCGTCTCCTTCGACGACGGCGCCCACTGGCAGTCCCTGCAGCAGAACCTGCCGCCGACTCCGGTGCGGGACCTGGAGGTCAAGCGGGGCGACCTGGTGATCGCCACCCACGGGCGGGCCCTGTGGATCATGGACGACCTGAGCCCGCTGCGGCAGATGACCGACAGCGTCCGGCAGGGTCCGGCACACCTGTACGCGCCGCGGGACGCCTACCGGATGCGGATGGGCTACGCCGAAGGGGCGGCGGAGAACCCGCCGGCGGGCGCCCTCTTCTACTACCGTCTGGGCGACGAGGTGGACGGCGAGGTCACCCTGGAGGTCCTGACCGAGGGCGGGGAGACGGTACGGTCCTACTCGACGCGTCCCGCCGGCGACGAGCTTCCGCTGGGCTCCGGAGCCGGGACCCACCGTGTGAACTGGGACCTGCGCTACCCCGGCGCCTACGTGGCACCGGGCGTGAACGAGCCGCCGGCGCCGAACCAGTTCCGACGCCGGGTCGCGCTCATCGACGGATACCTGGGCGGCCCCCTGGCGGTGCCGGGCACCTACCGGGTGCGGCTCACCGCCGGTGATCACACCGAGGAGCAGACCTTCGAGGTCATGAAGGATCCCCGGCTCGGGGACGACGTCACGATGGAGGAGATGCGGGCGGACCTGGAGTTCGGCCTCCGGCTGAGGGACCGGATCAGCACGATCCAGCACGGCGTCCACCGTCTCCGCGTCACCCTGGACGAGCTGGAGAAGGCCCGGAAGCGGGCCTCCGACCCGGCGCTGAAGGAGCGGGCCACCGAGCTCATCGACGGCGTCGAGGCCGTGGCCAGTGAGCTCTACAAGCACGAGGAGCGTGGCGACCACGCGCACCTCGGACCGGAGCTGAGCACGTCCTACGCCCGGGTGGCGCTCATGCTCATCTCCTCCGACCACGGTCCGCCCGAGTCGGCACGCACCCGCTGGAACGACCTCCAGCCCGAGTACGAGCAGCTGATGGACGAGCTCGAGACGCTGCTGGGCCAGGAGGTGCCGGCGTTCAACGAGCGGCTCCGGGAGGCGGGCATGGGAGCCGTGTACGTGCCGGAGGCGGAGATGTAGACGGAGGGCAGCGAGAGGAGCTTCCGAGCACCGAGGCTGCAGGAAAGGCCCCGTCGCCGTCTCCCGGCGTCGGGGCCTTTCGGGTGGTCAGGCGATCAGTCGCCGGAGATGGAATCCAGGGCGAGGTCCAGCCGCAGGCTGTCGACGACGGCGTCGTCGTTCAGGGGGACGTCGGGTACCCGGACCAGGCCGGACTGCAGGCCGGAGCCGTCCGGCGGGACGGCCTCGACCTCCACGCATCTCCGGAATCCCGACCGGAAGTTGATGACGCTGGTCCCGTACCGCCCGGCGCTGTCCGTCGAGGTGGAGACGCTCGAGAAGATGTTGGAGCCGCAGTTGCCCGAGAACGCCGTGACGCTGATCCCGGCGTCGTCGACGGGACTGGCGGTCACGCTGTCGGTGATCTGACCGTAGACGACCAGTGCGTCGCTGTCCTCGACGCCGAAGCCGCCCGAGCAGGCGGCGATCGTGGGCGCGAGGAGGGCCGCCGCGGCCGCGACGGCCAGTGCTTCCCGCCGGAGTCCGACGGCTGATGCCCGCTCGCCGTCCGGGTCGGACCGATCGGACGGGGACCGCGAGGGGCTCCGGGGGACGTTCACGTGAGGTTCTCTGTCGGTAGGTGGCGAACGCTAGTCGATCTGCTTCATGGCCCGGACGCACTTGAGATGGACCAGGCGCTTCTGCCCGCGGAGCTCGACACGGCGCACGAACTTCACCTCGGACTCCTCGTAGCCCTCGCGGAGGAGGGGCTCCGCGCACAGGTAGCAGACGTTGCCCTGCGCCTCTTCGATGGTGACGGTCTCGAACTCCTCTTCGTTCTCCAGCATCGTGCTCGCTTTCCGTGTATTCGAGATGGCTGCCGCTGGGAGGACGTCGGACGCCGCCCATCGCCAGAGCGCGTCGGGTCGCACCCGGACGTCTAGAAAGGCGTTCACGCGCGCTTTCTGATCGCCTTTCTAATATCCGGTCCGCGTCCGTTCGATCCATGCGGTGCGGCCGGACGCGCGCGACGAACGTGGGTGGGAGTCGGCGGGAAGGGGGGATGTCGAACGGCTGGCGCCGGCGAGATGGCGGGCGGACGGCCCGGGCCGGCAGAGCCGGTCAGGCCGCGAAGCCCCGCTTCTCGGCGTACGGGCGGAGCTGCTCCCGGAGCTGTCGTCGTGCCCGGGACAGCCTGGACTTCACCGTGCCCACGGGAATCTTGAGCTCGTCCGAGATCTCCTTGTACTGCCAGTCCTTCAGGTCGGACAGGATCACCGCCACCCGGAAATGGTCGGGGAGCTCCTCAAGCGCCTTCACGATGTCGTCGGCGATCAGGCTCTCGTAGAAGGCGGCCGCGGGGTCGTCGGCGTTCCGATCCTCGAGAATCGATCGGTCGGGGAGGTCCTCGATGGCGAGCCGGGAGGGTCGCCGCTTCTGCTTCCGAAACTCGCTGATGAACTTGTTCCGGAGGATCGTCATCAGCCAGCCCCTGCAGTTCGTGCCGGTCTCGTAGCTCTCCCAGGACTGGTAGGCCTTGAGGAGCGTCTCCTGCACCAGATCCTGCGCCCGGGCCTCGTCTCCCCCGGTCAGCGAGAGGGCCTGCTCGTGCAGGTCGTCCAGGTGGCCGAGGGCTTCCTCCTCGAAGCGAAACTTGCTGTCGCCTGCCCCGTTCCCGTTGCGGGAGGGCGACTGCTGGGTGCTTGCCACGTCCGTGCCTCCTGTTGCGAGACCACGTACCGAGTCGGGCAGGGCCGGTGCCGACAACGGGGAAGCGGCGTCCGGCAGCCGGGGCCGACAGCCCCGCCCTCGTCCATAGAACGGACGAGGTTGGCCGGATGTGACAGCTCTGTTACGGGAGAGGGGGGAAGAGGAACGTCAGAGACGCCACTCGATTCCGGCCACGGGCAGGAGGGGTACGGCGCTGAGAGCGTGGGCCTTGAGGTCGTCCTTCGGATCGAACTGGTAGAAGAGGGCGTCGCGCCGATCCAGGGCATTCAGGACCTGGACGTAGGGAGTCAGCTCGACGTCACTGTCCAGGATGTGGATCGGCCAGCTCCTGGACAGCTTCACGTCGAGGCGGAGGTAGGACCCCTCGGGTGAGCCGTGGAGGAGCTGGTTTCCGCCGGTCACCGACAGCTGGGGAGAGGCCGACGCGGCGGCGGGGGCGAGGGAGGGGGTGGCGGGCTCCACCGGCGTCGGGATGGGCGTGAAGGGGAGGCCCGCGCTGGTGGCCACGTTCACGTCCAGGCGGACGTCGGAGGGCAGCGGAGCACTCAGGCCGCCGCTGAACAGGTGGCGTCCCGCGAATTCCTCACCGTACTGAACCTCCCCGGTCCGGGACCACACGAACGCCAGCGCATAGCCCCCCCACGCCGACCAGTCCTGGCCCCGGTAGTCGACCCACAGGTCGATGCCGGACGAGCGCATGGCGTTGCTCTGCGGGACGTTCTGGAAGGCCTTGAAGAAGCCCTCGACACCGACCCGCAGTCCCTCGCGGGGGGCGTGGTCCAGACCCACCACCACGTGCGACGCGCTGGCCACCTGGAGCTCTGCCGCCACCGGCACGGTGGAGTCGGGGGACGTCGAGACCTCCCCCAGCTCTGAGGTCACGACTCCCCCCGGCGATCGGACGTACTGGTGATAGCGGCCGGCGGTCACCGAGAGGACGGACGTGGGGCCGAGCTCGAGCGCCGCGGTCAGGCGGGGCGAGAGGCGACCGACCATCTCCGGAAGAAAGAGGTCACTCCGAAGGCCCGCGCGGAGGCTCAACGCGTCGCCGGCCGGGAAGACGATGTCCCCGTAGGCGCCCATCATGTCGCCCGTGGATCGCCGCTGGGCGTAGAAGGGCACGTCGTCCTGCGCCCGGCTCCGCTGGTAGCTCACGCCGTAGTGATCGTAGGAGCCCCCGAACTGCAGACGGACGTCCTCCAGGCGACGCGTCGCGTCGATGGCGAGCCGAGTCCTGGTGTTCCTCCCCTCGGCGGCTCGAACCGGATCCCCCCCGACCGGGAGTCGGGTGCGGAACCGACCGCCGGAAGCCATCAGCTGCACCTCGCCGTTCTCCATCCGGTGCTGGTACCGCACGGACCCGGCCCGGTTGCCCCAGTGGACCGAGCCGTCGAATCCGATCTCGGGATCCAGATCCACGGACTCCCGGTTCAGGAACCCCGTGACGGCGATCCGGTCGGCGTCGGAGAGCGGCATGTCGACCCGTGCCAGGGCGTCCCTGTAACCGTAGGGGAGCGGCTCGTCCGTCAGACCGCGGGAGCCGAGCCCGTGGAGGCCGCGGACGCCCGCGTAGTAGGAGCCGGGCCCCACCGGGCCCTCCACCTGGGTGCGGGCGCCGAGCAGGTCGACGGCACCCCGTGCCGTGGTCTCGTCGGCGCGACCGGGATGCGTCTTCAGATCCATGATGTAGGACAGACCGCCGTTGTATCGTGCGGGCGCTCCGCCCACGTAGACCCTCGACGAGTCGATCACACCCGGCTGCATGGCGTCCATGAGCCCCCCGAGGTGGAAGGGGGCGTACACGGGGGCGCCGTCCAGGAGCACCATCTTCAGGTCCGACGTGGCTCCCCGGACGTAGAGGCTGCTGTTCGGGTCGGTCGCTCCGGGACGGATCTCCTCGGCGAGTCCCAGCTCGGCGACGCCCGGGCTCGCCTCCAGGGCCTTGAGCTCGGCCGCCGCCGGTGAGCCGGGCGTGAGCTCGTGCCTGCCCCTGACGTTGACCTCGGACCACGATGCCAGGCCCATCACCTGCAGGAGCGGGAGACCGACGGGACGGAGGCCGAGGCTCAGGTCGAGCTGCACCGTCTCCCCGGCCGGCACCTTCAGGGTGAGCTCAAGCGGCTGGCGGTCCAGCGCCCGGGCACGGAGTTGTCGACGGCCCGGAGGAACGTCGTCCAGCACGTATCTGCCGTCCTCGCCGGTGCGCGTGGCGCGGTAGGTGTCTCCCTCGCCGACCTCGATGACGACGAACGAGAGCGCCTCGCCGGACTCCTGTCCCAGGACCCGGCCACGGATGGTGCCCATCGCACTGTCGGGGAAGGTGCGTCCGGACCGACGCTCCGCGCGGGAGGACTGTTCGGTAGTCTCCTGCAGGACGGCCGCCGTCGGTCCCGGGGCCGCGGGAGCGTTCGCTCCGGCCCCCGGGCCGAAGAGGAGTCCGGCGGCTGCCAGGAGTTCGATCATCGCGCCTCCCGGAAGGAGTCGGTGCCGTGGCCGCAGGGTGCGGCCATCACCGATTGTACGCGACCGGAGGCTAGTTGGTTCCCGGCGGCCGGAAGGTGAACTCGCCGTCGCGGACCTCCACGTCCGGCACGCGCACGTCCAGCTCTCCGCCGCGACCGACGGCCACGAGCCGGTCGTTCACTTCCAGCTCGACCCGGCCCACCAGTCGCGGGATCTCCACCAGGAGGGAGTCGGAGGCGGGAGCAGTCACCTCGATTCGGCCCGGAGCGGTACGGTATTCACCGCCGGCGTTCCACACTCCGGCCTGCTCCCCGTCCACGAGCCGGACCCGCACGGAGGTGGCCGGGGGGACGTCCCGGAGGGTCACGACGATCGAGCCGCTCGAGGCCGACACCGCAACTCCAGACCGGTCCCGGACTGCGGGGCGCTCGGGCCGGGGAGCTTCGGCCTCCACGGTCGCCGGCGCCGCTTCGTCCCCTCCGAAGAGTGCCTGGACCTGCTGGACCGAGCGGTCGATCCACGAGCGAACCGGCGATCCCGGGAGGGCGGCCGCGGCTCCCATGAGGACGACGATGGACGCGGCGATGCGGGTCGCGGTGGACCACCGGGACCACCGGAAGCGCGATTCGTCGTCGGTGTCGTCCGGAGCACCCGCTCCGGCGGCCGTCCCCTGGCTCTCGGACGGCGCACCGCGCGCGGCCCGGCGACGCGTCTCCGCCGCCGTCACGTCCGAGGGGGGCGGCTCCAGGGCGCCGGCGGCGTCGGAGAAGAGCGACGACGCGCGCCGGAGCTCGGACAGCGTGCGAGCGCAGGCGTCGCAGCCGGACAGGTGGTCGGAGACGGCCGCCCGCTCGTCCGGGCCGAGCTCGCCGTCCACGTAGGCCACCAGCCGGGCCTCGCTCGGATGACTGTCGGTGTCGAACTCCATGGGACCTCTCGCCCTCCGCCGCGATTTCCGCGGTCCGATCCTCTTCAGTCCTCTCGTTCCGGGGCGTCCTCGAGCTCCCGGTAGGCCTCCTCGAACCGACGCAGGGCCCGTGCGAGGAGCGTCCCGACCGAGCTCGCCTTCACCCCGATCATCTCCGCGATCTCCGAATACTGGAAGCCCTCCTCCCGGAGGAGGAGGATCTTCCGGTCCCGGGCCTTGAGCTCGTCGAGCGCCTCACGAACGCGCTCGATTCGCTCCGCCCGCACCGTTCGCTCGTCCGGACGGTCCGGCCGGTCCGGGCCGTAGTCCTCGGCCTCCAGCAGGCGCCGTCGCCGGTCCCGGGTCCTCGACCGGTCCCGGACCAGGTTCGTGGCCACGGTGAAGAGCCAGCTGCGGACGCTCTCCTCCGGCACCTCGTTCTCGAGGAGCCGGACGAAGGACTCCTGCGCCACGTCCTCGGCCACGTCCGCGTCGCCGGTGAGCCGGTGCACGTACCGGTAGAGCGCGGAGTAATGCCGGTCGAACGCCGCGTCAAAGTCCACGGCCGAACCCGGGCTCCCGCCCCGCAGTCGTATGTGAAACGAACAGAGGGATGATCTGTGACACCCCTCCGCGGACAGAGTTGCATACGACGCGGGATGCGATCATCGCTCCGCGCCCTCTCGCCGTGATCGGCGCAGCTCCCCCACGCGACGATCCGCGTGCCGGATCGGCTCGGGCACGCGGTACGTCGGGCTGACCTCGAGCACCACGTCCACCGCGGTCTCCAGGTCCATGCGGTGGCCCGGCGACACGTAGATCGGAGAGACGTCGGTGCGCGTGCGCACTGCCGCTCCCACCTGCTCCCGCCGACCCTCCTCCTCCACGACGATCGGTGCGGTCGCTCCCTTCTCTCCGTCCAGGGGAGGATGGTCCCCCACGAGCAGGTTCTTCGCGCAGCCCACCGACGGCACGTCGAACAGGAGCCCCCCGTGGCAGGCCAGGCCCATGCGGCGTGGGTGGGCCAGCCCCTGACCGTCGAAGAGGACGACGTCGGGCCTGACCTCGAGCTCGCGCCACGCCGCCGCCAGGGCCGGGAGCTCGCGGAAGGAGAGGTAGCCCGGTACGTACGGGAAGTCGACACGCACACTCGCCGTGGCTTCCTCGACGACGTCCAGTCCGGGCAGGCTCAGCACGGAGAAGGCCGCGTGGCCCCGGGTCTCCCCGCGGCCGATGGACATATCGGCGCCGGCCACCCGGTGGGGGGAGAAGTCGCTCGGGGCGGTGAGGTCCAGCCGATCGCGCAGCCGGGACTGGATCTCCCGGGCGCGATCCGTGTCCACGTCCCACTCGTGAAGCGGCTCGTAATCCAAGAGGCCTCTCTCGGGATGTGAGCGGTTGGAGGCAGCCGCTGGCCTCCGCTCGCGTGCCGAACGCGGGGGCCGTGACGAACGGCGAGGGCTCGACCGCGGCCGCACCCGGTTTCCAAGGGACCCGCCGGAGCGGAGCCCGTCAATGCCGGACGGGGCTCCGGGAGCGTCCCGCCGCCGACCGGACGGATCGCGCGACGCTCGGCCGCGGCGACCGGTGCCGAGATCCTGTTAAGTTGAATGGACCGTCGGGGCGAGGGGTTCCCCGGTGGGGGCGCGATGGGTCGAACGGGTCGAACGACGGGAGAGGCGCGGACGGAAGGGAGGGGGCTCGTGGTGGGGCCGGTCAACGTGATGGACGTTCGCTCCCGGGCCCGGGAGGCCCTGGCCCCGGGGCCCTGGGGATACCTGGCGAGCGGCGCGGAGGACGAGGGCACGCTGGAGGAGAACCGGCGTGCCTTTCGGCGGATCCGGTTCGTCCCCCGGGTCCTCCGTGACGTCTCGGACGTGGATCTCTCGACGACGGTCCTGGGGCGGGAGGTTCCGTTCCCGGTCCTCCTGGCGCCGGCCGGCTTCCAGGGGCTCTTCCACCCGGACGCGGAGCTCGCCACGGCCCGTGCCGCGGAGGAGACGGGGGCCCTGATGGTCGTCTCCACCCTCTCGTCCCGGCCCATGGAGGAGGTGGCCGAGGCGGGCGGAAGGAGGCGCTGGTTCCAGCTCTACGCGTACCGCGACCGGGAGATCACGGCCACGCTGGTTCGTCGCGCCGAGGAGGCCGGGTACCGGGCGATCTGTCTCACGGTGGACACGCCCCGCCTGGGTCGCCGTGAGGCCGACGTGCGGAACCGCCTGGAGATCCCGCCGGAGGCCATGCCCGCCAACTTCGCGGGACTCGTCGACGTGCCGGAGGGACCCGGCGCCGGGTCCGCGGTAGCCGCCCAGGCGGAGGAGCTGCTGGATCCGTCGCTGACGTGGAACGACCTGGAGTGGCTGGTCGACCGGACGGAGCTCCCGGTGGTGGTGAAGGGCGTGGTGGCCCCCGGGGACGCCGTCCGGGCCGTGGACGCCGGGGCCCGGGCGGTGGTCGTCTCCAACCACGGCGGGCGCCAGCTCGACGATACGGTGGCGACGATCGAGGCCCTCGAGGGCGTGGCCGACGCCGTGGGCGACCGTGCCGAGGTGCTGCTGGACGGAGGCGTACGGCGCGGACGGGACGTGGCCAAGGCGGTGGCGCTCGGTGCCCGGGCGGTCCTGGTGGGCCGCCCCTACCTCTGGGGCCTCGCCGCGGACGGAGAGGCGGGCGTCCGCCGCGTCCTGGAGATGCTGCGGGACGAGCTGGAGGGGGCGTGCGCGCTCCTGGGCTGCCCGTCGGCCGCCGACATTCCAAGAGACCGGGTGGAGTGGCGGATCCGGACTCCGTAGGGGAACGGGGGGAGGACGCCGGGGGCACCACCGGAGCGCTGTCCGGGGACACCGGCGGGCCAGTGGTGCGCCGGGTCGTCGTCGCCCTCTCTTTCGCCGCCGCGGCCTTTCACCTGTACGCGGCCGGGGTCACCCCGTTCACGGCCCTGGTGCAGCGGCCCGTCCACCTGGCCCTGATGGGGACGCTCGGGTTCCTGGGGGTCGGCCTCCTCCAGGGCAGGGAGCCGCCGCTGAGCGGCCGTCCGCGGCTCCGGTGGCCGGTGACGCTCCTGCTGGTGGCCGCCACCCTCTTCTCCTGCGCGTACCTGGCCATGGAGCACGAGGCGCTGGTCCGCCGGGTGGGGGCGGTGCGTCCGCTGGACCTGGCCGCCGGCGTCCTCTCCATCCTCCTGGTGCTGGAGCTGGCGCGGCGAACCACGGGGTGGGGACTCGTGTCGGTGGCGATCCTGGCGCTGGTCTACGCGTGGGTGGGACCGTACCTGCCGGGTGCGCTGGCCCACCGCGGGTACGGGCCGGTTCGGCTCGTGGAGCACCTCTATCTGACCACGGAGGGAATCTGGGGAATTCCGCTCGGCGTCTCCGCCGACTTCGTCTACCTCTTCATTCTCTTCGGGGCCGTGCTCGAGGCGGCGGGCGGGGGGACGCTCCTCATCGCCCTGGCAGAGCGGGCGGCCGGCGGCACCCGGGGTGGCCCGGCGAAGACGGCCTCGGTGGCCAGCGCCTTCATGGGGTCGCTCTCGGGGAGCGCGGTGGCCAACGTGGCCACGACGGGGACGTTCACGATTCCGCTGATGAAACGCTCCGGCTTCCGGCCGCACTTCGCCGGGGCCATCGAGGCCGCGGCCAGCACCGGCGGTCAGCTCATGCCCCCGATCATGGGCGCCGGCGCCTTCATCATGGCGACGTGGACCAACATTCCGTATGCCACGATCGCCCTGGCCGCCATACTCCCCGCCGCCCTGTACTACCTGGCCCTCTTCATGGCCATCCACTTCCGGGCCTCGGCCATGGGGCTCGGCGGCGGGACGGAGGTGGAGCGCGATCCCGTCCTCCCGCGCCTGCACCTGCTCCTCCCGCTGGGCGTCGTGGTGTGGATGCTGGCCATCGGGCGCTCGCCCATGCGGGCTGCCTTCTGGGGTGTGGTGGGGGCGGGGGCGCTGGCGGTTCTCCGTCCGGCGACCCGGCTCGGCCGGGATCAGCTGACGGCCGCCGTGGTCCGGGCCGGCGAGGGGACCGTCCAGGTGGCCGCCGCCTGTGCCACGGCGGGGATCGTGGTCGGGGTCGCCTCGCTCACCGGCATCGGGCTCCGCATGTCCGAACTCATCGTGACGCTCTCCGGCGGCCATCTCTGGGCGGCCCTCCTGCTCACCGCGGTCGGCTCGGTGATCCTCGGGATGGGGCTTCCCACCACCGCCGCCTACGTGGTCCTGGCGGCCCTGGGCGCGCCGGGGCTGGTGGAGCTCGGGGTGCCCACGCTGGCCGCTCACCTCTTCATCTTCTACTTCGGGTGCATCTCGAACGTGACGCCGCCGGTCTCGCTGGCCGCGTACGCCGCCGCGGGCATCGCCGGCAGCGCGGCCCTGCAGACGGCCGTCACGGCGATGCTGCTGGCCGGGGCCGGCTTCCTCGTACCCTTCATGTTCGTGTACGGCCCGGAGTTGCTGGGGGCCGGGGCGCCCCATATGGTGGCGATCGCGGCCCTCACCGGCGCCGTGGGGGTGACGGGGCTGGCCGCCGCCGTGGTGGGGTACGCCCGGAGGACCCTGGCCGGGTGGGAGCGGATCGTGCTCGCGGCCGCCGCGGCCGTCCTGGTCTTCCCCGGGCTGGTCACCGACGCGGCGGGGCTGGCCGTGGCGGTGGGGCTGATGGTCCGGGGAGGATCGGAGAACGAGACCGCGGCCGGAGACGGAGAAGAGGCCGGGCCGGGCGCGACCCGGGCGGCGGACGACGGGCGGGATCCACGCATCGAAGAGGAGAAGGGATGAGGATGGGGCGGAACGTGCGGGAGGAGGACGGGGCCTCGACCGGGAGACGGACGGCCGCGGCGGCCGTCGGGACCCTGGTCCTGGCGCTGGTGATCGCGGTGGCCGGCTGCGGCGGAGACGCCGGGCCGTCGCGGTTCGTGAGCCTGGGAACCGCCGGGACCGGGGGCATCTACTATCCCCTGGGGGGCACCATCGCCAGCCTGCTGTCCACCGCCGACTCGGCCCGGCAGTACAACGCCGAGGTGACGGGCGGATCCCTGGAGAACGTGACGCGGCTCCGCGACGGCGAGATCGAGCTCGGCATGAGCATCGGAACCACGATCTACGAGGCCCACTCCGGCGGCGTCGGCTTCGATTCGGCGTTCAGCGACCTGCGCGTCGTGGCTCCACTCTACCCCAACCAGGGCCACGTGCTCGTGCCCGGCGGGTCCGACGTGCAGAGCGTGGCCGACTTCGAGGGGCGGAGCCTGTCGGTGGGATCGGCGGGCAGCGGCACGGAGCAGTTCAGCCGCCAGCTCCTGGCCGCCTACGACCTGACCTACGAGGACCTGGACGAGCGCTTCCTCACGTTCACCGAGTCCGCCCAGGCGCTGGGCGACGCCTCCATCGACGGCGCCGTGTTCTCCGTCGGCTATCCCGCCTCGGCGGCGCTCCAGGCCATCAGCACGGCCGGGGCGCGGCTGATTCCCGTGGATTCGGCTCACGTGGAGAGGCTACGGGCCGAGCACCCCTACTACGATCTCGGCGTCATCCCGGCGGGTGCCTATCCCGGCCTCGAGCGCGACGTGCCCACCGTGGCGATGCTCAACTGGATCGTGGCCCGGGACGACCTGGAGGACGAGGTGGTGCGGCACGTCCTGAACGTGCTGGATCAGCGCCGGAAGGAGCTCGTCGCCACCACGGACATCGCGCGGCAGATCGACCTGGGGCGGCTGTCGGACGCCCCCATCCCGGTGCACCCGGCGGCGGAGGCGTGGGCCCGGGACCACGGGGCGCCGGCCTGCTGCGACTGAGGGGTCGAGGCGGGGCCCGGGCGTCGTCCTCCGGGCCCGGGAGCGTCAGCCGGAGCCGTCCACCTCGACGCCATGCCGGACGGTGGTGGGGAAGCCGGCCTCCTCCAGCTCGCCGATGATCTCCCGGACGTGGTCCACGCCGCGGGTCTGGACCACGACGTCCAGCTCCGCTGACTGAACGGGGAGGTTCGTGAACGCTCGCTGGTGATAGACCTCGACGATGTTCCCGTCGCTGTCGGCGATCTTCTGGGCCACGTCGGCCAGCTGACCCGGGACGTCCCGGATCTCCACCCGGAGCCAGACCATGCGGCCGGAGCGGACCAGTCCGCGCTCGATGATGGACGACAGGTTGAGCAGGTCCGCGTTTCCGCCGGAGATCACGATGCCGACCTTCCGTCCCCGGAACCGCTCCCCGTGCTCGAGGACGCAGGCCAGGCCGGCGGCTCCGGCTCCCTCGGCCACCGTCTTCTCCTGTTCGAGGAGCAGCTGGACGGACTTCTCCAGGTCGGCCTCCTCCACCAGGAGCACGTCGTCCACCAGCTCGCGGACGATGGGCAGGGTGATCTCGCCCGGCCGCTTCACGGCGATGCCCTCGGCGATGGTGGAGTGGCCGCAGTGGATGGACTCGCCGTCCAGGGCCTGACGCATGGAGGGATAGCGCGCGGCCTGGACGCCCACGACCTCGATGTCCGGCCGCATGCCCCTGGCGGCCGTGGCGATGCCCGCGATGAGCCCCCCGCCCCCCACCGGCACCACCAGAGACTGCAGGTCCGGGTCCGCCTCCAGGACCTCGAGCGCCACCGTCCCCTGGCCGGCGATGATCCGCTCGTCGTCGTAGGGATGGATGAGCGTGAGCCCGCGCTCCTCGACGATCTCCTCCGCCACGTCCCCGGCCTCGGCCAGGTCCTCCCCCTCCAGCACCACCTCGGCGCCGAACTGCCGGGTGCGCTCCACCTTCACGTTCGGTGTGTGGAGCGGCATGACGATCGTGGCGGGAACGCCGAGCTGGCTCGCCCTGTAGGCCACCGCCTGGGCGTGGTTGCCGGCGGACATGGCGATGACCCCCCGCTCCCGCTGCTCCCGGTCCAGGGAACGGAGCTTCACCAGGGCCCCCCGGTCCTTGAAGGAGCCGGTGAACTGGAGGTTCTCGAACTTGAAGGAGAGCTCCGCGTCCGCCCGCTCGGAGAGCTTGCGGGAGTGGCTGAAGGGCGTGCGGACCACCTCCCCCTGCAGCTCCGTGGCTGCCTCGCGGATCGTCTCGAGCGTCAGTGGCATTCGGACCTTCCGGCTTCGAACGGGCGGTCCGCAGCGGCGGGCGCTCCCCCGTCGGTGAGGGAGACGGTCCGCGGGCGGGGCCGCCCGACAGCGACAGCGCGGGCCAATGTATCGTCTGCTGGCCCCGGCGCCTACCGGCCTCCTCCGCTCTCGTCGGAGCCGGAGACGAGACGGGCCGCCGGCGGGAGGAGCGACGCCGCGACGCCCCCCCAGAGCAGGAGCTCCACGGTGGGGGAGGAGACCAGAGAGGCGGCCACGGTGAGGACCGCCGCCGAGAGGAGCCACCAGCCGTTGCGAAGGAGAAAGCCGCGGCGGCGGATCCCCATGACCCGGCGGATGTCGCCGCTCCGGGTCGCCCCCAGGGCGAAGCGTAGCGTGACCACCTCGAACAGGTCGAAGAGCAGGTCGTCGGCCGGGTCCGCGTCCCGCTCCCGCAGCAGCTCCGCCGCCTCCCCGCAGATGCGGTCCACGGCCGCGTCGCCCTCTTCCCCCCAGAGCTCCGTCGCCTCCATCCGCCGGTCCCATCGATCGGCCAGCTTCTCCGCCGCGTCCCGGGCCTCCGGCGGCAGCGAACCGAGGAGCTCGGCCAGGGCCGCCTCGAGCTGGCGCTCGCCGTGGGAGCGGAGGTGGAACTCGAGCAGGTCGCGGTACTGGCGGTCCGCCATGGCGTCGCGGAAGTCCCGGAGGGAGACGGAGCGGACGCCGGCGCACCGCGTGCAGGACGAGAGGTCCGACGACAGCGAGAGGGGACTGAGCATCCTGGTGAGAGCCTCGGTCGGAGATCCGTTAGGTTGCGGGTGGAGTCGGAGTTCGGACGCGCACGGTCCCCGTACCATACCCGAAAGGCCCCACATGGTCGTCCCGACGGCCGAGATCCGCCAGGAGTTTCCCGCGCTGGAGCGCCGGGAGGCCGGTCAGCCGGTGGCGTACTTCGACGGACCGGGCGGGACGCAGGTCCCCCGCCGGACGGCGGCGGCGGTCCGGGACTACCTCCTGGACCACAACGCCAACGCGGGCTGGGCCTTCCCCACCAGCGCCGAGACCGACGCCGTCGTGGAGCGGGGGCGGCGGGCCCTGGCGGACTTCCTCGGGGCGGAGCCGCGGGAGATCGTGTTCGGCGCGAACATGACCACCCTGACCTTTCACCTGTCGCGGGCCCTGGGCCGGACGATGGAGCCCGGCGACGAGATCGTGGTCACGGAGCTCGACCACCATGCCAACATCGCGCCGTGGCGTGCCCTGGAGGAGGAGGTGGGCGCCACGGTGCGGTCGGTTCCGTTCGACCCGGAGAGCGGACGCCTGGAGTGGGACGCGCTGAACGGGGCCATCGGCGATCGGACGCGCCTCGTGGCGGTGGGACTGGCCTCCAACGCGCTGGGTACGGTGAACGACGTCCGGCGGGCGGCGGACGCCGCGGACGAGGCGGGGGCCCTGCTCTTCGTCGACGCGGTGCACGCGGCCCCCCACCTGCCCCTGGACGTCGACGCCCTGGGCTGCGACTTCCTGGCGTGCTCGGCCTACAAGTTCTACGGACCCCACGTGGGCGTGCTCTACGGCCGGGAGCGGCACCTCGGGGAGCTGGACGTGCCCCCGTTCGAGCCGGCGCCGGACGCCGTGCCGGACCGCGTGGAGACGGGCACGGCGAACTTCGAGGGCATCGCGGGGGCGGCGGCCGCCGTCGAGTTCCTGGCCTCGCTGGCCGGCGGGGAGGGTGGGGACCGGCGCCGGCGGCTCCGGACCGTCCTGGAGGAGCTGGAGGATCGGGGACGCGATCTCTTCCGCGTCCTCTGGGAGGGGCTGCGCGCCATCGACGGCGTCCGCCGCTACGGTCCGCCGCCCGGGGAGGCGAGAACGCCGACCGTCTCCTTCTCCGTGGAGGGCGTCTCGCCCCGGGACGTGGCGGCGCGGCTCGCGGAGCGTGGCGTGTTCGTCTCCCACGGTGATTTCTACGCGCCCGGCGTCCTGCGGCGGCTGGGCGTCGGGGGGGCGGGGCTGGTGCGCGCCGGGTGTGCCTGCTATACAAGTAGTAGGGAGGTGCGCCGTCTCGTGGACGGCGTGGCTTCCATCGCCGAGAGTTGATCACGCGAAGAGGAGAACGAGATGCGACGCACGACGGTCTGGACAGTGGTACTCCTGCTCGCTGGCGGGCTGGCGTGCGCGAGCACGGGTAGCGGCGGGGGCGGTGGCGGGAGCGGTGCCATCACCTCCCAGGAGCTGCGCGACCTCCAGACGCAGTACGACAACATGTTCGAGCTGATCCGCAGCGAGCGCTCCATGTGGCTGCAGACCCGCGGCAGCGTGAGCTTCCAGGATCCGTCGGCGGCGCTGCCCGCGGTCTTCGTGGACGGTGTGGAGCAGGGACAGCCGTCGGCGCTCCGCCGGATCAACCCGTCGGACGTGGAGGAGGCGGAGTTCATGAGCGCCAGCGACGCGACGACGCGCTACGGTACGGGATACCCGGGCGGGATCATCCGGGTCTCGACCCGGGGCGGATAGCCCGTCTCCCCGCCGGGCGGCGCCGGACCTAGGCCTCCCCGCGGCAGACGGACAGCGCCGCCCGGCATCGCCGGGCGGGACCCGCGTGGAGGACGTTCCACACGTCCCTGTACTGGAGCGTGTCGACGATGCCCAGGCGCGGACGCTCCTCCTTGAGGAGGTGGTCCACGTACGCCTCCGCCAGGCCGCGGCGGTCCAGCTCCTCTTCCACCTCGCGGGCGGCCCCGGGGTCGCTGGAGTAGCGCGGGCACGGCACCCGTTCGTCGCCGTCCACCACCAGAGGGGTCCTCCTCCCGTCGGCCTCGCGCCAGCTCACCTCGCGGCCGAAGACCTCCCGCGCCACGGCGGCATCGAGCTCCCGGCCGTCGATCTCGTCCGCGTTCACGGGCGTCCGTCCCCGATGTCCGTCCCGCCTTCCCCGGAGCGGACGGCGCGGAGGGCCGCCCGGCACACCGACTCCGGGGCCGACTCCGTTCGGGCCGTGTAGACCACGCTCTCGTCGCCGCGGTGGAAGCCGGCGGCCCACTGCGTGGTCTCCCGGCCCTCGCGCCGGGGCTCCTCCAGCACCCAGCCCCTGCGACGCATGGCGTCGACCACCCGGCGGACGGCCCCGTCGTCGGACGAGTAGGCAGGCACCCGGTCGCCGCTCTCGGCGTCCCGGGCGATCACCGGCAGCGTGAACTCCTGGTTCGGCCCCGTCCCGTCGCCGATACGGACGTCACGCCCCAGGACCTCCTCGTGCACCGCCACGTTGAGCCGACGGTCGCCCCGGTCGTCATCCCCCACGGACCGCTACCTCCTCCCGACGAGCGTCGAGAGCCTCGCCGACGGTGGCGGCGTGGATCGACACGGTGTCCTCGACCCGCACGGCGTAGCCTCCCGCCAGGAGGACCACGGCCGGGATCCCGCGCCCGCGGAGCGAGCGGAGCACCGTGCGGTCGCGCTCCGCCAGCCCGTCCCGACTGAGCGCCAGCCCGCCGAGCTGATCCCGACGGTACGGATCCGCGCCGGCCAGGTAGAGGACCAGGTCCGGCTCCGGGTCCTCCACGGCCCGGGGGAGGGCGGCGCGCAGGCGCTTCAGATAGTCGTCGTCTCCGATGCCGTCGGGGAGTCCCACGTCCAGGTCCGAGGGCGGCTTCCGGGCCGGGTACAGCCGTTCCTGGTGCAGGGAGAGCGTGAACACGCGGGCGTCGTCACGAAAGATGGACGCGGTCCCGTTGCCCTGGTGCACGTCGCAGTCGACCACGGCGGCGCGGTCGATGGAGCCGTCGGCCAGGAGGGCGCGGACCGCCACGGCGGAATCGTTCAGGAGACAGAAGCCCTCGCCGTGGTCCGCGAAGGCGTGATGGAAACCACCCCCGAGGTGGACGGCCACTCCATCCTGCAGGGCGTGGCGGGCGGCCGCGGTGGTACCGCCGCAGGCCAGGGTCATGGCCCGGCGGAGCTCGGGTGAGAACGGGACCTCCAGCCGGAGCTCTTCCTGCCGGTCGAAGCGCCCCGTACGGACCTTCTCCAGATACGCTCCGGTGTGAACCCGGGCCAGGTCCTCCTCCGGGGCCGGCTCGGGAGAGACGGGGGAGAGCTCCGCCAGGAGGCCGTCCTCCGCGAGCTTCTGGCGGACGAGCCGGTACTTCTCGGTGGGGTACACGTGCTCCCCGAGGTCGATCTCGTACGCCTCGTGCCACACCACGACCGGTGAACCCATTGATAGTAATCTTATAGTATTATCCCGCGGGCGCCGTTCCCGGACGACGATCGGCCGGACCCGCCGTATCGGATTCCGGGCCGCAGCCACGATGAGAATCACCATAGCGACGAGAGACGACATGACCAACACCAGAGACGTCCGCCGACGGACCGCCCCCGGCGAATCCGGTGACGCCCAATCTCCCGACTCCGAACAGACGCTCCGCGGCCTCGGAGCCGCGATGCTCCTGATCCTCGCGGCCACCGCCGGCTGCGCCAGCGGCGGCGTCAGCTTCACCGACACCACGTTCCAGGGCGCGGAGGTCCGCGATCTCGAGGAGCAGTTCTCGACGGCCTTCGAGTTCCTGCGTGCTCACGGGCGCGTCAGCTTCGCCCCCCTGGGCCGCCAGGGCGACGACGTCATGCTGGTCTACGAACGCGGCAGGAGCAGCATCAACAGCCCCGGCACTCGGGAAGGGACTCTCTTCGTGGACAACCGGAGGGTGCCGGATCCGATCCCCTACCTGCGCGAGCTTTCCATGTCGCAGGTGGAGAGCATCCGGATTCTCAGGGCCAGCGAAGCCAGCGCCCGCCACGGCGGAGACGGTCGCACCGGAGCCGTGTCGATCACCACCCGCGGCTCGTGAAGGGGACACTCCGCCGCCCGCGCGATGCATGGCCTTCGCATCATTCTGCGCGTAAATTGTCATGGATGTGAGAATCGTACGGTAGCAACGGCAATGGATGAGACACGACGTTCGAGAGGACCTCGGGAGCCGGGCTTCGATCACGCCTCAAAGGGGACAGAATGAGAGTAGCAGTCAGGATGACGGCGGCACTGGCTCTGCTGGCCGTCGGTGGACTGGCATGTGCGAGTACGGGATCCCTGTCGTCCAACAGGTACTCGGCTGACGCGCTCGCCGAGATGCAGTTCGAGTCGACCTACGAGTTCCTCGACGCCCACAACGACGTCCGCGTCGCCGAGTCGGCGAGCGAGGTGCCGCTGGCGGTGCGGACACGGCGAAGCGGCAACATGGAGAGCCCGTCCATCGGGCCCGACACGGCGAGCGGCGGCGGACCCGGAGACCTCGGCGGAGGCGGCGGAAACGAAGGGGCAGCCGGTCCCCCCGGTCAGCGCAGCATCGGAGCGTCGGGCTTCACGCCGGCCCTCCTCTACGTCGACGGCTCCGAGGTCGCCGGCCCCAGGTCCCGGCTCCGGGAAATCCCGCTGGACCAGATCGAGTCCATACAGATTCTCCGGCCGTCCGAGGCCAGCGCACGGTTCGGCGGATCGGGGAACACGGGCGCGGTGGCCATCGAGCTCAAGGGCTGACAGCTCCGGCGTCCGGTCTCGTCCCGGTCGCCAGCGGGACGGCCGAGGCCGGATACTCGGATCGCCGGGAGACCGGTGAACATCGAGGAGGGCGCCGACCTCCCGGCGCCGCTCAGGGGGAGACCTCGTGGAACTCCAGGTCGGGGTGGTCCCGCTCCGTGTTGTTCAGGGCGAACTCGCTCTCGAAGAGGATCAGGGGCCGGTCCTTGGAGTCGTAGACCAGGGTCTTGCCGTAGCCCCGGGCGGCCTCCTCGATCTCGTCGTCGTCCCCCACGACCCACCGCGCCCGGTCGTAGGAGAGGCCGTCCAGCTCGGCGTCCACGTTGTACTCGGTGTCCAGGCGGTGGACCAGGACGTCGAACTGGAGCTGCCCCACGGCTCCGACCAGCGGATTCGGGCTCCCCCCGCGCTTCGCCGGATAGAAGACCTGCACGGCCCCCTCCTCCGAGAGCTGGCGCAGGCCCTTGTCAAGGTGCTTGCGGCGTAGCGGGTCCGGGACCCGGACCCGGGCGAAGTGCTCCGGCGAGAAGCGAGGGATGTCGCCGAAGCGGACCCCGTTCTCCGACAGGGTGTCCCCGATCCGGAGGCTTCCCCGGTCATGGATGCCCACCACGTCCCCCGGCACCGCTTCCTCGACCTGCTCCCGCTCCTGGGCCATGAACTGACGGGCCGCGGAGAGCCGGACGTCCTCGCCGGTCCGGACATTCTTCACCGTCATCCCCGGCTCGTACCGGCCCGAGCAGATGCGGACGAAGGCGATCCGGTCCCGGTGGTTGGGGTCCATGTTCGCCTGGATCTTGAACACGAAGCCGCTGAACTCCTCGCCGGAGGGATCGACGGTGCCCGTCTCGGCGTCCCGGGGCTGGGGCGGCGGGGCGTGCTCCAGGAAGTACTGCAGGAAGGGCTCGACGCCGAAGTTCAGCAGCGCGCTGCCGAAGAAGGTCGGCGTCAGCTCGCCCCGCTGGAACGCCTCCTCGTCGTACTCGGTCCCCGCCAGCTCCAGGAGCTCCACCTGCTCCCGTAGCCCCTCCAGCGCCTCCTCACTCAGGACCTCCGTGGCCCCGGGGTCGTCGATGGAGACGGTGGTCACGGGCACCTTCGTCTGGCCGTGGTCGCCCGTCCGCTCGAAGCGGTGGATCATGCCGTCCCGGCGGTCGTAGACCCCGACGCAGTCGAAGCCCTCCATCACCGGCCACGTCACGGGGTAGCACTGGATGCCCAGGTCCTCCTGCACGTCGTCCAGGAGCTCCAGGGGATCGGCGCCGGGACGGTCGCACTTGTTCACGAAGGTGACGATGGGGAGCCGCCGCATCCGGCACACCCGGAACAGCTTGCGGGTCTGCTCCTCGACGCCCTTCCGGTTGTCCAGGAGCATCACCGCGCTGTCGGCGGCGAGCATGGTGCGGTAGGTGTCCTCCGAGAAATCCTGGTGGCCCGGGGTGTCCAGGAGGTTCACCTCGAAGCCCTCGTACTCGAACTGGAGGACGCTGGACGTGACCGAGATGCCCCGCTCCTGCTCCATGTCCATCCAGTCGGAGGTGGCGTGGCGACGCGCACGTCGCCCCTTGACCGCCCCCGCCAGGTGAATCGCGCCCCCGTAGAGGAGGAGCTTCTCGGTGAGGGTGGTCTTTCCGGCGTCCGGGTGGCTGATGATGGCGAACGTCCGGCGGCGCCGGACTTCGTCCATGCGGTTCGTCATGCGAGTGTGAGGGGGTGTACGTCGGGGGTTCGCTCTGCGTCGTCTCCGGCCCGTCATCGGCCGGGCGACGGCCCGGGTCATCGGGGGACCGACCGCCGGCCCCGGCCGGGCTCGGAAACCTGCTACACGCGAGCCGGCGACGGGGTCGCCGCCCGATTCCAACCCTGAGCCGACAGGGACCATCTCAAGGCGTGGACTCCGGAGAGAGAGGCACGAACGGGGCGGGTGAACACCGCTCGCCCGACCGGCGAACGGAGGGGCGACTGCTTCCTCATCGCGAGGAGGACGGGACAGGGGAGCGTCCGGCGGACACGGACGCCGCCGATGCGGCCCGGGCCGCCGACGGTGACGAGCGCGCCTTCGAGCGCCTGTACCGGAGCCACGTGCCGCGAATCCACTCGCTGGCCCGCCGGATGATGGGCCCCGAGGAGGCGGACGCGCTGACGCAGCGCGTCTTCGTCCGCGCCTGGCGCAAGCTCGATCAGTTCCGGGGCGACGCAGCCTTCGGCACCTGGCTCTACCAGGTGGCGATCAGCGTCATCCTGAGCAGGCGCCGGACGCTGGGGCGGCGACGGGAGCGGGAGGCCGGGCCCGCCTCGCTGGAGTCGATGTCGGGGCGCCGGAGCCGGCCGGACCTGGCGGTGGACCTGGAGTCCGCCATGGAGGAGCTGCCGGACGGCGCCCGAGAGGTCTTCGTCCTCCACGACGTGGAGGGCTACAAGCACCGGGAGATCGCCGAGATGCTGGACGTGACGGAGGGAACCTCGAAATCGCAGCTGCACCGGGCACGGATGATCCTCCGGGAGCAGCTCACCGCATGAGCGGTCGTCGGAGAACGGGAGTGAGGAGCGCATGAGTCGCCAGCGATGGTCCGGAGACGGCGAGCATCCCGGGGAGCTTCTGTCGCTTCACGTGGACGGCGAGCTCGGGGGCGAGGAGCGACGCCGTGTCGAGGAGCACCTGGAGACGTGCCGCCGCTGCCGCCGGGTGGTGGCGGACCTGGAGGAGCTGGCCGGCCGGGCCGGACGCCTTCCCGACCGCGGGCCCGAGGAGGACCTGTGGGCCGGCATCGCCGGTGAGATCGGAGCGGACGGAGAGGGAGACCGGGCGGCCGCCGACGGGGTGATGCCGCTCTTCCGGCGCCGCTGGCGGGTGGGCGTGGCCCAGGCGGTGGCCGCGGCGGCTCTGGTGGCGGCCCTGGCAGCGGGCGTGACGTGGACGATCGCCGGCGGTGGAGGCCAGGGCGCCGCGACCGTGGCGTCCGCCCCGCCTCCCGGAAGCACGGCCGTCCCGGCCGCGGCCCGCGCCGCCGCCGGGAGCGCGGTGCGCTGGGCCACCCTGGAGGCCACGCCGCGCGGGGTCGCCGATCTGGAGGCGCGGTACCGCGAGGCCCGGGACGAGCTGGACCCGGCCACGCGTCGGATGCTGGACCGCAACCTCCGGCTCATCGACCGGGCCATCGCCGAGGCGCAGCGGGCGCTGAGCGAGCATCCGGACAACAGCTACCTGCACCAGCACCTGACCCAGAACATGCGCCGCAAGGCCGAGTTCCTGTCGGTGGCGGTGCGGATGACAGAGACGGACTGAGCCGTGATTCACCGGGAACCGGAGAGGAGTCGAGATAGATGCTGAATCAGATCGCCGTGGCGGCACTGGCGGCCCTGGCCGCCGGACAACCCGGGACGGCCCGGGACACGAGCTTCGTCGTGTCCCCCGGCACTCGCCTGGAGGTGAGCAACCGGGCGGGCTCGATCCGCGTGCAGGGGACCACCGAGGACCGGGTGCGGATCGGGGCGGAGAACCGCCCGGACCGGGCCCTCCGGATCCGCCGCACCGGCTCCGTCGTCCGGGTCTCGGTCTCCGAGCGATGGCGGGACGAGCACGAGGAAGAGGTGGATCTGCTGGTCGACGTCCCCCGCGGTACGAACGTGCGGCTGCAGGGCGTGGAGACCGAGATCACCGTCCGGGACGTCACCGGCTCCGTGGAGGCGCAGAGCGTGGACGGGGCGGTCACGGTCCGGGGCCCGGCGAGCTCCGTCCGCGCCCGCAGCGTGGACGACGACGTGGTCGTGAGCGGGGCCCGCGGGAGGGTCGACCTGTACACCGTCGACGGCGACGTCCGGGCCACGGACGTGGAGGGCGAGGTGAGAGCGGAGAGCATCGACGGGGACCTGGTGCTCCGATCCGTCCGAGCCGGACGGCTCGAGGGGAGCACCATGGACGGCGACGTCCTCTTCGACGGCCCCATCCGTCCGGACGGCGAGTACAGCCTCTCCACCCACGACGGCGACGTGTGGCTGTCGGTGGCCGAGGGCACGAGCGCGGCCTTCGAGGTGAACGTCCACTCCGGGAGCGTCGACGCCAGCTTCCCCCTGTCCGGCGTCGAGCGGGAGTCCGGAGGGCACGCCTACCGGTTCGTCACCGGCGACGGCTCCGCCGTGGTCGAGGTCCGGAGCTTCGACGGAGTCGTCTTCCTGCGGCGTCCCGGCGAGCTCCCGGAGGACCGCATGCCGGAGGACGGCGACTGATCGAATCCGGGGAACCTTCGCGAGGACCGACATCAGCGACACAGAGCGATCA
>Ga0207797_1000709_pt1 | contig 25477 bp, 24 predicted proteins | sample PRCRCaboRojoPR_6_FD_187275 | JGI IMG/M metagenome (GOLD analysis project Ga0207797, IMG submission 187275) | Marine sediment microbial community from Cabo Rojo, Puerto Rico - PR CR 10% Liquid 1 (SPAdes) | ecosystem: Environmental > Aquatic > Marine > Coastal > Sediment | place: Cabo Rojo, Puerto... | reverse complement strand
GTAATCGCCCGTGGCCGCGGCACTCCCTCCGCCGCAGCGGGTGCAATCCATTTAGCCCGGCGCCCGTATACAGCAATCCTTTCAGACCGAACACTCGTCTCTCCCATGTCCTCTTCCCGCTCTACCGTTCTGGTTACCGGCGCCACCGGCTACGTCGGCGGCCGGCTCGTCCCCTGCTTGCTCCAGGCGGGATACCGGGTCCGCTGCTTCGTGCGCGACGCCGATCGGCTCCAGGCACAGCCCTGGAGCGACGAGGTGGAGGTGGCCGTGGGCGACGCCCTGGAAGCGGATACCGTGCCTCCGGCCATGGAGGGCGTCGACGCGGTGTACTATCTCATCCACTCCCTCGGAGCCGGGGAGAAGACATTCGAAGAACGCGACCGCCGGGCCGCCACCAATGTCCGGCGGGCGGCGGAGGAGCAGGGTGTACAGCGGATCGTTTACCTCGGCGGCATGCGGCCCAAGGGGGAGCGGCAGTCGAAGCACCTGCAAAGCCGCATCGAGACGGGACAGGTGCTCCGCGACGGATCGGTGCCGGTCACCGAGTTTCGGGCTGCGCAGATCGTGGGCTCAGGGAGCCTGTCGTTCGAGCTGGTGCGGTATCTCACAGAGCGGGTCCCCATCATGATCTGCCCGCGCTGGGTGCGAACGCCGACCCAGCCCATCGCCGTCCGCGATGTGCTCCAGTACCTCGTGGCGGCCCTCGACCAACCGGAGAGTGCCGGGGAAATCATCGAGATCGGCGGGTCCGACGTGCTAACCTACGCCGAGATGTTCGAGATCTACGCTGCCGTTCGGGGCCTCAAGCGCTGGATCGTGAACGTGCCGTTCCTCACCCCCCGACTCTCCTCGCACTGGGTGGGCCTCGTGACCCCCATTTCCAACTCCATCGCCCGCCCCCTCATCGAGGGGCTCGACAACGAGGTCGTCGTCGATGATCCCACGAAGGCCCGCACGCTCTTCCCCGACATCGAGCCCATCTCGTTCGAGGCAGCACTGCGGCTGGCCCTGCGCCGAACCGAGTCCGGTGCCATCCCTACCGTCTGGAACAGTGCCGTCTCTTCGGTGCCCACGGAGGCGTCCTCCGCCCAATTGGAGGTCAGCGAGGGACTCTACCGGGAGCAGCGGTCCGCAGACGTGTCGGCCCCGGCGCCCGTTGCGTTCGAGACCATTGAGCAGCTCGGGGGCGAGACGGGGTGGCTCTACGGCGACGCGCTGTGGCGCCTCCGCGGCTGGATCGACCAGCTGGTGGGGGGCGTGGGTTTCCGGAAGGGCCGCCGGGACCCCGAGACCTTGCGCGTGGGCGACACGGTCGACTTCTGGCGCGTGGAGGCGCGGGAGAAGGACCGCTCCCTCCGCCTGCGCGCCGAAATGCGGCTGCCGGGCCGGGCCTGGCTGCAGTTTGACGTCTCCCCCACGACCGACGATGGGATGCGCAGCCGCATCACGCAAACCGTCTTCTTCGAACCGAAGGGCCTGACCGGCACCGTCTACTGGAACCTTGTGCGCTGGCTGCATGCCCCCCTCTTCGCCGGCCAGCTCCGGGTCCTGGCCGACCGGGCCGAGCGACGTGCCCAAGACCGGGACGATGCGTCGCAGAGCCCCAGCACGGCGAGCCTGCAGGCCTCCACGTAACCGACCTTCCGGATCGGTCTCAGTTCAGAATCCAGATGGCGACGTTGAGCGCAAGGGCGTAGCTCACCCATGCCAGGTACGGCACGAGTAGCCATCCGGCCACCGGACGAATGCGGAAGAATCGGTCCACGGTCCAGGCCAGGGTCCCCCACAGAAACAGGATGACGACCAGGCCGAGGGCGGGCGACCGCGCCCCGAAGAAGGCGAATGACCAGCCTGCGTTGAGCCCGAGCTGAACGCCGAAAGTGAACAGTGCGTGCCGCACCCGGACCTTGTGCGAACCGCACCGCCAGATCAGAAACGCGGCCAGTCCCATCAGGCCGTACAGCAGGGTCCATACGGGGGCGAAGACCCAGTTCGGCGGCGTGAAGCCCGGCTTCACCAGCGTGGGATACCAGGTGGTGACGGAGGTCTGGGTGGCCCACCCGGCCAGCAGCCCCACGGCCTCGCAGAACAGGATGGCCGCGAGGGCCTGTCCCAGTAAGACGAGCGTTTTGTGCCGGTCGTCGAACATGGCGGGGGGGTGAGTGGACGCGACGGAATCGAGAATGAAAAGATATGCACTTCTGCTGACTTTTTCAGTGTCGTCCGTCGGCACTCAGGGCGAATGCATGTTGAAAGCCTCGTCGAGTGAAGGGGGGTCCGCTGCGGCTGATCGCGGGGAGGACGTCGGAACTGCACGGGAGAATGGGGAAGTGGGAATATGGGGACACCGAATTTCTGCCCAACAGAACCGTGCAAGCAACCCACGTCGAAAAGATGCAATTGCCTTGGTCGGTCCTTCGAGGGAAAATGCGCCACTCATCACTTCCCAAGCGAACGCATTGCCCCCCGACCCGTACGCCACGCGAACTTTGCTGGGCAACATGACGCAGGCCGTTCGCGACTCATTCTCCTCGCTTATCCTCTTTCTCCACCTGCTCTTCCCATGACGTCCCTCCGACACGTTCCGTGCCTCGCGCTCCTCCTCGGCCTGCTCTTGGCCGGCGGACCCGTGACAGGCGTTGCCCAACAGACCGACACGTCCAGCGCCACGTCACTGGTGCCCGGCCTGGAGGTGCCGTCCGAGACACAGGAGTCGGACGTGCCGTACGTCCCCACCCCGAAGCGCGTCGTGAATCGGATGCTGGAAATGGCCGAGGTCGATAGCAGCGACCTGGTCTACGACCTCGGAAGCGGGGACGGGCGCATCGTCATTCAGGCCGCCAAACGATACGGGGCGCGGGGCGTGGGGATCGAGATTGACCCCGATCTCGTGCGAAAAGCCCGTCAGAACGCGAAGGAGGCGGGGGTGAGCGACCTCGTGGAATTCCGCCAGGCCGACCTCTTCACGACCGACTTCAGTGAAGCGACAGTGGTAACGATGTACCTCCTTCCGTCCGTCAACAGGAAACTCCGGCCGAAGCTGTTTGAGCAGTTGAAGCCGGGCACGCCAGTGGTGTCTCACGACTTCGACATGGGCGAGTGGGAACCGGAGCAGGAAGTGGAAATGGACGGCGACACCGTGTACCGCTGGACGATTCCGGAGGAGGTCCCCGCTCACCTGCAAGAGGGGCGGCAGTGAGCGCGGTCCTGACCGCTCAGGAGTCCGCGTACCCCTCGCCTGGTTCGAAGACCTTTTCTCCGTCCGTCATGAGGGTTCCGTCCTCGGCCCGGCGGTAGAAGCACGACCGATACCCCGTGTGGCAGGCGCCTCCCTCCTGCTGCACCTTGAAGAGCAGCGTGTCGCCGTCGCAATCGACCCGCACCTCCTCCACGGACTGCGTGTGGCCGCTCGTCTGGCCCTTCGCCCACTTCTCTTGACGCGAGCGGCTCCAGTACACCATTCGGCCGCGATCCAGCGTCTCGCGGAGGGTCTCTTCGGTCATGTACGCCATCATCAGCACCTGATCGGTCTCGGCGTCCTGCGCGATGGCGGGGACGAGGCCCTCGTCGTCGAAGGTGACGGCGTCGAGAAGCGAATCGGGAGACGGCATGGGTGGACGAGCGGCTGTGGGAAAAACGCGACGCCCCGATTCAAAGCCTGCTCCCCTTTATGGTTCACTGCTCTCCGTAGATCGAACTTGCTGCGGGGCCGAACCGTCTAAGCTAGTGGCACTTGATCCACGGAACCCGCCCGGAACGCTCGGACAACGTCTTGACCGTCGCGCTCCCGCGCCCTCTCGCCCACACGCCCCTACGCCAACATGCGCCGCGTGCTATCGGCCCTCGCCCGGCTCCCCCGCCTGCTCTTCATCGGGCTCGTGCGGGCATACCAGCTCCTGCTCTCCCCCCACCTGGGCCGCACGTGCCGGTTTCATCCCTCGTGCTCGAACTACGCGATCCAGGCGTTTCGGGAGTACGGCGTGCTGAAGGGACTCGTGCTGAGCGTCCACCGCCTGCTGCGCTGCCATCCGTGGGGCGGGCACGGCTACGATCCGCCACGGTGGTACGGGGAGGAGCGTCCGGCGGTGGGTGAAACTGCCACCGAATCCATTGCCCAGGAAACTGGCGGCGGGGAGTAGGCAGACGGTTCACCGAGAAATGATCCGCTGTTTTCGCGATGCCTCTCTCGAACGCAGAGCAGGCCGTCGTTGAAATCCAGAAGCTCCGGGACTATTGTCTGAATCCCAACCATCCCCGTGGCAAACACAAAGCCCGTGTGTTCGAGTCTGCGCTCGGACTCACCCGCGAAGACGCCGAGAAATTACGGTCGGCTTTGCTCACCGCAATTCGGGAGGAAAAGGCAGAGCAACTTTTCGAAGATGAATACGGCACACGGTATTGTGTCGATTTCCAGATGGACGTAGCCTCGTCCCGTGCCGAGATTAGAAGCGTCTGGATCGTCCGGTTGGATGAGACGTTCCCAAGATTGGTCACCTGTTACGTTCGTTAACGGTTTGCCCCCATGTCCCACAACCTCGAACTGCTAGATGCCGTGGTTTTAACGGAGGACGTGCCCGAACGTGACCTTCGTCGGGGACACGTTGGCACGATCGTGGAGGTACTTGCCCACGACACCTATGAGGTTGAATTCAGCGACGATGACGGTCGTCCGTACGCCATCGCTCCCCTGAAATCTCGCCAGCTCTTAAAGCTGCGTACCGCTCCACGTCCTGCCCGCTGATACCTCCTCCGTTCTGCGACCGAGGCCCCAATGAACTCAATACAAATGGGGCACAATCGATTCCGGCTCGGGTACGCTGACGTGCAATTGCTTCCTCTGAGAGTCGCACGGTCGCATGTCATTCCCCACGTTCCGTCTCTACAACACGCTCACCCACGAGACCGAGCCGGTCGAGCCAATCGAGGAGGAGCACCTGTGCTTCTACAGCTGCGGGCCCACGGTCTACACCTACGCTCATATCGGCAACTTCCGCTCTTTCCTGACGGCGGATCTCATTCGCCGCACCGCGGAGGCAATTGGGTGGGACGTGACGAACGTGAGCAACATCACGGACGTGGGGCATCTCACCCAGGACGACCTCGTGGACCCTGGGGGCGAGGACAAGATGCAGCAGGCGCTGGAGCGCGAGGGGGAGCGGTTCGCGAACATCTACGACCTGGCGCGTCACTATACCGAGGCCTTCCTGGAGGACTGGCGCGCCCTCAACCTGCGTGAGCCGGAGGTGCGGCCCCGCGCCACCGAGCACGTCACTGATCAACTCCACGCTGTGATCGAGCTCGTGGAGAAGGACCACGCCTATACGACCGATCAGGGCGTCTACTTCTCCGTCGAGAGCGTCGAGGACTACGGCCACCTTAGCGGCAATACGCAGGCGGAGCAACTGGAGGCGACGGAGCGCGACGTGGTGGAGGATCCCGAGAAGCGCGACCCGCGGGACTTCGCGCTCTGGAAGCACGACCCCGACCACCTCATGCACTGGCATAGCCCGTGGGGTTGGGGCTACCCGGGCTGGCACATTGAGTGCTCGGTGATGGGGATGCGCTACCTCGGCAACCGCTTCGACCTCCACACCGGGGGCGAAGACCTCATCTTTCCCCACCACGAGTGCGAGATCGCCCAAAACCATGCACTCGCCGGGCACCGAGTCATCAACTACTGGGTGCACACGCGCTTCCTGCAGGTGGAGGGCGAGAAGATGTCGAAGTCGAAGGGCAACTTCTACACCGTCCGTGACCTCATCAATCCTGGTCCCAACGACGACCACGTGCCCGACTCGATCCGGGAGCACGGCGGCATCGATCCGCTCGCCCTTCGCTACGCCCTGATGCAGGGCCAGTACCGCAAGCCGTTCAACTTTACGCTCGACACCCTCCACACCGCCGCCCGCCACGTGCGGCGCTTCCAAGAGGCCGCAAACAAGGTTGATAAGGTTCTGAATCAGCCCACCGATTACCCAGAGGGACCAGACACCGTCGGTGACGACCTTGACAGCTATTACCGGGATACGCTCAATGCGATGTGCTCAGACCTGAATACCCCCGCTGCCACAGCGGCAGCACTTGAAGGTCTCAGTCTCATTGAGTCAAAAATTAAGCATGATACTCTTACCGTCGAAACAGCCGAGGTTGCTCATCACTGGTTTGATAAAATAAACGCCCTGCTCGGCATCGTCGAATCTGAGTTCGAGGTCGATGAGCGAACGGACGACGCTACCAAGCCAGATGTAGCTACGGATCACCTGTCCGACTCCATCGACGAACTCCTGGCCGACCGCGAAGCCGCACGGAGCAGTGGCGAGTACGCCCGCGCCGACGCCATCCGCGACACGCTCGAAGCGCTGGGCATCGAGGTGATGGACCGTCCCCAGGGCCCGGAGTGGCGGCGAAAAGTGGAACTGTAGCTCGCTACGCTCACGAAGATAGACCGGTCGCCCCCCAGGAGTATTCGGTCACTGCGTTCCCAGCACTCCGCTCCCTAGTCGAGAATCGCCCTCCGCTTCAATCCTCGACTCTCGACCTTCGCCCCCTTCGCCTCTCGCCCCTCACCCTTCGGCCCTCGACTCTCCCTCAGAATAACGGCTTCCCTCCCCTGAACATGGCCCCCGACTACACATCCGGCTACAACCTTCCCATTCGTCCCAGGCGACTTCGAAAGACGGAAAACATCCGCCGCATGGCGCGGGAGACGCGGCTCTCGACCGATAATCTGATCGCGCCGCAGTTCGTGATGGAGGGCGAGAACGACCGGGAGGAGGTCTCGTCGATGCCGGACACGTACCGCCACACGATCGACCGCCTCGTCGACCACGCCGAGACGCTCTCCGACCTCGGGATCCCCGCCGTCGCCCTCTTCCCTGCCCTCCCGAATGCCCTCAAGACGCCGGACGCCAAGCATGCCCTCGACCCCGATCACCTCTACCCGAACGCCGTCCGCGCCCTCAAGGACGCGGTGCCGGAGCTGATAGTGATCACAGACACGGCCCTCGACCCGTACAATTCCGACGGCCACGACGGCATTGTGCGCGACGGCTCCATCGACAACGACGCCACCATCGACGTGATGTGCCAGATGGCGGTGCTCCACGCCGAGGCCGGTGCCGACATCATCGCGCCCTCCGACATGATGGACGGACGCGTGGGCGCCATCCGCGACGCACTGGACGCCGCCGGACACACCGACGTGGCGATCCTCTCCTACACCGCCAAGTACTCGTCCTCGTACTACGGTCCCTTCCGGGACGCCCTCGACTCGGCGCCAAAGGCCGACGAGGAGCCCGACAAGGACATCCCCAAGAACAAAGACACCTACCAGATGGACCCGGCCAACGGCGAGGAGGCCGTGCGTGAGTTGATGCTTGACCTCGACGAGGGGGCCGACATGGTAATGGTGAAGCCCGCCCTCCCCTACCTCGACGTCATCCACCGCGTGAAGCAGCACAGCGACGTGCCCGTGGCTGCCTACAACGTGAGCGGGGAGTACGCGATGATCAAAGCCGCCGATCAGAATGGCTGGCTTGACGACAAGAACTGCGCACTGGAGGCGCTCACCGGCATCCGCCGCGCCGGGGCCGACGTGATTCTCACCTACTTCGCCGAGGACGCCGCCCGGTGGCTTTCGGAGTAAGGAAACCCGGGCTGGTTCAACAAAAGATTACGCCGAGGCCGCAACACGCATCGCTCCCTGGGATTGGGATGGGGCTTTCGCATCTCTCCCGAATCACAGCCTCCTCCCGTATGAGACGCTACTGTGCCACATTTCTTCTCGCCTCCCTGCTCTGCGCGTTCGTCTTGCAGCCGACTCAGGCGCAGACGCCCTCCTGGCAACATCAAATCGTCTTCAACACAGGTCCGCAGTTTGTGACCGGCGACCTCGCCGATTCCTACAAAACGGGCCTCGCCATCGACGCGGGCTACTACTATCGCGCTTCGGACGCCCTCTTCGTGGGCGGCGTTGGCGGCTACCACCAGTTTAAGAGCGAAGGTGGAGGCGCCGATCTCGACGTCATCCCGATCAACCTGGCCGTCAAGTACAACTTTTCGCTGACGGGCATTCAGCCGTACGTCGGGACCGAAGGAGGCCCGTTTTTTCTCAGTCCCAGCAGCGGCGAGGGCTCCACCGAGATCGGGCTCTCCCCCCGCATCGGGCTCCGCATTCCGCTCTCGCGCGGCATTGATCTGGACCTGAACCTGAAGTACAACGTCATCTTCTCCGACGAAAACAACCTCACATACGTCGGCGCCAACGGCGGCTTCGCCTACATTCTGGACCACGCAAACATCGAGTACCGGTAGGCACTCTCAACCCCGCTTTGTTCTCTAGCCTCCCGTCCCCACCACTGGGACGGGAGGTTTTCGTATGGCGAACGGATGTCGGGGGAATTTGTCATTCTCTCGTACACATTCCCGGGGCGCCTTCCTACCTTTGCAGCGAACCAGATCCTGTCCGCGAGCAATCACCACAGACGCCCATGGCTACCGAAGTTACCCACATCGACTACAGCGACCTCTCCGGCGGTCTCGTCCGCATGATGGACCGGTTTAAGGAAGAAGGCACCCTCACCGGCGACATTGAGGACGACGATCGGCTGCGCGACGATCCGAATGCCGTCCTCCTCGGCCTCCTGTACGATCAGCGCGTCCGGGCCGAGTCTGCCTTCACCGGTCCCCTCCGTCTCAAGGATCGCCTCGGCCACCTCGACATGGAAAAAATCGCCGAGATGGACTTCGACGAGTTCCAGGAACACTTTGCGGAATCCCCCGCCGTGCACCGCTTCGTCAACAAGATGGCGGAGAACACGCAGAAGGTGGCCGCTCACATCGCCGAGGAATACGATGGCGACGCCGCGAACATGTGGAACGACGGGGCCGACCTGGATACGGTGGAGACGCGCCTGCAGGAGCTGCCCGGCTTCGGCCCCGCGAAGGCGTCCAAGATCCAGTACGTTCTCCACTACTTCGGCCACCGCGACTTCTCGGAGGAGTAGTCGGTATCACTTGCCGACTGTAGAGTGCGGACCTACAGTTTCAATATCCCCGGTGCTGTCCTCCTCGCCCGGCTTATCCCCGGGCGGCGGCTGGTCGAGGTCCTTCTGCTCGAGGTTGCGCCGAATCGACGCCTGGGCCGCCGGCGCGACGTAGGCGTACGCCGCCGCCACCCCAAGATTGAAGAGCGCGGCCCCCACTCCCAATGCCGCCCCAAGGTAGCGCGGCCCCGACAGGGCGAGGCGGATCATGACCGTGGCCGCGGCAAATCCGGAGTTGCGAAAGACAACGTGGTACGTCGCGCTGTAGCGAAGCGAGATCAGCACAACGAGGACATCGCTGAAGATGAGAATCGTGTAGAAGGCGTTAAAGAACGGAATCGGCTCCGCGCCCCCTACCAACTGGAACACAACGTATACGATCATCCCGGTCAAAATCGCCAGCAGCACGTTCGCGACCAGCTTCTTCTGCGCCACGAAGGACTGCGCCTGTCCCTTCGTCTGCGTGATCGGTTGGTGATGCTGTAGCTGGTAGAAGAGGCCCAGTGTTAGAAAAATGAGGAGCGCGGCCGTCGCGTCGACGACGAGGAATTGGACTGCCTCCCGGCCTGCCTCAAAGGTCCATTGGATCGGTTCCTCAAAATTTACGAGTTCCTTGAAGGAGCGGCGAAGCAAGATGAGGGAAAACACCTCGAACTGCTTGCCCGCCGTGTCGGCCACGCTTGTGGCCAGGCCCACGATCAGCCCGATGAGCTCGACGACCAGGAAGAGCGTGAAGGCGACATCGATTGCCTTGAAGTGGTTGGTGGAGACTCGTCCGGCGAGGGAGGACGGGAGCCATCCCATCCGGCTGAGTTCGATCACGCCCAGCGATACTAGAAATCCCCCCACGAGCAGAGCGGCCGTGAGTCGGCGGGCTTGCTCTCCCTCCCACCAGGCCTCGAAGGCATCGAAGATCTGACTGCTGACGCGGAGGAACGCACGAGCAAAATTCATGGCGACGGGCTGCACGCCTTCAGGGTGGGCGGTAGAGTTGGAGGTCCATAAGCCAGCGACGGAAGGAGTTTTCCCGAGCCCCCAGGTATTCCAACACCGTCACATTCTTCAGGCTCCCTACGCTTAACTGGAAGCAGGCTAGGTCCCCTCCGACAGTAGTCAGGACGCGTTCGTCCAGCCGTTCCTCCCCGAACGAAGCATGCGGGGTTCGTATTACAGCGTCTCCGGGTCGATGTCCACGACCTGCCGGTTCATGAGGGCGAGCGTGCGGGACGGGTAGGACTTGACGAGGCGGTGATCGTGGGTCGCCACGAGGAGCGTCATGCCCTGCTGGTGCAGGTTGAGGAGCAGCTCGTGGATGTCGTCGGCGACACCCGGATCGAGATTGCCTGTCGGCTCGTCGGCCAGGAGTACCCAGGGATCGTTGGCGATGGCCCGTGCAATGACGACGCGCTGCTGTTCGCCCCCCGACAACTCGTGGGGGTAGTTGCGTCGCTTATGCGTGAGCCCAACCTTTCCAAGCACTTTCGTGACACGGCTCTCGATTTCGGATCGCGATTTGCCAGTGGCGTGAAGCGCAAAAGCGATGTTCTCGTACGCACTCCGGTCCGGCAGGAGCTGAAAATCCTGAAAGACAACCCCGAGCGAGCGCCGAAGGTACGGAATCTCGTCCTCCTCAATTCGATCGGATTGATAGTCCCCAATCTGCACGACCCCAGAATCGGGAAACAGGTCCATGTAGAGTAGCCGCAAAATGGTGCTCTTCCCGCTGCCCGTGGGCCCCACCAGATAGGCCTTCTCCGAGCGGTCCAGGTGAAACGACACGTCGTCCAGGACCGAGTGCTGCTCTCCGTTCGGGAGGGAAAAAGAAACGGAGACGTTGTTGAAGTCGATCACGGGCGGGGTAAGAAGTGAAAATCGGACGGGATCACAAGGTCATGACCCGAAAGAGAAGGGTCAAGCTGGATGGGTCGGGCTCCGCTCCGCCATTCTCGTGTTATAGACGCCCGTCGCGGCGGAGGGTGAGGACGGGAGATCCCTTCCGCTTTTCAACTCGCCGGCTCCGCTCTTTGGCGCCGGTGCCGCGCGATGGCCACGGCGAGCTCCAGCGCGTTGCGCGTGCTGCCCGGCAGGGCCATGCCTTTGCCCGCAATGCCGTAGGCGGTGCCGTGGTCCGGCGAGGTGCGCACGATGGGCAGTCCCGCGGTGTAGTTGACGCCGTGGTCGAAGGCGAGCGCCTTGAAGGGGACAAGGCCCTGATCGTGGTACATCGCCAGCGCGGCGTCGTAGTCCGCGTCGAGCTGGGTGCCAAAGAAGCCATCTGCCGCGACGGGTCCTTCCACCCGGAAGCCCTCCTGGCGGGCCGCCTCCAGGGCCGGCGCGATGACCTGCTCTTCTTCCGGCCCGAACGCACCGCCCTCCCCGGCATGCGGATTGAGCCCAAAGACGGCAATCTTGGGCTGCTCGATCGCAAAGTCGTGCCGCAGGGACGCGTCGATGACGCGCAGCTTTTCGAGAATGGCCTCTTCGGTGACGGCCTCCGGCACCTCCGACAGCGGAATGTGACTCGTGACGAGCCCCACGCGGAGACCGCCCGCCACCATCATCATCGTGGGGCGCGGACTGTCCGTCATCTGGGCGATGAACTCGGTGTGGCCCGGCACGTCGTACCCGGCCTGGCGCACAGCGTCCTTCGATATGGGAGCAGTCACCATCGCGTCGACGGTGCCGGCCAGGCACGCCTCCACGGCCCGCTCCACGGCCCGCATCGCCAGGCGCCCGCCCTCAGCGGTGACCGTCCCAAACATGACGGGCGGCTCATTGTCGTCGGCCACGTCGAGCACCGCCACGTCGCCGTGGGGCACCTCCTCCGGCACCTCGTCCACGACGTGGATGTCGAGGTCCGAGAAGCCCAGCACGTCGGCGTGCACCCGCAGCACATGGGCCGAGCCGATGAGGACCGGCGTCATGGAGGGCATCAGGCTCGGGTCGTGCAGGCTCTTGAGCACCACCTCGGGCCCAATGCCGTTCGGGTCGCCCAGCGTGATCGCCACGCGGGTGGGCGATCCGTTCGGGGCCGGCGGTTCGGGACGCTGGAATGTGGGTCGCTGAATGCGCATGAAAGTAGAATCCGATTGGAGGTTCGTCAGTGTCGAAAGAAAATTTTCAGGCGGGATCGCTTCGACGACGTCAGGCGTGATCCCGGGGCGCCACGTAATTGCGCAGGTAGTCCACCAGGAGACGAACGCCAAACCCCGTGCCGCCCTTCGGCTGGTACGTCTGCGCCGTTGTTCGAAAGGCCGGGCCGGCAATGTCGAGGTGGAGCCAGGGCGAGTCGCCCACAAAATGCTCCAGGAACTTGCCGGCCGTGATGGCGCCGGCCTTGCGGCCCCCGATGTTTTTGAGGTCGGCAATGTCGCTCTCCAGGTGCTCCCTGTACACCTCGTACATCGGGAGCGGGTGGACGCGCTCGCCGGTTCGTTCGCCGGCGCGCTGGATGGCGTAGAGGCGCTCCGCCGCGGCGTCGGTCTCGCTCGTCATGACGCCCGCCGCAGTTCGGAGCGCGTCCGCGTCGAGATCCGAGGCCGGGCCGAGTCCCAGAAGAGCAACCCGTGGGGCCGTCGTGTGCTCGGGATAAATCACCCGGGCCTGGCCCTCCTCCGCCTCAAAATCGTGCATGGACCGCTCCACGGCCGCCCCGAGCGTCTCCGACAGGGCCTCGACGAAGGGATCCGAGGGCGCCTCTGAAAACGGGAGCAGAAGCAGATCGACCTCAAGATCCACCGGTGCGTCCGTCGTTGTGGAGACGGTCATTGGGGTAAGCGGTTACATCGACAACGGTGAGTGATATGCGCCCGGAGCAACGACCCTGCAGGGAGCGCAAAATCCGAAGGCAGTCGTCACGTTAATCGCCGATGGCAATCAACGTCAAGTCCGCGGCCTTGGTGTTTTCGTGCACTTCACAGAGCACCAACCTTTCTCCTTCTGACTCTACCCCGCTAATTGGAGTCGGAGGCCCCGTCGAGCAAGGCCTTCAGGTAGGATCGGTCCTCGGGGGAGAGGTCGTCGTCCGGGGCGTGGCGCGGGTCGAACGCGATGTAGTCCGGGGCCGCCTCAATGACGTCCTCGATGGCCTTCTCGAACGTTGGCCGCTTGACGTACGCCCCTGCCGCGTTGCGGTGCCCGCCGCCGCCAAAGGACCGCGCCCACTCGTCGACCCGAACGTCCGCTTCGGAGCGAAAACTGATTTTGGCCCCGTCGTCCACTTCGGAAAAGAGAAGTGCGGCTTTCACACCCTCAATCGAGAGGACGTAGTTGACGAAGCCCTGCTTGTCGTCCCAGCTCGCCCCGGTGTCCTCCACCATCCGCTGGGTGACCACGGAGTAGCCGAGCTGGTTGTTGTGGCGGAGTCGGATGCGGTTGAGCATGCGCCCCAGCAGGCGAAGCCCCGGCATCGACTTCCGATCGTAGATGGTTTCGTGGATCGGTGCGGGCTCGATTTCGCCCCGCTCCAGAATGTCCGCAATGATGCGGTGGAGCTCAGGCGTGACGTTGCTGTAGCGGAAGGACCCCGTGTCGGTCATGATCGCCGTGTAAAGCGCGGTGGCGATCTCCTCGTCGATGAGATCCGGGTCGATCCCCTCAATGATCTCGTAGATCAGCTCGCCCGTGGCCGCCGCCGAGTCGCGCACGAACAAAAGGTCAAACCACTGCTCGGGCTCCAGGTGGTGATCGATGAGCACAGTCGTCGCCGCGGACCCCCGTACCAAGGATCCCACCTTGCCGATCCGCTCCTCGTCGTTGGTGTCGAGCACAAAGGCCACGTCGGCTTCGGCCAGGGCCTCGTGCTGTGACAGCGAGTTGTCAAAGACTTCCACCCGATCGACCCCAGGCATCCAGTCCAGGTTGTAGTCCTGCTCGTCGCTATTCACCATCGCGACGGTCTTGCCGAGCTTCTCCAGAAACCGTCCCAGGGCCAGTTGCGACCCAAGGGCGTCCCCGTCCGGCCCCAAGTGGGTCGTGATGAAGAACCGATCGTGGTCTCGAATCAGCGCGAGTACCTCGTCGAGCATGCGTCGCCTCCGGTGCTCCCATGGTCGAGATCGCAAGAATAGCCTTCCCCTAACGGAGGGCCCTCCCAAAGGATTCGTGGCTCTAAATCATGGGAGTGGCACGATTCGACGAGGGCATCGGTCAGGGAAACTCCTCGGGGGACTTCGATAGTTTTGTATTTGACAATGGCGGGGTCTACCGGTAAACTCGTCTCTAGTTGACGCTCTCTGGGTAGGTTTTCCTCTTCCTGAGTAAAATCTACCGGCAATGGCGTAACCATCAGTTCCAGGAGAGTATCGAGAAGGATCTAAACCACTCAAGTCCTTCTCACTCAGTTGCTGCTTTCTGTCGATCCTGGCAGTCTCAGGAAATTTCTCCGCGCAGCCAGCCCTGACCGCTCGCCGCACGCTCCTGCCCGTAGAGACGCAGCCTGCATGTACCAATTTTGGTTTGCCGCTGCGCCCCAGAGATCATCGGAGTGATTGACCCGAGAAGACGGGGCTTCTCTTCTGAGCTGTCGCCCACACAGCCCGGACGACGACCCGCACTCTCACACCACCGCCCGACACCATGTCTAGAACACGATCCCCTCTTTTCCTACTCCTTCTCTTCGCCTTCGCCGTTGGGACGAGTCCGGTGCAAGCGCAGAACGAGGGCACGGCCAACGTGAACTACGGCCTGTACGGAAAACTTGGGGTGGGCCTCTCCGACTACACGGGCGACTTTCCGATTCAGAACCGGGGATATGCCGTCGACTTTCAAGAGGTCATCCGGGGCTCAGGAATTCCGTTCATGTTCGACGGCGAACTCGGCTACCAATTCTCCCCCAACTGGGCCCTCGCCGCTGGCTTTCAGGGCGGAAACTATCCGATTGTCGGATATTCTGGTCCTGTTGATGATTCGTGGCGCTACACGCCCCATGTGCTGGGCCGGTACACGTTTAACCCCGGATCGTCCGTTGCCTTTTACCTCGACCTAGGTGCGAACCTCACGTTTGGGGGAGACGACCCACCGACGAGTACCGGATACGGCCCCTCGGTGGGCGGGGGGGTTGACATTTCACTCAGCGATGCCCTGTCCTTCTACGTCGAGTCTCGATTCCACACGACGTTCCCGGACGACGCGATCGACGGCTCGGAAGACCTGGGCGATGCGCCCGGAAGTGTCACGACTAAGACGAACGACCCCAAGGGCAGCATTTCGGGACCGTTCGACTCTGTGAACCAGCTCCTCGGCTTTGGGCTCAAGTTCAGCCTCACGACCCCAACGCCTCCTCGGGTTCTCTCGCTCGATGGCCCAAGCAGCGTCCAGGTCGGCGAATCGGCCACGTTTGCGGCGACGGTCAATGAAGATGAGGCGGCTCGCCCGCTCTCGTACCAGTGGCGGTTTGGAGACGGAAGCACCGGCTCGGGCCTGACGACTTCTCACACGTACGCCGAGCGGGGCACCTACACCGTCTCGTTTACCGCCAGCAACGACGTGGGCGAGGCGAGCAAGTCGCTTACGGTTGAGGTCGTCCCCGTGCCGGATCCGGCCCTGATTACGTCGGTCAATGCCGATCCGAATCCGGCCGACGAAGGGGAGACGGTCCGCTTCAGCAGCAACGTCCAGGGGAAGCCGCCAATCTCTCGCGAGTGGAGCTTCGGCGATGGGACGAGCGCCACGGGCGAGTCCCCGACGCACACCTACGACGAGCCGGGCGAGTACACTGCGCGCCTGCGGGTCTCCAACGAAGCCGGAGAAGATTCCCGACGACTGACCGTTCGGATAGATCGCGTGCTGCCGGAAATCTGCACGACGGTTAGCGAGTTGAACTCGGCCTTCTTTGGGGCCAACTCCAGCACACTGACCGACGAGGCGCGGAGCAGCCTGCAGGAGAATGCCGACGTGTTGTCGCAGTGCCCCAACCTGACGGTCCGGATCGAGGGCTTCGCTGCCCCCGGCGAGCGGAATCCGGAGTCCCTCTCGGAGGACCGAGCTGACGCCGTGGCGGGCTTCTACCAGGACAACGGCGTGCCCTCCGATCGGATTGAGAGCAGCGGTGAAGGACAGGTGACCGGCGTAACCTCAAAGAAGGGCGGCACCCGCCAGTACCGCCGCGTCGACTCGATTCCGGAGCGCGACGGGGAGCAGTAATCCCGATTCCGCTTGCGGGATGTACTGCGTCAGTCGGCCTGCGGCCTCGTTCGGGGATGGATGTGAGGAAAGCCTGTGCCGATTCCCATCGGCATGTGGACGTACGGAAGCAAAATACGTCCACGCCTCCCTTCTACCAGACTCCTCCCCCGAACGGAGTATGCGGAGTTCGTAATTACCCCTCCACCCACACGGTCTTGGCGTTTACGAACTCGCGGATGCCGTGGTGGGACAGCTCGCGGCCGTAGCCGCTGTCCTTGATGCCGCCGAAGGGGAGCCGCGGGTCGCTCTTCGTCATCTCGTTGACGAACGCGCAGCCCACCTCTAATTGTCGGGCCATCCGCTCTCCCTTCTCGATGTCCTCGGTGAAAATGCTCCCGCCGAGGCCGAACCGCGTGTCGTTCGCCAGGGCCACTGCGTGCTCGGTGTCGTCCGCCGCTACGATGGACGCGACCGGTCCGAAGATCTCCTCTTCAAACGCCACCGTGCCGGGCTCTACGTTGGACAGGACGGTGGGGGCGTAAAAGTAGCCATCCCGTTCGAGCGTGTGGCCGCCTGCAAGGACGACGGCCCCCTGCCCAATGGCGCGCTCCACCTGGTCGTGCACCTCGTCGCGCAGGTCTTCTCGGGCCATCGGCCCCAGGTCGGTGTGCGTGTCCGTCGGATCCCCGATTGCGAGGGCCTCCACATTCTCGACGAACCGCTCCGTAAAGTCCTGGAGCACCGACTGCTCCACAATGAACCGCTTGGCGGCGATGCAGCTTTGCCCATTGTTCTGCATTCGCGCCGTGCAGCCGACCGAGGCGGCCCGTTCGAGGTCCGCGTCGGCGCACACGATGAAGGGATCGGAGCCCCCGAGCTCCAGCACCGTCGGCTTCACCTGAGCGGCGGCCTGCCGGGCCACCGCTTTTCCGGCCCCTACGCTCCCGGTGAGGGTCGCCCCCCGCACCCGGCGATCTTCGAGCACGTCCCCCACGGTCGGCTCGTCGATCTGGAGCACCTGGAACTCATGATCGGTGAACCCGGCTTCGCGCAGAATCTCCGCGATGGCCTGCGCACAGCCGGTGACGTTCGGGGCGTGCTTCAGCAGGACCGAATTCCCGGCCATCAGGGCCGGGGCGCCAAATCGAAAGAGCTGCCAGAACGGAAAATTCCAGGGCATGACCGCCAGAATCGGCCCGAGGGGCTCGTAGGCCACGTAGCTCTTCGCCGCGTCGGTGTCGACGGGCTCATCGGCGAGAAAGTCGGCGCCATGCTCGGCGTAGTACCGGCACACCCAGGCGCATTTCTCAGCCTCCGCCTGGGCCTGATCGATGGGCTTGCCCATCTCCTCGGTCATGAGTGCTCCGTATGAGGAAGCATTCTCTTCCAGCAGATCGGCGGCCTGCTCCAGCCGCTTCGCACGCTCGGAAAACGACCGGGATCGGTTCACGGAAAACCCCGAGGCGGCCCGATCGAGACGTCGCTCCACCTCGTCGTCTGCGTGAAACGAATACCGTTTGATGGTGTCGCCGGTGGCGGGATTCGTGGACGTGAGGGGCATGGGGAGAAGTGGAGTGTTGGAGTGGTGGATAATGCAGTTTCGGATGCGTTTTCACGACCACCCGCGATGGGTGATCCTGCCGTACGACCCGATACACCCTCTCTCCCAAAAGCCGTCAGACATTGGGGTCTTCGTCGAGTCCTTAGATCCCGAGAGCCTCATCTGCGTTAGTGGCTCTAGCAACATCCATAAACCTGTCGACTGTCGTCCCGAATGAGCGAGCCCTCCCTCCCCTCCGACGCCCGCGTGTCCCGGAATACGGTCGAGGACCTCGTGGACCGCCCGGTCGACGACCTGTCCCTGTACCGGCGCGCCCTGACGCACCGCTCCCTTTTGCGCATTCATCCGGAGCACGCACTGGAGTCGAACGAGCGCCTCGAATTTCTGGGTGATGCGCTGCTAGACCTACTCGTCGGTGACGTGCTGTACGACCGGTTTCCGGGCAAAGACGAGGGAGCCCTCACTCGACTCCGGGCACGACTCGTCAGCGAACGCCCACTGGCCACCTACGCCCGCCGCATCGACCTGGGGGCACACCTCCTCATGAGCAGAAATGCGGCCCGCGGGAAAGGGCGCGACAACCCCAGCATCCTCGCCGATGCATTCGAGGCCCTCGTCGGCGCCGTGTATCGGGATCAGGGGTACGACGCGGCGCGGGCCTTCGTCCGCGAGCAGGTGATCGCGCCGTTCGACCTCGCTGAGATCGCGGCCCAGGACGAAAACTTCAAGAGCCAGCTCCTCGAACACATGCAGGCCCGAGGCCGCCCCCAACCCACCTACCGCGTGGTGGAGGAGACCGGACCCAGCCACGACAAAACATTTACGGTGGAGGTACGGGTGGGGGATACCGCCTACGAACAGGGCACTGCGGGCAGCAAGCAGGAGGCCGAGCAGCAGGCCGCCCGCCGGACAATGGAGCAACTCGCGGCGACGGAGCCGACCTCGTAGCGCTCCCTCCCCTCTCGAGTTCCCACCATCTGCCGCTTCACCCCGATGTCTTCGCTCTCCACCGAGCTCGATCTCGCGCTCGATCTCGCGCGCACCGCGGAGGACGAAATCCTCCCCCGCTACCGGTCCGTCAGCGTCACCCAGAAGTCGGACGGCACGGAGGTGACGGAGGCCGACCGCGAGGCGGAGCGCGCGATGCGCGAACGACTGGCCGACGAACGACCCGACCATGCAGTGCTCGGAGAAGAGTTTGGCGACAGTGGACCCGACGACGCGCGCTACCGGTGGGTCCTCGATCCGGTGGACGGCACGGCGGGCTTTACGATTGGGGTGCCCCTCTTCGGCACACTCGTGGCGCTTCTGGACGACGGCGAGCCCGTCGTTGGGGTGATCCATTTCCCCGCCATGGACGAGACGGTCTACGCGGCACTGGGGGAGGGCTGTCGGTTCCGCACCGCCGAGGACGAGGTGCCAGTCGAGGTCGATCCGGTCGAGTCCCTGGACGAAGCCACCGTCACTACGACGGCCCTCCACAGCTCCGACGTAACGGCTGCTCCGGAGCAGACCCCCTACCGCCTCACCGACCTGGTCCGTCGGGCCGGCAAGTTCCGGTTCGTCACAGACTGCCTACAGCACGCGCTCGTAGCGCGGGGCCGCACCCACGCCGCCGTGGACACCCTCATGCGCCCGTGGGACGTGGCGGCGCTGGTGCCCTGCGTGTGGGAGGCCGGCGGTGTGGCTGCGCCCCTCGACCCGGACGCCGACGACGTGGTGTTCGGCGACAGCCTCGTGACGGCAGGAAGCGAAGCGCTCCTCCACGAGGTCCGCACCCTCCTCCAGCCCTCTGGCGACGAGGCGGCTCACTCCACCTGATCGGGAAAGCTCGGAACGAGCGCGGAGTGGTTGCGGGTGCCGTCCCGGTCGTAAAACTGCATCGTGCCGTTCACACCACACGTCCACACCTCCTCCGCCCCCTCGTCGAGATAGAGCTGGCGCTTCTCCGCGATTTCCGCCTCCGTGTTGCCCTCCGACAGCACCTCAATGACCACCTCCGGCATCACTGGGCTTGCCTCCGCCTCCTCCGGCATCTGAGCAAGGCGGTCCTCCGAAATCCAGATTACGTCGGGGACCTTCACGCCCTTTGCCGTTTCAACGGCAAACTCGACAGCTGTCGCTCCCGAGTCCGTGGACTGATTGAGCAGGCGTACGAGATGACCCTGTTGGAGGCCGTGCTGCGGCTTGTGTGGGCTCAAGACAATCTGGCCATGTTCATTCGTTTCGATCTTGTAGGGCAACTCCCGGAGTTGAGGATCCTCCAGGACGCGATGCCACGAAGTGGTCGTTTCCATGACGAATCAGGGCCGTGTTGAGGCAACACGGCATTGGTGTTCGGGCGCAATGCTTTTTTCCTTGTGTAAGCAATGACGCCCGCTCGCTGCCGTTTGATCCACCCTCACGGTTCGCCCCCACTCATGCTCGACCACCTCGAAACGCTCGATCTCCACTTTCAGGATCGGCCCCAGACCATCGCGGCCTACCTGCTGCCGCACAAAAATGGCGCAGCCCTCGTCGAGACGGGGCCCGGTTCCACCTTTCCGATGCTGCAGGCCCAACTGGCCGACCACGGGCTCACCCCGGCCGACATTTCGGAGGTACTGCTGACGCACATCCACCTCGACCACGCGGGCGCCGCGGGCCACCTGGCCGAGCACGGCGCGACGATCTACGCGCACTACGTCGGCACACCGCACCTGGCGGATCCGCAAACGCTCCTCTCCAGCGCCGAGCGCATCTACGGTGACGACATGGACCGGCTCTGGGGCGACATGCATCCCGTGCCGGAAGGCCAGATCGTCGCGCTGGACGATGAGGACACCGTGGCTCTGGGCGACCGGGAGGCCCTCGCGCTCGACACGCCCGGTCACGCTTCGCACCACATGAGTTACGTCGTCGGGGACGTGTGCTTCACGGGAGACGTGGGCGGTGTGCGGCTCCCAGGCGAAAGGCACGTCGAACTCCCGCTCGCCCCGCCCGACATCCAGCTCAACCACTGGCGGGAGAGCCTGTCTCGCCTTCGCCTCGCGACGGACCGCTACGATCTGCAACACCTCGCCCCCACCCACTTCGGCATCTACGACGACGTGTCGGCCCACCTCGACCGTCTCGACGGCGTCATTGACGCGGCGGACGCGTGGACGGCCGATACGCTGCCCGACTTGGCCGAGGACGACGAGGCCCTGCGCGAGGCGGTCACGGAGTGGATGCACGACCTGGCGGTCGCCAACGGCGTGGACGAAGAGACCTGGGAGCGCTACGAACTGGCGAACCCGAGCTGGATGGCGGCGCTGGGCCTGAAGCGGTACTGGCGGAAACACGTGGTCGCTTGAGCTCCGTCGGAGAAGGGAGCCCTCGAGATCGACCACTGTTTTCGACGACCTTTATTGCGTAGTGCAGCGTCAACTCTCATTCCTGTAGTCATCTCGACCGAAGTCCCGACCGCCGTCGGGACGCAGTGGAGAGATCTGCTTGTCGCCAGCATCCCCCCAGATCCAGAGGGGTTCTGCCAGCCAACAAGGAGATCCTTCGGCTCGCTTCGCTCGCTCAGGATGACCAGGGAAAAAATGACGGCCGACACGGCAGTATTGCGTATTCGCTTCTACTGTCGTCCGCTCTACGCACTACGCACCACGCTACACGCCCACTCAGCCCCCAGCCTCCGGAAGTGTGATTTCGGGATCGTCCGGATGTGGGCGGTACAGCAGCGCCGTGCCGCCGATCGTGCGGACCACCTGCACGTCGTCGATCGCGTCCGCCACCGCCTCGGCGATGGGTCGCACGGCCCGCGGCGCATTATCGAGCACACGGATGGTGACGAGCTCACGGGTGTTGAACGCCTCCGCGATGGCCTCCCGCACGGCGTCGGTCAGGCCCTCTTTGCCCACGTGGATGAGCGGATCTTGATCGTGGGCGAGGCTGCGGAGGTGGGCGCGCTGGCGCGCGGTGAGTCGGTCGGCCATGGGGTCGGGGTGAGAATCAGGGAACTGGCAAATCGATGAGCGCAGCGTCCGCACGGGCACGATCCCGCGGCGTTCCGCCCGTCAGTACTCGGTGACCGGACGCAGGGCCTCCGGGGACGCCGGGGCGTACTGGACGAGGCCCCATCGCCCATTCACGGCCCAGTCCGGATCTTCGTCGTTGAGCCGATCCACCTGGGCCGGCGACAACCCCGCGGCCACTTCCGACTTGAGCGTCCGGAGGGCGAGCACGGGCACCGGCAGCGACGCAGCGGCCTCGTTGAACGGCGTCGTGAAGTCCCAGTGCCGGTCCCCCAGCAGGCGCCGGTAGTTGGCGTCGCCCTTGCTGATGAGCAGGTCGGCCCGCGCAAGCTCGGCGCGGGTGTGCGTCGGAAGTGCGCGTCCCGGGAGCGGCGAGGTCCACACCCACGCGTCCCGAAGCCGCAGCGTCCCCGTAACGAGCGCCCGTTGCAACCGCTCCCCCAGCGCCTCAACAGCCGCATCGTCGGATGCCGCGAGCGTGGCCAGCGTGTCGTGCACGTCGTCGATGAGGGCGTCGGAAACGAAGGTGGGATGCGCCTTCAAGTGGACAACGACCCGGTCGACCCGATCGGTGGCGAGAAGGGCATCGATCAGTGCGAGGTCGGACACGAGTTCAAAGCCCGCGTTGTCGGCCCACACGTCGACCCGGGCCGGATGGTCGAGAGCATCGAGTCGACTGAGGGCTGCGGTGCCGTCGTCCGCCAACAGATGGTCCTCCGCCTGCTCCGGGTCCTCGTGGTCCGGCCCTTCTTCGCCCGCCCCCCACATGCTGAGATCGGCCTGGTTGCCCCAGAGGGCGGCCCGGAACAGCCGCGCCAGCACCGACTGCCACTCTTCGCCCCGGTCGAGCGCCGCCGCCCGTCTCTTCGCCAGTGCCCGGATCCCCTCGGCGGCCTCCGCGAGGCCCTGCTCTTTCTGATACTTGAACGGGTCCTGCCGCCAGGTCGGTCCCTCCTGGAAGTAGCCCGTGGCGTCCAGAAGGCGCCGGTAGAAATACGTCTCCCCGAAGAACCACGGTGCCTCCAGCCAGCCCTGTCCCTGGTACGGCTGTATCCACTCGTCCCAGAGAGCCTCTTCGGGGGCACCGGGGTCGTCGAGCGGACGGATGGTACCGTCAGGAAGGTCGTCGCGGAGCGCCTGAATGCGCGCATTGATCGCGTCTGGAAAGTCGTTCTCCGTGATGATCTGACCTGCGATGCGGGGCCAGCGCTCAGCGATGGTTTGATGGGTGAAGGTACCCGGCTCCGTACCCCGAAGCGGCGGTGGGAGTTCAGATTGGTCGGCGTGTCGATTCACTGAACGGAGGCTCTTGGAGCGACAAATCAGCAACACTCCCCCAACGCCCGTCCCGAGCGAACCGTTCGGGCCTAAAATTGCACGGACATCGAAAAACGAACGTCGCGCCCCGGCGACAGCGCGTAGCCTTTGTACGTGTCCAGGAAGTCGCGGTACGTCTCGTCGAGCAGGTTGTCGACACCGACCGAGACGGTCAGCGGCGCGCCCAAGCCCAGCGCCAGCGTGGTGCGGGCCTCCACGTTGACGACATTGTACGCCCGCGTCGACGCCGTCCCAAATGGCGGGCCAAAGTCACCGTCAAACTGCGAGAAGGGCTCAAACCGGCCGGCGGCATCCTTATCGAGGGCGCGCTTCACGCTCACCTTGAGGTGTGGGTTTTTCAGGCGGGCGGTGCTCTGCGGCACCCACTTCACGAAGCCGCTCACGGTGTTGGCGGGGAGGAGGGGAAGCTCGCCGTCTCCTCCATCCGCCCCCAGTCCATCGCCCGTGCCGCCAACCACCGCGGCACTTCCGCCGACCTGCAGCCACGGCAGCGGGCTGGTTTCGACGGTCGCCTCGACCCCAGGGATCAGGGCGTCGGTCTGGTCAGCGGCAAATTTGGGGAGATTCCCATTCGGGCCCTTCTCGCCCGTATTCTCCAGGTAGATGTAGTTCTGGATGGCGTTGACGTAGCCCGTCACCTCAGCGGTGATGCGGTCACGTCGCACGCGGAGTGACAGATCGGCGCTGTAGGAGCGCTCCGGGTCCAGATCCGGACTGCCGACCTGAAAGGCCGCCACGCCGCCGTGCACCCCGCTCGCGTAGAGCTCAAAGATGCTGGGCGCACGGAACCCCGAGCTCAGGTTCGTCGCGATGGCCAGTCCGTCGCCGAAGGCGTAGCTGGCCCCCACGGCGCCGGACAGTGTCGTGTAGGTATTTTCGAGCTGATCCGCGTCGGTTGTGCGCTCGTTGGGCACCGCCTCCACCGTCCGCACGTCGACCCGGCTGCCGAACGACAGCGTGACCGGATCGAGGTCCAGGTCTTCGAAGAGGAAGATGCCCGCGTTCCAGGTGCGAGCCGACGGCTGCAATTCGGCCGGGCCGCGCGTGTCGGCGTCCTGGTGCTGCACCTCCGCGCCGATGGTGCCGCTGAGGGCTCCAATCGTCGGGTGTGCCACCTCCAGCCGTCCGGTGTAGATGTCGGTCTTCAGGTCGAGCGGATAGTCGAAGCTGCCCAATCCACCGCCCTCTCGAATGTCGCTCAGCGTGGTGCCCGGCGCGCCCGACTGCCGGAGGGACCGCTGCCAGCTCAGGCGCGGCTTGAGGACAAAACCGTCGGTCACCAGGTTGGCCTTCCACACCAGATTGCTGTGCTCCAGGTTCTGCCCGAGGCCGTCGGGCGCAGGGGTATTCGGACGGCCGTCCTCGGGCCCGCCGGTGGGCAGGAGAAAGTTATGGGCATTGGACCAGTAATCGCCGTAGAGCTGCATGGTGCCGAACTCGCCCTGCATCCCCATCTGCGCGTAGCCGCTCCACTGCTCGAAATTGGTGAACGGCACCTCGCCGGTGTACTTCGGGTCACCAAAGGTGCCCCCCTTCTGTGTATCGAAGAAGGTCGGGGCGTCGGGCGTGTGGAAGTTGCCGGCCACGCGACGCTCCAGGCCCACGCGCCAGCCGACGTTGCCCTGGGCCACGCTTAGATCGAGACCCCCGACCCGCTCGTTGTTGTTCGTGTAGTACTGGGTCGAGACACTGCCCCCCACGTCTAGCTTGTCGACACCGGTGGTGGGGGCGGGCTTGCTGATGACGTTGATGGCGCCGCCCAGAGCATCAGAGCCGTAGAGAATGCTGCTGGCCCCGCGCACCACCTCCACGCGCTCGGCCTCGCTGGCGTTGGTAGTGGGAAAGTGCCGCACCCCAAACTGATAGTACTCCTGCGCGATGCCGTCTTTCAGGAGCACGATGCGGTTGCCGCTGAGGCCGCGAAGGACCGGCTTCCCGGCCTGCGAGCCGGTCTGGATGGACGAGACGCCGTCCACGTTGTCCCGCAGCAGGGCCCCGAGCGATGCGCTGCGCCGGGTCTGGAGGTCCTGGGTGTCCATTACGTCCACGTCCTGCGGGGCGCGGAGCGTGCTACGGGCGCGGGCCGTACCGGTGACGGTGACGCCCTCGGTTTCGAGGACCTGTGTCTTCAGCGTCACGTCGACGGTGACCCTCTCTCCTGCTTCCAGGGTCAGTTCTCGAACGGCGGTCTGGTAGCCCACGAAGCGGAACTCCAGCGTGTGGTTTCCCAGCGGGAGCTTGTCGATGCGGTACTGGCCGTCGGCGTCAGTAGTGGTGCCGCGTTGCAGGGCCGGATCGACCACCTGCACGCCGGGGAGCGGATCGCCGTCCGTGTCGGTCACGGTGCCGGTCACGGTGCCTCGATTCGACTGGGCCTGGACCGTAGCAAAGTGAAGAGTGAGAAT
>Ga0207797_1000708_pt1 | contig 25499 bp, 25 predicted proteins | sample PRCRCaboRojoPR_6_FD_187275 | JGI IMG/M metagenome (GOLD analysis project Ga0207797, IMG submission 187275) | Marine sediment microbial community from Cabo Rojo, Puerto Rico - PR CR 10% Liquid 1 (SPAdes) | ecosystem: Environmental > Aquatic > Marine > Coastal > Sediment | place: Cabo Rojo, Puerto... | reverse complement strand
GCCTGCAACCAGATCGTCGTCGCCGCGCAGATGGTGGGCGTGAGCGAGGCGATGGTGTTCGCGAGCAAGGCCGGGGCCGACCTCGAAGCGGTCGTCGACGCCATCAGCGGCGGGGCGGCGGGCTGCTGGACCCTCGACAACCGCGCCCCGAACATGATCCGCGGCGAGTTCGAGCCGGGCTTCTTCGCCGAGTACCAGTACAAGGACCTCCGGATCGCCACCGAGGCCGGCGAGGAGTTCGGCGCGCCGATGCCACAGACCTCGCTGGCGCACGAACTCTACAAGACGATGGTCGAAAACGGGATGGGAAAGGACTGCAACTCCGGCGTGATGCAGGTGCTGGAGATGATGGCCGGCGAGGAGGCGCGAATCGAGGAGTAGCCGCGACCGAGAGCGGGAGCCTTTTGCCCCCGAACCACCTACGCGACGGTAGCAGTGGCCATCACGGACAAGATCTACCTGAAGAACCACCGCCAGATATCCTCCCAGCTCGACGTGAACATCCCCAAGGGCGCGTTCAAGGGAGCGACCATGGAGGTGCTCTACTCGGGCGAGGGGCTCTCGAAGCTCGACGACGCCACCCGGGACCGTCTGCTCGATTTCGCGCAGGACTTCCTGGACTGCGAGGACCCCGACGACATCTACACGGGCTACCCAGAGCGGAAGTTCGTCGAGTACCTGCTGGAGCTCCGCGCGCAGGGGCTCGGTCCGGACGCCATCGTCGACGTGATGACCGACGACTACATGCTGTACGCCTACCCCGGCGACGTCCTCTCCTTTCTCGACCAGTCGGTGCGGACGCTCGAAGCGGCCGAGACGCTGGCGGCCGTCGAAGGCAACGGGGAGATGGAGCGGCGGCTGCGCGAGCGGAAAGACGAACTGGTCCGGTAGCGGTTCGCCCCCGGGGCGACGGGCTCGTCACCCGATCCGGTACGACGGTTCGTCGGCCTCGCCGTCGAGGTCTTCGAGGAAGATGACCTCCTCGCTCTCGTCGTCGACCTGCTCCCGGAGGTGGTTCACGTACCGCTTGTACTCCTCTAGCTGTTCGCGGAGGTGTTCTGCCTCGAGTTCGAGGCGCTCGTGTTCCCGGATGAAGCTCTTGGGAACCTCGACTTTGGGGGGGAACCGCTCCTCGCCGCGTTCGCCGTTCGCGTCGAGTTCGTGTTCCGGCACGACCTCGACCTGCCCGTCGTGGGCCACGAGCTGATCGACGTAGTCGCGGAAGACGGCCGAAAGCGAGATGTCCCGCTCCTCGGCTATCTCCCGCAGCGTCTCGAACGCGTCCTCGTTGACGCGAAAGGAGATCGTCTTGTTCTTGTTCCCCATCGGTGTCTGCAGGTCGTCGCCCGGACTACTTAACGGTTTGTCAGACACGCGGGGGGTCGCACCCGGCACACGCCCGCTCTCGCGGGTGCGTGGTCACCGGTCTCCGCCTCACGCGAGCACGTGGTCGACAAGCGCCGGGAGGAGTTTCTTCTCGGCTCGCCGGAGGTGCTCCTCGTACGTCCGGCGGTCGACGTCGAGGCGCTCGGCGAGTTCGCCGGTGGTCGTCGCCCGGGGGATCTCGTAGTAGCCCGCCTCCACCGCCGCCCGAAGCGCCTCGTGCTGTCGGGGCGAGAGGTCCGGGAGCGCGGTGTCCAGCGTGAGGAGCGGTCGGTCCTGGGCGACGGCGTCGACCTCGCGCGTCGCCTCGACGGTCACCCGGTGTTCGGAGAGCAGGTCCCGGTAGAGCGCGGTCAGGTTCCCGGGGTCGAGCGCGAGTACGCGGATCACCTTCGCTCCGTCGACGTACGTGATGGGCGGCAACAGGAGACAGTCGTGCCGGCGGAGAAAGGCGTCGACGTGGTCCTCCTGGTGGGCCTTCAGGCAGTCGTCGGTGATGACGAGTCGCTCGTTGCCCTCCACCAGCGCGTCCCGGACGCCGACCCGACCACGGACCGCCGCGAGCACGCCGTCGACGTCCTCGCCGCCGACGTGGAGCAGGTCGCAGTGGTCGTTACACCAGAGTTCGACGGTGGTGTCCGCGCCGGCGGTCGCGGCAGCGAAGACGCCACCCTCGATCCGCATGGTCGCCTCGTACACGCCTCCCCGTTGGTCGCGACGGAATATATAAACACCACTCCACAAGGTGGGTGGCATCCCTTGGCGCTCTCGCTCGTAGCCCTGTGTATGAACGAGAACGCTTCGGAGTCGACGGGACGCGTCGGTGAACCGAGCGCGGAGTGGCGGCGGTACCAGGGAGCGCCGACCGGGACCGACGTGGAGTGCGAGGGGTGGCGACAGGAGGCGGCGCTTCGCCTTCTCAACAACAATCTCGACCCCGAGGTGGCCGAGAAGCCCGAGGAACTGGTCGTCTACGGGGGGACGGGGCGGGCGGCGCGTAGCTGGGACGCCTACGACGCCATCCTCGCGGAGTTGCGGACGCTCGGTGACGCGGAGACGCTACTGGTGCAGTCGGGCAAGCCCGTCGGGAAGTTCGAGACTCACGAGCGGGCACCGCGGGTGCTCATCGCCAACTCGAATCTCGTCGGCAAGTGGGACGACTGGGAGCACTTCCACGAACTGGAGGCGAAGGGACTCATCATGTACGGGCAGATGACCGCGGGGTCGTGGGCGTACATCGGCACGCAGGGCATCATCCAGGGCACCTACGAGACGCTCGCGGAACTCGCCCGCGAGCACTACCCCGAGAACGACGCGCTCCGCGGGAAACTCGTCGTCACCGGCGGTCTCGGCGGGATGGGCGGTGCGCAACCGCTCGCGGTGACGATGAACCACGGCGTCTGCGTCGCCGCCGAGGTCGACGAGGACCGCATCGACCGCCGCATCGAGACCGGCTACTGCATGGAGAAGACCGACGACGTAGACGAGGCGCTGGCGCGAGCGCGCGAGGCCGTCGAGGCGGGCGACCCGTACAGCGTCGCCGTCCACGTCAACGCCGCCGACCTGCTGGAGGGACTGCTCGACCGCGACGTGGTCCCCGACGTCGTGACCGACCAGACCGCCGCCCACGACGAACTCGAGGGCTACTACCCCAGCGGCTACACGGTCGCCGAGGCCGACGCGCTGCGGGAGCGCGACCCCGAGACGTACGTCGACGAGAGCCTCGACACGATGGCGCGACACGTCCGGGCGATTCTGGACCTGCAGGACCGCGGCGCGGTCGCCTTCGAGTACGGCAACAACATCCGCGGACAGGTGCGAGAGCACCGCGGCGTCGACGACGCCTTCGACTTCCCCGGGTTCGTCCCGGCGTACATCCGCCCCCAGTTCTGCCGGGGACGCGGCCCGTTCCGGTGGCTCGCGCTCTCGGGTGACCCGGCCGACATCCACCGCACCGACGAGGCGGTCAAAGAGCTGTTCCCCGAGAAGGACCACCTCCACCGCTGGATCGACCTCGCGCAGGAGCGGGTCTCCTTTCAGGGGCTTCCGAGTCGGGTCTGCTGGCTCGGCTACCAGTCCGGCGACGACGGCCTGACCGAGCGCGCCCGCTTCGCGCTCCGGATCAACGACCTCGTCCGCGAGGGCGAGATCGCGGCCCCGGTCGTCGTCACGCGCGACCACCTCGACGCCGGGAGCGTCGCCAGCCCGAACCGGGAGACCGAGGCCATGCGCGACGGGTCGGACGCCGTCGCGGACTGGCCGATCCTGAACGCGCTGCTCAACACCGCCGCCGGCGCCGACATCGTCTCGGTCCACGACGGCGGCGGCGTCGGCATCGGCAACGCCGTCCACGCCAACAACCACGTCGTCCTCGACGGCACCGACCTCGCGGCCGAGAAGGCCCGGCGGGTGTTCACCACCGACCCCGGGATGGGCGTGATCCGCCACGCCGACGCGGGGTACGAGACCGCGCTCGACGAGGCGGCGGCCTCGGGCGTCCGCGTGCCCATGCGCGAGGACCGCGAATGACCGCAGACCGGTTCACCGCCGCGGTCGACTGGGACGGCTGGTCCGGCCACTCCGACGACCCGAACGACGAGCAGTTCGGCGACGTCGTCGCCGAGACCGACCTCGACGACGCGTCCGCGTTCGAGGCGGTCCTCGTGGGCGAACCCTACGACGGGGGCGTGCTCGGCCGCCCCGGCGCGCGCGAGGGGCCGGCGGCGCTCCGGGCGTCGCTCGCGGGCGTCGAGACCCACCACTTCGACGCCGGCCCGGTGCGGTCGATGGCCGACCTCGGCGACGTGGCGACGCTCGTCGACGGCGACGGCGACCGGCCGGTGTCCGACGTCCAGTCGGCGGTCCGCGAGGCGACCGCGGCGGTCCACGACGCCGACGCCTTCCCGGTCTTTCTCGGCGGCGACAACTCGCTCACGGTGGCCAACGCCGGACCGCTGCTGGCCGACCGGTCGCTCGGCGTCGTCAACTTCGACGCCCACCTCGACGTGCGCGAACCGCGGGGCGACGCGAGCAGCGGCACGCCGTACCGGCAACTCCACGAGGCGGGCCTCTCGGCGTACGCCTGCGTCGGCGCGCGACACTTCGAGACCTCGACGGCGTACCACGAGTACCTGCGCGAGCGGGGCGGCACCATCGTCACCGCCGGCCTCGCCGGCACCGACCCGCTCGCCGCGGCCGAGCGCGCGCTCGACTCGATGGCCGGCGTCGACGCCGTCTACCTGAGTCTGGACCTCGACGTGCTCGACGCGACTGCGGCACCAGGCGTCAGCGCGCCGACGCCCGGCGGGCTCTCGACCCGGGAACTGTTCGCGGCGCTCCACCGCGTCGCGGTCGACGACCGCGTGGTCGGCTTCGAGGTCGTCGAGTGCGCCCCGCGACTGGACCGCGACGGACTGACCGCCGAGGCGGGCGCCCGAGCGATCGCACACGTGCTGAGCGCCCGTCTGGGCGAGGAGGGTCGCCGTGACTGACCCCGAACACGTCGCGGTCGTCCACGACGCGGCCGAAGTGGTCGTCGGCCCCGGGCGAGACGCTCCGCTCGAGCGGTACGAGGACGCCGCCGTCGCCGCCGTCGACGGAGCGGTGGCCGCAGTCGGCCCGACCGACGAGGTGACGCGGGCGTACCCGCCGGAGAACGCGACCGTGGCCGTCGACGCCGCGGGGCGGAGTGTGGTCCCGGGGTTCGTCGACAGCCACACCCACGCGCTGTTCGCCGGCGACCGCGCCGACGAGTTCGAGGCGAAACTCCGGGGCCGGAGCTACCAGGAGATCCTCGCGGAGGGCGGCGGGATCCTCCGGACCGTCCGCTCGACCCGCGAGGCCGACGCGCCGACGCTCCTGGGCAATCTGCTCGGCCACCTCGATACGATGCTCGCCCACGGGACGACCACGGTCGAGGTGAAGTCCGGCTACGGGCTCGACGTCGAGACGGAACTCCGGATGCTCGACGTGGTCGCCGCGGCGGACGCCCGCCACCCGGTCGACGTCGTGCCGACGTTCATGGGTGCCCACGCCGTGCCCGACGAGGCGGACACCGACGACTACGTCGAGCGCATCCTGACCGACCAACTGCCGGCCGTCGCCGAGCAGGGGGTCGCCGAGTTCTGCGACGTCTTCTGCGAGGAGGGCGTTTTCTCGGTCGCACAATCCCGGCGCGTCCTCGAGGCGGGCCGCGAGCGGGGGCTGGCGCCGAAGGTCCACGCCGAGGAGTTCACCCGCCTCGGCGGGGCGCAACTCGCGGCCGACGTCGACGCGGCGAGCGCCGACCACCTCCTGCACGCGACCGACGCCGACGCCGCGGCGCTCGCCGACGCGGGCGTGACGCCCGTCCTCCTGCCCGGGACCGCGTTCTCGCTCGGCGAGTCCTACGCCGACCTCCGCGGACTGGTCGACGCCGGCGCACCCGTCGCCGTCGCCACCGACTTCAACCCGAACTGCTACTCCCAGAGCATGCCCTTCGCGGTCGCGCTGGCCTGCGTCGGCATGGGCGCGACGCCCGCCGAGGCGCTCGTGGCCGCGACGCGGAACGGCGCGCTGGCGCTCGACCGCCCGGGCGGCCTCGGGACGCTCCGCGAGGGCGCGCCGGCCGACCTGCTCGTGCTGGACGCGCCCTCGCACGTCCACGTCCCCTACAACTTCGCCGTGAACGTCGTCGACACCGTCCTCAAGGCCGGGGAGGTGGTCCACCGTGACTGACCGGGTCGTCCTCGACGGCGAGTCGCTTTCGGTCGCGGACGTGGTCGCGGTCGCTCGCGACGACGCTCCCGTCTCGGTCGCCGACGACGCCCGGGCGGCGATCCGCGAGTCTCGCGCCCGCGTCGACGACGTCCTCGAGAGCGACGAGGCGGTCTACGGCGTCAACACCGGCTTCGGGGACCTCGTGGACACGCGCGTGCCGCGCGAGCAGGTGGACGAACTCCAGGCGAACCTCCTGCGGAGCCACGCCGCCGGCGCGGGGCGGGACCTCGACCGCGAGGAGGTCCGGGCGATGCTTGTCTCCCGGGCCAACGCGCTGGCGAAGGGCTACTCGGGGGTCCGAGAGGTCGTCGTCGACCACCTCGTCGCGCTGCTCGAGGAGGGGGTCCACCCGGTCGTGCGCTCCCGCGGGAGCCTCGGCGCCTCCGGGGACCTCGCGCCGCTCGCGCACCTCTCGCTCGTCCTCGTCGGCGAGGGCGAGGCCCGGGTCGACGGCGTCGACGGCGTCCTCGCGGGCGACGAGGCGCTCGCGGCCGCGGGGGTCGACCCGCTCACGCTGCGGGCGAAGGAGGGGCTCGCGCTCATCAACGGCACGCAGTTGAGCGTCGGCCTCGCGGCGCTTGCGGTCCACGACGCAGAGCGGGTCCTCCGGGCGGCCGACGCGGCCGGGGCGCTCACCACCGAGGTGACGATGGGGACGACCGCGGCCTGCGACCCGGCGATCCAGTCGGTCCGCCCGCACGCCGGGCAGGCCGCGAGCGCCCGAAACGTCAAACGCCTGACAGACGGCTCCGAGATCGTCGAGTCCCACCGCAACTGCGACCGGGTGCAGGACGCCTACTCGATCAGGTGTCTGCCGCAGGTCCACGGGGCGGTCCGCGACGCCGTGACGCATCTCCGCGACGCCGTCGCGGTCGAACTGAACAGCGCCACCGACAACCCGCTGGTCTTCCCGCCCGGCCACGTCGACCGGCGGACCAGCGGCACCGGACACGCCGACGTCGTCTCGGGCGGCAACTTCCACGGCGAACCGCTCGCGCTCCGTCTCGACTACGTGACGAGCGCGCTGACGGAACTGGCCGCCATCGCGGAACGCCGCGTCGACCGACTGCTGAACCCGCACGTGCAGGAGGACCACCTCCCGCCGTTTCTGACCCCCGAGAGCGGCGTCCAGTCGGGGTACATGATAGCCCAGTACACCGCGGCCGCGCTGGTCAACGAGTGCCGGGCCACGGGGCGGGCGTCGACCGACAACACCCCGGTCAGCGGCAATCAGGAGGACCACGTCAGCATGAGCGCCACCGCGGCGTACGCGACCCGCCGGACCGTCGAGCGCGTCCGGACCGTCGTGGCGATAGAACTCCTCTGTGCCGCGCAGGCCGCCGAGTTCGTCGACGAGGACCTCGCCCACGGGGTCGGCACCGGCGCGACCTACGAGGCGGTCCGGGAGGTGGTGCCGCCGCTTTCGACCGACCGCCCGCCTCACCCCGACGTCGAGGCCGTCGACGCGCTGGTCGAGACGGGGGTACTCGACCGGGCGATCGGCGATGCGCTCGACGATGCCGGCGTCGTCGAAACTCGCTCCGGAGCACTGGAGTAACCCACCCCGGGGTACCGGAGGCCCACTTCCGAACCCAGACCTGACGCCCCGCCGTGGCGGCGCAAGGGCTAATCCCCTGTGTGACGTGTGTTCACGCATGCCAATTCGTGTAGCGTCAGCGAGCGACGCCGAAGCCATCCGCGAGGTGGCCCGTCTCTCGTGGGAGACGGACTACCCGTCGATACTGGGACAGGAGGTCGTCGACGACGGCATCGAAGAGTGGTACGGGGTCGACAGCGTCCGCGACGCGCTCGGGGAGTCGGGAACGCGACTCCTCGTGGCGACAGAGGACGGCGCAGTCGTCGGCTTCGTCCACGCGGTCGTCGACGACGACGAGGGACACGTGCTCCGGCTGTACGTCGACCCCGAGCATCGACGGCGCGGGGTCGGGAGCCGACTGCTCGAACGCGCCTCCGAGGAGCTGTTCGAGCGCGGGGCCGACCGCGTCTTCGCGCTGGTGCTCGCCGAGAACGAGCGAGGGAACGCGTTCTATCGCGACCACGGCTTCGAGAAGGTCGACGAGAACGAGACGACGATCGCCGGGAACTCGTTTCGCGAGCACACGTTCGTGCTGGATCGCGACTAGGTGCCGTCGCTCGGGTTCGATCGCGTCCGCCCGAGCCCGCGGCGGGCCTCGTCGGACGGTTCGGCCGTCGCTCCCGGCGACTCCTCTCGGCGGTCGCGTCTCGAAAAAACTCCGGCGTCGGTGACGCGGAGGCTACGGCTCGGGTTCGAGTTCGTCGGTGGATTCGAGGCTCTGGAGGGCGGAGACGGCCGCCTCCGTGTAGCGTTCGGGCGGGACGTCGTATCGCTCTTCGGCCATCCGGGCGTACTCGTTGCCCTCGTCCTCGAAGGCCTCGACGCGTTCGAGCGTGCGCTCTGCGGTCTCGACGACCCACCGGTCGCGGGTCGCGGCGTCGACGACCGTGATCGACTCGGGCCGGACCGAGACGTTGACCGACCCGTCGTCGGTCTCGTAGGTCCGGGGTTTGCCCACGACGGAGACGTAGGCCGGCGGTTCGAGGTCCCGCAGCATGCTCGCGGCGTCGGGCTGGTACTGGCCGGCGTAGACGAAGAAGGTCCCCGTGGGGTCGACGATGCGGCCGCGCCAGTACTCGGCGTCGTCGCCGACGTCCTCTTTCTCGGTGAGCGTGCCGACCAGCAGCACGCGGTTGGCCTTCTCCCCGGTCGGGAGCAGCAGGTAGACGGGGGCGCGCTCGTCGTCCGATTCCTTGAACGTGTAGCCGGCGTCGTTGAACTCCTCTGCGAAGACGCGGCGAGCGACCTCGCGGGTTGGTGTGCTCTGGCTCATCTACATCGACCTCGCTTTGATGAGGACCGACTCGGCGTCGGCTGGTTCGGTGAGCTCTTCGAACTCGTCGACGAGCAGGTAGCGCCCGAGCGTGGGGCCGCTGACGCGGTAGTAGTGCCCGAGCACGTCCTCGCGGATCTCCTCGGCGACGACGGTGGTGTCGAGCGCGTCCATGGCCATGCTCTTTGCCTCGTCGAGCGTGATGCCCGAGAGCTCCTCCGTGGCCTCGCGGTCGAAGATGACCTCCTGTACGCTCGCGCCGTCGTCGATGACGCCTTTCACGCGCATGTCGAACTCGCCTTCGACGTCGCCGTGTTCGGAACAGCGACCGTTCTGGAGCACGCGGGTACAGCCCTCTTCCGGGCACCGTTTGATAAGGCCGCTCCCGCTCTGGATGTCGACCAGCGCTCCCTCGACGGTGTCGGTGTCGTCACCGACCTCGATCTCCTCGTCGAGTTTCGTGATGCTCGTCGTCCGGTTCAGTTTGATCGAGTAGTTGCCCTGGTACTCGTCGGTGACGACGTTGCCGAGTTCGTAGACCGCGCCCTCCTCGAGCTCCGGTAGCTCGGAGGTGTCGAAGGCGACGAACTTGATCGTCCCGGACTCGTCGCCGACGAGGCCGACCTGCGAGATGGCGTCGCTCCTCGGTTCCCAGAGGTCGACGACCTTCACGGTCACGTCGAGCCACTGCTCGTCCTCGTCGATGTCGGCCACCTTGGCCGCGTCGCTGTCGCCGCCGCGGATGGCGTCCCGTTCGAGGTCCGCCTCGTCGAGGTAGTTGTTGACGACGCTCCGCCGTGCTTCCTCGACCGGTACGCGGTACTCGTTGACGAGGTTGTCCAGCCGCTGTTCGACCTCGTCGACCTCCAGGTCGAGGTGCTCCGAAAACTGCTCTACAATCTCCCGTGCGTGGGTTCGTAGATCTGTCATACGTCTCTCGCCTCCGCGTCTGTTTTCGATGGGAGGCACACGGTGGTTGGTGCGCGATGGTATAAAAAGGTGGCCACGAAGTGAAAGTGTATCCCCGGGACGGGACCGGGTGAATCCGTCGTCTTCGGTGGTTTCCGCGGTTCGGCTCTCGTGTGTCTGTGCTCTCGGCTCGTCCGTGTGAGTCGCGCTGACGACGCGGCGGCGTCGCTGGGACGTGAGACGAATCGCAGAAACGCGAGCCCCGCGGTTAAGGCCCGGACGGGAGACGTTTTCCACAGCCCGTGCGGCCTTACCGGCAGACTGAGATCGGTCGCACAATAATGCGCGTCCGACCTCGGTCCGTCTGGTTCGCGAAGCCCGCTTACGCGTGCTCCGTTACTTGGCCTTCGCGCCAGGCCTCCTAGGCGGCCGAGTGTTGGGCTGTCTCGGTTCTCCTTCAGAGCGTTGACCTCGTCACCCGGTCAAGGGCGGTTCGGTGTTTGCCCCCAACTCGATCCGTCTTACCCCGTCGGGTATGTCTGGACCGAGTCGTCCGGTGAACCCCCGCGGCTCTCGCGGATGTAATCCTTGGCGTGAGAACGTAATAACGGTATCTGAATCTTGTTGTCAATTCTCACCACGATATTAGGTAACGTTTAGCACGGGATAGAGATCGACAGTTCGGAGCGACGCCCGGCCAACCGGCAGTTCGGAGCGAGCCCGCCCGGCCAACGGACCTTTAGGCGCGCCCGCCTCACCAACGAGTATGGACGAGCGGCTGCGGCGGTTCGCCCGACGAGCGCTTCGAAACGCGGGGCGGCAGTACGAGGAGGCCCGCCGAGCGTACCGCGAGGGACGGGACCGGACGCCCGCCGACCTCCCGACCGACGACGAGGGTCGGGTCCGGATCGTCTGCCGACGGCACGCGGAGAAGCGCGCCGTCGCCGTCGACGACGAGGGCCGCCCCGCCTGCTTCGAGGCGGGCCACCCCGACTGCGAGGGCTGCGTCGAGGACGTCCGGGACGGCGTCGTCGAGACGTGGTGAGCCCACCCCGACCCGTGGCGCGACGCCGCCGCGGCGACCCGCCGAGACGACTTTGTACCCTCGTCGCCACGTCCGAGTGAGTATGGACCGCCCTCTCGTCGCACTCGTGCTCGCCGGCGGCGTCGGCTCGCGGCTCTACCCGGCCAGTCGGAGCGACCGCCCCAAGCAGTTTCTCCCGCTGGTCGAGGACCGCTCGCTGCTCGCCGCGACGCTCGCCCGCGCGGCGTTCGCCGACCGGATCGTCGTGAGCACCCGCGAGTCGTTCGCGCCGTCGGTCCGCGAGGCGGTCGCCGACGCCGCGGCCGACCCGCCGACCGACGTGATCGTCGAACCCGCCGGCAAGGACACCGGTCCCGCGCTCGCCTACGCGACCCACCGCGTCCGCGACCTCGTCGGCGACTGCGTGGTCTGTGTCCTCCCGAGCGACCACCACGTCGCCGACGCGGGCTCGTTCGCCGAGACGATGCGACGGGGCGCGCGCGTCGCCGCCCGGACGGGCGCGCTCGTCACCTTCGGCGTCGAACCGACCCGCCCCGAGACGGGCTACGGCTACCTCGAACCCGGTCCCGAGCGGGACGGCTACCGCGACCTCGCGGCGTTTCACGAGAAGCCGGACGAAGACACCGCGGCCGAGTACGTCGACGCCGGCTACTACTGGAACGCGGGCATCTTCGCGTGGACGCCCGACGCGTTCCTCGCGGCCGCGGCCGACACGCCGCTGGCACCGGTCGTCGCGGCGCTCGACGACGGCGACCCCGAACGCGGCTTCGAGGCGGTCGAACCGGTCAGCGTCGACTACGCGGTGATGGAGCGCGCAGACGACGCCGCGGTCGTGCCCGCGTCGTTCGACTGGGACGACCTCGGATCGTGGGACGCGCTGGAGCGCGTCCTGCCGGCGGACGAGGACGGCAACGTCGTGCGGGGGGCGGCGACGACCGTCGACGCCGCGGACAACGTCGTCGCCACCGACGGCGCGCACGTCTCGCTTTTGGGAGTCGACGACCTCGCCGTCGTCGCGTGGGACGACCGCGTGCTCGTCGTCCCGAAAGCGGAGAGCCAGCGGGTCCGCGACCTGGTGGACGACCTGAAGCGGTCGAGCGAGTTCTAGTCGCTAACAGCGCATCGACCCGCCGTCGACGGCGACGCTCGCGCCGTTGACGTAGCTCGCCAGGTCGCTCGCGAGGAAGGCGACGACGTTGCCGAGTTCCTCGGGATCGCCGATCCGACCCATCGGGACGTCGCTGGCCCAGTCGGCCAGTCCCGCCTCGTACGTCTCGTAGTCGCCGCTCTCGATCCCCGCCTCGACGAGTTCGGTGATGCGGTCGGTCTCGTGTGCGCCGGGGAGCACCGCGTTGACGCGAACGTCGGGCGCGAACTCGCGGGAGACCGTCTGGACGAGGCCGACGACCGCCCTGCGCACCGAGTTCGAGAGCAGGAGGTCGTCCAGCACCTCGCGGACGCTCCGGGAGGTGATGCAGGTCACGGTCCCGTTCTCGCTCTCGACGAGGTGGGGTCGAGCCGCGGAGATCGTCCACACGACGCTCATCACGAGCGTGTCGTAGGCCTGGTACCAGTCCCGCTCGGTGAGTTCGGTGAACTCGCCCGGGGGCACGCCGCCGGCGGACGTGACGAGGTGGTCGAGCGCGCCGAACTCCTCGACGGTCGCCGCGACGAGGTCGTCGACGTCGTCGGGGTCGGTCACGTCCGCCTGCACGGCCAGCACCCCGCCCGGACCGGCGGATTCGAGCTCCGCCTCGGCCGCGGCGAGTCGCTCGGCGTCGCGTCCGCAGATGGTCACGTTCGCGCCCTCCGCGACGAACGCCTCCGCGCTCGCCTTCCCGAGCCCGCTCGAACTTGCCGTCACCAGTGCCGTGTCGCCGTCGAGTCCCGAATCCATGGGACGAACGTCGCGGGGTGACGGCAAAAGTATGGTCCCGTCCGCTCGCCGCCGTCGACAGCCTACGAGGAGGAGCGAACCTGCACGCGCCCGTCGCTCGTGACGCCGACGAGCAGGTCCCGTCTGACCTCGCGACCCTGTATCGCGTCGCCGGCGGCGTCGCTGACTATCTTCATCAGGTCGGGAGCGGTGTGGTTCACCTTGACGCCGGCATCGTCGCAGGCGTCGTAGACGAGTTTCGGCACGTCGTAGAGGTCGGTGCCGGAAGCGACCTCGACTCTGACCGGTGCGCTGAGCGCTTCCGCGAAGGCGACGGTCTCGCGGGCCTTCTCGACGTTCCCGCGCGCGCTCGCCTCGACGCTGGAGACGTTCGCGCGCGAGGTGCCGAGGTAGTCCGCGATGTCGGCCTGTCGGACGTCGTGCTCGCGGAGCGCGAGCACCTCCGCCTGTCGTCGGGTCAGCACGCTGGTTTCGGCGTCGAAGCCGGCGCGTTCGAGCAGCGCGTCGACGTCCGGGACCGATGGCATGGCTGTCGCTACGAACCGGACCCGCAAAAAGTTACAGAAAGTAGTGACTGTCCTCGGCCGACGGTCGGGGTGCGTAACCGTCAGACTTTACGATCCCCAGAAGTTCTCGCGACTTCCGAGGCGCTCGCGTTCCGCTTTCCGACCGCTCTCCCGTTCGTCGGTCTCGACCGCTTCGTCCGTCTCTTCCTCGGCTTCCTCTTCGTCCTCGAGGGGGAGGCGTTCGACGATCTTCTTGGCGGTCGCGTGGTTCGACTGGACGCGGTCGATGCGGACGACCGCTCGGGCCTCCGGCAGGAGGCCGTCGACGAGCACGATGAAGCCGTCTTCGGTCCGACCGACGCCCGCGCCGCTCTCGTGGATGTCGGTCACGTCGACGACGACCTCCTCGCCGGCCTTCACGGGCTGTTGTTTGAGTTCGGAGATCGGCATGTCGTAGTGGTTGCACCACTCCGCGCCGCCTCGGTCGCCGTAGTGCTGGCACCCCATTCCGCTGATCTGCTCTGTGAATTCGGGACAGTCGTCGGCCAGGGGACAGTTCGCCATGCGGTAGATTTGGCCGGGCGGAGTCTTTAACGCTTCGTCACCCACCGGGAGCCGTCGATCCGCGACCGAGGCCGCCGTCGTCGGTCGACGCGCCCCGGTCGTCGTGGTCGCCACGCCTTTGAAGTTCTCTCCCCTCTCTTTCCCGCCATGAGACGGCTACTCGTGCTCGTCACGCTCGGGTCGCTCCTTCTGGCGACCGGCGCCGCCGGCACGGCGGCCGGCGACGACCCGTCTCCGGTGACTGACACGCTCGAACCGGGCGCTGGGACTGCGGTCGCCGACCTCCCCGCGGACGACGTCCGGCAGGTGGCCGAGCCGATCCGCCGGACGCTCCGCCTCTCTCTGACTCCGAACCGGCCGGGGGAGATCGGCGTCCGCGTCGAGATATCGGTGCCCGACCGCGTCCGGTCGCTCACCGTGCGCGTCCCCGGGACGGCGACCGTGACCCAGAGCCGCGGTTTCGACCGCGAGAGCGCCGACTCCTGGACGTGGGACGGGGAGACCGACGCCCCGTCGGTGCGTTTTCGCTTCCCGGTGAACCGGTCGTTCGGCGGCTTCCGGTCGCCCGACCTGGACGCGACGCTCCCCCCGACCGCGCCCGACGCCGAGACGGCGTCCGGCTTCTCCTTCGTCGACACCGGTCCGTGGGCCATCGCGCCGGTCCCCCCGGTCGGGATGCAGTGGAGTTACGCGGGCGCGGAGGTGACCGTCGCTCGGTCGACCGTCGTCGACGGGTCCGGCGCGACCGGCGGCGAGATCGCGTATCTCGGACCGGGTACGGAGTACACCCGGACCGGTGCCGGCCAGACCTTCCGCCTGTTCGTCCCCGACGCCGCGTCGATGGCCGCGGAACCCGAGGCGGTGCTGGCGTCGCTGGTCGACGCGAGCGGGTCGCTCACGGTCGGTGCCCGCGACCGCACCGTGTTTTTCGTCGCCGCGCCGACGACGGTGAACTGGGGCCCCGCGGGCATCGAGTACGGCGGCAGCGACGCGTGGGTCCGGGACACGTCGCGCCTCGACACGCCCGCCAACATCTGGCTGCACGAGTACGTCCACACGCGACTCGCCTTCCAGACGACGAACGCGACGAGGTGGCTTCACGAGGGGCCGACGGAGTACTACGCCGCCCTGCTCGCGCTCGAACAGAGGCACATCGACTTCCCCGCCTTCCGTGCGCACCTCGCGCGCGGGACGAGTCAGCGCTACGAGGGGACGGTCCTCGCCGACCCCTCCACGTGGGGACCGCTCGCGAACTACTACCGGGGGGCGCTGGTCTTCGGTGACCTCGACCGTCGCGTCCGTCTCGCCTCCGGCGGAGCCAACACCGCAGACGAGGTCGTCGCCCGCATGAACCGGGACCCCGATCAGGTCTCACAGTCGGAGTTTCTCGCCATCGTGACGGAGCTCGCAGACGCGAACGTCCGCGCGCACGCGCAACGACACACCGAGACGACGGCGGCACCCGTCCCGTGGAACGTCAGTCAGCACGCCGCCGCGTTTCCCGGAACGCCCGCCCTGCAGTACGTTCTCGGCGCGGGCGAGTACGGGGTCACGGGCCCGTTCCGGAACCGGACGATCTCGCCGGACGAGACGCTCGTGGTCGGCGAGACGCTCGACGTCACGGTGCCGGTCCGGAACGTGGGCGACACCGCCGGCTCCTACGAGGTGACGCTCGTCCGCGACGGCGAACGCGTCGCCGTCTCGTCGGGCTCCGTTCCCGCTGGCGAGGAGGCGAACGCGTCGCTCGCTCACGCGCTCGACGAAGCGGGCACGTACGTCCTCGCCGGCGGCGGCACCGCGAGGAATTTCACGGTTCGCGAACCGGCACCGCTCCGGGTGACCGGCGTCGAGACCACCCCGGAGCCCGTCGGGGTCGGCGAGAGCGTCGCGGTGAGCGTCACCGCCGTCGCCGACGGCGACCGTCCGGCGCGAGGCGAGATCGCACTCTCGGCCGACGGCGAACGCGTCGCCACCAGATCCGTGACCGTCGACACCGGGGAGACGGTGACGGTCACCGTCCCGGTGCGGTTCGAGGAACCGGGGACGCACACGCTCGCCGCGGGCGACGCGACCGCGACCGTGGAAGTGCGCGCCCCGACCACGTCCCGCCCGGTCTCGCTCCCGCTCCCGACGGTTCTGGTCGGACTGGCGGTCGCTCTGGTCGTGATCGCTCGACTGGGCCGGCGGCCGTGACGGCCGAAACGGTTCGACTACGCCAGCGGCGTCCGCTCGACGACGGTCCCGTCGACCGTCGGGTACTGCTCGACTATCTCGCCGTCCTCGACGTCGCCGTCCTCGACCATCTCCTCGAGGAGCCACCACGCGAGCTCGACGTGCTCGGACTTGACGGTGTAGAACTCCTCGGGGACGCCGAGCTCCTGGAGGCGTTCCTCGGTCGCCCACGTCTTCCCGTAGACGAGAGTGCCGTCGTCGGTCACCTCGTCGAACTCCCGGCGGATCTTCCGGGCCATCCGCTTCAGGCGGTTGCGGTGCTGGGCGGCGTCTTTGAAGACGGACGTACAGAAGTAGACCCGGGGGTGGCTCGCCATCGCCGTCAGTATCTCGGATTTCGATCCCTCGACCGCGCTCATGTGGCCGTCCTGCAGTTCGTAGCCGCGCTCTTGCATCCGGCGGTAGTTGCCGTCGGACATCTCGAACTCGTTGACGTTGACGAACTCCGCGGCACCCTCCTCCAGGAACTCGACGAACTCGGGTTCGGCCCGGATGCCGGGGATCTCGAACGCCGGCGTGATCCCTTCCTCGCGAGCGATATAGAGGATCTCCTCCCACTCGGTTCCGTGGAGGTCGCCCCACTGTTCGAGCGGCGGGTGGAACCGTATCTCGTCGAGGCCGGCCTCGGCGAGACGGCGCATGTTCTCGCGGCCGCCCGTGATACCAGTGTAGAGGTGGACGTGGTGGTCCTCGCCGAACTCGTCTTTCAGAAGCGAGATGTAGTGACAGGTCCGGTCGAGGGCCTCCTGGGGCTCGCCGCCCGTGATCGACGACCCGAGCGCGTCCATGCGCTCTGCCTCGGCGATGACGTCCTCGTCTTCCTCGACGGCGCGCTCGTTGGCGTACACCTGATTCACGTTCTTGCGGTTCTCGCCGAGGGGGCAGTAAAAGCAGTCGCGCTGGTCGCAGTATCCGTAGACGAACAGGACCATCTTGCCACCCTCGGCGCACTGTTCACAGCCCTTGGAGATCATTCGGTGACCTAGCTACCGCTCGCATCCCCAAAAGCCGTGCGACTCGTCTCGAACTCCGAGCACCCGCGACATTTGCCCCATCCTCCAGATACGAGGGTGCGGCCTCCCGTGAGTGGGACATGAGCGAGGAGACCGCGAGCGACGAACCGCTCGATCTCGACCGCCTCGTCGAGCGGTCTGAGTACGTGATGCGACTCGTCGAGGTCGTCGCCGCGCTCGTGCTGGTTCTCCTCTTTGCCATCGGCGTCGCCGACCTCGGCCTCCAGATCCTGGAGGCCATCCAGATCGGGAGCATCACCGACCCGCAGGTGGTCATCGGCTTCATCGACACGGCGCTTCTCATGCTCATCATCGTCGAAGTCTACCAGACCGTCATCGCCTACACTCGTGAGAGCGAGACGCGACAGATCGTTCGACTCGTCCTCTACACCGGCGTCATCGCGATGGTCCGGAAGGCCATCATCTTCCGGACCGAGGTCTACGCGACCAAACTCGACGCGCTCCTCGCGGCGTCGGCTTACGCCCTCCTGCTTCTCGGTCTCGGCGCGCTCCTGCTCGTCGAACAGCGCCGTTCGGCGTGAGAGCCGCGGTCGGTTCGCCGTCGGTCGTCGACGTCGCCCGTCGCGTCGCCGGATCGCCGCGCGTCGCGTCGCCGTCCCGAAAACAAATATACCACGGTGGCATACTGTCGCAGTGATGCTGCTCGTCCTCTGTGTCGACCTCGACGACGACCTCGGTCGGAAGACTGGCTTCGAGACGCCGGTCATCGGCCGACCTGCCGTCGAGGAGGCGGCGGTCGCACTCGCCACCGCCGACCCGGAGGACTCGGACCTCAACGTGCTCTTTCAGGGGGTGCACGTCTACGACGAGATCCGGGCCGAAGGGGGCGAGGAGGTCGAGGTCGCGGCCGTCACCGGTCTCGACGGCAACGAAGTGCAGGCCAACCGGGCCGTCGGGGACGAGGTCGACACCGTGCTCGCGAACCTCCAGACCGGGGAGAACGTCCGCGCCATCGTGATCACCGACGGGGCACAGGACGAGTCGGTGCTGCCGGTCATCCGCTCGCGCGTCCCCATCGACGGGGTCCGCCGCGTCGTCGTCCGGCAGGCACAGGACCTCGAATCGATGTACTACACGATAAAGCAGGTGCTCGCGGACCCCGAGACCCGCGGGACGATCCTCGTGCCGCTTGGCATACTGCTTTTGATCTACCCGTTCGTCGTCATCGCGGACGTGCTCAACGTCCCCGGGACGGCGGTGCTCGGTCTCATCTCGGCGCTGCTTGGCCTCTACTCGCTCTTTCGCGGACTCGGACTGGAGTCCGTCGTCGACGACGCCGCCGAGCGCGCGCGGAATCTCCTCTACGCCGGTCGGGTGACGCTGATCACCTACGTCGTCGCCGCCGCCCTGCTGGTCATCGGGTCGGTACAGGGCTACGAACTCCTGGAGACGGTCTCGGGACAGGTCGAAAGCCCCGGCGCCGACCTGGTCCTCGCCGCGCTCGTCCACGGCGCGGTGCAGTGGTTCGCGGCCGCCGGCGTCACCTCCAGCCTCGGTCAGGTCACCGACGAGTACCTCGCGAGCCGGTTCAAGTGGCGTTACCTCAACGCGCCGTTCTACGTGGTCGCCATCGCGGTGGTGCTGTACGCCCTCTCGGGGTTTTTCTTCTTCGTCTCCCCGGTGGAGATCCAGGGCGTCAGGGAGTTCACGCTCACCGAACTGGCGATGGCACTGACGGTCGGGACGCTGCTGGGCGTGCTCAGCACGCTCACGTTCGCGGTCGCCGAGTCGCGGTTCCCGACGACGCCCGACCCCGCCTGAACCCGTCGAGTCCTGCCGCCCGTCCGCCGACCGGCTAGCGCTCGCGGACGACGACGAACTCGGCGAGGTCCCGGAGGTAGTCGCGCGCTTCCGTGTCGACGACGGTCGCCGTCTCCAGCGCCGAGAGCGCCTCGTCGGACTCGCTTCGCGCCCGGTCGTTGGCCTCCTCCGGCGTGAGATCCGTCACCTGCACCACCGACGGTCGGTCCATCACCTCGTCCTGTCCGGCGGGCTTGCCGAGGTCGTCGACGTCGCCGGTGGCGTCCAGCACGTCGTCGCGGATCTGGAAGGCGACGCCGACGCGCTCGGCGTAGTCGCCGAAGGCCTCCACGGTAAAGGCGTCCGCGCCGGCCGCGACCGCTCCCAGTTCGGCGGCGGCGCGGAACAGCGCCCCGGTCTTGCGCCGCGCCAGCTCCATGTACTCGCGCTCGTTCGACGGTCGCGCGACCAGTTCCGTGGCCTCGCCTTCGCCCAGTTCGACCATCGCCTCGGAGACGACCTGCATCGCCTGCTCGTTGGCAGAGAAGAGCGCGAACGCCTCGCCCAGCAGGCCGTCGCTGGCGATTATCGCTGGCCCGTAGCCGTACTCGGCCCAGGCGCTCGGCGTGCCGCGGCGCACGTCGGATCGGTCGATGATGTCGTCGACGACCAGCGACGCGTTGTGGACGAGTTCGATGCCCACGGCGAAGTCGACCGCGTCCTCCGGGTCGCCGCCGGCGGCCTCACACGCGAGGATCGTGACGGCGGGGCGGACACGCTTGCCGCCCGCGAGTGCGACGTGACGGAGCTGATCGGACAACTCCTCGGGGTCGGTGCGGTCGATGACCTCCTCGAGTCGGTCGTTGACCATCGCGACCCGGCGCTCCAGATACTCCATCACCGAAGGCGTAGGACCCGGCAGGGAAGTACGTTCCGGACCCACCGTTTCTGCGAGCGAGCGGGACGTCTCACAGCCGACTCCCCGAGACGTCCCGGCGTCGGATCACTCGAACTGCTCGACGAGTTCGGGGACGACCTCGAAGAGGTCGCCGACCACGCCGTAGTCCGCGATGTCGAAGATCGGCGCGTTCGGGTCGGTGTTGATCGCGATTATCGTGTCCGAACCTTTCATCCCGGCGACGTGCTGGACGGCCCCGGAGATGCCGACGGCGAGGTAGACGTCGGGCGTGACGACCTTCCCGGACTGACCGACCTGCCGGCCCTTCTCGAGCCAGCCGTTGTCGACGATCGGACGGGAGGCAGAGACAGTCGCGTCCATCGCCTCCGCCAGGTCGAAGATAAGCTCGAGGTTCTCCTCCTCCTCGATGCCCCGGCCGACGCTCACGAGCACGTCCGCCTGCGTGATGTCGACGTCGCCGCCGGCGACCTCCTCGAAGCCGGTGACCCGCGAGCCGACGGCGTCCTCGTCGATGGCGACGTCGGCCGCGCTGATCTCGGCGTCGCCCGCCCCTTCGGCGGGCGGCCACTCGGCACCGCGGACCGTGACGATGGCCCGGTCGGCGTGGACGTCGATCGCGGTTTCGACCTTCGAGCCGTACATCTCCCGGACGACGGTGAGCTCGTCGCCGAAGGACATCCCCACGGCGTCGGTGACCAGCGGCAGGTCGAGTTCGTCTGCGACCGCGGGCGCGTAGTCGAGTCCGTTGACGCTGTTGGGAAGCAACAGGAACTGCGGGTCGAGCGAGTCGGCCAGCGCCGTGGTCGCCTGGAAGTAGACGTCGTGGTTGAACTCCTCGCCGTAGTCGACGGTGTGGATCGCGTCGACGCCCTCGCGGTTCAGCGAGTCCGCGAAGCCGTCGACGTCGCCGGAGACGACGGCGACGTGGAGGTCGCCGCCGGTGGCGTCGGCGAGTTCGCGCCCGGCGGTGAGCAGTTCGTAGCTCACGTCCCGGAGCGCGCCCTTCCGGTGGTCGGCGACCGCGAGCACGTCGCTCATTCGGCACCCACCCCCTGGTCGCGGAGGGTTTCAGCGAGTGACGCGGCGGTCTCGTCGGCGTCCCCCTCGAAGATCGTCACGTCGGATTCGCTCTCGGGTTCGTACATGTCGGTCACTTCGAGATCGCTCGCGACCGCGTCGCCGTCGAGGCCGAGGCCGGCGAGGTCGTAGGTGGCGATCTCCTTGCGCTGTGCCTGCCGGATGCCCCGCAGGCTCGCGTAGCGGGGCTCGTTGATCCCGGTCTGGATGGTGAACACCGCCGGGAGATCGACCTCGGTGACCTCCTCGATGCCGCCCTCCAGCTCGCGCCGGAGGCGAGCGACGTCGCCCTCGACGTCGAGCGCGTTCACGACCGCCGCCCACTGGAAGTCGATGGCGTTCGCGAGCGAGACGCCCGTCGCCCCGAACGCGTCGTCGGCGGCCTGCACGCCCGTCAGCACGAGGTCGGGCGCTTCCTCCTCGACGACGGCCTGCAGGATGCGCGTCTTCGCGGCGACGTCGAGCAGCCCCGCGTCTTCGAGCGCGTCGTCCCAGACGCGAACGGCGCGGTCGACGCCTTTCGCGAGCGCCATCCGGATCGTCTCCTCGGCGCGTTCGGGACCGATGGTGACGCTGACGACCTCGACGTCGTCGTCAGCCTCTGCCATCTGGACCGCCTCTTCGACGGCGTAGTCGTCCCACTCGTTGAGATCGTACTCGAGATACTGCTCGGCAACTTCGAGGCCATCAATCTCGAAGTCGTCTTCGACCTCGGCGACCTCCTTTACGGTCACGAGAACCTTCATCGTCGTCGAGGTTCTTCCGGAGAGCCATAAACAGTTTCGGAACCCCCGGCTCACTCCTCGCCGTTTTCTTCGTCCGGGAGCGAGATCAGGTTCTCGCGCCCGAGCCGGAGTTTGTCGATCCGCCCCTCGTCTTCCATCGCCGAGAGGAGCTGTGACACCTTGGCGTCCGACCAGCCGGTCTCTTTGACGATGTTCGCCTGCCGCATGCGCCCCCCGTTCTGTTCGAGGAGATACTCGACGCGCTCCTCGTCGGAGAGCAGGTCGAGGTCCACCTCCTCGTCTTCCGACTCGTCGGCCGAGCCGCCGTCGCCGGTCACCCCGCTCTCCAGCTCCTCGCTCGGGGGCGTGCTCTCCGGTCCGGCGTCGCTGCCGGCGGACGCCGGGGTGCCGGGTCCGGCTCCAGCGCCCTCGGCGCTCTCGGCGGCCGAACGTCGGCCCGTCGGCACGCCGACCCGGTCCCGGAGGAGATACGCCAGCGCGAGGATGACCGCCGCGAGCACGATGCCGCTCGTGACGAGCATCCACGGGATCTCACCGCCTTCGGGCTCGTCCGGCGCCTCGCGCTCGTAGACCACGCTCGGCTGCTTCTCGAACTCGAACGGACCGTCGAACGTGAGCGTGTTGTTCTCGAAGGGGTAGTTCGAGGTCGGGATGACGTAGCCCGGCGGATTGTCGACGACGAGCCGCTGGTCGCTGCCGAGCGTCGAGAGCCACGTGTCGTTGCCGGGAGTCTGTAACACGTCGCCGAGCCGCAGCGTCTCGGCGTCCGTCCGTTCGAGGAAGTTCGTCCACGTGAACCGGAGGACGAGCGTCCCGGTGTCGCCCGAGACGTTGCTCTCGTAGCTGACGTCGGTGACCTCCATCTCGCGTCCGGTCCGTTCGCTCGCCGCGTTCGCGAAGTTCCGGAAGAGTTCGACGTCGTACCCGGTGTCGAGCTCTCCGGCCTCGAACTCCTCGCCGACTCTCCGGAACGCCCGAGTTTCGTTCGCCGTATCGAGATCGAACGCCGTGCGTATCTCCCAGTGCGCGTCGGTGTCGTTGTCGAGTCGGATCGTGATCGTCGTCTCCGGCTCGGCGTCGATGCCGAGCTGGCCGTACGGCTGCTGGTCGGCCACCGCAGCCCCGGCGTCTGCGGCGGTGAAGGCGGTGGCCGCGGCAGGGACGGAACTTGCGAGGAGGGCGAGGAGGGCGAGGACGAACGCGGCCTTCCGCATACCTCGACTGTCAACGTGGCGAAGTCAAAACGCTTTCCATCGGCGAGTCACCGGTTTCGGTGACGGAATCGCTTCTCTCCGGGCGCGATGCCGACTGATTTTAGTACGGCGCGGTTGTATCGGGACTCGATGAAAGCCCTCCCGATCTTCGCCGCCGTGTTGCTGGTCGCCGCGCCGGCGCTCGGAGCGGTCGCTCCCGCGTCGGTGGCGAACCCGCCGGTGACGAACCAGTCGGTGCAACCGGCGGCGGACGCAGACGCCCCGATAACGGCGGCGACGAACGGCCCTCTCGGTAGTTTCACGCCGCGAGTGCTCTCGATCCCTCGCGACCAGTCCTCCCGGAGCGTGGTGAGCCGCCAATCGGTCGATCTCGGGCAGGCGGTCGATTTCGGCGTCAACGCGACCAGCATGCGCCTCGAGACGGAGTCGACCGTGGAGCGCATCTCGTCGGTCGAGCGGTCGGACCAGCGCCAGCGGCTCCTCCTCGGTGAGCTCAATCGCATCGAACAGCAGGTCATCACGCTCAACGGCGACCAGCGGTCGGCCATCGAAGCCTACGGGGACGGCCGGATCTCCCCTCGGACCCTGCTCGTCCGGCTCGCGAGCGTGAGCGCCAGGGCGAGCGCGCTCGAAGACCGTCGACAGCGACTGGGCCAGCTGGCCGAACGCACCGAGGGGTTCAGCTACAGCTCTCAGCGGGTCGAATCGCTCCGGCGCGAACTCGACACGCTGACCGGCCCGGTGCGGACCTACGCGATCAGTACGATCCGGGGCGACGTTCCGCCCGGCCGCTTCTACGTGGAGACCGGCCCCGAGAGCGTCGTCCTCTCGACTATCACCGAAGACGCGTACGTCCGGGAGGCCTATCGTGGCGACCTCCGGAATCAGGACGAGAACCGCATCTCGCCCCAGGACGCGGTGAACGCGACGGCGCGAGGCTACCCGGAGATCTGGCAACGGAAGACCGACTACACCGTCCTCGGTGCGGGCGACAACTACCTCGTGCGTGTCCCCTACGACACGGGCATCCTCTCGGCGTTCGTCGACAGCGGGAGCGGTGAAGTGTTCAAGGAGTTCCAGCGACGCAGTCTCAATCGCTCCATCGTCAACCAGACCCAGTCGAAGACCCAGAACGGCCTTCGACTCGCGGTCAGCCGCTCCTACCCGGGGTCGCCGCTGTACGTCAATCTCACCGACGCCGACACCGGCGAACCCGTCGAGGCGAACGTCACGATCGGTCCCGCCGAGAACGACAGCACGCTGATCGGGCGGACCGACGCGGCGGGCGAGCTCTGGACGGTGACGCCCGACTACCGGTTCACCATCTTCGCGATCAGGGGCAACTCCTTCGTCTTCGTCACCGTCGATCCGACCGATCCGCCGCGAACCGGCCCCGCGAACGACGGTGGACGGGCGGTCGACGACAACCGAACGACTGCGCTGATCCCCGACGCCTCGCTCTCGCGGCGCGGGTAGCCGGCTCGGACGCGGTCCGGACGTTCATATAGGGAGACGCGACCACTCCGGACCGTGACTGCCACGAACCGTGCGCTGACGCCGGTGGTCGGCGTCGTCGCGATGCTCGCTGTCACTGTCGTCGTCGCCGGGGTGGCCGGCGTCGCCTTGCTGGACGACGCCGCGCCCGACCGCCCCGCCCCGACGGTCGCGCTCTCGCTTTCGGCCTCCACGGAACGCGTCTCGATCACGCACCGCGGCGGCGACGCGCTCGACGTGTCGTCGCTTCGCGTCCGCGTGTCCGTCGACGGCACGAGACTCGCCGAGCAACCGCCAGTCCCATTTTTCGCCGCCGCCGGCTTCGAACCGGGGCCGACGGGACCGTTCAACGCCGCCGCCGACCAGACGTGGACCGCGGGCGAGACGGCGACGTTCGCGGTCGCCGGGACCAACCGCCCGTCGATCGACTCCGGCGCGACCCTCTCGGTGACGATCTACCGGCAGGACACGCCCGTCGCGGAGCTCTCGACGACGGTCGGCTAGCGTCGGGACCGCTCAGTTCACTGCGACGCGCGCGATAGTCGTGATCGCCCGCGGACTGCCCGGACGGGCCTGCTGGATGTGGTGCTCGAAGTCCTCGAAGCCCGCTTCGGTGAACATCCGGTCGGCCTCGTCCTCGTCGTAGAAGAGCATGATGGCGTCCGCGAGCATCTGGAACGCGCCCGTCTTCGGCGCGTCCGGGCCGACGACCAGCACCTTCCCACCCGGCTTCACGACCCGGCGGAACTCGCGAAGCGCCGCCACCGGGTTCGGCCAGTACTCGATCGACCCCGACGACCAGACGACGTCGAAACTGTCGTCCGCGAAGGGGAGCCGCTCCGCGTCCCCGCGGTAGAACCGCACCGAGTCGCGCTTGCCGAACTTCTCGAAGGCCTTCTCCATCTGGTGGACGCTCTGGTCCAGCGCGTGGACGTCGTCGGTGTACTGCAGGAGTCCCTCGGTCGCGAACCCGGTCCCGGAGCCGACGTCGAGGACCCGGTCGCCCTGCTGTACGTCGAGCATCGCGAGCGCTTCGTCACGCATCTCCTCGTTCCAGATGAACGGGTTCACCTGGTCGTACACCTTCGAGAGGTACTTGTAGAACAGGCGT
>Ga0207797_1000707_pt1 | contig 25557 bp, 29 predicted proteins | sample PRCRCaboRojoPR_6_FD_187275 | JGI IMG/M metagenome (GOLD analysis project Ga0207797, IMG submission 187275) | Marine sediment microbial community from Cabo Rojo, Puerto Rico - PR CR 10% Liquid 1 (SPAdes) | ecosystem: Environmental > Aquatic > Marine > Coastal > Sediment | place: Cabo Rojo, Puerto... | reverse complement strand
GCCGTCCTCGTTCATCCCGGCCTCCTCGTCGCGGCCGGCGCTGATGACGCCCTGTTTGGCGCGGGGGAAGGCTTTCAACAGCCCCTCGACGAAGGGCGTGGCCGCACGGAGGACGTTGATGATCACCACGTCGTCCAGGCCTTTCACGCGCTCGCCGGTCGTCTCGGCCAGCGGCGTCTCGATGGCGACGTACTCGGTGTCCATCGCGCCGTCGATGATCTCGTAGCCACAGATGCGCCCGAGTTTCACCAGGCCCTTCCGGAAGGCGACCTGTTCGGTCTCCACGTCCCGAATCTTCGAGAGCGTATCCCTGGCGAGGGCGTGGGTGACGAGATACGCCTCGTCGCGGTCCTCGATGGTCATACACCTACTCCGCGAGTCGAGGCTAATAAAACGCGCTATCGTCGTGTCCGCTCGGACGGGTCGACACGCGCATCCGCCTCACCGCGTCACGAGATACGTCACGGCCATCAACAGGAGCGCGAGCGACGCGACGTTCCAGATCGTAAACCCCGCCAGACCGATAAACGAGAGACCCCAGACGACGGCGGCCGCGAACACCGAGGAGAGGAGGAGATTCATCACGAAGAGCACGCGCGGGTCGCCCTGCGAGGCCATACCTCGTGTGGTCCGGGGGCGCACTTAACTCTCCCCCGTCTCGGGGAGTTTATGTGCGGACCGGCCCGTCCCTAGCGCATGAGCGAGGCCGAGTCCGAGGGCGCGACCGGACGGGAAATCTGGATCGAGAAGTACCGTCCGGAGACCCTGGACGACGTGTACGGACAGGACGACATCGTCGACCGCCTGCGGAGCTACATCGCACAGGACGACCTGCCGCACCTTTTATTTTCAGGCCCCGCAGGTGTGGGAAAAACAACCTGCTCCACAGCAATAGCCCGTGAAATTTATGGCGACGACTGGCGGGGCAACTTCCTCGAACTCAACGCCTCCGACCAGCGAGGCATCGACGTTGTTCGCGACCGGATCAAGAACTTCGCGCGGTCGAGTTTCGGCGGCTTCGACTATCGGATCATTTTCCTCGACGAGGCCGACTCTCTTACAGATGCGGCCCAGTCAGCCCTCCGCCGAACCATGGAGCAGTTCGCGGACAACACCCGCTTTATCCTCTCGTGTAACTACTCCAGTCGCATCATCGACCCGATCCAGTCCCGGTGTGCCGTCTTCCGCTTCTCGCCGCTGCCGGACGAGGCCATCGCGGCGCAGGCCCGGGAAATCGCGGCGGCCGAGGGCATCGAGATGACCGACGACGGCCTCGATGCCCTCGTCTACGCCGCCGGCGGCGACATGCGCCGCGCCATCAACACGTTGCAGGCGGCGGCGACGACGGGCGAGGTGGTCGACGACGAGGCGGTCTATACGGTGACGAGCACCGCCCGTCCCGAGGAGATCGAGTCGATGGTCGAGGCGGCTATCGCGGGCGACTTCCCGCGGGCGCGCTCGACGCTCGAAACCCTCCTCGTCGACTCGGGGATGGCCGGCGGCGACGTGATCGACCAGCTACACCGGTCGGCGTGGGAGTTCGACCTCGACGAGCGTCGGACGGTCCAGCTGATGGAACGGCTGGGCGAGGCCGACTACCGCATCACCGAGGGGGCGAACGAGCGGGTGCAGTTGGAGGCGATGCTGGCGGCGCTGGCGCTGGAGGAGTAGCGTCGCCGAGTGTCCGACCCCTGATTCTCACTCCCGATAACTGACACCGCGCGTATATATTGGTCCGTGCGTCAGGCAGTCCGTGACGGACGTCAAAATCTCGGCGCGGGAACGCGGAACGGTCGACGGGGAGCGGCTTACCGAGCAACTCGGTATCGACGCGGGGGAGATCAACTGGCGGCGGAATTTCACCCAGTTCGACGACGACGACGAGCGGCGGTTGTCGGAGCTATCCCACGTGTTCGAGGCCGTCGCCGACGACCTCGTCGACGACTTCTACGATCACATCCAGTCGTACTCGCAGTCGGTCGCGATCCTGGACTCCTCGTCGAAGTCGGTCGAGGCGCTGAAACGGAGTCAGACCGAGTACCTGAAGGATCTGGGTCGTGGGGAGTACGATCAGTCGTACTTCGACCGGCGGGCCCGGATCGGGAAGATTCACGACATGCTGGATCTGGGGCCGAAGATCTACCTCGGCGCCTACTCGGTGTACTACGAGGGCATCTTCGAGGCCATCGCGGCGGAAGTGAAACGCGACGTGGCCGACGGGCCGGCAGACGGCGACACGCCGACCGCCGTCGCCGAGGCGGTGGATCAGGTCGTCGAGCGCGCACTCTCGGTCCTCAAACTCATCAATCTCGACCAGCAGGTCGCGATGGATACGTATCTCCACTCGTACACCGACCAGATCGAGACGGAACTGGAGCGCCAGCGGACGGTCGCCGCGGACGTCGAGTCCTCGGCGAACGAACTCCGGGACTCGTCCGAGGAGGTCGCTCGAAGCTCCAGTCAGATCAGCGATATCACCGGCGAACAGGCCGAGAACATGACCGAAATCTCGAGCGAGATTTCGAATCTGAGCGCGACCGTCGAGGAGGTGGCGTCGACGGCGAACGAGGTTGCGGCGACCAGCGCGCGTGCCGAGGACCTCGCCGCCGAGGGGTTGGACTCCGCCGAGGACGCGATGGACGTGATGGACGACGTCGGCACGGCCGCCGACGACGTCACCGACGACGTGGAGCGTCTCAAGGAGCGCGTCGACGAAATAGACGAAATCGTCGAGGTGATCAACGACATCGCGGACCAGACCAACATCCTCGCCTTGAACGCGTCCATCGAGGCCGCCAGGGCCGGCGAGGCGGGCGACGGCTTCGCCGTCGTCGCCGACGAAGTGAAGAGCCTCGCGGAGGAGTCACAGCGGCAGGCCGGACGGATCGAGACGATGATCGACGAGATTCAGGCGGAGACGGAGGACACGGTCGACAGTCTCGAGACGACGACCGAACGGATCGACGTCGGCGTCGACCGCGTCGGGTCGTCGATGGACAAACTGGACGACATCGCCGACGCGGTGACGGACACGTCCAGCGGTATCTCGGAAGTCGCCGACGCCGCCGACGATCAGGCGGCGAGCACCGAGGAACTCGCGTCCATGATCGATCAGGCGAGCGCCCAGGCCGGGCGGATCGAAGACGAAGTCGACGACATCGCCACCGCGAATCGGGAACAGACCGAGAGTCTCGACGAGATCATCCACACCGTACAGGAGCTAACCGAGGCGAACGCGGAGGTGACGTGACGGTTCGTACTCGACGGGAGCGGGAGACACCGATCAGGCCGGATAGACGATCACCTGTCGGTCGTTCACGTCCCGGGTCTCGGGCAGGACGCCGAAGGCGTCGGGCCCACGCCGTGCCGTGAGCGCGAGCACCGCGGCGTCGAGGACGTCGTCGAGGCGCCCGGACTGGATGCGGTGGTGCCACCGCGAGTCGTCCCGGCGCCGTTCGACGAACTCGCGCACCTGCGCGCCGACGCCCTCGTCGACGCGTTCGAGGATCGACAGCCGCGCGTCGAGGCCGTCCGCGTCCCGCTTCGACCCCGGGTCGTCGGCGCCCGTTCGCGCCGCGAACGCGGCGTAACACACCTCGGGGTGGCTCTCGTAGACGCACGCTTCGGCCTCGGGATGGGCGTCGAGGAAGCAGTCGACTTCGCGGATCCGGGGGACGAGTCCCCAGCTCTGACTGCCGAGGCGGCCGCCGTTGGCGTCGCGGGCCGCCTCGTAGCCGTCGGCCTCGACGGCCGCGCGGCAGGGCACGTCGAAGACGGGGCTGTGCCGGTCGCCGAGACGCGACGCGGCCGCCCGGTCGCACTCGCGCGGTGCCGTCTCGGGCAGGCCGATTGGAATGTCGACGAGGATGGCGTCGGCGTCGGGGGAGTCGCGCCAGACGTTGCACATCGTCGGTTCGGTGGTGATCGTCACGTCGTCGCCGTCGAGCGCGACGACGACCCAACAGCCACGCGCCCAGTCGACGCCGAGGACCGTGTCCATACCGTCGATGGGGTCGCCAGTCGTATAAGCCGTCGAATCGCGACACGGCCCCGCCGTCGTCGCCGTTGCCCGCCGAGACGCCTTCCCGGAACTGTTTTAGGCGGAGACGGGCCAAAGAGGTGGTAATGAGCGAACTCGAAGACGCCTATCGCCTCGATTACTTCGAGGACGAGGGGTTCACTCGACAGGAGTGTGCCTCCTGTGGCGCCCACTTCTGGTCGCGCGTCGAGCGCGACACCTGCGGCGAGCCACCCTGCGACGACTACGCGTTCATCGGCAATCCGGGCTTCGACGAGGCGTACACGCTGGAGGAGATGCGCGAGGCGTTCCTCGCCTTCTTCGAGGACAACGGCCACGAGCGCATCGACCCGTATCCCGTCGCGGCGAACCGCTGGCGCGACGACGTCCTCCTGACGCAGGCCTCTATCTACGACTTCCAGCCGCTGGTCACGTCGGGCGAGACGCCGCCGCCGGCGAACCCCCTCACCATCTCACAGCCCTGCATCCGGATGCAGGATATCGACAACGTGGGCAAGACCGGCCGGCACACGATGGCCTTCGAGATGATGGCCCACCACGCGTTCAACACCCGCGAGGACGCCGAAGACGACTACGCCTACGAGGGAGAGGTGTACTGGAAGGACGAGACGGTGGAGTACTGCGACCGCTTCTTCGAACACATGGGCGCCGACCCCGCGGAGATCACGTACATCGAGGACCCGTGGGTCGGCGGCGGCAACGCCGGGCCGGCGTTCGAGGTGATCTACCGCGGCCTCGAACTCGCCACGCTCGTCTTCATGTCGATGGAGCAGGACCCCGACGGCGAGTACGAGATGAAAGACGGCAATCGCTACAGCCCGATGGACACCTACATCGTCGACACGGGCTACGGGCTGGAGCGGTGGACGTGGATGACCCAGGGGACGCCGACGGTGTACGAGGCGGTGTATCCGGAGATGATCGACTTCCTCACGGATCACGCGGGGATCGACCACAGCGAGGAAGAGCGAGACCTGATCCGCGAGGCCGCCCGCCTCTCGGGCTACCTCGACATCGACGAAGTCGAGGACCTCGCGTCGGCCCGCGCGGAGGTGGCGGGCGAACTCGGCGTCGACGCCGACCGCCTCACCGACCTGCTCGAACCCCTCGAAGACATCTACGCCATCGCGGACCACTGCCGGACGCTCGCGTACATGCTCGGCGACGGCATCGTCCCCTCGAACGTCGGCACGGGCTATCTGGCGCGGATGGTGCTTCGGCGGACCAAGCGGCTGGTGGACGGCCTCGGCATCGACGCCCCCCTCGACGAACTCGTGGACATGCAGGCCGAACGCCTCGGCTACACCAACCGCGACACCATCCGCGACATGGTGCGGACGGAGGAGGGGAAGTACCGCCGGACGCTCGAACGCGGCTCCCGCAAGGTCGAGAGCATCGCCGAGGAGTACGCCGCGCGCGACGAAGCCATCCCGCGCGAGACGCTGATCGAACTCTACGACTCCCACGGCATCCAGCCGGACATGGTGGCCGAAATCGCCCGGGAACACGGCGCCCGGGTCGACGTACCCGACGACTTCTACGGACTGGTCGCCGCCCGCCACGAGGGCGAGGGCGCCTCTGAGGCGGCCGCCGACCGCGACGACAGACTGGCCGACCTCCCCGAAACCGACCGCCTGTTCTACGACGACCAGGAGCGCACGGAGTTCGAAGCGGTCGTCCTCGACGTGTTCGAACGCGAGGAGGGCTACGACGTGGTGCTCGACCAGACGATGTTCTACCCCGAGGGCGGGGGCCAACCGGCCGACACGGGCACCCTCTCGACTGACGAGACGACGGTCGAAGTGACCGACGTGCAGCGACGCGACGGCGTCGTCCTCCACCGGACGGACGGCAACCCCGGCAAGGGCGAGTTCGTCCGCGGCCGCATCGACGCCGAACGGCGCTTCAGCCTGATGCGCCACCACACCGCGACTCACGTCATCGGCTACGCCGCCCGGCAGGTGCTCGGCGACCACGTGCGACAGGCCGGCGCCCAGAAGGGCACCGACCAGTCCCGCCTCGACGTGCGCCACTTCCGGCGGATCAGTCGGTCGGAAGTGAAGGAGATCGAACGCGTTGCCAACGAGGTGGTGACGGACAACCGCCCGGTCACCCAGGAGTGGCCGGACCGCCACGAGGCGGAGGCCAAACACGGCTTCGATCTGTATCAGGGCGGCGTCCCGCCGGGCCAGCAGATCCGTCTCATCCACGTCGAGGACGACGTGCAGGCGTGTGCGGGCACGCACGTCTCCCGCACCGGCGACATCGGCGCGATCAAGATTCTCAAGACGGAGCCGATTCAGGACGGCGTCGAACGCATCGTCTTCGCGGCGGGATCGGCGGCCATCGAGGCGACCCAGCGCACCGAGGACGCCCTCTACGACGCGGCGGACGTCCTCGACGTGTCGCCCGAGGAAGTGCCCGAGACGGCCGAGCGCTTCTTCGAGGAGTGGAAGGAACGGGGCAAACAGATCGACCGTCTGAAGGAGGAACTCGCGGAGGTACGCGCGGCCGCGGCCGACGCCGACGAGGTGGAGGTCGCCGAGGGCGTCACCGCCGTCGTCCGGCGGATGGACGCCGACGCCGACGAACTCCGCGCCACCGCGAACGCCATCGTCGACGAGGGGTCCGTCGCCGTTCTCGGGAGCGCCCGGGGCGGGAGCGCACAGTTCGTCGTCGGCGTCCCCGACGGCGTCGACATCAACGCCGGCGAAGTCGTGGGCCGTCTCGCGGCCCAGGTCGGCGGCGGCGGCGGCGGCCCGCCGGACTTCGCGCAGGGCGGCGGCCCGGACGTGGACGCCCTCGACGACGCCCTCGACGAGGCCCCCGACGTGCTTCGGGCGATCCGGAACGCGTAGCGCCCGTTCTCACCGTCGGGAGTCCCACGGAAGCGGCACCGAGACCGCCACGTAGCTATCACTGCTGAAATTCTCGGACGAACGTTCATATGTGAGAGGACGAACACAACTGGTGTGAAGTCGTCCAGCGTCTCGCGTGCGTCGGTGCTGACGGTCGCCGGCCTCCTCGTTCTCGGCATCGCGGCGCTCACGACCGTCTCGATCCCCGGGGGGTCGCTGTTCCGCGAGGTGACGTTGCTCGATGTGCTGAACGGCGCTTCCCCGGTCGATCTGCCGTCGCTGGCGTACAGCGGTGGCCTGCTTCTCATCGGCTTCGGCGCCGTCGTGATCGGACTGGTGCTCCTCCTGGCGCGCGTCTACGGATAGGTGGTATCGCACCTGTCCGTAGATTCCCGGCGGACCGTCCCGGCGAGCATCTCCGATGAGGCTCCCTTTCGACACGCCCTACTGTCTCGCCGGCCTACGGGGGCCCATGCCCACCGCATCGAACGGGGCAGTGTCGCTGTACTACGAGACGGACGGCGACGGCGTGGAACACGGTTCCGCGAGCGACCGGTCACGGGCCGATGACGGCGGGACGGTCGTCTGCCTCGGCGACGTCGGCTACGGCGCGTGGCAGTGGGGCTGGCAACACGCCGGCCTGACCGGGCCGTTCGAGACGCTGGTGACCGACCTCCGGGGCGCCGGGCGGTCCGACGCACCACCGGGTCCGTACGCCGTCGACGACTTCGTCGCCGACGTGCAGGCCGTCCTCGACGCCCACGGCGCGCGACGCGTCCACGTCGTCGGCGCGGGGCTGGGCGGGATGGTCGCGCTCGAACTCGCGCGGCTCTCGACGCGCCCCCGGTCGCTCGCCCTCCTCGGCACCGCGCCCGTCGGCGCCGACCTGACGCTCGATCCCCTGTTCGGCGCGCCCGACGACCCGGACGCACTGGCGTCGTCGCTCGCGGCCGCGCTCTCCCGGGACTTCCTCGACGCACATCCCGACGTCGTCGAGCAGATCGTCGAGTGGCGGGCCGCCGAGGACGCGACCCGTGCGGCGTGGGACGCTCAGGCCGCCGCCGTCGAGGCGTTCGATATTACCGACCGACTGTACGAAATCGACGTCCCGACGCTCGTCCTCCACGGCCGCGACGACGCGGTGTGGCCCGTCGAGTACGGGCGTCGCCTCGCCGAGAACCTGCCGCGCGGCGAGTTCGTCGGTCTGGACGGCGGCCACCTGATCGGGATCGAACGCTCCCGCGAGGTGAACGACCGGCTGTTCGGCTTCTTCGAGTCGGCGTAAGAGATTACCCCCTCGCCGGCCTGCGTACGCGTGATGACCCTGCGGCTCGCCCTCCTCGACGCGTCCCACGGCTCCGAGCACACCCGCCCGAACTTCCGCCGGGAACTCGACGCCGCCCTCGCCGAGTTCGCCGTGACTGCCGGCGAGTTGCCCGCCGACTTCGACTTCGACGGTGTCGTCGTCACCGGGTCGAGTTCGTCCGTCTACTGGGACGAGCCGTGGATCGACGCCCTCGTCGAGTGGGTGGCGACCGCCGCGGACCGCGGCCTCCCGATCCTCGGCGTCTGTTACGGCCACCAGGTGGTCGCGACGGCGCTCGGCGGCCGCGTCGAGGCGATGGCCGACGTCGAACTCGGCTACCGTGAGATCCACCGCGTCGTCGACGACGACCCGCTCCTCGCGGGCCTCGACGACCCCTTCGTCGCCTTCGAGACCCACTCGGATCGCGTGGTCGAGTTGCCCCCCGGCGCGACGCTCCTCGCCGAGAACGACCGCGGGGTGCAGGCGTTCCGCCGCGGCGACTGCTGGGGCGTGCAGTTCCACCCCGAGTACGACCGGGAGAGCGCCGAACGAGTCACGCGAGGGAAGGACCTCCCCGACGAACGCGTCCAGTCGGTCCTCGACGGCATCGACGACGACAACTACGCGGCCGCCTGCCGCACCAAGCGTCTGTTCGACGACTTCATCGAGTACGTGCGGGCGCGGCGGGAAGTCGAGGCCGACGCGTAGTCGCCGCCGTCCACCGACCGTTTTTGAGCCCCGCCCCCGGAGTGGCGGTATGGACCACGACCTGACCATCGACGAGAAACGCGTCTACGCCGACCGGACGGGGGCCGACGAGGTGCTGATCGCCGCCGACCAGGGCGCCGTGGTCGTGTCGCTCTCCGGCGACCGCGTGGGGGAGTTCGGCCTCGACCACCGGGCCACCGTCCGCGACGTGGCCGCCGACGGCGACCGGCGCGCCGTCGCCACCGACGAAGACGTACTGGTCGGCGACTACGACCCGACCGACTTCGGCCCCGCCGTCGCCGTCGGCTTCCACGGCGACGCCCTCCTCGCGGCCGGGCCGGAGGGCCGGATCGCCCGCCTCGACGACGAGTGGACGACGCTGGGAGGCGTGGAGACGCCCCGCGCCATCGACGGCGGGATGGTCGCCGCCGAGAGCGGCGTCCACCAGGTCGTCGACGACGGCCTCCGGCACGTCGGCCTCGGCGGCGTCCACGACGTGCACGGGCGAGGGATGCCCCTCGCGGCGACCGAGGACGGCCTCTACCGACTGGGCAACGGCTGGATGGACGAACTCGCCGGGGCGTTCCGTGTGGTGGCGGCCGATGCCGACGACGACCGGGCCCACGCCGTCGGCGAGGCCGGCCTGTTCGCGCGTGAGGCCGTCGGCGAGTGGTCGCCCATCGACGTGCCGACCGACGCCCCCGTCGACGTGGGGTACACCGACGCGGCGACGGTGGCAGTGACCGAGACGGGGACGTTGCTGGCCGACGCCGGCGACGGGTGGCGGACCCGTGAACTGGGCGTGACCGGCGTCCGACGGCTGGCAGTGCAGGAGTAAGGAAACGGTTTTCGGGGCGGCCGTCGACCCACTCCACATGATCGTACCCGGAGCAGCCTCACAGGCCCTCGGCGCGGCCCTCGCCGCCGAGACGGGGCACGAACTCGCCGCCGTGGACTACGAGCGGTTCCCCGACGGCGAACGCATGGCGTCGGTGAGCGGTGTCGAGACGGCCGACCGGGTGGTCGTCGTCGCCTCGACGACCACCGACGCGGCCCACGTCGAACTCCTCCAGTTGCAGGACGCCGTCCGCGAGGCCGGCGTCGACGAGGTGACCACCGTCCTGCCGTACATGGGGTACGGCCGGCAGGAGCGCGCGTTCGAGGCGGGCCAACCCGTCTCCGCCCGGGCCGTCGCGCGCGCCATCGCCACCGGCACCGACCGCGTGATCCTCGTCACTCCCCACGAGGACTCGGTGACCGAGTTCTTCGACGTGCCCTGTACCGTCGTCGACGCCGCTCCCCGACTGGCCGACCCGCTCCCCGCCGACCTGACAGACCCGCTCTTTCTCTCGCCCGACGCGGGCGCCATCGACCTCGCCGAGTCGGCACGCGACGCCTACGGCCGCGGCGCCGTCGACTACTTCGAGAAGGTGCGCCACTCGGGCACCGAGGTAGAGATCACGCCCAGCGACGCCGTCGTCGAGGGACGTGACGTGGTCGTCGTCGACGACATCGTCGCCACCGGGTCGACGATGAGCGAGTCCATCGGCGTCCTCAACGACCGCGCGGCCGCCGACGTGTACGTCACCTGCGTCCACCCACTCTTCGCCCGGAACGCCCGCACCAAACTCGAACGCGCGGGTGTGACGGCCATCTACGGCACCGACACCATCGAACGCGACGTGACCGCCACCTCCGTCGCGCCCGCCGTCGCCGACGTACTCTAGGCATGAGCCCCGACCCGTCGCCCACCCCGCCCGCCGCCGACGACGCCCTCGTTCTCGAATCCGACTGCCGGCGCTGTCCCGCCCTCGTCGACGCCCGCGACCGGATCGCGTGGGGGAACGGCCCGCGGGACGCCGCCGTGATGGTCGTCGGCGAGGCGCCCGCCGCCGGCGACCCGGACGACCCGGACTGGCCCGGCGGCAACCGTTCGGGACTGGCCTACACGTCGCGGCACTCGGGACGCCGGATTCGCTCCCTGCTCGGGGGACTCGGTCTCGACGACGCCTTCTATACGAACGCGGTGAAGTGCTTCCCACCCGACAGCGAGGGCTCGAACCGCGAACCGACGCCGACGGAACGTGCGAACTGCCGAAGCCACCTCCGCGCGGAGGTCGAGACGGTCGATCCGACCGTCGTTCTCCCGACGGGCAAACACGCGACGGCGAGCCTCCTCGCGTGCGAAGAGCGGACGCTGGACGGCTTCCTCGAACACGTCCTCGACCCCGTCGAACTCCCGTCGCTGGGCGTGACCGCGATTCCCCTCCTGCACCCCTCCTACGCGGACGTGTGGCGGTCGCGGCTGAGACACGACCGCGACTCGTACCGCGCGGCGCTGGCGGCGGCGTTGCGGTCGTGCGGGGTCGAGGCCGCCACTCGGCGCGAGTGAACCGGTCACTCGCCGCGCGCTGACGGCGTTCACTCGCGCCGATTTCGCCGTCTCCGGGACGCTTTTGAGACGCGACAATCATCACACACGTATGAGCGACGACTGCATCTTCTGTTCCATCGTCGACGGCGACATCCCCAGTTACACCGTGTACGAGGACGATAGCGTGATGGCCTTCCTCGACGCCAACCCGCTGGCTCGCGGCCACACGCTCGTCATCCCGAAGGCCCACCACGAACGCGTCAACGACCTGCCCGCCGACCTCTCGACGGCGATGTTCGACGCGGTCCACGCTCTGACCGACCGCGTCGAAGCCGCCGGCGACGCCGAGGCGACGACCATCGCGGTCAACAACGGCACCGCGGCCGGTCAGGAAGTCCCGCACGTCCACGTCCACATCGTCCCCCGATCCGAGGACGACGGCGGCCGGCCGATCCACGCCCTGATCGAGGACCGCCCCGACGTCGACGACGACGAACTCGGCGACGTGGCCGCGGCCATCCGCGGCGACTGATACCGCCGGCCGTCCGTCGACGGGGCGAGCCCCACCCCCCGAGTGACGACTCCCTCGAAACCGAGAGAATCGACAGCGTGAGCGACGCTCCGTTCTCGACCTTCGCCTGCCTCCACGAGACGACTATCCGAAGTTCAATATGCTCGGTTCTGTCGGAGAATAAGCAAAGAATACACATTAAATAGATGGAGATTCTATTAGGACAGGCACCTCAAAGCATATATACTACCGTTGCGTCCAGTTCGATAGCCGAGGTGGTCGAGCTACGAACACACTACACGACGACCGATACGTCGGTCCCCGACCCCATGCTGTCGCAACAGCCACGAGCTGGTCAGTCTCCAGGGTGCCACGACTGGGATATGCTACCCTCTGCTCGTCGATGGCCGACGCTCCCGCCCGCTCCCGGCGGGGGCGTCACCCTGTTTTCGCGATACGCCACGTCGTCCCGTCAGCCCGGCGGACGTAACTGAACACACGTCAGCAACGAGTCGTTCGGCATTCGGAACGTCACCGAACCGACGGCGCGAACGCGCCACGTCTCGACGCCCGCGTCGTGTCTACGACGCGCTGGGGACGTACGCCTCTCCCTCGCGGGTGACGACGTTCCGTTCGGTCAGCGTCCGGAGGACGGGAAAGAGCGAGATTTTTCGGATGCCGAGGGCGTCGTTGAGTTCCTCGACCGTCGCCCCGTTCGAGGCGGCGAGGAACACGTAGACGAGTTTCGACTCGGCGGCGGTCAGGTCCTTCGGAACGTCGATGGTGGTGCAGTTCGGCTCGGTCGTGTCGAACGTCGTGGCGCTCATTACAATCCGTATGTCAACCGCCGAACTAATAAACCTTTCTGCGATATGATATGTCGTGAAAGATCGGGAACGACCGGCTCGTGAGCGGACGTACCGATGCTATTAACCACTATATTCGGCTATCGAGCGTTGTATCGTTCGTCTGCTCGACCCGCCGATGCAGTTACTCGAATGATAGTTCGTTCGGTTTCGCGGTTATTTACCATAATCCCGATAAATAATTCTACGGGGTCGAGCACCCGCGTCCCGTCCCCCGAGTTTTAATTCGAAGCCGTCACCACACCGGGTATGGCAGACGTTGGTGGCGACACGGCGGCTCTCGTCGGTGCGACCGGCGGTGCGGGGACGACTCGGCTGACGATAGAACTCGGCGCACTCCTCGCGAACGACGGCCGCGAAGTCGCCGTCTTCGACGCCGCCTTCGCCACTCAGGGGCTTGGCGACTACCTTCCCGGCCGGATCGATCCCGATCTGACGACTCTCCTCACCGACGACCGCGACGCGTCACTCGCCGATGGACTGGTCGACGTCCCTCTCGACGACGCGGCGGGCCGACTGGCGTGTTGTCCCGCCGTCGCGCCGTTCGAGCGTCTCGCCCGCGCGAAGTCGCCCGCGGCCGCACAGGCGCTCGAATCCCGTCTCGCCGACGCGGCCGAGACGTTCGATCACGTCCTCGTCGACACGCCGCCCGTGGCCGCCAACCAGTCGGTCGCCGCCGTGAACGCCGCGGCGCGAACCGTCGTCGTCGCCCCCGCGTCGACCCGCGGCCGCGACGCCGTCCAGCGCATGCGGGGCCGTCTCTGCGATCTCGACGTCGACGTCGACGCCGTCGTCACGACCCGCGGTGAACTCTCGGTCGCCGACGCGGCGGTTCCCGAAATCGACCCCGACGTGACGGCCGCTCCGACCTGTCTCTCGGAACGCTCGACCGCCGCCGCCGTCGCCGACGTCGCGGGCACCGTCTTCGACGCCGACCCTGCGACCGGCGACGGCCACGGTCTGCTCGACTCCGTCGGCGGGTTCGTCTCCCGGTAGTCGCAGTGTGTGACTCGGCATCGACCCTCGAAAAATGAGCAGTCTCGTTCGTCCTGTCGGGCCGAACGCAACGACCCTCCCATCCGACCGCCGACGCGGCCGAGTCGACCGCGGGAACCTCACTCCGTCGGCGCCCGCTCACCTCTCGTCGAACTCGCGTCGCGCGTCGTCGAGTACCTCGCGGGCGTGCCCGTCCGGATCGGCGAGCGCCGGTTCGTAGACGGCGACGACGTCGCCGCGTCCGAGGAGGAAGGTCACCCGACCGGTGTGTCCCTCGTCGGTCGACACGCCGAACGCCGACGCGAGCGTTCCCTCGGGGTCGGCGAGCAGGTCGAACTCGACGCCTTCCGCGTCGGCGAAGTCGGCGTGGCTCTCCACGTCGTCCATCGAGACGCCGTAGACCGTGACGCCGAGGTCCTCGAACTCGGCGTGGACGTCCTGAAAGTCGTTCGCTTCGATGGTACAGCCGCCGGTGAAGTCCTTCGGGTAGAAGTAGACGACCGTCGGCGCCGTGAAGTCGGGCGTGACCGACTCGCCGTGCTGGTTCCGTGCCGTTACGTCGGGGGCCTGATCGCCGGGTTCGAGCATCGGCCGTCGTTGGGGCGGCGTCGGGTTAACGGGTTCGGCGCGACGCCCGTTCAGCCCCGCGCCGCCACCGCCAGCATGATCGCACCGAGACCGGCGGGACGCGCTCACTCCTCGTCGCCGACGGCGATGGGCGCGCGAATCAGGTTCCCCCACTCCGTCCACGATCCGTCGTAGTTCCGCACCGCCTCGTAGCCGAGCAGTTCGTGGAGGACGAACCACGTGATCGACGACCGCTCGCCGATGCGACAGTAGGCGACGACTTCGTCCTCCGGCGTGACGCCGTAGGACTCGTAGAGGGCTTCGAGTTGGGCCGGGGATTTGAACCGACCGTCCGCGTCGACGTTGTCCGCCCACAGCACGTTGATCGCGCCGGGGATGTGTCCCGCGCGCTGGGCCGTCTCGTCCATGCCGGGCGGGGCCGTCAGTTCGCCCCGGTACTCCTCGGGCATCCGTACGTCGACGAGCGTCGTGTCGTCGTCGAGCGCCTCGTACACGTCCTGTCGAAACGCCCGGATCGATTCGTCCGTCTCGTCGACGCGGTACTCGGTCGTCGGGAACGAGGGGACGGCGTCGCTCGTCGGGAAGTCGTGTTCCATCCAGTACTCGCGGCCGCCGTCCATCACCCGGACGTCGTCGTGGCCGTACATGGTGAACTGCCAGTACAGGTGGGTCGCGAACCAGTTCGAGTTGTCGCCGTAGACGACGACCGTCGTGTCGTTCGCGATGCCGTGGTCGCCCATGAGGCGTTCGAACTCGTCCGGGCTGGGGACGTCGCGCCACCGGTCGCTCTGGAGGTCGGTCCGCCAGTCGAACCCGCAGGCACCGGGGACGTGTCGTTCCCGGTAGAAGTCGGGGTTGACGTCGACCTCGACGAGTCTGAACGCCGGATCGTCGCTCCGAAACTGGTCGAGGTGGTCGGCCACCCAGGCCGGCGATACGAGTGCCGTCGTCGGATGGGGCGTGTTCGTGGTTCGATCCTGCTCGCGGTCGCTCGACGGGGTCGGCCCGTCCGGTGAGTCGTGTGGCTGCATCTCAGTAGTCCTCCTCGACGAATCCCTTCGCCAGTTCGGCGGTCGCTCGACGGAGCCGGTAGGACACCGTCGACCGCGGCAGGTCGAGCTCCGCCGCGAGTTCGTCGAGCGTCACTTCGCGTGGCGTCTCGAAGTAGCCGCGCTCGACGGCCAGTTCTAGCACCTGCTGTTGTTCGCTCCGGAGCGCCCGAGACGGGAGGAGCGTGTGTTGCCATCCCGTCGTCTCCTCGAGGTGGCCGAACTCGAAGTCGATCCCCTCGGCGAGCCGGCCACCCAGCGTGTCGTACACCATCCCGACCTTCTCGTCGTTCTGCATCAGAATCCGCCAGTGGGTTTTCAGCCGTCGACGCCTGACCTCGAAGACGAGGCCCCCGGTGAGATACTGCACGGCGATGAACGGAACCGCGTCACAGTACGACACCTCGGAGAGGTGCGTGTAGACGATCCGGGAGCGGGCGTCCGACGCCAGCAGGCTGTGCCGTCGGGTTCCCCGACAGGTGCGACCGCTGATCGACTCGCGGTCGAGCGTCTCGTCGAGCAACAGCGAGTCGAGCCGGTCGAGCGCGTCGGGGTCGCCCGTCACCCGCTCGATCCGCCAGAGTTGGTCGGTGTCGAGACACGAGACTATCGCTTCGGAGCGGAGCGATTCGTTCTCGATGAAGGCGTCCATATAATCGTCGACGCCCGGCGAGTAGGTCAGCGAAAAGAGAAACTCACGCATCACCCTCCATTGTGCGGGTACCGACTAACCGTTTCCGGTTCCGATCCCCTCGATGCGCGAGCCTTCGCTCTCCGTCAGCCGTCCTCGGAACGGCGTGTAACCGGCTCTCGACGGACGGTATCGTGTTTTCGAGCATCCCCGTCGCCGACCGAGTTCGGACGGCGACCGATCCTCTCCGCGGAGCTATATTGTGCGACTTGCGCAATATTTAATACTTCGGGCGATGAAGATGTGGTCGAAGATGAACCCTGACGACTTCCCGACGCCCGACGAGCCGGTCGACGAGCTGTCGGCCACCGAGCTCAAGCGGCGCATCGACGCGGGTGAAGCAGTGACGATTCTGGACGTCCGCGTCGAGGGGGACTTCGAGGAGTGGCGGATCGACGGGGACGCGGTGGACATCGAGAACATCCCCTACTACGAGTTCCTGGACGACGTGGACGACGACCTGCTGGACCGCGTGCCAGAGGGCGACCCGCTGGTCGTCCTCTGTGCGAAGGGCGGGGCCAGCGAGTACGTCGCCGGCCTGCTGGCGGAGCAGGGCCGTGACGTGGTTCACCTGAAAGACGGCATGAACGGCTGGGCGCGACTGTACGACCGCATCGCGGTCGAGGGCTACGACGGTCCCGGCGCGGTCTATCAGTACCAGCGCCCCTCGTCCGGCTGTCTCGCGTATCTCGTCGTTTCGGACGGCGAGGCGGCGGTGATCGACCCGCTCCGGGCCTTCACCGACCGCTACCTCGACGACGCGGCCGAACTGGACGCGACGCTGAAGTACGCCATCGACACGCACATCCACGCCGACCACGTCAGCGGGGTCCGCGAACTGGACGACGAGGGTGTCCGGGGGATCATCCCGGCGGCCGCCGTCGACCGCGGCGTGACCTACGCCGACGTCATCGAGACGGTCGAGGACGGCGACGTGCTCTCCGTCGGCGACGTCGACATCGAGGTCGTCTACACGCCCGGGCACACGACCGGCATGACCTCGTATCTCGTCGGCGACAGCCTCCTCGCGACCGGCGACGGCCTCTTCATCGAGAGCGTCGCTCGCCCCGACCTGGAGGAGGGCGACGAGGGCGCCCCCGACGCGGCGCGCACGCTCTACGAGTCCCTTCAGGAACGGGTGCTCACTCTCCCCGACGAGACCCTCGTCGGCGGCGCGCACTTCAGCGACGCCGCGACGCCCGCCGACGACGGCACCTACACGGCGCCGCTCGGCGACCTGAAAGACCGGATGGACGCGCTGTCGATGGACGAGGAGGCGTTCGTCGACCTTATCCTCTCGGACATGCCACCCCGTCCGGGTAACTACGAGGACATCATCGCCACTAACCTCGGACAGCAGACGGCCGACGACGACGAGGCGTTCGAACTCGAACTCGGTCCGAACAACTGCGCGGCCAGTCAGGAATCGCTCGCCGGCGACTGATCGTCCGTCGCCTCCGCGACGAACTCGGCGCTCTTTTCGACGGTCGACCCACCGCCCACCGGTCCGGTTGTCCTGCGGCAACTGAACCCGTATGTCGATTCGGCGGCTAGCCCGTCCCGTGATGAGAGGCACCCAGCTACCCACCCGACTCCGTTCGGTCAGCCTGGATCGAAACCTCGCACTCGCCGCCGCGATAGCGCTCGGACTGGCCACGGCCGCCGTCGCGTACGGCCTGGTCCACGACGACGTCGTCACTATCGTCTCCGCGCTCCCGTTCCTCCCGGCCGCGCTACTGCTCGTCGCCATCGGGCTCTCCGTCGACCCGCCGACCGAGCGCGACTCGGGGTCGGGCGGCGCCGTGTGAGGCGGGCAGGACGCGAAAAAATCAGTCGCGGTCCGCCGTCGCCCTCACTCCGCACCGTCGCGGGCACGGGCCGCACCGGTCCGTTCCGCGACGTCGACGAGCATCCCGAGCGAGCGTTGCACGTCCTCGTTTCTGAGCGCGCCGAGTAGTCCCCGGAGGCCGACGCGGCGGTCGGCGTCACCCTCCGCCACCGCCGCCGCCCCCGCGTCGACGACGTCGAGGACCGCGGGGTCGCTCGCCCGTTCCACGACGTCGACCGCGTGACCGAGTTGCTCGCCCAGTTCGTAGTACTCGCGCGGGGTCCGGCCGCTCGCGTCGCCGAACCCCTCGAGGAGGTAGCCCAGCCCGACGACCGTCTCCATGTTCTCGCCGAGCGTTTCGAGGGCGCTGAGCGTCGTCTCGCGCTCGAACGCCGCTTCGAGTCGTTCGAGGTCGGCTTCGAGCCGAGCGAGGTCGGCGTCGTCGTCCGGTGCGAGGTCCGCGAGGACGTCCCCCGTCGCGTCGAGGAGGGTCAGCAGGTCGAGGAAGGTGTCCGTGTTGTGGCCGAGGCGTCGAAGCAGGGTCAGCGTCTCCTCGCGTTCGAACGCGAGACGCAACGCCTCGATGTCGCTCCGGTTCTCCACGGCGACCGTCTTCAACTCGGGACCGAGCTCCGCCGCGAGGTCACGGGTCACGTCGAGCACGTCGAGTAGGTCGGCCAGCGTGTCGGCGTTGTCGCCGACCCGCTGGAGGAGGACCAGCGTCTCCTCGCGTTCGAGCGATTCGCGGAGGTCCGCCAGCGGCTCGCGGTTCTCCGCGACCGCCTCGCGCGCCTCGGGGACGAGGTCGTTGCTCAGCCCCCGAACCGCGACGAGCAGATCCAGGAGCGCGACGAGGTCGTCGGCGTTCGCCGCGACCCGTGCGCGGAGGTAGTCGAGGTCCGCCTCGCCGTCCGTCAGGGGGGAGTGTTCGCTCATCGTGTCCACCTCATGGCACCGGGTCGTAGCCGCGCATCCAGACGTTCCAGTACAGCGACGGGATGACGTTGACGTCGAGGATCCAGTTGAGGCGGCTGACGACGGGCGCCGAGATGGACGACTCGTAGTCGAACTCGGCGATCATCGCCTTCCCCTTCTCGACGAGGATCGGACAGGCGGTGTAGCCGTCGTAGTCGGCGGCGAGGTCCCGGCCGGCCATCGACCGTTCGATGTTGTCGACGACGACGTGGGTCTGCTTCCGGGCCGCCGAGGCGGTTCGCGACGTCGGCACGTCCGCGCAGTCGCCGACGGCGAACACCTCGTCGTACCGCTCGTGCTGGAGCGTGTGATCGTCGACGTCGACGTACTCTCCGCCGTTCGTGAGCGGCGACTGCTCGACGAGGAACTCGTGGCCGTGCTGTGGTGGCACGGGCGCGTAGAGGTCGTACGCGAGTTCGTCACCCTCCTCGGAGCGGACGACACCGGCCTCGTAGTCGACGGCGTCGACGGTGAAGTTCGGGACGAACGTGATGTCACGCTCGTCCCAGATCTCCTCGATGCGCTCCTGATACGGCGCCTTCGGGCCGGTCCCGAACACGTGTTCGCCGGGCTTGGTCATCACCACCTCGGCGTCCTCGCGGACGCCTCGCTCGCGGAGGTACTCCTCCATCAGCATGGTGAGTTTCAGCGGTGCGCCCCCACACTTGATCGGCGTATCCGGGACGGTCACGAGGAACGTGCCGCCGTCGAAGTCGTCGACCGCGCCGCCGAGCGCCTCGGCCGCCGCGGCGTCGTAGAACGGGAACACGGAGTCGGTGCGTTCCCACCCCTCGACCATCCCGTCGACGTGGTCGGGTCTGAGGCTGTTGCCGACGCTGACGACGAGGTAGTCGTAGTCGTACGTGTCCGCCTCGCCGACGACGGTTCGGTCGTCGGGGTCGATAGCCGTCACGGTGTCCGCCACGAACTGCACGTCGCCGTGGAGCAGGTCCCGTTCGTCTCGCCGGTGGTCGTCCAGTTCCATGTAGCCGAACGGGATGAGGTAGTACGACGGCTGGTACTGGTGGGTCGTGCGTCGGTCGACGACGGTGACGTCGACGTCGAGTCGCCGTCTGAGCACGTTCGCGGTCATCGTCCCACCGGCCCCGCCGCCAAGGATCAGCACGTTCGGTCGGGTCGTGGCTGTCATGATGAAGTCGGTCGTGATCGGTCGCGAGTCGTTCGTCGTGGTCGATTCGTCGGGCTGTCGGCGGGGACTCGGATCACGCGTCGTCCGCCACCTCGTCGGCGCCGATTCCCCGTGCGACGGCGACGAGGAAGCCGACGCCCGCTTGCACCTCGGGGTCGCGGAGCGCTCGGACGAGGCCGAGCGGGCCGAGCGGTTCGCTCTCCGCGACGGACGCGTCGCCGACGCCGTCGAGGAGGCGTTCGATCCCGTCTCGCACGTCGTCGTCGGCCGCCGTCGTCGCGACTTCGCCCAGTGCGGTGCCGCGGGCGACGACCGACTCGACCATCTCGTCGTCCGCCGCGTCGGTCAGGAGCGCGAGCGCGTCGGCCACCTCGAAGAGGCGGTCGAGCGTCCCGGTCCGCTGGAGGGTCGCGACCCGTTCGAGCGCGTCCGCGAGTTCGGCGCCGTTCGCGCCGACGGCGCTCCCGAGTTCGACGGTGCCGTCGTCTGCCAGTTCGGCGGCCGCCAGACCCAGCGTCGTCGCGTCACCCGTCAGATCCTCGACCATCCGGTCGTCGAGGGCGTCCTCGACGAGCGCTAGCGCGTCGAGCATCGAGGTGAGCTGTCCCGACCGTTCGAGCACCGCCGCGACCGCCTCGGGGTTCTCGGCGATGGCGTCGACCACCTCGGGGGGAACCTCCTCCACTTCGTCGGTCGTGCTCATCTCACAGCACCCCGCGGGCGGTGAGCCAGTACGAGCGGTTGTAGCCGAGCTTCGACCAGTGGATGAGCTTCGAGGGCGGCTTCGGCGTGGGCGACTCCTCGTAGTCGAAGGCGATGTACGTCGCCTCGTCCGTCCCGCTCTCGATGAAACAGACGGTCTTGCCGTCGTACTCGGCGGTCGGGCGTTCGCCGCGGACGACGCTCGCGAGTCGGTCCGCGAGCGCCCCGGCCGCGTAGTGGGCGGCGCTCCCGGCCTTGCTCGTCGGGAGGTCGGCAATGTCGCCGAGTGCGTAGACGTCGTCGGCGCCACGCGCTTCGAGGGTGTTCGGGTCGACGTCGACCCAGCCGTCGTCGCCGAGGCCCGCCTCCCGCACCAGGTCGCTCCCGTCGTGGGGCGGGATGGCGACGAGCAGGTCGTAGTCCAGTTCCCGGCCTTCGACGGTGTGGATCGTCTTCGCGTCGGGGTCGATCCGCTCGGCGTTGAAGAACGTCTCCACGTCGACGTCGCGGTCGTCCATGAGCGGCCCCGCCCACTCGGCGACCGACTCGATGCCGTGTGCGCGACCGATTGGGTACGTGTACGTGATGTCCACGTCCTCGCGCAGGCCGCGGTCGCGGAACCAGGCGTCGGCCATCAGCGCGAACTCGAGCGGCGCGACCGGACACATGTGCGGGACGCCGACGACGGAGACGACGAGGTGCCCTTCGGTGAACTCGGCGAGTTCGTCCCGGAGCGCCGCGGCACCCTCGGGGCCGTAGAAGTGGTGCCCGCCCGCCGCCAGCCCGGGGGTCTCCTCCGGCGTCACCTGTGCGCCCATCGCGAGCACGAGGTGGTCGTACGACTCGTCGACGCCCGCCCCCGCGAGCGAGACGGTCTTGTCGTCGGTGTCGATCCCGTCGACCCGGTCGATGGTCAGATCGATCCGGTCGTCGACGAGGTCGGTGAGGGGCCGGGTCGCGTCGGCCGGCGTCTTCTCCCCGAAGGGGACGTACAGCCACGTCGGCTTGTAGACGTGGTCCTCGCCGTCGTTGACGAGTCGTACCTCGACGTCCCCTGCGTCGATTTCGGTCGCGAGGTCCTCGGCCAGGTTGTTCGCCAGGACGATCCCACCCGTTCCCGCCCCGACGACGACGATGCGTTCGGTCATCGCTTCCGGACGTAGTACGACTGGTGGTCGCCGTGATCGACGACGTCGACCAGTTCGTGTCCCGACTTCTCGGTCCATTCGGTGAGGTCGTCCTCGGTCCCCTCGTTCGAGCTCAGAAGCTCGACGACGGTCCCCGACTCGACCGATTTCATCTTGCCGATGAGGTCCATCAGCGGACCGGGACAGGACGAGCCGATAGCGTCGACCGTGACATCTGCTCCCACGTCAGTCTCGGACATGCGCCAAGATAGGTGCCCGATTCGTATTATGTGTGCGTTTAGCGCAAGACAACTTTTCACCCGATTTTATATGCGCCGGGTGCCGTGCGACACGCGGGCGAATCGAGTAGCGTGTGCCGAGGCGTCGTGGAACTGCCGATTCTCGGCGAATAGATGCGCACGAGCCGAGCGGACCTCGGACCGTGGCCGGCCGCTCCGTAACCTCTGCATAACTTACCTATCGCCATCAGTCGGTTAGGGAAATATAATATTGTACAATGCTCCCAAAACTATTATCTACGCCAGTGATCTACTGTCGCCTGTGCAAGAACCCACGATGAACGCCACAGCGAATCGAGGTGATCGGTGATGTTCGGCATCGAGACGCTCTCGGGTAACGCTCAGGCCGCCGCACTCGTCGGTCTCGTCCTGATAGAGGCCGCGATTCTCTATCTGGGGTACGGCGCGCTCGAACGGCTCACAGGATCGTACGTGGTCGGGTTACTCCGGGGGAAATGATGGAACTCCTCGGTGTCAGCGTCGCGTTGCTCGCGATGTTCGCCGGCTTCGGCCTCCTCATCGGCATCCTGTTCGGCTTCTTCGGGATGGGTGGGTCCTTTCTCGTCACGCCCGCCCTCCTCGTGATGGGCTACGAACCGAACGTCGCGGTCGGGTCCGGGCTTGCCTTCGTCTTCGGGACGAGCGTCATCGCCACCCTGAAACACCGTGATCTGGGGCAGGTCGACTACAAACTCGGCGTGTCGATGATCATCGGCACGACGCTCGGCATCGAAGTCGGGAAACTCGGTCTGGAGTATCTCCAGCATATCGGCCTCGCCGACAGCGTCGTGAGCGTCGCGTACGTCGCCCTTCTGGGCGGGATCGGCGTCTTCGTCACGCGCGAGGCACTCCGCGGTGGGGACGGTGGCCTCAGCCACGACGTCGAGGACGCCGACGGCGACGACCACGACATCCCCGACCTCGCGAAGCGGATTCAGTCGTATCGCATCCCGCCGATGATCTCGTTGCGGGGCGGTATCACCGTCTCGCTGTGGATGGTGCTCATCGTCGCCTTCTTCACCGGCCTGCTCTCCGGCTTCCTCGGCGTGGGTGGCGGCTTCATCCGCATGCCCGCGCTCTTCTACGCCATCGGCGTCCCGGTCCCCGTCGCCGTCGGGACCGACCTCTTCGAAATCGTCTTCTCCGGCGGGATCGGGTCGTTCCTCTACGCCCAGTCCGGGGCGGTCGACCTCTCCATCGTCGCCCCGCTCCTCGCGGGGAGCGCCCTCGGCGCTCGCATGGGTGCCGCCGCGACGAGCCTCGTCGACGAGGACGGGATCAAGATCTACTTCGGCGTGATGCTTCTCCTCGGTGCCATCGCCGTCGCGATCCGCCAGATCGGGAACTTCCTCGGAATCGACGTCCTCAACGTGGTGAGCCTGGTCGTCATCGTCGGCGCGGCGCTCCTCGTGGCCGGTGCCGTCGTCGTCAGTAGCGTCCGCGAACTCCGCACCGAGGCCGAACCGGAACCCGTCCCGTCGACGAGCGACTGATGTGCCCGTCACGATTCGGCGGCCTCCGTTCGCCGGCATCGACCGAACGGACGTCACGAGAATCACCGTCCTGACTCACTATGCCAACCTGTGACAACTGCGACGGCCACGTTTCGGACGGGTTCGTCCGCGTATTCGGCGACGACTGGGGGAACCTGTACGCCTGCCCCAACTGCGCGGCGAACGCCGGCATCGGTGCGGTGACACGCGAACGGAGTGCCCGCGAGTGACGCCTCGGCGACGTGGGGAGAGCGATCCCACGCACGGCCGTCGCCGACACTGGACCGCGCCGCCGTCTCGATGGACGGCTCCCCGCCGTTCGAGGCGACCCGAGGCATGAACGTCCCCGATCCGGCGTACGGACGGCGAGCCAGATACGAGGCGGCCGCGGCCTTCGTTCGCCAGTGTTACGGCGAACTCGGTCGCGAGTCGGAGATCGACCCCCGCCTCGAGGAGATTTGGACCGCTATCGGGCGTCGGGACCACTACGTCCACACCTCGGCGGAACTCGAACACGGGGCCAAGATGGCCTGGCGCAACAGCAACCGCTGTATCGGTCGGCACTTCTGGGACAGCCTCCACGTCCTCGACCGGCGGGAGGCAGACTCCGCACGGGCCGTGTACGACGCGCTCCGCGACCACATCGAGTTCGCGACGAACGGCGGCAACGTCCGCCCGACCATCTCGGTGTTCCCACCGGCGATCAGCGGCGAGCCACGGGTTCGCATCTGGAACCACCAGTTGATACGCTACGCCGGCTACCGTACGGGCGACGGCGTCGTCGGCGACCCCGACTCGGTGGCACTGACCGACTACTGTCGTGCCCGCGGGTGGTCGGGTCCCGGGACCGAGTTCGACGTCCTCCCGCTGGTGATTCAGATCGGGGACGACGAGCCGGAACTGTTCGAACTCCCCGACGAACTCGTCCTGGAAGTGCCGCTCGCGCATCCGGAGTACGAGTGGTTCGCCGACCTCGGCCTGCAGTGGTACGCCGTCCCCATCGTTTCGGACATGCGTCTGGAGATCGGCGGGGTCCAGTACCCTGCCGCGCCGTTCAACGGCTGGTACATGGGGACCGAGATCGGAAGCCGGGATTTCGGCGACGAGGATCGATACGACCGTCTCCCGACTATCGCCGACCGTCTGGGACTGGATACGACGACCGACAGATCGCTGTGGAAAGACCGGGCCCTGACGGTCCTCAACCGGGCCGTGCTTCACTCCTTCGAGCGCCACGGGGTCCGGATCGTCGACCATCACACCGCCGCCGAGCAGTTCGCGCGGTTCGAGGACGAGGAGGACGCGGCCGGGAGGTCCGTGACCGGGGATCGGTCGTGGCTCCTCCCGCCCAACGCGTCGTCGACGACGCACGTCTTCCACAGGACGTACGACGACGACGTGAGGACGCCGAACTTCTTCTACCGGGACGAACCCCCCGCGTTGCAGTGAGGCCTCGGCAGTGACGGCACGACTGCGCCGCCCGACTCCGTTCGGACGGCCGCTCTCACCCTTCGTCGCTCGCGGCTAGCCGCGCGGCGACGTGGCGATCCACGTTGTAGAACAGGACGCCGACGGTCAGGAGCGTCGTCGCGAAGAAGACGACGAACCGCGGCGGGCCGCTCGTCGCACTCGTGAGCGCGGCCCCGACGAACCCGACGAGCGTCAGTTCGACCCACGCCACGACGATTCGTGACAGGAGTCGCGTGCGTGGTCGTGACCCGGTTGGGGGTGCGGTCGACTCGCCGTCCGCGTCGTCGGTCGACACGGTCAGTACGACTCCGTCGGCTGTACCGGGCCACTGAACGCGCTGTACAGGACGACGAAGTACGTCACGACGAGCGGCAACAGGAACGCCGAGGCGACCGACATGATGTTCAACGCGAGGGGGGCGACGATGGCCTCGGAGACCGGCAGGTCGGCGCCGGGGTCGACGAGCGGGAAGAGCAGGAGCGCGACGACGGCGACGAGTCCGTAGGTCAACAGCCCGCTCGCGACGA